>Ga0134121_10000461_pt1 | contig 47305 bp, 39 predicted proteins | sample KB301_FD_96463 | JGI IMG/M metagenome (GOLD analysis project Ga0134121, IMG submission 96463) | Terrestrial soil microbial communities without Nitrogen fertilizer from Kellogg Biological Station, Michigan, USA - KB3-0-1 | ecosystem: Environmental > Terrestrial > Soil > Unclassified ...
CCGCGCCGTGCAGGAGCTCAGCCGCTCGCTGGCGCTGATCGTCGACCGCGAGGCCCTGGAGGCCAGCGTCGCGGCCCGCATCCGGGAGCTGTTCAATCCCGGGCGCATGGTCATCCTGGAGCCGGACCCGGCCACCGCGAGCTTTCTCCCGGGTTTCTCGTTCGGGCTGCAGGAAGGCGATCTCGCCGGCTTGCGCCTCGCGGCCCGGGGCAAGCTCGCCCGCTGGCTGGCGGTGAACGAGACCTGCCTGCTTCTCGATCGCCAGCCCGGAGTCCACGAGTACCTCGATCCGCCGGAGCGCGACCTGCTCGACGGGCTGCGGCTCAACGTCTGCGTGCCCATGGTCTCGCTCAATCGCCTGACCGGCATCCTCCTCCTGGGCTCCGGCCGGCCCGGCTGGACCCTGCGCCGCGCCGACGCCGAGCTGCTCAACCTGCTCGCCTCCCAGGCGAGCCTGGCCTTCGAGAACGCGGCTCTCTATCGCGCCCAGCGCGAGCGCCTGGACCGACTCCACCGGGCCGAGCGCCTCGCCGCCGTGGGGCAGCTCGCGGCCGGTGTGGCGCATGAGATCCGCAACCCCCTGACGGCGATCCGCTCGACCATGCAGTACCTGCTGCGCGGGCTCGATCCCGGCGAGCCGCGGCACCAGTTGGTTGCAGAGCTGTTGAGCGAGGTGGACCGCATCAACGGCACGGTGGGGGGGCTGCTCAGCCTCAGCCGTTCGGGAGAGATCCGGAGAAGCGAGATTGACCTCCGCGAGCCGCTCGGCAAGGCCGTGCAGCTCGTCCAGGCCCGCGCCGCCGAGGAGGAGGTGACGATCGAAAGCGATCTGGGCCGTCACGAGCTGAGGGCCCTCGGCGACTCGGGTGCCTTGCAGCAGGTGTTCCTCAACCTGCTGCTCAACGCCGTGCAGTCGATGCCCGGCGGCGGGCGGATCTCGGTCGGAGTGGCGCCGTGGCCGGCTCTCCGGGGTTCCGGCAACCCCCGCTGGGCCGAGGTCCGCATCGCCGACACGGGACCGGGGATTCCGCCCGATCAACTGCGGCGCGTCTTCGATCCGTTCTACACCACCAAGCGGGACGGCACCGGCCTGGGTCTCGCGATCTGTCACGGTCTGATCGAGCAACACGAGGGGGAGATCCGGGTGGAGAGCGAAGAGGGGACGGGAACCACCGTCTCCGTGCGCCTGCCCTGGATCGGGGAGTAGCGATGGCCAATGTTCTGATCGTGGACGACGAGCGGCCGATCCGGCGCATTCTCTCGGTGCTCCTTCAGGAGCAGTACCACCGGGTGACCGAGGCCGGTTCGGGCGAGGAGGCCCTGGCAATGATGACCGGGGGAGCGGCGGACGCCAAACCCGACCTCGTGCTGCTCGACCTCAAGTTGCCCGGCATCGACGGGCTGGAGACGCTCAAGCGGCTGCGCGCGCTCAAGCCGCGGCTGGACGTCGTGATGATGACCGCCCACGGCACGATCTCCTCGGCGGTGGACGCCATGCGGCGTGGCGCCTTCGACTACGTCACCAAGCCGTTCGACAACGACGAGCTGCTGATGGTCGTCGACCGGGCGCTGGAGATGCGCCGCCTGAGCACCGAGGTCGAAGCCCTGCGCGAGGACCTCGAAGCACGCTACGGCTTCAGCGAGATCGTCGGCGTCAGCCGCGAGATCCAGGAAATTTTCCGGCTGATGGCCAAGGTCGTGCGGGTGGACGTGACGGTGCTGGTCACCGGCGAGTCGGGCACCGGCAAGGAGCTGGTGGCCCGCGCCATCCATCGCCGTAGCGCGCGGGCCCAGGGTCCCTTCGTCGCCGTCAACTGCAGCGCCATTCCGCAGACGCTCGTCGAGTCAGAGTTCTTCGGCCACGAGAAGGGGGCCTTCACCGACGCCCGGGAGAGCCGCCCGGGCCGCTTCGAGCAAGCCGACGGCGGCACCCTGTTCCTCGACGAGATCGGCGACCTGGCTCTCGACGCCCAAGCCAAGCTCCTGCGCGCCTTGCAGGAGCGGCAGATCCAGCGCGTCGGCGGCCGCGGCTCCAGGCCGGTGGACGTGCGCGTCGTCGCCGCCACCAACAAGGACCTGGAGAAGGAGTCGCGGGAGGGCCGTTTCCGGGAAGACCTCTTCTGGCGCCTGAACGTGATGCACATCCGCATCCCCTCGCTGCGCGAACGGCCGGCCGACCTGCCGTTGCTGATCGACCACTTCGTCGGCCGCTTCAACCGCGAGCTCGGCCTGGCGGTGGAGTCGATCGCCCCGGACGCCCGCCAGCTCCTCTGCGAGCACGCCTGGCCGGGCAACGTGAGGGAGCTCGAAAACACCATCTGCCGCGCCATGATCCTCTGCGAGGGGGAGACGCTGACGCTCGCCGATCTGCCCGGGCGGGTGCGGGGCGAGACGTCCGGAGAAGGCGGGCCGCCGCGCTCCGACCTCTCTCACCTGAGCCTTGCGGACGCGGTCGTCGAGGCCACGGAACGCCTCGAAAAGGTCATGATCCTCTCCCGCCTGGCCGAGCACCAGGGCAGCCGCACCGCCACCGCCGAGAGCCTCGGCGTCTCACGCAAGACGCTCTTCAACAAGATGCGCCAGTACGGCCTCTCCGGGGAGGAGCCCGAGGAAGGGTCCTAAGCCCGCTCCCTCAAGCCCCCCCGCATGTAATCGAGGTAGAGCTTCTCCAGGTTCTCGTAGCGCAGCTCCTCCCGCGAGCGGGTCAAGGCCTGGCGCCCTTCCTGGAGGATCCCCACGCGGTCGGCGAGCTGGCGCGCCCAGAACAGGTCCTGCATGGTGATCAGCAGCGCCTTGCCTTGATCCCGCAGCTCCTCGAGGAGCTCCACCAGCTCGGCCGCCGCCTTGGGATCGAGGCCGGAGAGCGGCTCGTCGAGCAGCAGGGCGGGTGCCCCTTTCATCAGGGCCGCCGCGATGCCCAGCTTGCGCGTGCCGCCGGGGCCGAGCTCCGAGACGCGCTGGCCGAACGCGGCCTCCGGCAGCCCGACCTCGCGCAGAGCCATCTCGCAGTCCAGCCGGCTGGGGCGGCGCCGGCCGCCCAGGCGCGCGAAGAAGTCGAGGTTCTGCAACGGGGTCAGCCGGCGATAGAAGGTCGTGGTGTCCGCCAGATAGGCGACCTGCGCCTTCGCCTTCAACAGCTCCCGGGTCACGTCGACGCCGGCGATGCGGGCCTTGCCGGCGGTGGGCTCGGCGAAGCCCAGAAAGAGATCGATGGCGGTCGTCTTGCCGGCCCCCTTGGCGCCCAGCAGGCAGTAGATCTCGCCGGCCGCCACCCGCAGATTGAGAGCATCGAGGGCCAGCCTGCCGTTGGAGTAGCGCTTGCTCAGGTCGATGGCCTCAATCATAAGCTCACCCCGCTACGGAAGAAGAAGAAGAGAGCGGCGGCGGCGAGCGCCAGCGTTTCGCCGGCGAGGATTGCCACGCTGGGCCACGCCGCTACCAGGCCTTGACCGATCGTTTCCTCGCGAAAAGTGAAGCGCGGGATCGGTCCTGTCAGAGGTTTTCGCGACACGTAGTCGCTGAAGAAGAGGATGTGCGGGCTTGCCGTGTCTCCGGCGTCGAGGGCGCGCAGCCACCGGCCGAGCACCGGGCGGAACGCCCAGGCCTGATCGAGGAAGCTCGCATCGCGCGCCAGGCCCGTGCCCGCCAGCCGCTCGGCGACGTCTCCGGCCAGCGAGGCTGGCGAGAGGCAGGCCAGGGCCTGGGCCAGCCGCGCCTGGCCGAGCTTGCGCTGCAGGACGCGGCGGCGAACCTCCTCCTTGAGGACGAAGCGCCGCGTCTCCGCCTCCGCTGACGCTCGTTCCCAGGCGAAGCCGTCCGCCGCGGCCCATTGCAACGGCCGCCAGCGACGGTCCCGGCCGGCGTGCTCGCGCGAGATCCGCTGATCGATCACCGCCATTTCCCGGCCGGTCTCACCCTCGGACGGAACGGGATGCAGGCGCCGTGCGAGAAGACCCCCGACCGCCGGCACGACGAGGACGACCGTCACCCACAGCCACACCAGAATGCCGAGGCTGGTGGAGGAGTCGTGCGCCAGCGAGGAGACCAGCAGGGCGGCGAGCGCCGAGACCAGGAGAACCCACAGCCCCACGAGCGCTACGAGGGCCGCCTTGGCCAGATCGCCGTCCTGGAGGGGAATCCCTCCCAGTCGTGCCACAGTGAGGCTCAGGGCCGCCGCGCCGAGAAAGGGCGCGGCGAGCGCGATCCAGATCGCCAGGAGCTTGGCGGCGAAGACCTTCCAGCGGGTTATCGGGTAGGTCAGCACCAGCTTCAGCGTCCCGGCGCGGCGTTCTCCGCAAACCGTGTCATAACCCAGGAGGAAGGTGGCGAAGGTGAGCACCAGGCGGATGACGAAGCTCCAATCGACCGGTGTCGAGAACGGCAGCCGCTCGTTGCCGCGGTGGATGCGGAAAAACCGCGGAGGAACGAGAGGGCTCAACGCCTGACTGTAAGCGTCGGGCGCCGCCGACTGGCCGCCGTCCACCACCAGGGAGAGGCGCCAGGGAGCTTTGAGGGCCGGCTGCGGGATCTCGACCGCCTGATCCACCGTCGCGCCGCGAAGCTCTCGGGCGTGCTCGTCCGCCAGCCCTTGCTGCTCGAGCTTCTGACCGCGGTACCGGGCCGCCGCCGTCACCGCCGCGAGCAGCATGAGAAGGAACACCAGGAGGCCCAAGGCCCGGAACCGGAACGTGGCCGTCAACTGGCGAACCTCGTGCCGCACGATGGCGGCGACGGTCCCCTGGCTGTCAGCCTCGCCGCCGCTCGTCCAAGGCAGGGCGAAGCCGGCGGTCTCCGGCAGGGGCAGGTCTCTCAGTCGTTCCGCCATGGCCTTTTCATCCCAGCTCGTAGCGCCTGAAGCGTGCCCAGGCCGCGCCGGCCGCAAGGACGTTGAAGAGCAGGAGAGCGGCGGCGGCCGCCGCTCCCTGGCGGAGCGACGTCGAGAAGTCCAGGCTTCGATAGGCGAAGCGAGGGAGGTCGCCCAAAGGCAGGTGCCGCGTGGGGTCTCGCTGGGCCTCCTCCCGGTCCTGCCGCACCCGGGCGGCCACGGCGGGCTCGCTCAGCCGGCTGAAGAGGGCGGCAACCCGTCCAGGCGGCACCTCCTCGGGAGACAGGCCGAGGTACAGCGGCCAGGGATGGAGTGCCGCGGGCTTGTCGTCGGTGAACCAGCGCCAGGAACGAAACGCGCCCTTGCCCTCCATGTAGGCCAGGAGTGTGAGCCGGTAGGCGCGGGACGCGGCGAGGAAGCGGTCGTGCTCGGAGATGGAGGTGCCGGCGAACGCCTCCGACAACAGATCGAGGAGGAACGCGGGCGAGACCGCGGCCAGGGTCCACTCGAGTTTTTCCCCGGCGCGCAACCTCGCCTCGTAGCGCTGCTGAACCGCAAAAATCCGCGTGGCGTTCCGGGCTCCGGACTGGACCTCGAACCGGTAGTAGCTCGCCAGCGAATCGTAGTAGGCCGCGGAACCGTTCCGGTAGCGCTCGGCCCGGTTGCCGCCCTTGGCCACCGAGATGGCGGTGTGGCCGCTGAAGGAGGCGCGTAGCGGCTCCCTGCGGAATTCCTGGCCGAGCTGCCGGCTCTGCTCGGCCATCAATTTGCCGATCTCTCGTTCGGAGCTTCTCCGGGCTTCCTCGGTGTCGATCAGGTCGCTGGCCAAGGCGCGGGTCGCCGCCGGCAGGGCGATGGTGAGAACGAACCAGACGAGAACCGAAATGCCGAGCGCCCTGGACGTGGTGCGAAAGTGAAGCGAGATGAGAAAGCCCAGCAGCACCATGAGGGAAAGGTAGATGACATACCCGCCCGCCAGGCCCGCGACGCGCAGCCACTGGTCCGCCGTGAGCGAGGGCCTCACCTCGAAGCGGAACAGCCCCAGGCTCACGAGAAGCCCGATCGTCAGCGGTAGAAGGAGAGCGACGAGGTCGCCTACGAGCTTGCCGGCGAGCACCGTTTGCCGGGTCACGCGATTGGCGAACACCGCTCGCAGCATCCCGTCCTCCCTTTCGCCGGTGATGGCATCATGGGTGAGGAGCAGGGCGAGCAGGCCGAGGACGACGCTGACGATGGTGGTCAGGTCCACCGCCGGTAGGGAGACCAGGAGCTCGTTGCCGCCATAGCCGGCCGCGGCCTCGATGGGGATGGAGAACCCATGAATCGCGACTTCCGTGCCCAGCCGCGAGTCGAGGCCCTGATCGAGGACGCTCAACGGCTCCGGCGGCCGCACCAGAACGGGTTGCAGGTAGGAGTACACCGAAACGGCCCTGAGCTCCTGCTGGTGGCTCGCGACCCGATCGCGGTACCGGCTCAGCCGGAGGTTATAGTCCCGCGCCGCGATCAGAGTGGAAGAGTACGCAAGGACGATCGTCAGCAGAGCTCCAACCCAGAAGCGGAAACTCGCCAGGTGATTGCGCAGCTCTTTTCCGACGATCGCGAAAAACACCGTTCCTCCTTTTGAGCCTTGGGCGTCAGTGCCTCCGGTGATGAGTATATCCGCAGTCTGTGCAGCCCCCGTGCCATCCTTTAAAAGCTTCGCTCCAAGCCTCTGAAGGGCGGCGGGGTAGGTGGTTACCCAACCCTGGGTAATCCCTTGCCCAACTTTGATCCCTTGCGGTCCCTCGTCCCGCTGAGAACTTCCACTTTTCTCGGAGTTTCAGGTCTGGCCCGCCCTTTGCACAAGGCATCTGGCGAGTCGCCGAACGGTAAAAACGAACTAAACGGAACTGGGGAACGCGATGCTTCGCACTAGCAGCTACACGATCTTCGTCAAATTGCCGGGTGGTAGTGAAGACGTCCTGCTGGTTCACGGTTACACCGGCGCCTACGACCGGGTGTCGAGCGGTGTGGCCGCCTTCCTGCGCTCGCGCGAAGCGAAGCGTCAGGCGAAGCCGCTGTATGGAGACTGGAGCCCGGAGGCCGAGCTGCCGGTTTCCGTCGCCGTTTCGGATACGACGATCGATCAACTGCGAGGGCAGGGCTATCTCACCGAGCTCTCCCTCGACGAAGAAGAAACGTTTTTCTCCGCGTTGACGGTGAAGCTTCATGCACGTGCGTTACAACAGGCGCCGAGCTTCATCTTCATGCCGACCTACGATTGCAACCTGCGGTGCTCCTATTGCTATCAGGATCACATGCGCACCGATTGCAACTTCAAGCACTTGTTGCAATCGATGCGTAAGCCGGTCGTCGACCGCATCTTCGCCGCCCTGCCCGCGATCGAAGCGCTGCACGGCCTCGCTCCCCAGCCGGGCCGGCGGCGCAACATCGGCTTCTTCGGCGGCGAGCCCCTGCTCGCGGCCAACCGGGAGATCGTGGAGCACATCCTGGGCCGGGCGTTCGAGATGGGGGAGGCGAATTTCTGGGCGGTCACCAATGGCACCGAGATCGATGCCTACCGCGACCTCCTCGGCCCCGCCGGCATCGCCCAGCTCCAGATCACGCTCGACGGGCCGCGGCAGGAGCACGACAAGCGGCGGATCTACGGCGACGGCTCGGGCTCCTATGAGCGGATCGCCCGCAACATCACCATGGCGCTGGAGCTCGGCGTGGCGGTGAGCGTGCGGCTGAACGTCGACCGCACCAACCTCGGCATCCTGCCGGCCATGGCGGACGAGATCGTCGCCCGCGGCTGGGACCGGTCGCCGGGATTTGGCGCCTACACCTCGCCCGTGCGGGCCGGCAACGGCAAGACGGACCGCGGAACGACTCTCAGCTCCTGGGAGCTCGACCGCGACCTGACCCGGATGCGGGAAGAGCACCCGAATCTGCGCGTCCTGGCCCGGCCTGATGAGGGGATGCGGGCCAAGGTGGGACGCATCTTCGCCGACAGCCGGGAGATCGTCCCCAGCCTGCGGCCGAGCTTCTGCGGCGCCCACGACCGCATGTACATCTTCGATCCCTTCGCCGACATCTACGCCTGCTGGGAACGGACGGGAGACTCCAGGGTTCGCATCGGCCGTGTCACTCCGGAGGGTGAGGTCGAGCTGCGCGACGATCAAATGCAGATCTGGCGCAACCGCACGGTGGCCAGCAATCCGGTCTGCCGGCGCTGCCGCTATGCCCTGCACTGCGGCGGCGGCTGCGCCATCCTGGCCCTGAATCAGAACGGAGCCTTCAACTCCAACTATTGCGACGGCTTCGCGAATCGTTTTCGCGCCAGCCTCTCCGAGGCCTATCTGGAGCACGTCTCCGGAGCCGGCCCGGCGCGAGTGCAGGCGCGGGTCTGCGATCTGTAAACCTGAGTTGCTATCCGGTTGAGGAGAGAGGAGCCATGAAAAAGTCCCGCGACGAGATGATTTGCCTCAATGGCGCAGCGTTTCGCATCGCTGGCGAGGCGGTACGCGGCGGCAGCCTGGAGTCGCTTCTGGAGGAGACGCTACGGCAGGTGTTCGGAGGGGACAGCATCAACTCCGCATGCACCGAATTTACCTGCAACGTCTATGCGCCGCCGCCACCGCCGGGGAGCTAGCCCAAGAGGAAGTTGCAAACCAAGGTACACCCTCAGAGAGCTGACCAGCTCGAGAGTGTCTGGCGTTGTAGATAACCTGCATCGCCCACAGTTGGAAAGGAGACCAAGTCATGATGGACAACGTTCTCTCCCTGCAGTTGCTCGGAACTTCGGCCGAAGGCACCTCCTGCGTCTCTGCGACGAGCTGCGTTTCGTCCTACAGCTCGCAGCCTCCGACCACCAGGGATGAGCCGGCGCCTATCGGCAAGGCCTGGTAAAGCGAACTTCAATGGGGCCTCTTCGGTGCGAACCGGGGGGCCCCCCATCTTTCCTTTCCGGAGGTACGCCATGTTCGGTGACCAATCGCTCTTCATGTATGCTTTCCTGCATCCTGATTTTTTTGAAGATCTGGTTAACTACCCTCCCGGCTCCGAGTATCGTGCCGCGGTGGCCGGCATGGTGCCAGCCGACTGGGAAGTCGAGGTGCGCGGCTTCTGGACCGGCACCAAGCCTCCGGATTGCCAATATATCCAGCAAGGCTGGAAAATTCATATTTCCGCGGTGCCCTGGACGGCGCAGGAAACTCTCGCGCGCACGGTTCCATTGCTGGCGAGGTACGGCGTCGCCTTCAAGTTCGTTTCGGACGAGACCATGCTGGAGCTCTCGCTATCCAAAAGCTGGGCGCGTTCGGGAGCCGGCAAGTTCATGACCGTCTACCCGCGCGACGAGGAGGAGTTCCTTGCCATCGTCGAGGAGCTGCATCAGAATACTGCCGGTCTCAGGGGGCCGTACATCCTCTCCGACCGAGCCTACAAGGACAGCCGAGTCGTTTATTATCGCTATGGCGAGCATCTCTCTCGCCGGCGCGTCGAGCCCACGGGAACCCTGACGCCTCTGATCGAAGCTCCGGATGGAAGCTGGCACTCCGACCATCGGACCGGCTACTTCCAGTTGCCTGTCTGGGTCCGAGATCCGGTTTGCAACCGGCCTCCCCTTACGGCCCCCGGCGAGGGCGGTGTCTTCCTTCAGGGCCGCTACCATGTGCAGAGCGCTCTGCGCTTTGGCGCCATGGGTGGCATCTACAGGGCCCTCGACACTCACACCAACCGCGAGGTCGTCATTCGCGAGGCCCGCCCCTTGCTCGGTACCACCAGCCTCGAAAGCGATAGCTTCCAGCTCCTGCGCAAGGAGGCCCGTATTCTTCAACGGCTGGGCTCGACAGGGCTGCTCCCGGAGTTCGTCGACCTTTTCCAGGAATGGGAGCACCTGTTCCTGGTGCAAGAAAAAATCGCCGGCGATACCCTCTGGGGCCATGCGATGGGCTTCTACTTCCTGGAGCCACAGATCACGTCGGCCGAAAGTTTCACAAGGTTCCGTGAGACGGCGCTGAAGCTCATCGCTGCGCTTCAGACGATTCACGCTCACGGCGTCATCCTGCGGGATTTGACCCGCAGCAACACGCTCGTCACTCCTGAGGGGGACGTTCGGTTCATCGATCTCGAGTCGTCTCATGAGATCGGAACCCAGGATACCCTGCTCATGATCCAGACGCCGGGCTACGCCTCGCCGCAGCAGATTCGCGCGTCGCAGCCGTCGTTTCAGGACGACCACTACTCGCTGGGCGCTCTTTTGCTCGATATCATCTCGTTCACCGCCAGCGGTCTCGACGCCAACCGGCCCGGTATCTTCGAGGCGTTCGAGCTGACCCTTCGGGACCTCCGCTTTCCCGCCGGTCTCGCGGATCTGGTCCAGGGGCTCACGCACCGCGATCCTGCCCGGCGTTGGGACCTCGGCCGCGCGGGCGAGTTCCTGCGCGAGCTCCCGGAGCCTCAGGATCACCGGCCCCTGATTCATCAGCTTCACACGGTACCCGAGCGGCCACGGCCTGCCGAGGAGCTACGGTCCCGAGTGCGCGAAACGCTCGATGGAATGGTGCGGTTCATCCACGCCAAGACAAGGTTCGCGCGCGAGGACACTCTCTGGCCGAGCTCGGCGGAGGTCTTCTTCACCAATCCGGTCAATCTTCAGTACGGAGCCGCGGGTACCGCCTTCTTCCTTTTGAGGGCGGAGGGTGGAGTTTCTGGCGAGGTGCTCGATTGGATCGAGCGCCGGGCCAAAGCGGATCCCTGCCCTCCGGGCCTGGCGCGTGGCCTCGCCGGAGTCGCCCTTCTGCTCCTGGAAGGCGGCCGGCAGGACAAAGCGATCCAACTCCTCGACCTGGCCGCCCGGTCGCCGCTGCTCGAGCAGGAGAAGGGCCTGTATCTCGGCGCGGCAGGCTGGGGGCTCACCCAACTCCACTTCTGGCATCGGCTCGCACAGCCGCGTTTTCTCGAGGAAGCCGAACGGATCGGCAGGCTGCTGGCCAAGACGGCCCACAGATCTCCCGTTGGGGCGACCTGGGCGGCAATGCCGGAGAAATCGCCCCATGGCCTGTTCGACGGACCGAGCGGAGTTGGCTTGTTCCTGCTGCACCTGGCGGCCGCGACAGAAAAGCGAGAGTTCCTCGACCTCGCGTTGGAAGGTCTGCGGTTCGACCTCGCTCACCGCCAGGAGCTGGGTGCCCACGTCCTATGGTTTCCCTATACGAATGCCGCTCCTGGAGAGCCGAAGTCGCCTCACTTGTCGTTCGGCACCGCCGGGATTGGTCCCGTCCTGCTGCGGGCTTATGCGCTGACGGGTGACCCTGAGCTTCGCGCTTGGGCTGAACGCTGCGCGGTCTCCGTCTCGGAACGTTTGACCAACAAGATCTGGCAGGATTTCGGGATGGCTGGTTATGGCGAATTGCTCCTCGACTTCTATACCTACCTCGGCGACGAGAAGTATCTGAACGCCGCGTTCTACCTCGCGGAATCTCTCCTTTTGTATCGAATTCCGCGCGAGGGTGGATATGCATTCGCCGGTCAGGAGCACTACCGGCTCTGCTGCGACTACGGTTGGGGATCGGCGGGTATCGGCATGTTCCTCCAGCGCCTGCTCGAGCCATCGACGCCCCGCCTGCTCATGATCGACGGCCTGTTGATGGCCAGGGCGGCCGAGCGGTCTCACTTCGCTTCAGGTCCCGAGTTGGTTACCGCGGATTGAGGTGGAAAATGACAGACTCAAGCACGACTACCGTTCCTCCCCGGCCGAGCGCGGGCCGTGTTTTCCTGGCCTTCAGGCGGATTCTCGAGCTGGCCCGGCCCTATCGCCGTACGCTGGCCGGCGGCTTCGTGCTCCACCTGCTTGCGGCGGTCGTCTCGCTGAGCCTTCCCTTGGGGGTAAGGTCGCTGCTCGACACCGCCTTGGCTCATCGAAACGCGCCGCTCCTGCACGCGCTCACCCTGCTACTCCTGGGCCTTTTCCTGCTGCGGTTCGGATTGGCCTATGTGGGTTCGATCTATTTGATGATCACCGGCGAGCGCGTGGTGGTCGACCTCCGGATCCGTCTGTTCGAGCACCTGCAGAAGCTCGACGTCCAATTCTTTCGCGATAGCCGGATCGGTGATCTCACCTCCCGTCTATCGTCCGATGCGGCGTCAGTCCGTTCCGCGGTCAATGAAACCCTGGTCAGCACCACTCTCACGATTTTCCAGGTCTTGGCGGCCACGGCGGTGATGCTCTCTCTCAACTGGCGGCTGGCCTTGATCGTGGCCCTCGCGGCGCCGGCGGCAACCGTCATCTCCATGGCTTATGGGCCCAAGCTCCAAGGCATCGCCCGCGAGTCGATGGACAAGGTCGGCCGTTCCGTTGCCTTTGCCCAGGAGGTCCTCTCCGGCATCCTGGTCGTCAAGTCATTTGACCGCGGCTCCTTCGAGACGCGTAGATATGGCGGTTTCCTGGCTGCGGTGTTCGAGACGGCCAAGACTTCGGCAAGGCTGAACTCCCTTTTCCGGGCGCTCGTGAACCTCGTCACCGCCGGCGCCAGCATCGCGCTCTTCTGGTTCGGAGGTCTCGAGGTGCTGGCAGGACGACTGACCATCGGCGACCTGGTCGCGTTCCTGTTCTATTCTCAGATCGTGGCGATGGGAATATCCCAGGTGGCGCAGCAGTACGGAGATTTGAGCAGCCTGGTGGGTGCCTCGGAACGGGCTTTCGAAATCCTGAGCCTGACGCCTTCCGTCGACAGCCGTCCCAATGCACGGATACTGGAATCTCCGTCGGGAAGCCTGGAGCTCGACCAGGTCGCCTTCGATTATGGTCCCGATCGGCCCGTCCTCGATCGAGTCTCGTTCGCGCTGGCGCCTGGGGAGACGGTTGGAATCGTCGGCCTGAGTGGCGCCGGAAAGACGACGCTCCTGCAACTCGTCTGCCGTTTCTACGACCCGACGCTCGGGCGGGTCCTCTTCGATGGGCACGACCTGCGCGATCTGAACCTGGATTGGTTACGGCGCCAAGTGGCGCTCGTCTCCCAGGAAACTTTTCTGTTCATGGGTACGCTTCGTGACAACATTCGCTACGGCCGGCTCGAAGCGACCGATGCGGAGATCGAGCAGGCGGCGCGGGCGGCGAATGCCGAGGAGTTCATTCTCCGCATGCCCCAAGGCTATGACACGGAGATCGGTGAGCGCGGCCTCAAGCTCTCGGGGGGCCAGCGGCAGCGGATCTCGCTGGCCAGGGCTCTGCTCAAGAACGCGCCCATCCTGGTGCTTGACGAGGCGACCTCATCCGTGGATACGCTGTCGGAGCGGCTGATCCAGGACGCCCTCGACCGTAATCGGGCAGGCCGCACGACCCTGATCGTCGCTCACCGCCTGGCGACGGTCAGGAGCGCCGACCGCATCCTCATGCTCGAAAACGGCCGCATTGTCGAGTCCGGCACTCACCATGAGATGATCGCCCGCGGAGGGCGCTATTTCCATCTGATTCAGAATCAAGTCGAACCGATGACAACCGCGGTAGGAGCGTAAGGCCATGTTGCGAGATCTTCTTCCCTCACTGCGCTCGTTCTTCCGTCGCCCTGGTTTTCTGGCCGCCACGGTTCTGCCACTCGCCGGCGGCCTCGGAGCGGCCATCGCCGTGTTCAGCGTCGTCTATCGGTTGCTGCTGGGCCCCCTCGGCCTGGGCGATGCGGACAGGGTTCTGGCACTGTCGCAGAATCTGCCTGAGCTGGGAGGCTCGGTCCCGATGTCGGCGGCGAGCCTCGTGGCCATCGGCGAGCATCAAAGCGTCTTTCAGAGCATCGCCTCGCTGCAGGTGACCGACCGCACCTTGACCGACCGAGGCGACCCCACACGGATCAAGGTCGCCAGCGTTACGCCGTCCTTCTTCGCTCTCGGTGTCACCAAGCCGGCCCTGGGGCGCATTTTCGATCCCGCGGACGCTCGCTTGAGCTCCTCTCGTTCCACGGTCTTCGGCGATGGGCCTGTCGCGGTCCTGAGTGACTCTCTCTGGAGAGCCAGGTTCGGAGCCGATCCTGGAGTGATCGGTAAGAGCATCGCGCTCGAGGGGCGCCGGTACGAGATCGTCGGGGTGATGCCTCCCCGGTTCCGTTATCCACTGGAGGCACAGGCCTGGCTGCCTCTCGGGTTTGGAAGTCTCGCGGCGAAGGATTTCGGCGATTTCTACTTCCAGACGATCGCTCGGCTGAAGCCGGGCGTAGGCCTGGATCAGGTCCGCCGGGACCTGGGGCACGTTGCCGCGTTGCTACAGCCCGGGGCTCCCTCGTTCACCCACGGTCTTACCTTCGAAGCGGAGACTCTGCGCCAGCATCTGGTGGGAGACCGCAGGATACCCACTCTTCTCCTCCTGGGTCTGACTCTGGTCATCGTGCTCGGCGTGAGCGCCAACGCCGCGCAGATCCTCCTCGCCCGAATCCTGGCTCAGCAGCGGGATCTCGCTCTTCGGTTGTCCCTGGGGGCATCGCCAAGCCGGGTGACGGGCCTGGTTTTCGCGGAAGGTGTGGCGCTGGCGCTTCTCGGCTGGTGCTTCGGAATCGTGCTCGCGGGGCTTGTCCTCAGCTTCTTCAGCCGCGCCGTGCCGCTCCAGGCGCTCGGCTTGACCGGCCTTGGTCTGAACGGCCCGGCGGTCATGTTCTCGCTCGGAATCGCGCTCGCGAGTGGGCTCATCCTGGGGTTGGTTCCCATCCTGGCCATGCGGCGGAGGAGTCTGGTCACCTACCTGAGGGAGGGAGCGACTCAGTCTTCCCCCGGGCCACGCCAGCGCCAGCTTCACAGGCTGCTGCTCTCAGCCCAGCTTGCCCTTGCGCTGGTCCTGGTTGCGAGCGGCACCTTTTTGCTCGCCAGCTTCACCAGGCTGCAGTCTCTCGATCTCAAGTTCGATCCCACGCGCGTTGCGACGCTGGACCTGACTCTCCCGGACACTTACACTCCGCCCCGCCTGCGTTCCTTTGTTTCCGAGGCTGTCCAGGCCCTGCGGGCGCTTCCCGGCGTTTCGGCCGCGGCGGTGGCCATGCGTGTGCCGGTGCTCGACGAGGGCGGCGGCATCTGGTTCTACCTGCCCGATCACCCGGAGACCCGGGTCGAGGCCACCTTCAATACGGTGACCCCCGGTTTCTTTTCCACCCTGCGCGTGCCGATCCGCGCCGGACTTGAATTCAGCGATCGTGATCGAGAGGGTGGGGAGCCTGTGGCGATCATCGACGAAACGCTGGCCCGGCGGTTCTTCGGCGCCGAAAACCCGATAGGTCGTTCTCTCGTGCTGACGCCGTGGCCCAAGGTCCAGAGACGTATCGTTGGAGTCGTAGCCGCCGTAAAGTTCGGCGGCCTGCGGGGAGAGCTCGCTCCGACCGTCTACGTGCCGGCGGACCAGGTCCCCTGGGGACGCCTCCGCCTGGTGGTGCGAACCGAGGCTCCGCCGGCCACCGTTCTTGCCGCGGCCCGCAAGCGCATCTGGGACATCGATCCTCACCTGGCCTTCGATGCCGTTGGCACTTATGAAAGCCGTATCGAAGCTCTGTCAAGCCCCGACCGGTGGGCTCTGCGGCTCGTCCTCGCCCTCGGCATCCTCGGTCTCGTGCTCTCTGGAAGCTGCATCTATGCCATGACCACTCAACTGGTCAGCCAACGCTTTCGGGAGTTGGCCATTCGGCTGGCTCTCGGCAGCCCGCCCTCTCGCCTGATTCGCCATGTGATCTTCGAACGTCTGCCGGATCTGGCGATCGGTTTGGCTCTGGGGCTGGCCGGAGTCTGGACGATCGGCCGCTGGGCGCGGTCGGTGCTCTTTGAGGTGAGTCCCCTGGATCCTCTGCTGCTCGGAGTCAGCGTCGTGATCCTTGGGAGCGCGGCGCTTCTCGCGCTTTTCCTGCCGGCTCGACGAGTGGCGCGCATCGACCCTCTAACGATCCTGCGGTGACGCCGGCCTGAAGGCCGGCCTCACCGCCCCGCCCCCCGCCCCATCCTCTGCGCGATGCGCAACGCCATCTCCAGCGCCTGCTCGTAGTTGAGCCGCGGGTCGACCTGTGAGCGGTAGGCGCGGCGCAGGTCCTCGTCCTGGATGCCCCGGGCGCCGCCGATGCACTCGGTGACGTCGTCGCCGCTGAGCTCGAAGTGGACTCCTCCCAGGTGCGAGCCGGATTGTTCGTGGAGGTCGAAGGCCGCTTCGAGCTCCGAGAGGATGTTCTCGAAGCGCCGGGTCTTGTAGCCGTTCGAGAGCGTCTCGGTGTTGCCGTGCATGGGATCGCAGACCCACAGCACCGTGCGCCCCGCCCGCCGCATGGCGTCGATCAGCGGCGGCAGCTTTTCCGCGATCTTGGCGTGGCCGAAGCGGTGGATGAAGGTCAGGCGGCCGGGCTCCTGCTTGGGATCGAGAACCTCGGCGATCTCCAGGAGGCTCTGCGGAGTCACGCTCGTTCCCACCTTGACGCCGATCGGGTTGGCGATGCCGCGCAGATACTCCACATGGGCGCCGTCCAACTGCGCCGTGCGCATGCCCAGCCAGGGGAAGTGGGTGGAGAGGTTGTACCAGCCGGCACGCCGCGGCACCTGCCGGGTCTGCGCCTGCTCGTAGAGGAGCTGCAAGGCCTCGTGGCTGGTGAAGTAGTCCACCCGGTTGATCTCGCCCGACTGCGGCCCGGCCAGCGATTCCAGGAAGTGGAGCGAGTCGCGGATGGCGGCCACGCGGCGGTTGTACTCGTCGGCATGGGGCGAGTGCTGCACCCAAGCGAGGTCCCAGTACTCCGGGTGGTGGAGGTCGGCGAAGCCGCCGTCGATCAGGGCGCGGATGAAGTTGATGGTGAGCGCCGACCGTTCGTAACCGCGCAGCATCAGTTGGGGGTCCGGCGTGCGGTCCGCGGCCGTGAAGGCGATCCGGTTGATGAGGTCTCCGCGGTAGGACGGCAGGGTGACGCCGTCGCGCGTCTCCAGGTCCTCGCTGCGCGGCTTGGCGTACTGCCCGGCGAAGCGCCCCACCCGGATGACCCGCCGCCGCGCGCCGTGCACCAGCACCAGGCTCATCTGCAGCAGGATCTTCAGCTTGTTGGTGATCGACGGGGAGGTGCACTCCTCGAAGCTTTCGGCGCAGTCGCCCCCCTGGAGGAGGAACCGTTCGCCGCGTGCCGCTTCGGCGAGCTGGCTCTTGAGGCGCTCGATCTCCCAGGAGGTGACCAGCGGGGGCAGGAGCGAAAGCTCGCGCACCGCCTCCTCGACGGCCTGAGCATCTGGATAATTCGGCTGCTGGAGCGCCGGCTTCGTCTGCCAGGAGACCGGAGACCAGGTAGCGGTGGACCAATCGGTATCTAGAGTCATGGTAGTCAGCCACTTTACACCAGGATTCCGGCATTCAACCGGGGCTGGTGTGAGGCTCAAAGAGGGAGTGCGGGAGAAGGGCGAATGGGAGACAGCAACTTTGACTTGCCCGGAGTCATTCCGGCACGCGCACGGGAATGCCTGCTTCTACGCGCCAGGGACAATGAAAAGTGGCATAGAGCTTGCGGTAGCTAAGGGCGACCCCAATGCTGGGGACGACAAGAGAAACGAGAGGAACTCACATGAAGAAACTAACACCGCTTCTCCTGGCTTTAGGCCTTGCTTGTACCGCTCTGCTGAGCGTTCCCGTTCCGTCCCGGGCCCAGGCTTGCACGCTGCTTTGCATCGAGGGTTATCACTGCTGCGTGCACGGTAACAACCAGACCTGCATTCCGAACTCGGAAGCCTGCAAGTAGCAGGTTGACCCAAGGGCGCCCCGGGCGGGGCGCCCTTTCTTGCCAATCCCTACTTCTTGACCTCGAACTCCTTGGTGCCGGCCGAAACGCCGTCCGCCAGGATCTCGACCTTGTAGTGGCCCACGGGCCAGCCCTTCGGCTTGGAGACGTGGAATTCCGTGGCCGCCGGACCGGTGGGGGCGATCGTCTGGTCCTCGTCCTTGACGGACTGATTCTTGTCGCCGAACGTCCACTTCGCCGTCAGCTTGACGCTCGCGGCAGTGCCTTCGGAATTCGCCACGGCGTAGATGGTGTCCTTCGGGGCGAACGTGGTCGCTGGATCGGTGACCTTCTTATCGGCGCCGATGGCCTTGCCGAGGTCGATCGAGGTCACTTTGAACGCCACCTCGGCGGGCGTCACCACCGGGGCGGGGGTTTCCACCGCGGCCGGGGTCACAGTCTCTGGGGGCGGTGCCTCTTCCTTCTTCTTGCAGCCGAACAGGGCTAGGCAGCCCACCAGCAGCACCAGGATCAGGGTCGTCGTACGGTGAAAGCGCATGGTCTCTCTCTCCTATCTCTTATATAGAGGGGATTTTGATGGTATGTCCGGGATGGATCAGGTCCGGGTCCTTGATGACGTCACGGTTGGCTTCGAAGATTTGGCGCCACTTGCTGGCGTCGCCGTAGAAGTGCTTCGCGATTTTCGACAGACTGTCACCGGACTCAATGGTGTACGTCTGCTCCTCGGTCTCCGGGCTGGGGGCGGTTGACGAGCTGCCACCCTCTACGTCCGAAAAGTCTGGTCTCTCCTCATCAGCCATACGGTCCTCCTTTCGAGGTCATTGCAAAATTGTCCCAAGGGGTTTCGTGGACGGATTGGGAGAAGCGAGCTCGGGAGGCGTCCACAGCAAGCGGCTCTAGAATACACCACATCGATTACGAAATACCTTACGGCGGGATGAAGATTTCCTGTTCCCTCCGGCTGAACCGGCTGTCTCATGAAGTGAACGCGGGGCTCCCGGACTCTCCGGCACCCCCAGAAACACTCAAGGAGACTGTCATGATTCACCGCGCTTTCGCTCCCCTCGCCACTTTCGCCCTTCTCGCGCTGAGTCTCGTCGCCACCGGCTGCTCCCACGGCAGCAGCCCCACGGAGCCGGCCGAGCCGGCCGTTTCGAACCTCGCCATCTCCTCCGCGGCTTCGTCCTCCCTCGGCACCAAGCGGCATGGCGCCGACGATCCGGCGGGCGACGACCACGGCGGGCAGGCCGGCCGCGGCGCCGACGACCCGGCGGGTGACAATCGCGGCGGTCAAGGCCATGGCGCCGACGATCCGGCCGGCAATCGCCGTGGCGGCCAGCAGCGCCCCGCCCGGGGTGCCGAGTTCTCCGGGGTGGTCTCCGCGGTGGATGGGCAGACGTTGACCCTGGCCAGCGGCGTCCACGTCACCGTCAACGCCCAGACCCAGTGGAACGCCCGGGGCGACCTCAAGTCCCTGGACCGGGTCGCCGCCGCGTTGGCCGCGGGCAAGCGGACGCGGGTCGAGGGCCGAGGCGCCCGTCAGGCCGACGGCTCCCTGCTGGCCCAGACGATCAAGGCCGAGACTGGCCGGTAGATTGTAGAGAGGTTTGGAAGACCGCCGGCGGGAGGAGAAGGGTTCCCCTCCCGCCGGCTCAAGCGTTTAGCAGTCGACGCGGCAGGAGATCACCGTGCAGGCGATGCCGCACGAGCCGCAGTGCGAGTACTGGATCGACGTATCGCCACCGCCGGCCACGTCCGCGAGCTTCTCGGCGTCCAGGCCGCGCAGGGTCTCCTTGCTCAGGGTCAGCTTCTTGAGGTTGTTCTTCTTCATGGTTGGATGCTCCTGGTTGTAGTTTCCACGTCTGGAGCGCCTTGTTCGGCGCTCCCCCTTCACAAAACTCAGAGCGCGCGCCAGCGTACAATCTCTGGAGAGGATGTTCCTCCGTGCGCCCTGGAATGTCACCATAGCATAGACCGAAAGGACGGCCAAACATGCCGCCAGAATTGAAGTGGTTTCCGCTGCTGATTCCCATCGTTGCGATCCTCGCCGGGACCTTCAAGCAATGGATGAAATTCCAGGCGACTCAGCGCCAGCTCGGCGCCTCCACCCACGAGTTGGACCGGGAGGTCGCGGAGCTGCAGAAGACCAACGAGTCGCTCCTGGTGCGGCTCCAGAATCTGGAGGCGATCGTGGTGAGCCAGACCTGGGATGCCATCCACGCTCCCGGGCTCACCCCTGTCGAGCGCGAGCTCAAGGTGGCCTCGGCGGCCCGCCGCGAGCTCAAGGCCCCGGACTCTTCGGTCGCCAACCAGCAGCGGGCCGAGCAACTCGCGCAGCGGCTGCAAGGCTGACGAACGCCCTGAAACCATCGGCTCTCCTCTTCGTAGATACTTCTCTCAGGACGGCTTGGCCGTCTCTGGCATTTTTCTGTCTGCTGAAGGAGCTCCGATGATCCAGCGTCTTGCCGTTGTCTCGCTTCTAGCCGTTCTCGCTCTGGCAGGATCCCCGGTCCGCGGCGCCGAGCCCGCTACCGCGGAGCGGCCCATTACGGCTCTCCCGTACACGCCGAGCCTCGATCCGTCGGTGATGGACCGCTCGGTCGATCCGTGCGCCGATCTCTTCAAGTTCTCCTGCGGCAAGTGGCTGGACAAGAACCCGATTCCCGCCGACCGTCCGCGCTGGAGCGTCTACGCGAAGATGGGCAACGACAATCAGCGAGTCCTCTGGGGTCTCCTCGAGGAGGCCGCCCGCCCCAACCCCGGGCGCGACGCCAACACCCAGAAGATTGGCGACTACTTCGCCTCCTGCATGGACGAGCCGGCCATCGAAAAAGCCGGGCTCTCTCCCCTGAGGCCCGAGCTGGCGGCCATCGCGGGGCTGAAGTCGCGGGCCGGCCTGGCCGCCCTGATCGGCCGGCTGCACCTGGAGGGCGACTCGGGTCCCCTGCTCTTCGGCTTCGGCTCCGGCCAGGACCCGCGGGACGCCGCGAAGGTCATCGGCTTCGTGGGAGCGGGCGGCCTCGGCCTTCCTTCGCCCGAGGACTACGTCAAGACCGACGCCAAGTCCAAGGAGACCCGCGACCGCTACCGCGGCTACCTGCAGAAGCTCTTCGAGCTGCTGGGCGATCCTCAGCCGGCGCGCCAGGCCGTCGCCGTGATGCGCCTGGAGACCGCCCTCGCCAAGGCTTCCCTCACTCCGGTCGAGCGGCGCGATCCCTACAAGACCGCCCATCCCATGAAGCGCAAGGAGCTTCAGGCGCTCACCCCCGCCTTCTCGTGGGACGACTACCTCGAGACTCTCGGTCAGGCCGGTCTCGCGGACTTCAACGTCACCGAGCCCAGGTTCTTCAAAGAGGTGAACAAGCAGCTCGCCACCGCTCCTCTGGGCGACCTGCGGGCCTATCTCCGGGTCCATCTCGTGAGGATCGGCGCGCCCTACCTGTCCACGCCCTTCGTGCAGGCGGACTTCGATTTCGACAGCGCCTATCTGAATGGCGTGAAGCAGCAGTCGCCGCGTTGGAAGCGCTGCGTCAAATGGATCGATCGCGATCTCGGCGAGGCGCTGGGCGAGGTCTTCGTCCGCAAGGCGTTTCCGGCCCAGGTGAAGACCGACACGGAGCGGATGGTCCAGCAGATTCGCGACGCCATGGCGGTGCGCGTCGAACAGTCTCCCTGGATGAGCCCCGAGACCAAAAAGCAGGCGCTCGTCAAGCTCCAAACGATGCGCGACAAAGTCGGCTATCCGGACAAGTGGCGCGACTACTCGGCCCTGGAGATTCGGCGCGACAACTTCGCGGGCAACGTCCAGCGGGCGAACGTCTTCGAGACCCGCCGCGATCTCGACAAGATCGGCAAGCCGGTCGACCGCAAGGAGTGGGGGATCACGCCGTCGACGGTGAACGCCTACTACAATCCGCCGATGAACGACATCAACTTCCCCGCCGCGGTGCTGCTGCCGCCGCTCTACGACCCTAAGATGGACGCCGCGCCCAACTACGGCAACACCGGCGGCACCATCGGCCATGAGCTGACTCACGGCTTCGACGACGAGGGCCGCCAGTTCGACGCGCAGGGAAACCTGCGGAACTGGTGGACGCCGGAAGACGACAAGGAGTTCCGCAAGCGGGCCGCCTGCGTCTCCGACCAGTACGCCCAGTACACCGTGGTGGACGACATCAAGATCAACAGCCAGCTCACCCTCGGGGAGGACGTGGCCGATCTCGGCGGCCTCATCCTCGCGTATCTTGCCTGGCAGGAGGAGACGAAAGGGCAGAAGCTCCAGCCGGTGGACGGCCTCACTCCCGAGCAGCGCTTCTTCGTCGGCTTCGCCCAGTGGGACTGCGGCGGCGACCGTCCGGAGGCCCTGCGCCGGAGCGCCCGGGTCAACCCCCACTCGCCGCACGAGGCCCGCATCAACGGCGTCGTCGTCAACGTACCAGAGTTCGCCCAGGCCTTCTCGTGCAAGCCCGGCCAGGCGTTGTACAAGGAGCCGGAGAAGATCTGCCGGATCTGGTAGAGACTACTGCTTGATCCTCATCGTCTTCTTCACCTCCGCCGGCAGCTCGTCGTACTTCTTGTCGTACGCCTCGATATAGGCGCGCAGGAAGGCGATGAAGGTGGGATTGAAGATGTCGTTGTGGTCGGCCATCACGCCCTTGTCGGTCTGCACCACGACGTAGGGCGAGTGGACGTCCCAGCCCCGCCGGAGGCGGTCCCCGGTGAGGCCGAAGTCCAGGCCGCCGCCGATCATCCGGACGCCTGAGCTGGAGTCGAGCTGCACGTCGAGGGGGGGCATGGCGGCCAGACCCTCGGCGACCTTGGGGCAGCCGCAATCCGGCGACACGGTCGTCTTCTCGCCCTGTTGCCGCGTGGGGGCGGTCAGGCGGTGCGTCACCTGCGGGGCATAGCGCCCCATCCCCTGGCGGTACATCGCTCCCAACTGCCCCCAGTGGAAGGTCAGGAGCGCCTGGAGAAAACGCGACGGCGGAAAGGCGGTGCCGACGGCGGTGTCGGCCTCGGAGGCGATGGTGAGCAGCACGGGGAGCTGCCATTTCGGGTAGGGCTGCAGCTTGTCGTAGGGCAGGCCCTGGCGCAGCAGCTCGGCGCGGCAGCCGGGACCACTGCAATGCACCCGGTCGTCGCGCAGGTCGGCGTCGAACGGCAGGTACTCGCTGGCCTCCAGGGCCGGATTGACGAGCACGACGAGGTCCCCGAACCCCGCCCGCAGGGCCTTCTCCCTGCGCTCCAGGGCCTCGACCCGGCTCTCTTCCGCGCGGACCACCCGGAGCTTGCGGACCTTGCCGAGCTCGATGTCGGAGACGTCGCCCGTGAGTTTGCCCTTGACGGCCGAGTAGACGAGAGCGCCGCCGAGGCTGTGGCCGATGGTGATCATCGACAGGTCGTATTGATTCATCCAGACCCGCCGTTCGAGCTCGAGGAGGATCTCCTTGCCGGCGGTGCGGCCGATGTGCTCGGCGACGCGCTTGCGCCCCCAGAGGGTCGCCGTGTTCCAGCCGCTGTAGGGGAGCGACTCGCCGCGCCATCCCAGGTATAGGCCGACGACGTTCTTGCCCGGTCCCGCCATGCCGGCCTTCTTCATCTCGCTCAGCAGGGTGCGGAAGCAGCACAGATTGCTGTCGCAGGTGCGGGCCCCGTGATGCCAGCCGTGCGCGAAGATGACGAGAATTCCCCCCGCCTTCGTCTCGCGCTCGATCCAATCCATCACCATCGCCTTCTGCTCCGGATTGACGGAGCCGTCGTCGCCGATCTCGATCACCCCGAGGGAGAAGTCGTCGTATTTTTCAATGGATTGATGTTCCATCGAAATCTGCCGCGCCCGGTGAATGTCGTCGGTGCCGACCAGATCGCGGACGGGCATGGGCTTCAGGAAGCTCTCGGTCCCGCGGACTTGATAAGCGGTCGTGCAACTTGTGAAGGCAAGAGATACGAGCAGCAATGTAATGAGGCGGCGCATAAGGTTTCCTCCTGGCAATGACCGGCAAAGATACATGGAACAAGGGACTTGGGCCGGGATTCTATACGAGCCAGCACGGCGTAGCGCCAGAGAAGTTGCGCCAACATCTGAAGAAGTCGGCGCAGCTCCCTGGATGTTGTCGCAGCTCCAGAGAAGTCGCGCCAACATCTGAAGAAGTCGGCGCAGCTCTGGAGATGCCGTAGAAAACTCTGGAGATTTTTCTTCGGCATCCCTGGAGCCAGGAGGGCTCTGCTACGCTTGAACTATGAATACTCAAGGCTCTCCGCCGCCTGGGCGCGATTATTCCCAGCTCCTCGGCTCCATGAACGAGCTACTCGCTGTGCTGGCGAGCGAAGGCGGCGAGGAAGCAGCATTACGCGCATCGTTCGAGGCGGCGGCACGGGGTTTCGGTGTGCAGAAGGCGTTGCTGCTGGTGATCGAGCAGCCGGAGCCGCTGCACCTGCGCGCCGTCCACACCTTGGGACCTCTCACCAGAGAGCAGATCGCCGCCTGCGAGCGGGGCGATTCCGTGCGCGGCGTCAGCCCGTCGCTGATCCAGCGCGTCGTGGCGAGCGGCCGGCCCGAGCTGATCGAGGACCCGCGCCTCTCGGCGGACGCCTCGCACACCCCGTCCTTGGCGGGAGGATCGTACAGCGTGCTCTGCGCGCCGATCTTCGATCCGGTCCGCGACGCCGTCCTCGCCGTGATCTATCTCCAGAACAGCGGCCTGATGGAAGCCTACGGCGAAGGCGACCGCGCCTGGCTGGAGGGCTATGCCACGGCGGTGGGCCGGCTGTTCGGATTTTCGTTTCGCCAGGCGGCCCAGGAGCGTGAGCTGCACGAGCTGCGGGCTCGGGAGGCCGCCGAGAACGCGCCGGAGATCCTCGGCGACTCCTCGAGCACCCAGGCCCTGCGGCGGATGCTCCACGAGACCTTCATTCCGGCGATCGAGGCCGAGAATCCGGAGCCGCTGCTTATCCTGGGGGAGCGGGGCACGGGCAAGGACTTGATCGCCCGCTACCTCCACGCCTACAGCGGCCGCCACAAGAGGCCCATGGTGGTGGTCAACTGCGCCGAGATCACGGACGAGATGGCGGCCTCCCGCTTCTTCGGCCACAAGCGGGGCTCCTTCACCAGCGCCTTGACGGATGAACCCGGCTTCTTCCGTGCCGCCGACGGCGGCGTCCTGTTTCTCGACGAGATCGGCGAGCTGTCGCCGCGGTCCCAGGCCCATCTGCTACGGGTCTTGGAAAATCACACGGTGACGCCGGTGGGGCAGACCCGCGAGATCAAAGTGAACGTCGCCGTGGTGCTGGCCACCAATCGAGATTTGGATCAGGCGGTAGGAGAGGGAACGCTGCGCGCGGACTTTTATGACCGCTTCCGCACCCTGGCCATCCGTCTGCTCCCCCTGCGCGAGCGCCCATGGGACATTCCGCCGCTACTCGATCACTATCGCCGGCACCACGAGCGAAAGCTACGAAAGCGAACCCTCGGATTCACCCGCGACGCCTTCGAGGCCTTGGTGGCTCACGACTGGCCGGGCAACGTCCGCGACCTGGCCCGAGCCTGCTCGCTCTTCATCATCCATGCCCAGCCCGGAGCCTGGATCGACCGCGCCCTGATCGATCGTTGCCTCCCCGAAGTGCTGCGCAGCGCGCCCAATCCCAAGGCGGCGCCGCTTCTCGCGGACGGCGCCCCTTTCGAGGACGCTGTGAGCGCGTTCGAACGCGAGCTGATCCTGTCTCGCTTGGAGCGGTATGGCGGAAACGTGAAAGCCGCCCGGGAGAGCCTGGGGCTCACCAAGACGACCTTTCACCGGTATATGAAGGGGTTGGGGATTGGGGTTGGAGGGGCTTCGCAGGAGGAGTAATCAGGACGTTCCGCAGCTCCGGAGACAGGGTCCAATCCCTGCCTTGTTCCTCGCGTTGGCCATGGAGAGTTACCGCGCCCACCGGGCGCGGGCCGACCTTGAAAGGCCAGCCCGCTTTGGTGAAAGCCGTCTAGCAACCAGTGGTGCCCGGGGTACAGGTGACGGTGCAGGCTCCTCCCGTCGCGCAGGTGTCGCTACAGACGCTCTGGGTCATCGGATTGCTCGTGTTGGTGTTGCAGAAATCCGACCACTGGTGACAGGGGATGCTGGTGTAACCGCCGGTCACTCCGTTGAGCAACTGCAGGGTTTCGCGGGTGAGACGGAGCTTCTTGACATGTTTTTTCATCGCCATACTCCTTTGCCCAAAGTAGACCGCTTATAGATCAACAGACGGGGCTCACTGACGGGTGACGCGCAGGGCAATGTCGAAGCTATACGTCGGTGATACCAGGGGGACGGATCCGCTGCCGCTCCAGCTGAACGTGCCGGTGCACGGGACGGAGAGGCATTTCAGCGCGCCGGTCGTGGGCTCGATCCACTCGTATTTGAAGGTACCAGGAGTCCCAAGGTTATTGAGGCTGAGGCTGAGGGTGTAGCTTCCCGGCGCTGGCACGTTGTAGTGCTTGAAGGTGTTGCCAGATAGCCGGCCGCGGTGGAAATAGAGGCCGTACTGCTGCCCTGGTTTCGCGAACGAAGCCCAGTTGAAGCAGTCCGTGGCGGTGCAGATGTTCTGCGCCCCGAGGTAGCCCATCCAAGGGGGGCTCGTGGCGCTTCCTGCCGTTACCCGTCGCACGTTAGCCAGATCGAATTTGGGGAGAAGGAAGCTGTTGAGCGCGCCGAGATAGCCGCGCACGGTTGCGGCGTCGGTGGACGTCCAGTCCAAGCTGTAGTGATCGATCATCCCGCCCTCGTTGAGCATGAATTCCCACGCTTCGGCGCGGGCTCCCGTTGGCGTGCTCGGATTGCCAACTCCTGAGATTGCTTTGGTCTCGTTGAAGCCGAAGATGCGATTTAGCTCGTTGCTATCTCCGTTATGGTACGTCTGGATGAGGCGGATGGCACTGTAGCGTGTGGCGTCGGCCAGCCCAGCATAGTGGGCGCTGACGATCTTGGCGAGCCGGTTCGCATTGGTGGTGCTCAGCACCGTCGCGAGAGCGCCCGGAGTATGGTAGTTGACCGCCACGAGGTGGGGGCTGATCCCATGAGAGGATTCGTAGCCCGTCAGGTGCTGGATCATCGCGGCGTGCCAGGGGGCGACATCAGTGCCTGCGACGCCGTTGCCCGCGCTGATATCGGGCTCGTTCTCGATCTCGTAGTACACGTTGTTGAAGGTGCTCAGCTCCTGGGCGATTTTGTCCACCAGCGCGAGTTGCCGGCTCCGGGCGTTCTGGTTCGCCGCGACCAAGTCGCTCGTTCCGTTGTCGTAGGTGGTGAAATATTTTTCCTGCGTGAAGCCGATGCCGCCCGAGTAGGCTGTCTGCAATGCGTGGGCGCTGTTCCAGGGGCTGGTGGCGAAATCCCCCTGCCAGGCGTCGAAGAGCGTCACCTCGACGACGATCGCAGGCGTCTTGGACGCCGCATAGGAAATGACGCTCCTGAGGCGGTTGAAGTACTGAGGCTCCCATTGGTCGAGGTCCCATTTGGGTGCGCTCGTCGTGCACCCTGAGACACACTTGAACGGCTGCTCGGCGATGTCGAAGGGATGATCGTTCGGCGCTGGCCGCATCGTCCCCGGACTATGGTTGAGGCCGACCCAGAGGCGAAACTTGTTGAGATTCCGATTGTGGAGCTCGTCAATGAAGCTCGGGTAGTTTCCGATGTTACAGATCGTGGAGTCGCCGTTGTTGAGATGGCAGATGTACTCGCCGGAGTAGCCGACCAGCGGGATGGTCTGGTTGTTGAAACGGAAGTACTGCGGATTTGTGGGATCAACGGCGATGGGCTGGGCGGCGCCAGCGGCGGCCAGCGCGCAGAGCAACACGCCGGTGATGGTGCTGCGAAGAATCCATGGGCGGCGGAATTTGTGATGGTCCAAGGCTACTCTCCTTTTCGTCGGGTCGTTGAACGGCATCGACGATGCTGGGAGAGCAACTCCTGGGCCGGGGATCGGAACGCGGGTAAGTGACGGAAAATAGAAAGCTTCTGGCGGAACACCCCGTCGTGCGGTCCGTCTCTGGACCGGCAGGGAGGAGCCTCGGTTCCAGAAGTGGAACCGCGGCCCCCCTCTACCGCCAGTCCCCGTCGAGCTCGAACGCCGCCCAGAAGAACGGATGGGACGCGCCGGATCTCACCCGGATCTGATCGATCTGCGCCGCCCGCAGCGCCTCGTCCTTCGTCTTGCCGCCGTGCAGATAGCCGTAGAAACGCTTCATGAAGTTGGCGGTGGAGTCGTCGGCGACGCCCCAGAGCGAGGCGAGGACCGAACGGGCGCCCGCGTATTGGAAGGCGCGGGTGAGCCCGACGAGGCCTTCGCCCCCCATCTCCCGGCCCAGGGCCGTATCGCAGGCCGAGAGGGTCACCAGGTCGGCGTCGAGATGCACGCTCTCGAAGATCTCCCAGGCCTGGAGGAGGCCGTTGTCCTGGCCTTCGGCCGGGTGCTCGGGCAGGGTGAGGGCCAAGGCGGAGTTGAGCGGGAAGCGCTCGTCGAGCAGGCCGTGGCAGGCGAAGTGGATGAGGCGGGAGCCGGGCCCCAGGGATTTGACCCTTTCTTCGGTGGCTTCCGGGCCGAGATAGGCGTGGCCTTGCGGATACAGGGTGGAAATGGCCTCCACCTCCTTGCGGGTGGAGGGGAGAGGGGAGAGGACCCAACCGCGCTGGCGGACCTCCCGCACCTGGGGATCCGACGCGTCGCCGGGCGCCGAGCGGGGGTAGAGAGGGGCGAAGGCCGCGAGGCTCTCCTCCTGGAGGCTCCGCTGCCCCGGGCGCGACCGTTTCAGCTCGGCATAGACCGTGGCCGAGAGCGCGGAATGGATGGGCTTCCACTCGGCGAGGTAGCGGTTTCCACGCCTCAGCGCGGCGAAGGGCAGGGTGTGCAGTGGGCCGTCCGGGGATACCACGATGCGCCGCGCTCCGGCGATTTGCTTTTCGGCGGGATGGACCAGCAGCCGGTAGAGCTGCTGCGCCCGGGCTTGAAGCGCCGCGCGGTCCGAGCCCGGCCGCCGCAGCAGGCTGCGGAAGGCTTCCACCTCTTTTCGCAAGGTTTTCTCGCCGGCGGCGATCCGGAAGACCGACAGCGCCGGACCGGGAACGTCCGCGGATTGCACGGCGAAGAGCCAAGTCCGCTCCGGTCCCACCGCGTATTCGAGGAGCACGGTCCCGGGATCGAGAGCTGAGCGAGCCGCGGCGAGGTCGAGCGGTGGTGAGCTCACGAGCGACGCGACGCTGGGTGAGGAGCGCTGGATCTTCTCCTGGACCTCGGTCTGCTCCCGCCGCAGGTCTCGCAGGCGCCCCTCGAGCGTCTCGGCCTTGTCCCGTCCCAGGTCTGGTATCCAGTGGGCGAGCTCCGCCTGGACCCGGTCGTACTCGGCGTCGAGCCGGTGGCGCTCGGCATAGAGCTCCGCGGGCACCTCCTTGCTGAGGCGGAGATCCCGTTGGGCCAGCAGCTCCCGAAAGCCCCAGGCGCGCCCGCGTTCGAGCAGCTTCCAGGCTCCCTGGGGCCGCGCGCGAGCGATCTCGTGGTCCGCGGCTTCGAAGTAGAGATTCCCCAGGAAAGAGCCGTAGAGCCATTGCGACTCCTGAGCGCCTCCGAGGTGCGTCCGTTGGGCTTCCAGAGCATCGACCGCCGCCAGGTAGCTCGCTGCGGCCTCCTCGCGCTGGCCTCTGCGCGCCTGCAGCCGCGCCAGGGCCTGATAGCTCTCCGGCGCCGCCACCCGATGCTGCTCCTGGATCCGGATCGCCGTGCGGAGGTGCGGCTTGGCGGCCTCGGCCCGGCCCTGTCCGAGGAGCAGAATGCCGAGCTTCAGATGAATGGCGGCGATGTCGAAGGCCTCGGGGTTGATCTGCTGCCAGATCGCCAGGGCCCGTTTCAGAAGCCTTGCGGCCTCCGCGGTCCGCCCCTGGAGCTTCTTCGCCTCCGCCAGGCCGACCAGGCACCAGGCCGTCTGGGTCCCCCGCGGGTTGAGCTTCTCGTTGAGCGCCAGAGCCTGTTGCCACGCCTCTTCCGACTTCGCAAGCTGGTGACGCCGCAGCGCGAGCTCGCCGAGGCCCATGAGGCGCTCCCGCACGATGCTCCCGCCGGGATCGAGCTTCTCGAAGATGGAGATCTCTCGCTGGAAAAGGTTTTCAGCGGAGTCGTGATCGCCGCGGCGATCCGCGATGGTAGCGAGATTGTGCAGCGTTTTGGCCAGCTCGAGGCTGTTCGGCGCCAGACTCTCGAGGATCTTCCGGGCGCGAACCTGGGCTGCCTCGGAGCCAGCCAGATCGCCGCGAGCCAGGAGCGCTTCTCCGTAATTCACCAGGCTGAGGACGATCGCCATGCCCGAAGGGGCGAGCTCTTCCCGGATCGCGAGAGCGCGGGCCGCCAGCCGCTCGGCCTCCTCGAGATCTCCCTGCATGCTCGCGCTCATCGAAAGGTTGCTGGCCGTCCCCGCTTCCACGCCGCTCCCGGGCGCGACGCGGCGGGCGATCTCGTAGGCCCGCCGGTAGAAGCGGTCCCTCTGATCCGCGTCATCCTCGCCGCTGGCGAGGTAGCCGAGCCGGGTGAGCAGTAGCACGACGGTAATGCTCTCCGGATGATTCTCTTCCTCTTCTTGCAGGGCCGTTTCGAGCTGCCGCCGGGCTTGCGCGCGGTCGTTGCGGGCGAGATATAGATCGGCCCAGGACAGCCGGAGAGAGGTCCTCACGCGGGCTGCCCTGATGGCTTTCGCTTTCGCGAGGAGAGCTCCGAGCCCGGCGTCCGCTTCGGCCCAGCGCCGGGCCTGGGCCTGGAGCTGGGCCGCCCGGTGCCCGAACCAGAAGGCCTCGTCGTCACAGTGATCGCGATCAGCGAGAGCCCTGGCTTGTTCGAGCTGCTTCGCGGCGGACACGAGATCGCCTGCCCGCTCGTAATCGCGAGAGGCTCGATCGAGCTCGTCCAGGCTGCCCTGGAAGAGCGGCGACACCGCGACGCCCTGGCCGCTCGGCAACAGGCTCCAATGAAGCGTTGCTGCTCCGCGAGCCCCCTCGACCGTGAATCCGCCGTACTGAATGTCGCCTCTCTGGAGGCTCTCCCAGTCGAACCCGGTGCGGAAGTCGCCTCGCGTGGCACACCCCCCGCCGTCTCCTGCGCTCCGGCACCAGGAAAAGAGCCGGTCTCCCGGCATCAGCCCGGCGCGGGCGCCCGCGGACTCCGGCTCGACGGACTCGACGATCAGCCCCGTCGAGAGGAATGGACAACGCTCAGCTTCGGCGAAAACCGCATGGGACGGAAAGGCAGCCAGAGGTACCAGGATCAAAGAAGAAAGCCGGAAGACCCTAGCGCCCATTTCCTTCCTCCAATCGCGATTCGATCACGGCGAGAGCCTCCCGTAGAGCCGGATCGCCCGATTCCTCGTCGAGGGCGGTCCTCAGCTCGTCGCGAGCTTCGAGCCAGAGCCCTAAACCGCGATCAATCTCGGCCAGCAGCGGCAGGCAGCCTGCTCCCTCGGCCGTGAGGATCTCGCGGACCTCCTCGCGTGCCCGGGCGGCTCTCGCGCTCAAGGTGACGAGCTCAGCCTCGCCCTGCGCGACCGGTCCCGGCCGATCCAGCGTGCGGACCGTCCACCAGTAGCGAAAGCCGGCGCGGAGTCTTCCGGCTGGAACCTCCACTGGTGGTGATTCCACATCGGCCCGAAAAACAGTCCAGCCTTCGCCGTCCTGCACCTCGATTCGGTAGCCCCTGGCGTCCGTGATGGGTTGGAAATGCAGGACGGCTTCCTCCGCGAGCACCGCCACCCCATGGAAGGGATAGAGCCCTGTGACCCTCTCGCCGCGAATCCGCATCGCTCCCGCGCTCGGCCCGGGGCGATCGTCCGGCGCGATCGGAGGCAGTTGCGGGAGAGGCGGGACGGATGGGAGGCTCCTCACGCCTCCCGAGCGGGTGCCGAGATCGCCCTTTCCGAGGGTGGCGCGGGCCTGCCCGGAGAGCTCATAGCGCTTGCCGGTGACGAACGCCAGGGCGAGGCGGGAGCCTGGCGCGAGATCGAGGGTGGTGCCGGCGGGCAGGCCATCGTAGAGACGTACCAACACCCGAGGCCGGCCCAGCTCGCTGCGCCGCGCGTCTCCCTTGACCTGATACACGAGAGCCACGGGCTTGCGGAGTGCGGCCGCGGCGGTCTGTACGGGAAGCGTGGCGAGGAGCAGGAAGCCGCAGGTCAGCGCTCGGGCCTTCAGGATCATGGTGTCTTTCTCCACGATGGAATGGGCGAGAGGGCGCGCCGGAGAACCAGTGCGAGGGTGAGAACACCCAAAGCCGGCAGCAGGGGAACCGCCACCGGCAGCAGCATGCCGGTCGTCTGGAAAACGCGGACGGAGAGAAAGAGGTAGGGCAGGAGACTTCCCAAGAGGAGGGCGAGGAGGAAAATGGGTCTCCGGGCGAGCAGGAGGGCTGCCGCGGCGAGGCCTGCCCAGAGGGCCGCGCCGGCCAGGAAGGGAGCTGCGGAGGCTTCTCGCACCGGCAGGCCGGCGACGATCGTGTCGACCAGCAGGGCCTGAAGCATGAGGCCGGAGACTCTCTGCGTTTCGCCCGAGCGCCGGGAGACGCGGTGAATGTCGTCGGCCCCGGCCACGATGTCGCCGCCTACCAGGACGAGACGGTTGCGGAAGACCCAGGGACGCGCCGCCAGTGCCGCGGGAACGTCGCGCCAGGAGATGCCGGCGAAGCGCGAGTCCTCGATGCGGGGGTCGATCCAGAATCCTTTTTCCAGGGAGATCGCCGGGATTGGGGAGATCATCCCCGCTGCCCGCGCTGCCCAGGAGGGACGCTCCCCTCCGTCGCGGTCACGAAAGCTCAGGCGGCCGCGGCGGACCACTCCGTCCGGGTCCTCGTCCAGGTTGACGAACCCGAACAGGGACTCGGTCCGTTGAGGGCCCAGGGCGGCCGAGGTCAAACCCGCCACGTTGTGGATGCCGAGGACACCCTCACCCTCCGACGAGGCGGCGAGCGTGAGGTTCCCGGCGTGGCGGACGACGAGGTCCGAGAAGCCGGGCGAGGCGCTCCAGGGATCGGGGAGGAGCATGTCGACCTCCACGCCCCGCGCTCCCGCCGCGAAGATCCGATTGAGCGTGTTGCCCATTTCGTCCGCCCAGTCCGCGAGAGGAATGGAGCTGCCGGCGAGGCTGGCTTCGTCGATCGTGACCAGCAGAATTCGCGGATCGGGCGGGCGGGCCGGCGCGGCGCGGATCCGCAGGTCCTGGGTCCAGCGCTCGACCGGGGCCAGGGCGTTGGGCAGGAGCAGGGCGGCGACGGGCACGGCCGCCGCGAGAACGGCGGCCAGAAAGACCCGGCGCGGCAGCTCGGCCCGCCGCCAGCCTTTGCGATCCTCCTGAGCGGCGGCCTCCCGGAGCCGGCGGACGACCTCGCGGGCCGTCGCCGGTCGCCGGGCCGGATCTTTCGCCAGAGGCTCCCGCAGGGCCTTCCAGACGCTGGCGGGCAGCGCGGGCGCCGGCGGCGAGGGCTCTCTTTCGAGGTGCCCGGCGAGGACCTGGCGCGTGGAGCCGGAGAAGGGGGGCTTGCCCACGAGCATCTCGTAGGCGATGACGCCGAAGGAGTAGAGGTCGGAAGCGCGGCCCGCCGACGCGCCGCGGATCACCTCCGGCGCTACGTAGAGCGGCGTGCCCAGGAGATCGCCCGTTCCGGTCAGGGACGGGGCCTTCCCGACCTCGTCGAGGCCGAGGGGCTCGTCGTCCAGGTCGAAAGGGTGGGGAGGCGCGGAGATCTCCGCCAGGCCGAAGTCCAGCACCTTCACGGTCCGGTCCTCTCCGTCCCGTCCACTCAGCAGGACGTTGCCGGGCTTGAGATCGCGGTGAAGGATTCCCTGCTCGTGGGCCGCGTCGATGGCGGCGGCGATCGCTTCGAGGACGGGCAGCGCCCGCGCGAGCGGCAGCGGCCCTTCCCGCCGGCAATGCTCCGAGAGGGGAATCCCTTCCAGCAGCTCCATCACCAGATAGGGAGCGCCCGTTCCCGGATCGATTCCGAAGTCGGTGACCTCCACGATGTGGGGATGGTGCAGCCGGCCGAGCGCCTCGGCTTCCCGCTGGAAGCGGACGATCGAGAACGGGTCGAGGCCGGCAAGCCCGGGCTTCAGCAGCTTGAGCGCGAAGGCCTTCTTCAGCCGGAGATGTGTGGCCCGGTAGACGAGGCCGACGGCTCCTTCTCCAAGGCGCTCGTCCAGCCGGTACTTCCCGTCGAGAATGGGCGAAGGGCCGGGGGTGGCGCCGTGGAAGCCGGGTGAGGTCGTCATTTCGAATTCATCATTCCCCTTGTTCTATGTCCAATCGGTGAAAAGTGTTACAGGCATGGCGATTCCTCTCTGTTACACTGCGCGCGCTGTCCAACCTCGGGCCGGTTTCCGGCCCACCATCCCAAGGAGGTAAGGAATGCATCGGAAGCTTGGACTGTGTACGGCCTTGTTGCTGGTCGGGCTGGCTTTGTGGAGCGTACCGTCGGGCGCGATAGACTTCTGCAGGAGGGACTGCTTCAATCGGTTGAAGGCCTGCAACACTGCCTGCGCCGGCGATCCGGATTGCCAGACCGCGTGCAGCGACACCTACGAATCGTGTCTCTGCGGCGGCTGCAACTACTGCCCGTAGGGCCGGCCGCGTCACTTCCGAGGGCGCGCACCCCGCGCCCTCGCACCCCGCCCGAGGTCGTCCCTCCGAAAAGTTCCGCCCCCCTGTAACCTTTTGCCCTCTCCGCTCGTAGACACATGCGAGAGGCAATTCGGCGTAAGCCCGACACCCCCTGGAGCCCCTCTCGTCGCAGCAGACAGTGGAACAAAGAGATCAAGAAAGAGGGATTCTCATGCGCAAGAAATGGCTGATAGCGGGTTCCGTGGTTGTGGTACTGGCCGGCAGTCTCGTAGTGGCGCGGGCGACGACCAAGTCGAAGCCCAAGGATGTCGAATCGCCGTTCCGGCTCGGCAAGGTGCAGGCGGAGGATCTCCAGGTGAGCGTGCGCGAGGTGGGCGTGGTGGACCCGGAGATCAAGGTGGACGTCAAGTCCGCCGTCTCAGGGCGTATCCAGACCCTCCGGGTGCGCGAGGGCGACGTGGTGAAGACCGGGCAGGTGCTGGCCGAGGTCGAGCCCGACGTCAACCAGGCGCAGTCGCTCTCCGACGTCAAGGGCGCGGTGAGCCAGGCGGAGATCAAGCTCAAGGACACCGAGCGCGAGCTGACCGCTCAGACAGCGCTCTACGACGCGGGGTTGATCCCCAGCCAGACGCTGCGCAACTTCCAGACCTCGCGCGATCTCGCCGCCGACTCGCTGGCCAGCATGCGCTCGCGCTACAAGATCGTCGAGGACCACGGCATTCCGATCTCCGGCGCTTCCGCCACCCAGCAGGCGCGGGTCACGGCGCCGATGGGCGGCGTGATCATCAAGAAGGGCGTCGAGCTCGGCGAGACGGTCACCTCGGGCGTCTCCTCCTTCAACGAGGGCACGGTGATGTTCACCGTCGCCGATCTCAAGTCGCTCATCATCCGCGTCAATCTCAACGAGGTGGACATCGCCAAGGTGCGCGTCGGCCAGCCGGTGCGCGTCACCCTCGACGCCTATCCGCAGAAGATCTTCGACGGCAAGGTGCGCTTCGTCGCTCCCGCCGCCAAGCTGGTGGAGAAGATCAAGGTTTTCGAGATCGAGGTCGCCCTCGCGCAGCTCGATCCCGCCTTCCGCACCGGCATGAGCGCCAACGTCGAGATCCTGGGCGACCGGCGCGCGAAGGCGCTGTCCATTCCCCTGGAGGCCCTCCAGCGGCGCGAGGGACAGACGGTCGTCTACCGCATGAAGGCCAGCCTGGGTCCGAAGCAGATCGACAAGGCGCGCGAGGCCTTGAACGGCCGCAGCAAGTTCGTCTGGCTGTCCGAGAATTGGAAGGATTATTTCGAGCCGGTGCAGGTGAACGCGGGCATCGCGACCCTCGAGCGGGTGGAGATCATGAACGGCCTGCGCACCGGCGATCAGGTGGCGCTCGAAGACGTGACGCGCAAGAAAGTCGAGAAGGACGATGAGAACAACTGATTCTGCGAGGGGAGCCCAAGCCATGAACATCATCGAAACCCGCGGTCTCAACAAGGTCTACGGCGCCAACGGCAACGCGGTCCACGCCCTGCGCGGCGTCGACCTGACGGTCGAGCGCGGCGAGTACGTGGCCCTCATCGGGCCTTCGGGTTCGGGCAAGAGCACGCTGATGTCGATCCTGGGCTGCCTCGACGTGCCCAGCGGCGGCACCTACGCGCTCGACGGCCGGCAGGTGGAGAAGCTGACCGGAGCGGACCTCGCGGCCATTCGAAATGAAAAGATCGGCTTCGTCTTCCAGCAGTACAACCTGCTGCCCAAGGCGACGATCCTGAGAAATGTCGAGCTGCCGATGCTCTATGCCGGCGTGGCGGGCAAGGAGCGGCGGCAGCGGGCGCTCGAGCTGCTGGAGAAGGTGGGCATTCCCGACAAGGCCAACGTGCTGCCCGGCGCCCTTTCCGGCGGCCAACGCCAGCGCGTGGCCATCGCCCGCGCCCTGGCCAACCGGCCGGCGCTGCTGCTCGCCGACGAGCCCACGGGCGCCCTCGATTCGAAGACCGGCCACGAGGTGCTGGCGCTGTTCCGCGAGCTCCACGAGCAGGGCAATACCGTCGTGCTGGTGACCCATGATCCGGCCATCGCCGCCACGGCCGAGCGCCGCGTCGAGCTGTGCGACGGGCTCATTCTTCGCGATCAATGGGAGAAAGCGGCATGAATACCAGCGGCGCCTTCCGTGCACGTTTCATCGAGGCCTGGATCGAGCTGCGCCAGAATCCGGGTCGCTCCTTCCTCCAGGCCCTGGGCGTGATGCTGGGCGTCGCCTCGGTGCTGGGCGGTTTCTCGATCTCCGACAGCCAGCGGCAGCAGTCGATGCGGGTTTTCGCCCGCATCGGCGGTATCGACAAGCTGAACGTGCTGCCTACCGATACCGTGTACCAGGGCACGCCGAGCGCCTTGCGCAACGCCAACCTCGGCCTGCGGCTGGAGGATGCCACCGACGGCGAGAAGATGCCCGCGTCCAAGGCGGTCAACGCCGTCAGCGTGACGAAGCAAGCGCGCGCCAGGGTGCGCTCGGAGTTCGCCGATCAGGAGCGCGACGTCAACGGCATCGGCGCCGACTATGTGCCTCTGAACGGTTATGAGATCGAGCAGGGGCGCGGCTTCTCCTCTCACGATTTCGCCACCGGCGCTCCCGTGGCCGTGCTCGGCTCGGAGGCGGCGAGCGTCTTTTTCCCCACCGGCGACATCGTCGGCAAGCCGCTGCGCATCGGCAACGTGCCGGTGACGGTGATCGGCGTCTTCCACGAAAAGAACTTCCGTTTCCGCGAGGGGCAGCAGAACATCTTCGCCTGGCGCAACCGCGTCGTGGCGGTGCCCTCGCTGCTCGTCGCATCGCGCATGGAAGGCGATCAATATCACCGGCTGAACCGTGTCACCTTCCGGGTGCCGGACCTCAAGGCGATGACCAGCTTCGCGAAGGATCTGAGCTCGCTCGTCACCTCCAATCACCGTTTGCAGACCGATTTCCGGCTCGACGACGTGGGCAAGCGCTTACAGCGCCAGATGAGCCAGGGCGACGTCTACAACCTGATCTTCATGCTCTCGGGCGTGCTGGCGCTGATCGGCGGCGGCATGGTGAACGTCAACATCCAGCTCGCCTCGCTCAAGGAGCGGGTGCGCGAGGTGGGAGTGAAGATGGCGATCGGCGCCCCCGGCCGCGAGATCTTCAAGGGTTTCATGACCGAGGCGCTGCTGCTGACGTTGTTGGGAAGCGCGGGCGGCTATTTCGTCGGCGTCGTCTTTTCGTGGGCGATCACCCGATCCATCGGTATCCCGTTGTCGCTGTCTCCTTTGAGCTTCGTCTGGGCCACACTTCTCGCCGTTGTTTTCGGCTTTCTGTTCGCGCTCTATCCGGCCGCCAAGGCCAGCCGGCAGTCGCCGATGGAGGCACTGCGCTATGAGTGAAGCGCTGACGTTCGTCCCGTCCTTCGAAGAACCGGCGCCGGCCGCCATTCGCCGCCCCCGCAGTCTTGGCGTTCGCATCGCCTTGATCTGGGAGGTCGTCACCGGCGGCCTGATCGAGCTGTGGTCGCATAAGCTGCGCTCGATCCTCACCCTGACCCTGTTGATGCTGGGCGTCTTTGCCCTGGTGGTGATGAGCTCGGTGCTCGACGGCGTTCAGGACAAGGTGTCGACGGGTTTCGCCGGCATGAGTTGGGACGGCACGCTCGTGCTGGTTCCCAAGCCGGCGAAGACCTCCGAAGAGCAGAAGCGTTTCGCGATGAGCCTCGGGCTGCGCGCCGAGGATCTGGCTCGTATCACGGCGCCCAACTCCAAGGTCTTGGGATTCTCGCCGCGGGCTACCCACCGCAGCGTAGTGCAGGGCACCGCCGGCGCCGAGCGGATCTTCGTCAACGGCGTCACCGCCGACTACTCCTTTCTGATGGACCGCCGCATCGGCCTCGGCCGCGGCCTCACTCCGGACGACCAGCGTCGGCACTCGACGGTGGCGGTAATGGGTGCGAGCCTCGCCAACAAGCTCTATGGCGGTGGCGATCCAGTGGGGAAGGACGTGGTGGTCGAGGGCGTGCCCTACCGCATCGTCGGCGTGCTGGCTGGCGGGCAGCTCTTTAACGAGGAGATGTATCAGGACGCCAACGGCGTGCTCGTGCCGCTCGAAACCTACATGGACCGTCTGGACAAAGACCACCAGCTCACCCAGATTACGGTGAAGCTGAAGTCCAAGCGCGACCTCGACGAGATGTCCGCCACGCTGCTGGCGCGTGCCCGGCAAGCCCATCACGGCATCGAGGACGTGCAGATCAAGGACCTCGACGCCGAGATGGCGCGCTCCTATCAGCATTTTCAGGAGGAGATGCACGGCTGGGCCGTGGTGCTCTTCAGCCTCGCCGGCACGGTGTTGCTGGTAGGCGGCGTGGGCGTGCTGTCGGTGATGTTGATCTCCTTTTCCGACCGGCGCTACGAGATCGGCCTGCGCAAGGCGATCGGCGCCGACGACGGCCAGATCCTCGTGCAGTTCCTGCTGGAGGCGCTGGTGCTGGCCGCGCTGGGAGCCACGGTCGGAACCCTGGCCGGCAGCGCCTTCTGCCGAGCCCTCTCCGACATGTTCCCCTGGGGCCTGGTCGTGAATCCCTACGGCCTCGCCGCCGCCTGGGGCATCGCCCTCGTCCTCGCCGTCACCTTCGGCCTCTACCCGGCCGTTCGGGCCGCGAAGCTGTCGCCGATGGAGGCGATGCGGTAGGGGGGCGGTCTATACAGTCCTATCGTTCGTCATCGCCGTAGATCTCTTCGCGGCTCCAATGGGTCGGCGGCGAGACTTGCGAGACCTTCAGGCGGATGGGAGGAAGAGGTGGCTGCGGTGCCTCTTCCTGGGCAATCCCGGCGAGAATGTAGCGCAACTCATCTTGCAACGACCTCTCATGTCTGGCCGCTCTTCCTTCGAGCGCTGAGAGCACTTCTGGCGGGATATCCCGGATCAGGACGACTGGCATAGGGCAAGGCTAGCATGAGCGCCTACCAGGGTGGAGGCCGCGCCGAGGGAGATTTTCGTAGGGCATCGGCGTCCCTGTTCCTGATCCGCGGTATCATCTGCTTCCGCGAGTAGCGGCCTTATGACAACAGCTCCGACCTACCTTGAGTGGCTTGCACGGGTGCTCGAGAAGCCCGAGACAGAAATCATGGCGATGGCCTTCGAAGCCGGCCTTCGTCAACTCTGGCGCGAGCACGTTTTGGGGCAGTACTTACAGGGCAAGATTTCAAGAGCGCAGGCGGTAGAGCAGGTTGGGATCGACTGGGTAGATTTCGCGGAACGCCAGTACGAGGCAATGACCGAGGATCTGGCATGGGCTCGGCAATGACCGCGCTCGCCACGCGAGTTGACCCGAGAACCTCGGGTTGCGGTACGCGGACCTGGATTGAACGGATTTTCTCCTCGCTTTTGCCCCGCAAGGGTGTCGCTGTCCTCATGGTCGATTTCGAGTCTTTGCGCTGGCCCGTGCGGGAGGCTATTTCGAGTAAGCGTTTCCTCCCCACAACCACCTGCCGGGCCGGAAAGCCGTCTCCACCAAGCAGCCCACGGGCGATTCGCGATTCCCCGTCTCTTGGTTCTTGCTCCGATCGAATCGATCGAGAGACGCTGAGCTCTTCGCGGGGCCGGCCGCCTTGCGGCGGCTGGGCTCGGGTTTGCATCGCAGGATTCAAAGCCTGGAACGCTCCGAGATGAGCTTTCGGCGGCCCGCGGCGGCCTTGGTCGGCCCCCCTCAAGCTTGCCACGCCTTGTCGAATGGTTGGCGAGACGTGCCGGAAGCTTGGCGTGACTTGCCGCAAGTTTGATGGAGCTCGCCCCAGGCCTGAGGCGGGCCGCTACAAAGCTTGGCCGTGATGTCGCAAGTCTCGCTTGGCTCTCCGCAAGCTTGGTCGAGGACCTGCGAAGCTTGCCGCGTAACCACCCAAGCTTGGTAGAGACGCGGTAAGCATGTTTCCTGACGGCTCAAACTTGCCAGCCAGCGATCGCGCTTTGAAGCGTGACGTGGCAAGGTTGGCTCAAGACATGCCACGTCTGATCATCACGACCTCGGGCGATGCGGTCTCGCCTCAAGGTCGTCGCAAGGCGTCTCAGTCTTGAGATTTGGCGATCCGACATGTCACCTGACGCGTCAGCGGGGCGGCCGACGCGTCTGTAAGTACAGGATTTCTCAGGACCTCCCTGTGCTTCGTCGGCAGGCGGACCCGGCATATCTCTTGCTCTCTGAGGTTACTGCGATCCAACGTTCACTCAGACAAATGAAGGAGAGATGAGTCATGGCCGAAACCGCGATCCAGCAGAATCCAGCCACCATCCGTCCGTGCACCGCGCAGGGCATCATCTATCGTGCCTATAAGCGGCCTTACGACGGTGGGCCTGCCAACGTGCTCACTCTGTTCGCGAATTGCTACTACGGCGACGCGCCCTGGGAGATCTTCTTCACCGGCGTGGAAGGACAGGCGAACACCTACACGCTGATGGAGAAGGTGCCGAGGATCGTCTACTTCCTCATCACCTACTATTCCGCCACGTACTGCTCAGGCGCGGGCCTGGTCGAGCTTGGCGACACCGTCACCATCATCGACTCCTACGGCTCGCATCAGGTACCAGTGGAGACTCTCTCGTAACGCCGGCCCAGCCAGGCGTCGAGGCTCAAAAGATCGCGCCCTGCGGGCGCCGCGAGGACGAAGGTCAGGAGGACGAGACGCGGGAAGATGTGGTGCGTGGTGTCGAAGAGGGCTTCTTTCAGGAGATGGCCGTAGGCGACCACGATGAGGATGAAGCCGATGGCGATTCCCGCTTCCCGCACCCGCAGGCCCAGGCACATCAACGCGCCCGCCACGAGCTCGACGATGGGAATCACTGTGCCGGAGGCCCAGAGCAGCCACGCCGGCAGCCAAGTGTCGGCGTAGGGCTCGACGAACAGCCGCCGCGCGTGCTCGAGTGGCCCGAGGTCGAAGGTCTTCCACCACCCGGCCATGAAGAAGATCAGGCCCAGCACCCAGCGGACGAAGAAGATCGCCCAGCTCCAGCCGTCGAGATGCCTGCTCCTGGCGTCGTCCATCCGTCCCTCCCGGCTTCTATGGGTACAAGCTCTGGTAGGGATTGTAGGACATCCATGGGCTCCGAGAACGACTACAGGCCTCCACAGGGAAGCCTGTAGCCGCCGGGCCGCTCAACTATTGGTGATGCAGTAGTCGTAGCAATCGTACTGGGGGCCTGCCTCGCAGCAACCGCTGACGGGGTTGAAGGTGTAGCCGCAGATCTTCGGACAGGGAGAGCCTGTGGCCATCGCCGGCCGCGGAGCGGGCGCGAGAGCGAGGAGCAGGGCGGCGGCCAGCGAGAGCTTCCAGAGCTTCGAGAGCGGGTGCTTGGTCTTCATGGTGATCGTCTCCTTCCAGAGAGGTTTGTTGCAGCGTTGTCCACGGAATGGCTGAGGCACCAGGCGGGGCTCGGGGTCAGGAGGCGAGTCAGCCCGGCGGAACGCTGCCGCAGACGCACTGGCTGGTGCAGGTGGAGTTGTCGCACACCAAGCCAATGCCCTTGTTATGACAGGTCTGGGCACAGGCGAGCTTCTGCGCGAGGGTGCAGAAGCCGGACGGGCAGGCGGCGGCCGGGGCCGCGGGGCCGAGCAGCGAGGCGGTGGTCAGGACGAGGGCGGACGCAAACCAGAGAAGCTTCTTTTTCATGGGAGTTTTTCCTTTTCTTGGGTTTCAGGAAGTTTCGGTGACCCCGCCTGGGGCCCGGGGAAACAGCCCCGCATTAAAGAAGGTGAGAGCCGGAGGGGCGGCGGGACAAGGGCGCCGGGAACCAACGCGGGGCCCGCGGCGTCCAATCCAGGGAGAGGCGCCTCTCGAACCGTTCGATCAACGCTGGTTCTGACCAGGGAGGTCAAGCTCATGTCACCGCTATCCTCACAAGGCGCCGTCCGCAGTGAAATCAACGTCACCCCTCTCGTCGACGTCTGCCTGGTGCTGCTCATCATCTTCATGGTGGTGGCGCCGATCCTCCACGCCGGCGTCAAGGTGGAGCTGCCCAAGACCGTCGATGGGCGCTCCATGCCGGGGAAGTCGGACCAACTCACCGTCTCCGTCGCGGCGGACGGCGGCGTCTACGTCCGCAGCGCGCGGGTGTCCCCTGCCGACCTTCCCGCTCTCCTCGTCCAGATCCACACCGCCGAGCCGGACCACGACGTCATCGTCCGCGGCGACCGCCATCTTCAGTACGAGACGATGTGCGAGGTGCTGACCGCCGTCAGCCGCGCGGGTTTCGCCCACGTGGGGCTGGTGACCGAGACGGCGAAGTCGGCTGGTTGAGACGGCGAAGGTCGCTGGTTGATCCAGCGAAGACCCTCATCACCCCGGCCCTCTTCTCCCGGCCTCCCCCCCGCCCGCCGGGAGAAGAGGGAGCGGTTTGTCCTGAAAAAAGACCCGATCCGGGAGGGCTCCTTGGCACCCAACCTGCACTCCGCATTGGCGTGCGAAGAATCGGAAATCCCTTCCGCCCCCTCGTCCTCCTGATCCTCCTGCTCGTTTTTGGGGCAGTCGCCGGTGGGAAGCCGCAAGGTCCGGAGCCCGGGAAGCCTGCCCAGGAGGCGTCCGCCACGAAGGCACAGCCGGAGAGCCGAGACGTCCAGGCCCAGATGAGGGGGGTCAACTTCCGGATCGACCCTCAATTGGTGCTGGAGGTCCGGCGTCTCCGGGGCGCCCTGCAACCGACCCAGGAGGGCAAGCCGCCCTGGTTCGACGATCCGAGCTCTTTCGCGCTGAAGATCGACTCGGCCGAGATCGCCATGACGCCGGCCAGCTTGGCCGCGCTGATGAACCATTTCCTCTTCGCCGGTCCCGATGCCCCGGTCAAGAACGTCGCGATCGAGATCCGCAACGGGCGCCTCGTCCAGACCTCGACTCTCAACAAGAAGATCCCCGTCCGCGCCACCCTGGAGGGTGAAATCTCGGCGACCCCGGAGGGGGATCTGAAGCTTCATACCACCAAGATCTCGGCGGGGAAGGTGCCGGTCAAGGGTCTGCTCGACCTCTTCGGCGTCGAGCTTTCGGACGTCATCAATTCGCAGGAGTCGAAGGGGTTGACCGTCGTGAAGGACGACCTCGTCCTCGATCCCGAGAAGCTGCTGCCGCCGCCCCGGATGCGCGGCCGGGTGACCGCGGCGCGGATCGAGGGCGACCGCGTCGTGCTGGTGTTCGGGGGCGGCGCGAAGGAGCGCCCGCTGAAGCCGTCCTTCCCCAAGGCCCGGAACTACATGTACCTGAGCGGCGGCACCTTGAGCTTCGGCAAGCTGACGATGCCCGGCGCCGACCTCCAGATCATCGACGCGGATCCCAAGGACCCCTTCGACTTCTTCCTCTCCCAGTACGCCAAGCAACTGACCGCCGGCTACTCAAAGACCCTCCCGAACAAGGGGCTGGTCGTCTACATGCCCGATTCCGACCAGACCGGCAAGACGCTCAAGCCCTGATCCGGCTTAAGGTGCCCTCCCCAGGTTCCACCCCTGTCATCGGCAGGGGACAGGCGTCCGCTGCCCGATAGCGACCTCTCCTCTTGGGAGGACCGTAAATCCTTGACGATCAAGGCTCTCGCGTGGATGGGGAGCCCTGGCATGGATCGTGGAATCCATGGAAAAACGAAGGTGACGACGATGACCAGGAACGACCCACGAAACCAAGCCGCCACCCGCCGGATCGACCGGCACAGCGGCCGAAGATAGGACGACAGACAAATTCCTCTCCCTCCGGTGCCGGGGCGGGTTTAATGCCCTCCGCCCGTCTCGGCCCCCTTTTTTTCCTCTGGTCCCTTGCCTCCAACCCACCGCTCTCGATAGAGTCGGCCAGCGCGTCCGCGTGGGCGCGGCGACCGACAAGCCCTTTCGCATCCGACATATAGCCGCTCATCGATGGTTCACGAGGACTCTGCCAAGCAAACCGTAGGCGCGAGAGCGGAGGGAGAGCCACGCATCCTGGAGCGTTCCGAGCATCCCATCTCCCGGCGGGACATCGACAAGAACGCCGTCAAGGTCCTGTACCGGCTCAACAACGCCGGCTACCACGCCTACCTGGTGGGCGGCAGCGTGCGCGATCTGATGATGGGGCGCAAGCCGAAGGACTTCGACGTCGGCACCAACGCCAAGCCGAACGAGATCCGGCGGCTGTTCTCGAACTCGCGGATCATCGGCCGGCGCTTCCGGCTGGTGCACGTCTTCTACCACGACGGCGGCGTCGTGGAGGTCTCGACGTTCCGCCGCGATCCCGATCCGGAGGAGCAGCGGGGCGAGCCGGGCGAGCTGCTGATCACCAGCGACAACGCCTACGGTACTCCCCGGCAGGACGCCTTCCGCCGCGACTTCACCATCAATGCCCTGTTCTACAGCATCGCCGACTTCAGCGTCATCGACCACGTCGGCGGCATCGAGGACCTGGAGCGCAAGCTCGTGCGCGCCATCGGCGACCCGGGCGTCCGCTTTCAGGAGGACCCGGTGCGCATGCTGCGCGCCTGCGAGTTCGCGGGCCGGCTGGGCATCGGCATCGAGACCAAAACGCAGGAAGCCATCCACCAGCACCGCAAGGAGTTGGAGAAGGCGTCGCCGGCGCGGGTCACCGAGGAGATCGTGCAACTCCTCAAGTGCGGCCGGGCGGGTGCCGCCATGCAGTGGATGCTGGAGCTGGGCCTGCTGGAGGTGCTGCTGCCCGAGGCCTACGCCATGCTCACGGCGGGGGCGCGGGGCCTGGGCGACTTCGGGCAGATCCTGCCGGTGATCGACCGCATGGTGGCCGAGGAGCGCCCGCTGTCGGACACCTCCCTGCTGGCCGCCATCCTGCTGCCCAAGATCATGTTGCGCCGCATGGACATCGAGGCGGAGAAGGGTCCCATGACCCGGCCGGCCATCGAGCTGATGATCCAGGAAGAGGTGGCCCCGTTCTTCCAGCGCCTGACGCTCTCCAACCTCCGCTCCCAGCAGGTGGTGCACGCCCTCACCGGCTTCCAGCGGCTGTGCGAGCCGCGCTGGTCGACCCACGAGAGAGTGCGCTTCGCCCGCAAGCCCTACTTCGACGACGCCCTGCTGCTGTTCGAGATCCTCGTCCTGGCGACGGGCGAGGGACAGGAGGCGCTCGATGTCTGGCGGGCCGCGGCGCGCCGCCGGCCTCCCCTCAAGGCGCCGGCCCCGGGGGAAGCCGCAATCGCCGAGCGTCCCCGGCCGAGGCGGCGCAGACGGCGGCGCGGTCCTGCCTTGTGACAGGTTTCACAAACCCGGGAAGATTGGCGTAGGATAGTTCCGGTCCGAGCTTCCGATGAGGAAACCCCATGTCCTGGTTCACTGATATCTACCGATCCGCAGTAGGCAAGAAGGCGGTGATGGCGGTCACCGGCATCATCCTGTTCGGCTTCGTGCTGGTGCACATGATCGGCAACCTGAAGCTGTACGAGCCGGGGGTGTACTGCCCGTCCCTGAACGCCGCCGGCGCCTGCTCTTCGAAGGAAGTACCCTACCTCGACGCCTACGGCGCGTTTCTCCGCCACATCGGCGCGCCCGCACTGCCCGCCAGCGGCGCGCTCTGGATCGCCCGCGTCGTGCTGCTGGTCGCCGTGATCCTGCACATCTGGGCGGCCTGGCAGGTGACGCGGCTCAGCCAGGCGGCACGGCCGCGCGACTATGCCAGCCGGCCCAAGCGGCACACCAGCTACGCCTCGCGCACGATGCGCTGGGGCGGCGTCATCATCCTGCTCTTCGTCATCTACCACCTGCTGGACTTCACGGCAGGCACGCTCAATCCCGGTTTCCAGGAGGGTGCGGTGCGCCGCAACATGCTGGCGAGCTTCAGCGTCTGGTACGTGGCATTGTTCTACATCGTGGCCCAGGTGGCTCTCGGGTTTCACCTCTACCACGGGCTGTGGAGCCTCTTTCAATCGCTGGGCTGGAACAGCCCGCGGTTCAACCAGTGGCGCAGCACTTTCGCCCACGCCTTCGCCTGGATCATCACGATCGGCAACATCTCGTTTCCCCTGGCCGTGTGGACCGGCCTGGTTCGCTAGGAGCTCCGCGCCATGACGCTCGACAGCAAAGTACCTTCCGGTCCACTGGAAAAGAAGTGGGACGAGCACAAGGGGCACCTGAAGCTGGTCAACCCCAACAACAAGCGCAAGTTCACGATCCTGGTGGTGGGCTCGGGGCTGGCCGGCGCGTCGGCCGCGGCGAGCTTCGCCGAGCTTGGCTACGAGGTGAAGTGCTTCTGTTTCCAGGACAGCCCGCGCCGCGCCCATTCCATCGCCGCCCAGGGCGGTATCAACGCGGCCAAGAACTACCACAACGACGGCGACAGCGTCTTCCGGCTGTTCTACGACACCATCAAGGGCGGCGACTTCCGCTCCCGCGAGGCCAACGTCTACCGGCTGGCGCAGGTGTCGGTGAACATCATCGACCAGTGCGTGGCCCAGGGCGTGCCATTCGCCCGCGAGTACGGCGGCCTGCTGGACAACCGCTCCTTCGGCGGCGCCCAGGTGGCCCGCACCTTCTACGCCCGCGGCCAGACCGGCCAGCAGCTCCTGCTCGGCGCCTACCAGGCCCTGGAGAAAGAGATCGCGACCGGCAAGGTGAAGATGTTCCCGCGCACCGAGATGCTCGACGTGGTGCTGGATGCGAAAGGAGTGGCGGCCGGCATCATCACCCGCGATCTGGTGACTGGGGCGATCGAGCGCCACGCCGGCCACGCCGTGGTGCTGGCGACGGGCGGCTACAGCAACGTTTATTACCTGTCGACCAATGCCAAGGGCTCGAACGTCACCGCCGCCTGGCGCGCTCATCGCCGCGGCGCCCTGTTCTCCAACCCCTGTTTCACCCAGATCCACCCGACCTGCATTCCGGCCTCCGGCGATTACCAGTCGAAGCTCACCTTGATGAGCGAGTCGCTGCGCAACGACGGCCGCATCTGGGTGCCGAAGAATCCGGGGGACACGCGCTCGCCGGATCAGATTCCGGAGAGCGATCGGGATTACTACCTGGAGGTCAAGTACCCGAGCTTCGGCAACCTCGTGCCGCGCGACGTCGCCGCGAGAAACGCCAAGCAGCAGGTGGAAGCGGGGCGCGGCGTGGGGCCGCAGAAAAACGGCGTGTATCTCGATTTCAAGGACGCCATCGCGCGCGTCGGCAAGGCCACCATCGAAGAGCGCTATGGCAAC
>Ga0134121_10000462_pt1 | contig 47206 bp, 38 predicted proteins | sample KB301_FD_96463 | JGI IMG/M metagenome (GOLD analysis project Ga0134121, IMG submission 96463) | Terrestrial soil microbial communities without Nitrogen fertilizer from Kellogg Biological Station, Michigan, USA - KB3-0-1 | ecosystem: Environmental > Terrestrial > Soil > Unclassified ...
CAACAAAACTTCCTCGTAAAATAACATATGTTTTACACAACGAACAAGGTCTGATAAATGTATTTAATCGACACAATAATCTTATACCGCTTAAAAAACGGTATGCTGACATTATGGGTATCAGTCATTTGAAAATCACCCCAAAATATCTAAAACATGTAAGTGGCATTCAAGTAACAGAAACATTTAAAAAATCGGGTATTGTCAAATCTACAATCGGTGGCTTCCATGCCTACCGAAAAAATAAAATGAGAAAGTATCTGCGAAATGTTGAAATTCACTCAATGACGGGTGTGGTAAAAGCAGACATCCATTACGGAGGTATCGCGAAGGATAATAATACCTTTTTTCCTTCTTCTTGGAGTGATGATAAAATGTTGAGGAAAGTCAAGGAAGCGATCACAAATCCAATTGTAGAGCCGGTAATGCAGAAAAGTGGTAGATGGCTTCTTACTGGTGTAACTCGTGAAAAAATAAAAATAGGAATTGTCATAGAAAAAACGGGGGAATTAATTACTACGTATCCCCTATTCGAATTGTAAAGACATTAAAGGCATTATATGAAAAGTATTCGATTTCAATATTATATGAGATATTATTTTCCAGTAAAATCGGGATACAGCGATTTAGATATGCTAGGGGCATTTTTACATTCTGATGTAGGGATGGATGTTAAGAGTAGACCATGTCCTTTTAAAAACTGGATTTATGATGATCAACGCCAGGATACTGGAAGTAATTTTAGTTTCCTTGAAAAAAAGGGAGAAAAAATTATTATTGGCTGTGAGCACTGGAAAGATGATCCCTATGAGTGGACGTTTGAATGTACAAGAGAACAACTCGCTCATATTCTAGATCGGTGGGCAGAGTTAGTGCCGCTACGACCTAAAGAAATTATTATTATCTATGATGGCGAGACTTACTTTATAGAGGGGCGTGATTTTTCCGATCAAAATAAGGGGTAATTGATTACAGAGAACTTTTGTGTGGAGCAGGCATTCGCTTTTGTGCCGGTGTCACTATGTTTGATTGCGGCGCCGTGGTTTTCGTTGGTGGTATTACGGCTACTTGAGACTGTCGAGATTCTATAGTTTCTTCTGATCTGATTGTTTTGGACGGCCCCTGCATTTAATATATTTTTATTCTCATAGAAATTATGCCTGTTTCGGCTTTATTACGTTATCGTTAGGGGTAAAAGTAAAAAACGGGTAAACTGAGATTATTAATGTTAAGAAGGAACTTATTAATGAACGATACCGTTTTTCGTGAATATGATATTCGAGGGAAGGTTGGTAGTGAGTTCTCCATTGACCAAGTATATGATCTGACCTGCGCTATTGCCTACTTTTTCAAACTACGAAATGCTGATGTAAAAACGGTAGCAGTAGGGATGGATGGTAGGGTACACTCTCCCGAGATAAAGCAAGAGCTATGCAAAGCCCTTTCTGATAGTGGTATTAATGTTGTAGACGTTGGTATGTGTACAACTCCGGCTGTCTATTTTGCGTTACATACGTTGTCAGTTGATGCTGGTCTTATGATTACTGCGTCTCATAACACTAAAGAATATAATGGAATTAAGATCTGTTTGGGTACCCACTCTGTGTGGGGCAAAGATATTCAGTATATTAAGCAGTTATATAAAGATCGCATGAAAATAGTGTCATGTCATATCGGCGCCGTGCAGGAACATAATATTATCGTGCCGTATGTGCAATGGCTTGCTGAACATTTTGCACATATAAAAAACAGTGGTATATCTGCAGTAATCGATTGTGGCAATGGTGCAGCAGGTACCGTGATGCCGGCATTAATACAAGAGATGAGGTGGTCTCATGTAAGACTATTATACGCTGATGTTGATGGAACGTATCCAAACCATGAGGCAGATCCGACCGTCGAAGTAAATATGCGCGCAATGAAAGACATTTTGGCGACGACAGATGCTGTATTTGGTTGTGGTTTAGATGGTGATGGTGATCGGATGGCTGCGATGACTAAGTCTGGTTTCTTAATACCAGGAGACCAGTTATTGGCTTTATTTGCGCACTCAATTATTAATCGGGAATCTGACGTCAGTGTTGTATACGATATTAAAAGCTCTAGTGGACTCGCAGAAATCGTTCATAGCTGGGGAGGAAAGGCGTATATGTCGCCGTCGGGTCATTCTATTGTTAAAGAATATATGCAGAAACATGGTGCTGTTCTGGGTGGCGAATTGAGTTGCCATTTTTTCTTTAAAGATCGCTATTATGGATATGATGACGGTGTATATGCGTTGCTACGCCTTTTTGAATTAGTGCAAGAGTCGAATAGAACATTGGAAGAGTTGTTGATGCTATTTCCCTGTAAATATAATTCTCCAGAGTATCGTGTTTTTTGTGATGAAATGCGCAAAAGTGCAGTAGTGCAGGAAGTATATAAGATGTTTAAGCAGCGTTCAGATGTAAGTTTAATTACAATAGATGGTGTGCGAGTATCAATGGATTATGGTTGGGGAATTATTAGGCCTTCAAATACACAGCCCGCTCTTAGTATTCGTTTTGAGGCTAACACCCCTGATGCATTGCAGCACATAAAGCAAGAGTTTATCAAAGTGCTTCAGCCACATTTACCCGCGATTAATCTGGTGTGCATATTTAACGAATAGCAGAGTACGCATGAACATACTAGAGACAGGCTCAGTTGGATTACATATTCGTATTACCGATTCGTTAATAACAGCTGCAGATAAGGCATTACGATTGCAATTACCATTTTTTCAGTGTTTTTTTGTTCATCAAGAGACCGGTGCTTTGATGTCTCTTTCTGATCAAGAAAAAACGGAATTTATAGATGTTTATAGAAGCCATTTTTCTCATCTATACCTGCATGGGTCATATTGGATTAATTTAGCAGGGATAACTTATAATGGGTACTCGGCTTTCAGGAGCGAATTGGAAATGGCAAAACGATTGTCATTTACTCATATGGTAGTGCATGCTGGTTCTGCTAAAGGAGCACAGCATAAGCAACAAGGTATCGATGCGCTTGCGCGAATACTAAATCGTATTTTAAAGCGCGAAAACGATGTGCAGATAATGTTAGAGAATACAGCGCACAAAAATATGACAATAGGGAGCGATATAGCTGATTTTGGTATATTATTGGAACAATTAAATTATCCAGAAAAGGTTGGATTTGCGCTGGACACGGCACATGCATTTGTATATGGGTACGATATAAATACACAAGCAGGGTGCGACTCGTTTGTGCAGTTAGTCGATGATACAATAGGATTAGAACGGGTCATGCTCTTGCATATAAACGATGCGTCTCAGCCCTGTGGATCCTGCATCGATAAACATGCAGTTTTGGGCGAGGGACTTATTAATAGTGAGATGCTAAAACGAATAGTAACACACCCTCGGCTATCGACGGTACCGATTATCTTAGAACTTCCCGTATTACCAGAAGATCAGGAACATGGGTTAGTACGACTGGTGAACGAATGGCGATCAGAAAGACAATAGGCGAAAGAGAGTAAAAGATAGTACGGGTAAAAAGGCGAAGTAGTATAAAAGACAAGAAAGGAAGAGCGTGAGAATAACCATAAATGGTTTTGGAAGAATTGGTCGTAATTTTTTACGAACGATATTGCTGGATAACAGGGCACTGTCGCACATACAAGTCGCAGCAATTAATATAGGCCCAGGAAAACGTGAGTCTGTCGCCCATTTATTTAAGTATGACACGCTCATGGGAACATACCCAGGCAGTGTTTGTTTAGAAAACGGCGATCTCCTGATAGATAATCATAGAATTACCGTGCTTGCAGAAAAAGATCCTGCACTGATCCCATGGCGCAACTTAGACATTGATTGGGTGGTGGAAGCATCGGGGCATTTTACTCATGCCCGTGATGCGCGTAAGCATATACAGGCAGGTGCTCATCGTGTACTTATTACTGCACCTGCGCAAGAAGAAGATATTGCTATAGTGCCTGGCGTTAATGAAGAGTTATTCGATAAAAGCAAACATACCATTGTTTCTTTGGGGAGCTGTACTACTAACGCGTTTTTGACATTATTAAAAGCGTTACACGATGCGTTTAGTATAACCGGGGGATTTATGACAACGGTACACTCCTATACTAACTCTCAAGTGCTATTAGACATAGAAGGGCCGGACTTACGTAGATCACGAGCAGCGGCCTTAAATATTATTCCTACAGAGACGGGTGCGTCACAGGTATTGGCTAAAGTAATTCCGTCATTGGCGACCTCTATTAAGGCCGTATCCCTTCGTGTTCCTGTTGCCAAAATATCGTTAATCGATTTTGCATTTACTGCTCAGAAACCGTTCTCTATTAATGCGATTCACGAAGTGCTGCGCGATGCGCACAATAATCGCATGAAGGGTATCCTTGATCTGACCATGGAGCCGCTCGTATCAAGCGATTTCAGTGGCAATAATTATTCAGTAATAGTAGACGGGCTTTTGACAGATGTTAACAGTGGGCTTGGGAAAGTATTTGGCTGGTATGATAACGAGTGGGGGTATAGCGAGCGTCTCAAAGATTTCTTACTATATACTGCACAACTCTCATAAAATAATAAAAGTAACACAAAATATAAAAGAACGACTGCACAAAAGCAGTCGTTCTTTTATATTTTTTAAAAATTTACGTATTTCTGTCACTATTTTCGTATTACTTCAAAAGTGGGCGTTGCTACGATTTGCCGTTTCATCGTATCAGTAAGATCAGCTGTAATATCTTCTTTGTTGTTATTAAAGAATTTACCATCGTTTTCAGTTATAGGTGCGTTCTTGCTATCTCTCACTATTGCGCCAGAAAGAGTAACCAACTCGCCCTTATTATTTTTATTTATTTGTGGAATAGGGTTTCCTTGACTATCTTTTTTCTCTTTCAGTACGTAGGTATCAGTAGTAGTACCCGTTCGAGGTCCTTTGTATTCGATTGCCTTAACGATATTTTTTGTGGTCCCCCGACCACCGCGTTGTTGTGCACGCTGTTGTGATTGTTGTGCGCGTTGTGTGCCAGTTTGTGTATGCATCTGTTCGCTGGTTATATCGACTACGTTTTGCGTATATAGGCTACTTTCTTCTTCTGATTGTCCTCGCATTCCACGTGAGCGCTCTGTACGACGGCTACCTAGTTGGCCAGGTTCTTGGTACTCTGTTTGAGATGAGCTAAAGCCAGGTTCTTTGCGCTGTAGTTCAGCGCTGTGTTCAAATTCAAAGAGTGATATAAGTGGTACGTTTTTTACATCGGCTTCTACATACCTAACGTTACATATACCATTACCAATTTTATTAGTCGAAGTTTGCGCGGCGACTTGTCTTTCCTCGTCCTTGCATGCCGCGTTGACAACCTTCATTCTTGCATCAAAGTCTGTTTCATTGGTTAATATGATGTCGTACGCATGAGACTTATGCATCGTGAGTGCAATTAAAGCCATAGCGAGTATGCATTGCAGAGAAATTATTTTTTTCATAGTTATACTCCTGATTCCTGTCTAAAGATATTCCTGTCTGAAAGATAGCTCTATGGAGGCTATTCTCGGGTAACTTTAAATGTTCCAGTGCCCGCTCTATAAATATAAGGTACGCCAGTAGGTTGACCCGTTCCTGCTTCAGCTGCTATCGCGGTTAAATTCCAGCCTTTAGTAGGATCGTTTGCGTCTCTCTTTTCTGCTTGATATAACAATACCTCTTTACCATCTCTTCCCGCGACATATGGCCCACGAACTACCCATTGTCCAGCTTCTGCACCTGCGCCGGTGCCGCTAAAAGTCCATCGTTGTGCGCTCAAAGTAATAGTACGTGGATTTGGATCAGTCCATCGTTGTGAAGGTGGAACCCATGCCGGCTGAATATTGGTTGTTCTGATTTCATGAGCGTTTGCTGTTTTTAATAAACAGACGCGGAATCCTATGTCTGGGTTATCACCCGGTCTTTGGTCTCTTGCCCTTCGTACATCACATCCAGCGAATGTAGCGTCGGGGCTTAATATAAATGGGGTGTCGTTTCTTATTTTCTGGTTATATGCACATGCTTCCTGCGATAGGGTGGCGCTCAGCACTCCTGCAATTATTAAGAACGATAGAGTCTGGTATAATAGTTTTTTCATGAGTTATGCTCCTTGAATAAGGGGTGAGTAATCACTATTTAGAATACAGTAATTAATAATACAATATCAATAGATTTTCAGATTGAAATAATATATAGTTATTGTCTCGAGCTATGACAATTTTCTTCACAATTCTGTGTAAATTGTTTACGTTATAGTGAAGAAATTATAGAGGGGCCCATAGCTCAGTCGGTCAGAGCAGTCGGCTCATAACCGAAAGGTCCCAGGTTCAAGTCCTGGTGGGCCCACCATTACAGAGTGTCTTAATTTTAATTATTTTAAGCTAATTATTTTAAGCCAATTATTTTAAAAATGGGGAAGTAGTATCGTTATGAGCAATATGAATAATCACCCCTTTCATCGATTTATTGAGCTGATTAACTTCGATCAGTCGGCATGTGCTCTTTTAGAGAAAAATGCACAGCTAGAAAAAGAGATTGCCGACATGGGACGCCAGATTAATGAAATCGAGGAGCAGCAAGTAAAAAATCACCGTGCCGTAATTGAAGCGCACAAGACGGTTGACCGTATGGAATTAGAAACCAAAGAGCTGCACCAAAAAGAGCAAGACAAAAAAGCAAAGCTTTCTCAGCTCACACATTACAAAGAATCAGCCTCGTTGCAACGAGAAATAGATCAAATACAGGCGCAACAGCATGAACAAGAAGATGAGTTATTACAAGCATGGCACCTACTAGAAGTTGCCGTCAAAGAAAAAGAACGGACCGACAAACTCGCTGCAGAAAAAAGAGCGCATGTATTGGAAGAGCTTGAGCGCAAAAAACAAGAAAAAGAAACAATCATTAATGAGCTACTAGTTTATGAAAAGAGCCGAGAAGAGTACAAGCACGGTGTACCGCAGGAATGGTTAGAAAAGTATGAATCGATGAGACCTCGTGTTGCTAATCCAGTGGTTCCTGTAGAAGGAACGCACTGTAGTGCGTGTTTTCATGAGCTGTCTCATCAAGAAATTATACGATTGGAACGGGGAGCCTTGTTAGAATGCAAGCTCTGTTTTAGATTCTTATACCATAATAAATTGTTGTAATAACGCGCTATGGATCAGTTATCTATTTTCGATAGTACGCAGGATCGAGAACAAAAAGTGGCGGTGCGACACTTTACTCTTTTTGTTGATGGAGCATCTCGCCATAATCCGGGGCCCTCGGGAGCCGGTCTTTGTATTGTAAAAGATGGCGATATAGTCTTTGAACGTGGTTTCTATCTTGGTACCAAAACTAATAATCAGGCTGAATACCTAGCTTTTTTACTGGGTTTTTTTTTTATAGCAGATTATTACCAGGAAGGTGATCGAGTGCGTGTAATCACTGATTCACAGTTACTTGCCATGCAAGTACTCAATAAGTATAAAATTAATAATAGTGCTCTAAAGCCGCTGCATGCACTTGCACAACGTATGGTACGTTTGTATGACGCTCATGTGGGGCATGTGTTAAGAACTGAAAATGGTCGTGCCGATAAGATGGCAAATGACGGTATTGATAAAAAAGTTTCTCCGCCTGAGGCATTTATCGAATTATTGCACAGTCATGGTATTACGTTATTACTGTAATAGTAAACTCATGATAAGGGGTATGTCACTTGTTATGGTGACGCTGACGTCTAGTGTGCATAGTAGCACGGTACCGTCTCTATCTCATAACCTATCTCATGTACGTCCAATCGCATTATCGGTATCATGTACAGGTGATTCTATTACTCGTTGGGTATTGGGTACTGACACGTATTTTATTATCACTGATTTAACACATAATAAAAAAAAGGTAATGCGTGATTGTTCTATCGCGCTTGCAATTGATGGGAAGACACTGTGTATTAACGGCAAGATGGTTCCCTTGTGCTCACTGCACATTACTACCGCCGATGAGTGCATGATGGTTAATGGAGTAGCATATAGGGGTGTTTTTGTAATTCAAGGCACTTGTCCATCACAGGCATCACAACATAAAAATTACGATAAGAATCGCGCACGAGTCTCTTTTTTGGGAAAGCGCACTATTTCTAAGATCTGTTTTGTCTTGCCTGAAGCATACGCTGAGTCTAAAAGAGAACCAGAGATTGCTACTGCGGTTATCCCTGTTGCCACTGCTGCTATAACGCCCCGCATTCGTGTGTTGCTGGATACGTTATTATCTGAAAATTTTTGGCAATTGACGTCCGAATCTGGGTTCATGGTATGGGGTTCTCATAATCCCACCAATAAAATCACCATATCTACTACCGAATTGTGTATCAGAAAACATGATAATGCTCAGCTTATGATTAATGGTCGCCTTTATACAGACAATCTGATGTATGTAGCGCCCTTATCTGGTAGTGCATTGTTTAATGGGACCGTATATTGTGGTGGTTTTTTGGTATCTTACAAAAATGGTCATGTTAAGCTTATTAACAGCATTGATTTAGAAGAGTATGTGTGCAGTGTATTGCGTACCGAAAGCTGGCCCACCTGGCCTTTAGAGGTACATAAAGTATGTGCAATTGCGTGCCGCAGTTACGCTATTGCGATGATGACTCGGTCGCATAAGTTAAAAAAAATATACCATATAAAAAATACGAATGAACATCAGACATATTCCGGTGCTCACCGTAGTAAAATATTACGTCAAGCAGTCAATGAAACGCGTGGGGTAGTGATGGCCTATAATAAGCAGCCTATTATGGCTATGTATGATATTTGTTGTGGTGGTGTTGTGCCGGCACATATAGATAACGTCAATTTTCAGGATGCACCGTATTTAGCTCGTCCCTACGCATGTTCTCATTGTAAGTTATGCAAACCGTATACCTGGCAAACAGAATGTGCGCTTGCAGATTTTGAAAAATTGGTGACCACTATGGTTAAGAAGGTGAGCAATATACGATCAATAACGATTAGTAAAAAAGATAAGGCGGGTTTGGTACGTGAAATAATACTTAAAAGTCGTGGTAATCCCGTCGTTTTCTCTGGGCAAAAATTATACTCTCTCATGAAAGAAGTTAAAAGTCTTTGTTTTCAAGCACGCAAAGAGGGTAATAAAGTGGTGATAAAAGGACGTGGTTTTGGACACCATCTGGGTCTGTGCCAGTGGGGGGCGCGACAAATGGTGCGAGATGGTTGGGATTATAAACGTATTTTACAATTTTATTACCCGGGCACTCAGTTTATGCGTATTACATAAAAATTAGGATGGGGCATGATGAAAACGGGAACAAAGAATAAATGCGTGCATGCCATAGCAGACGTCAATATATGTAACCAGCTAGAGCGAACACCCGTCGATCTTGCCCAGAGTAATTCAGGTATTATAAAATTGTTATTAAAAAAAAATTGTGATTGAATATGTCGCGTTACTTAATCACTATAGAGCGTTTATATTGACACGAATTAATTTGGATCCCTGCCCTGCGGCGAGGATGACGCTCTAAAAACACGTGAGTTATTTTTGAAAAATGAAGATCTAATCGCAAAAAAGAGGGAGTATGTGAAAGATGACATAGAACCGGGATCACCTAGGTACTTCTAAGTATTAACTCGAGAACGTTACTCCTGCAGGGTAGCTTGGTAATCACCGAACGTCACCCTCGCCGCAGGGCGGGGATCCAAATTAGTTTCATTTTTTTATCGTTTTTTGCGTAGAAAACTAAACAAGCCCTTTTTTGGCCGCTTACTTTTCTTATCAGCAATCACGTTAAAATCAGTAGTACTTATAGGCTTGGTGTAAACTATCTTTTCTGCAAGATCTATGAACCTTTTCAACTCATCTCTCGTATACGACGCTTTATTATTTGCTGATTTATTATTCAACAAGACGGCAAGTTCATTATAGTAATTTTCTGCTGCGAAGGTCATAAAGTCATGCCATTCATCTTCTATTAGCGGGCTAGTGCCAATGGTTTTTACTTTGGTGTAACCAATGGCCGGTAGTATAGAGCTAATTCCTTGTACGTGTATCCCTCCCATGATGACGCATATCTTGCTATAGTTCGAAGCGTGGTGAATGTGGTGGAGTGCATTTATGTCGAGTGCCTCTGAGCCCCATTTTGGCAAGCAGTCAACTATTAAGCGTCGCGTAGAAAGCGCATTTTTATGAACGAAGTTGTGAAAATATTCACTCGTGTTAAGACGATCGAGCAGGTTTGTCGGGAGCGCTTCTTTATTTAGTCGTGTAAGAGCATCGGAATAATATTGTGCCAGAATAGGTCCATCTGTGACGCAGAATGCACGAATGTTTGATAGCGCCTGTTCAAATTCGTCGATCAGATCTTTGATAGTTGGCGCATATAGGTAGACGGCGCTTGAGGAGGGGCGTGATTTTTCGTAACCTAACAGATATGAGCGGAAAAGTAGTGCTCCAAATCGTATTTGGCGATTTTCAACGTTAATTACCTTCTGGTTTTGTTCTCGCAGCTCATCTGCTAGAAAGCAGAGTAGACTTGCTTGGGGAGGTATTTGCTTTTTTTTAATGAAGGACATGAAGGCTTTTATTTTTGGGTGTGTTATGTCTGTCTCGGACATGGAATCTTCTACAATAAAGAGGGTATCATTGTCTAGTTGCTTACACTGAGTAAGTAATGCGGCTTTTTGTTTCCGACTTACACCCGAGTTTAAGTGTATATCACTCATGCAATAAAGTTCTATTATTTTCCCGTTACTATCGCGTTTGTGCCAGATGTCTATCTGATAAATATAGGCATGAGAAGATATGGCGATCGAGAGTGCGCATAAGATAATGCAAAATCTTTTTATAAAAAAGAACATCAATAATGGCTCCTATATTATTACAATCATATTGTAATATTATTAAGAAAATCGCTTCCAGAAGTCATCCTCGCCGCAGGGCGGGGATCCAAATTAGTTTCATTTTTTTATCGTTTTGTTGCGTAGAAAACCAAACAGGCTTTTCTTTTTTGGCCGTTTGCTCTTTTTCTCGGTAAGCACGTTAAAATCAGAATTACTTATGGGCTTGGCATGAGCTATCTTTTGTGTAAGCGCATTCAGTTTTTCTACGTTAAGCTCTTGGAGTAACTCTGTTTCACTGATGCCGTTTTCATTCATGAATTGTAAACCAGCACGATTAGCCCTTGCTGTTTGATGAACAAAGGATTTCAAGTCTTCTTGCGAGAACGGTCTAGTTTCGAATGACTCTAGCGTTTTTACTTTGGTGTATCCAAGATTCGGCAATACAGTACTAATATTGAATATGTGAGATCCTCCCATAATCACACATATTTTACGATAACCAGATGCCTGATAGATATGATGTAATGCATTTATATCGAGTATATCGGCACCCCATTTTAATAGATTACCATGTACGAATTGAGCGGGGATACTGATTGGCAGTTCGGAACAATATTTTATAAAATCATGATAATATCCGGCGGTTTTGGCAAGCTTATCGGTAAAGCTCATGGTTGCTGCTAATTGTGCGAGAGCACCGGTATAATACTTTGCCAATGTTGGTCCATCTGTTGTACAAAATGTGCGGGCGAGCGCCATTGAGTTTTTAAATTCTTCAGCGATTTCTTGATTGGTGGGTGCAAATAGAGAGATAATCTTTTGAAAGACAGTATCATTTGCTTTGTATATGAGCGCGGCGTTGTAGACGGAGTAAGCCCCAGATCGCACTTGGCGAGTCTCGGCGTTGGCTACGTTTTGTTTTTCTTCTCGCAATAAATCTGCCAAATAATGTAATAATAGGGGTTGATTACCCGGTGCTAATGGCCGATCGCGCCATGCTTTTTTATTAAGCGACATGAGTGATTGTATTTTTGGGTGTTTAATATCTGTTACGGAAGCAGCATCTTCTACGATAAAGAGAGTACTGTTGCCTTCTAATTTTTTACATTGATCAAGCAGTGCTGCGCGCTGTTCTTGTTCTGCTTTAATATGAGATAACTTTTCTTCTGGAGAAGGGGCCAAGTCTAGCCCGTGAATATCACTCATACAATAGAGCTTTTGGGTAATTTTTCCCTTGCTATCAAGCTTATGCCAAATGTCTATTTGGTGAATATAGGCGTGAGAAGAGATAGCGAGTGACAGTGTGCCTAGAATAGCGCAAAGAATAGCGTTTTTTATAAAGAAGTGCATAGAAAACCTCCATTTTAAGACCCTATATAGTATTTATGATATAAAGATTGAGCTGAATCGTCAAAAGGGGGGGGGTAAGGCGATCGGTTGATTATGTGAATTAAGAGTAAGTCCCCGTCTTGATAGGCGGGGACTGTGTACGAAAGTTCAGTTGCTGTGTTTCGGGTTTTTACTTAACGCCCAGGAGCTCGACATCAAAGTAAAGCGTTGCGTTAGCAGGAATAAGTCCCGGAACGCCGCGAGCCCCATAGCCTAGATTTCCCGGGATAATTAAGCGCCGCTTTTCACCAATTTTCATGGAAAGTACGCCTTCATCCCAGCCTTTAATAACTTGACCGATGCCAATTATAAATGAAAATGGGTTACTCCGCTTAACGCTACTATCAAAAGTACTTTGCTCAATGTTATTCGGGTCAAGAAAACCGGTGTAGTGTACGGTGACGTTCTTACCCGTACTTGGCTGTTGAGCATTATCAGATACTTGTTGTGTAATGATATAACGAAGGCCCGACGGAGTAGCTATTTCTGTAAGATCTGTTGTTTTAGTATTCATGAGTGTTTTTGGTAGTGTTCCTGTTTTGTTTTGTGAGATATTTGTTACATTTGAAGATAGACGTGAATGTAGATATTTATGTGCTCCAATTCCTGCAATTATGAGTAAAAAAGCTAAGAATATTTTTTTTGAATGCATCATTGAATACTCCTTGTATAACATGTATTATAGAGTTTAATTGTAAACATTTTTTTTAAAAAAAATATAGGCTACTGGATGACTCTACTGCGTGTTGATCAATTAGTGAAGATATTTCCAGCACAAAAGACATGGTGGGGTAAAATCAAATCGCCGCAGTTTAAAGCGGTGAATGGGATTTCGTTTAGTATTAATCAGGGAGAAAATGTTGGTCTTCTTGGATCAAACGGCGCAGGTAAAACGACTACAATTCAGATGCTATTGAGCACGCTATCGGCAACAGCAGGGCATATTACGTATTTTGGGAAGAACTTTTTTAGATATCGGTCGGAGATTTTGCAGTATGTGGGCTTTGCCAGTACGTATGCGCGGCTCCCCGGCAGACTAACGGTCCAGGAGAACTTACATCTGTATGGCCGATTTTACGGACTTTCTTATAGCAACCGAACTGAGTATATACAATATTACCTGAAACGATTTGATTTGTGGCACGCGCGAGATCAAGAAGTGTGCTCACTATCGGCGGGACAAAAAACGAGTATTATGCTTGCCAAGGCATTCTTGGCCGACCCCAAAATAGTGCTTCTTGATGAGCCGACAGCGGCGTTGGACCCTGATATTGCACAGGAAGTACGCACGTTTGTCATACAGCAGCAACGAGAGCGTGGTGTGTCATTTTTGTTTACCTCACATAACATGGCCGAAGTTAATCAAATATGTGATCGAGTACTGGTGATGCAAAAGGGAGCGATTATTGCCAATAATACGCCGCAACAGTTAGCAGCCAGTGTGTCTAAAGTACGTGTTGATTTGATGATTACAGATGGTTTAGAGTCTGCTATTGCGCACGCACAAGCCGAAGGATTAATATACATGGTGTACGGTAAAACAATAAAGATAGAAGTCGATGAGCAATCAATAGCGCGCTTATTACAAGGACTTGCACGGCTTGGAGTACAATATGCAGAAATTAGTATTAATAAGCCGAGTTTGGAAGATTATTTTTTACATCTGGTTAAAAAAGGTCGGGAAGATTAATGCTTGCGTTATATAGAGTGCAAACCGTTATCCTTCGTTATGCACAACAATTATTTCGAGATCCTGCACGTGTGTTAAATGTATTTTATTGGCCACTTTTCGACGTCATTATATATGGTTATATGGGGATATGGACGGAGCAGGGAACAGCGAGTGGTTTGGGTTTTGCATTATTGAGTGGCGCAATACTTTCTCATATCGTTATACGGGCAAATTTTGATATTGCATTTAATGTTATCGAAGAATGCTGGGCATCTAATCTCGTTAACATGTTTGCTACCCCATTGCGTTTTTATGAATGGATTTTGGGATTGGTGTCGCTTGCATTTATGATGTTTATAGGCATAGTAGTTCTTCTATGGATTCTCGCGTACAGTTTTTATGGATTTAACCTGTTTAGCATAGGGGTTTTTCTGATTCCCATTATTACTAACCTGTTTATTTTTGGATTATCTATAGGGTTTTTATCTACTTCTTTGTTATTTTATTTTGGCGTTCGCATGCAAGAATTTATTTTTATACTCGGATGGCTATTCGACCCATTTTCAGGAGCATACTACTCCATTTCTGTGTTGCCACACTGGATGCAAACAGTGGCTCGTGTCCTGCCTTTATCGTATTTTTTTGAAGCATTACGATCAGCAGTTACTCATGGCATACATGATTGGCATTTAATTGCAAAAGGCTCTGTGTTAAATATCGGTTATTTATTAATGGCGATATGCGCATTACGTTTTTTATTCAAAAAAAGTTTAGAATGCGGGTTGGCTCTTTTGTCGGAAGACTAACGATAAAAACGGCGTATTATTGGGAAATACAGGAGATGGTGTATGCCCGGCTATAGAAAACATCTTACTGTTGGCTTCTGTGTATATGTAATGGGTATATGGGCATTACGCATGTCTGGACATCAACACAGTATAGCCACAGGAGTCGAATGGCTCTTGTGCTGTCTTGCAGGATCGCTTTTTCCCGATATTGATGTGAAGAGCAAAGGACAGTACTACTTTTATGGGATTTTATTATTAGTGCTGATTGCGCTCACTGCGTGCAAGAGCTATGTAATGGTAGCGTGCTTGAGTATTACGAGCTATGTTCCCCTATTAGTGCGACATAGAGGCGTTTTTCATAACCCGTTATTTATAACTACTTTATCTGCAGTGATGTGGTGTATTGCATGTACCAATTGTCCCCGTTACGCGCATGTGTTGTCCCTTGATATTGTCTTTTTTGTTGCAGGAGCACTTTCTCATATATGGCTAGATATCGGGTTGAGTAATGGATTGCGCAAATATATTACTCGCTAAAGTCGATACTTTCAAATACCTGATATGTAGTGTCAGGTTCTTGCCATGCATGGGGGCTTAGTCCAGCTTTTGTACTTAATTCGGTGAGTGTTGAACTCAAATCCCATCCAAATTCAGTAGGAACCTTGGGAAGAAAAAGGGCACTGTGATTTTGATGTGTTAAAATAATACCGTGTTTACCAAGTACTATATCGTGATAGCTGGCTATTGGCCGAGGGTCTGTAAGAATAGATATAGAGATAGTGATGGCGGGTAATTCCTGAATAGTTAGGGGAGCAAATCGTGAGTCTTTAAATGCAGCATCTCTAGTTACCGTGGCGATTGTTTTATATAATGGGTCGCTTGATAGCACACGGCCGATACAGCCACGTAATTCTTTGGGTCGGGTGCCAGTTTCTTTTGTGTAGAGTGTTACGAAAGCGCCCTGCTGCGTGCTATTGGTGTGTGTTTCTATGGGGTATAACAGATTATCGGGAATTTGTTTCGCAAATGATTGTTCTAAGATTTGGCGTGCCATGATAAGTAAGTCCCGTTTTTCATATTGGGAAAATTGTGGTGACTGTGGTAACGTTTTTTGAGTAGCAAATGCCATGCCGACATAACTAACACTACTGTCTGAGGGACCAGTGACGTCAGCCGACGTTTTGTACGAAATAAGACGGGGCTCGACGTTCTTAAGAGTGTTATTGGATGATGTATTATTAACCAGTGCAAGTAGTAGTGCAATAGGGTACGCGCCACAAATGGTAGCGCCTGTATTTTTTATATAGGTGAGAAACGCGTTCAGGTCGTAGTTTTGAATAGCATGTAAAGCGCCGGAATCGAGTTGCTTAATGCGCTGCTGTATAGCATCGGTAAACGGGATATAATTAAAATTGGGGCCATAGTGCGTAAAATCAGAACTAATTATAAGCACTGTATCTTTATTTATATAAGGCGCAAGTAAAGAAGCTGCTGTTGATAATTGTTCTCGTGATACGTTACCCACGATTAGCGGAATAACCTGTGCATGCGGCGCATAGGTTTGAATAAAGGGAAGTTGTACTTCGCATGAATGCTCTGTTGCATAAGCGCTATTATCGTAAAAAAAGAGTGGGGAATGTTCTGCTAATTGCGTGATAATAGCTTGATCTATATGTATTTGTCCGATTGGCGTTTGATATATCTGAAATGATGGCATAGCTATACCAGAAAATGCTTGAACGTGTGATGGTGCTAAGAGCATGATGCGCTTAATAGAGGGAGATATAAGGCGGTATACTGAAGCTGCTATATCACATGAATAGCGATAACCTGCGTGGGGGACAATAATGGCTCGTATATTTTGTGCGGAGATAGAAGCGTCAAAGAGTGTCTGTGCCTGCTGCTCACATGATTCTATTTTTGCTTGCAGCTCGTGTTTTTCGGTAGGGTACCAGCCCTGCAGATGTGCATGAAAGATGGCTGGGTTTGTATTTTCAGGAGCTGCTTGGCTAGACGAAATAGTAGATGGTTGCGTTTGTCGGGTATACTGCAATGCACCCATAACGCCGAGTGCTACAATGCTTGCACTAAAAACATATACAATAATTTTGCGCATACGTTATCCTACAGAGTATTTTAGTTATCTGTGAGATTGGCATAGCTAGTTATATTTTGTAAATAGTTATTATTTTTTGATAGTACTCGTAGCGAGAGAGATACTATAGATGGTAATAATTCCCATCAAAAAGCCGGGCACCAGTGGCATACCGTACGGCCACAATGCAGATACTAAACCACCGGCAAGCATACCCATTAATGCACCTGTTCTAGTAACTCGGGTGCTATACAGCGATAAAATAATAAGCGGTCCAAATGAACTTCCTAGTCCTGCCCATGCATAATTGACGAGTGCATGAATAGATTGCGTATTCTCCCAAGCTACATAGAGCGCAATAGACGAAGCAATAAGAGATCCAATGCGTGACACCAGTACTAACCGTTGTGAACTTGCCTGCGGATTGATAAATGGCTGATATAAATCAGATGCTATGGTTGATCCTGACCCAAGTATGAGGCTATCGATGGTTGATAATGTTGCAGCAAGAATAGCGCACAAAATAAAACCGGCGCATAGTGGGTGAAACAATGTTGTCACCAGACGTATAAATACCAGTTGTGGATTATCGAGTGCATTATTAAAAAAGCCTATGCCGATCAGGCCTACGGCAACAGAAGATGCAAGCACTAAGATTTGCCATGTGATACCTACTCGCGTTGCATATTTTATTTTTTTTGGGTCATCAATGCCCATAAAGTTTGTTAGTATATGTGGCTGTCCAAAATAACCAAGTCCCCAGCTTGCTGCGAGTAATAGCGCTGATAGTGTATCTGTTGGGGACGCTATGAGAGATATTGATTTATTATGACTGGTCATACTTGCAAGTATATGCGAAAAGCCCTCTGGTATATAATTATATGCAACTATGGGTACAAGTACGATCATGCATAATAAAAAAACCCCCTGAAACATATCGCACCATGCAATTGCCACAAATCCGCCAATAAGTGTGTATGCAATTGCTGTTGATAAGCTAAGCATAATCCCCATCTGATGTGAAATACCCAGCGTTGATTCAAATAGTAGGCTGAGTCCTACCAATCCTGATGCGATATAAAAAATAAAAAATAATAAAGATAGCAGTGCTCCCGTTATGTGTAGTGCTCCGGAGTTATCGTTAAAACGATGTGCAAAGTATGACGGCAGCGTTAAGCTCTCGTGAGACTCAGTCGCGATGCGTAACTTTGGTGCTATAAAGCGCCATGTTAAATACATACCAACTACCAAACCAATAGCTGTCCACGCTTCAAAGAGACCATTGACGTATACTGCTGCGGGCAGACCCATAAAAAGCCAGCTTCCCATATCTGTCGCTTGGGTTGCTATTGCGGTAACCCAGTAATTTACTGACCTGTCACCAATCATGAAGCTTTTACTTGAGGTGCTTTTGCTATAAAAATAAAGTGCAATGCTTATCAAAGTAGAGATATACAACAGAAAGGCAGTTGCCATGTATATGTTCACGGTGCGATCCTTAATTCACTTAATAAAAAAAATATACTTTCAACGTTATCAATGTACTTAATAAATAATACGCTTCTAAGCGTCATATTCGCCGAAAGGCGAGGATCCCAATTAGATTTTGACTATAAAGTCTATGCATGGTTAATTTCGAACCCACGTTAGTCTTATGAATCAATAATCGGCTATCAGTATAACATGGCTATGCGTGGCTTGATAGCCAGGAGTGACTTTTTTTGTACTGAGCGTCTGTTTAGTATATAGGCTTATATATTATTATTAGGAGACCTAACTCATGCAATTTTTTGACCCGAAAAATTGATATAGTTTGCTTTTTAAATACGGCACTCTTTGTGTTGACGCATTAAAAAGCACCGAAGATGCATGTACTATTATGCATGATTATAAAAGCGATAAAACGCATCGATATTTATTTCATGAAAAAGGCTATGAGCCGTCCACGCCATGTGATCATACGATTTCAAAAAGTTTTTGATATCAGTACTTATGGTGGGCTCGTGCGGCAGTTCCAGCAGATATGTCGTCTCGTATTGTTAATAATGCGGCAACCCACCGGTAGACAAAGTAGGTGAATCCGTACTTGGGGGCGCGCCTTTGCCAGATCGTAAAGAAAACGTGCTTAAAGACCGTATAGGTGGTGACGTGGAAAGGCAGATTCCAGAGACTGAGCCAGAACCATGTAATCACAGCAAAGGGGTAGGGCGATATGCGGGCCTTGGATATGACAATATTGGTGGCGACGAAGTCAATAGTCCTGAACCAGAAGGGCAAGACCCCAATGACGAGGGCGTACAGGAAGAAGGCGAAGAAGGCGCTGAGGGTGAATGTGAAGAGTGTGCAGAAACAAGCGATGTTAGTAACAATGTAGATAATGTTGCAACGGCAGATACAGTAGAAATATATCTACCAGCGCATCTGATTGGTGGTGCTGATAAAGAAAATGCGGCACAAAATAAAGAAGCAACAATCGAAGTGACAGTTGTTGCACAAGATGGAACTAAAACCAAAATTACTGGCACCCGTGTTCTCAATAAAATAAAAATAGAACGCGCTACATTTGATCCTACGGGAAGTTATACAGATGAACAGTGGGAAGCCTTAAAGATACAGCTTGAAAAATTACAATCGCAAGCTCGGTGGGGCGCGTTGTGCTAAGCATGGAGAGTTTACGAGTAGGGGTAAGCATGCGATAATTCCAGAAGATATTAAAGATATAGTGATATCTCCTGTGCAGTGCGAAAATTTAGGCAAAGCATATAATGGTACGATTGTAATAGAACTTGATGGTGGCGCAACAATTGAAATTGCCTAGATTAATTTTGATCATATACTTGGACCAGACATAGTAATTCACTGTGCAAAAGGAAAGATTTCTGTAACTGGCTTTCACCACGATTATTTGGGTGCGGCAAAAAAGAGCGGTAAGTTTAAATTCGAGATTCTTGAAGTTGGCGAGCATGGTATATACAAGGCTCGCTGGTCTTGCGGAAATACAGAGATGAAGGAGTCAACATTTTTCCCAGACGAATGGACAAGGTCAAAAGTTGTTGAGAAAATTTTGGAAGCATTGAGAAATAAAAAGGAGATCGTCCAAAGTGGCAGCCATGATAATCGATGGGTTATTGAAGGAGTAACCGCTGAGGGTATATCAATTACAATCATTGTTCAGATAAATAAATCGGGTAGATCCGAGATAGTGACTGCGTATCCAGAAATACAGGATTGATTATGATCATAGAATTGGCAACTAAGCCTTCGGAAATAAAAAAAATTACACAGAGCTCTGTAGAGGGACGACAGGGTCTTATCGGAGACATACTAAAGTGGAAAATGAGTCTATAATTATGATTCATATGCTTTTTACTGACCACGGGACGAACCCAGATTGGATTTTAAGAGATCTTCTTGACCCTGAAAGCAGAGGAATATGGGGAGAGTTTACTGGTATAAGCATTAGGGGACAGAAAGTTTTCATTAAGCCTGCACCGCTCATAGAAGACGATTATTCAGAAGATTTTGCTATAGAAATGGATCGCAGCGAACTGATTCGCTTAGCACGAGACTGGCAAGAATTAATAAGGGAGAAAATTTCGCCGATTTATATTTTCTATAACGACGGGAAGTATGGCGTGTCAGATGTTTTGCCTGAGGGGACTGAGTAACGGAGAGCTTCTTCAACTTTTTTTTCTATTTTCGAGTCCTGATTAATTTAATACTCGTCAAGATTAAAAAGAGCGCGGGCATTTATTGTTGTTTGTGCCGCAATATGTTCTAATGTCGTATTACGTAGCTCGGCGATAAATTGTGCAATTGTTTTAATATATTTAGGATGATTTTGTTGCCCACGAATTTCTTGCGGCGGCAAAAATGGTGCATCAGTTTCGAGTACGATATACTCTAAAGGTACTGTTGCTGCTATTGTACGCAGTTCTTCATTTTTTTTGTACGTGATTGGTGCATCGATACCTATCATGTATCCCATAGCTATAATATCGTTAGCTATTGATTGATCGTAAGAAAAACAGTGCATAGTTGCGCGTTTTATATCGCGTTTATAACTATCTATGATTTTTAGCGTTTCTTGCGCAGCGTTGCGTGAGTGTATAACAAGCGCAAGATTATACTCAAGAGCAAGTTCTATGTGCGCTTTAAATGCGTCAGTTTGGCGTTGTAGATTGTGGCCAGGATGATATAAATCGATGCCGCATTCACCTATACCTACTATTTTGTTTTTATGTCTATCTATAAGCAGTGCTTGTAGTTTTTGTAGATCGGGTTGCCACTGTGAAGTACAGTCAGTTGGATGAATACCAATTGTTGCAAATACCTGCTTATATTGTTGAGCGAGTGTGACGCTATTTATGCTTTCAGCAAGACTAGTTCCTACGTTAATTATAGTAGTGACATGATTTCGAATAGCATCACCAATAATTGCCTGAGCAGCGCTTACTTGAGCGGGAAACAGTGGCGTGTCAAATTCTTCTTTGACCATAATATTGAGATGGCAGTGAGTATCTATTAACGTTAGAGACTCTGTTGAAATCGTATTTTCTCTGTTCATGTTTTTTTATGTTTCTCATTTTGCGTAAAATATGCGGTTTATTTCGTAATGTACGTGCAAAACACGCTTGACAAATACGTGTTTAGTCATTATATCTTAGCACAAAAGGACGAGTGTAGTAATAAGCAAGACAGTGTTTTTTGATCAACATAACCCAACCAAACAAGGAGTGCTTTATGAATAGGAGTGAGCTCATAAATTCATTAAGCGAAGAGACCGCTTTCAGTAAAAAGGATGTTACCCGTGTGGTAGACTCCCTCGTTCGTATTATAGGACGAACGTTACAAAAGGGTCAGCCAGTTTCCATCGCAGGTTTTGGCAGTTTTTGGATTTCTAATCGACCAGCGCGCAAAGGTATTAACCCGACTACTAAAGAACGGATTGACTTACCTGCAGTAAGCTGTCCTCGTTTTAAAGCAGGCAAAAATTTAAGAGAAGTAGTAAAAACAATTAGACTAGTCTAATTATAACGAAGCTTTTACTCATTGGGCGAGGCTATTTTTATGGCTTCGCTTTTTTTTACTTTTCAAAACAAGCCACATGCAGTATCATGGAATACACTATTATTTTGTTATAATTATTTTGCTACATAACTATCGTACGAATTATACGAATTATTGGTACTATAAACAGACGAAAAACAGACGGATGGATCATGATAGATTTAGGCCTGTTACGAGAACATACGGACCGCATTAGTACGCTTATTGGCACAAAAGATCCCTCTTATAATATATCGTTATTATGTACTTTAGATAAGCAAGTGCGTACATTAACGCAGGAAATCGAGTCGCTCCGTTCTCAAAAGAATGAAATTGCCCAACAGGGTCGCGGTGGCGTAACACCAGAGTTGCGTAATCAATCTCGCGAAATAAGTTCGTTACTTGAAAAGAAGCACAGCGAATGGGAAGTAGTACACAAACAATTTTATGATTTATATCTTCACTGCCCTAATATTCCCGAGTCTGATGTACCGGCAGGAAACAAAGAAGCCAATGCGGTAGTCAAAGAAGTGGGAAGCAAACCGTCGTTTAACTTTGAACCAAAGCACCATTTAGAATTGGGTACGGCGCTGGGGTGGCTTGATTTTGCATCAGCTGCAGTTATGAGCGCTAGCAATTTTCCATTATATAAAAAAGATGCTGTTAAGCTCATGTATGCACTGACCATGTTTATGCTTAAAAATAATATGAAATATGGGTTTGAATTGGTATTACCGCCATCCCTGGTAAATGCAGCAGCACTTGAATTGGCGAGTAATTTTCCCAAATTTAAAGACCAGGTATATGCGATATCAGAAGATGGCCTCTATGCGACGCCGACCTCAGAAGTTAATTTGGCAAGTATGTATCGTGATGCCATATTAACGCAGGAAGTGCTTCCCGTTCGTATGACAGCATGGACCAGTTGTTTCAGACGAGAGGCGGGACATTACGGCGCACTTGAGCGCGGTCTTATTCGGGTACATCAGTTTGAAAAAGTAGAATTATATACACTGTGTGCCCCTGAACAGTCACCTTCAGAACAAGAACTCATGATAACGTGTGCTGAGTCGATATTGCAAGCATTGGGACTGCACTATCGCATATCGCTTTTGGCAACTCAAGACTGTTCGTTTCCGTCGGCAAAAACGTATGATATCGAAGTGTGGTTGCCTGGTCAAAAAGCATATTATGAGGTATCTTCGGTAAGTAATTGTACTGATTTTCAGGCACGACGCGGGCAGATACGGTATAAACGAGCATCAGGTGAAAAGGCGCGCCTAGTTCATACGCTTAATGGCTCATCGTTGGCATTATCGCGATTGATGGTAGCGATTATGGAAACGTATCAGCAAGCAGACGGTTCTATTTATATTCCTGATATTTTAAGACGCGAGGCGCTTTTTGTGTAACTATGGACATTAATAACATACCGGTACGGGGCGATACACACAAAAGCGCAGACGTGCACATATCACGCACTTTTTTAGAAAAAATACGACAGGTAGAGATACGCACTAAACGGGTATTACGACAGATGCTTACGGGAGGTCGTCGGTCTACTCGGAAGGGGCGAGGACTTGATTTTGACCAGATTCGTGAATACCAAGCCGGTGATGATGTGCGATGTATTGATTGGCCGGGATCAGCGCGTGCTGGGACAGGGACGCTTTTAGTAAGACAATACATGCATGAGTCTTCGCGCGTGTTATTATTGGCTGTTGATATTTCTTCATCGTTATTTTTTTCTTCGGGAATAGCTCGAAAATATGATACGACGGCTCAGGTAGCAGTCGTTATATCATTGATCGCTGATTATGGTGGTGATGCGATTGGCTTGTTTCTTTTTTCAGACGAGCAAGAATTATATATTCGTCCCGGAAAGGGCAGAGCTCATGTGCAAAAATTGATTCGTATACTGTGTACTTATGCGCCAAAGGGCAAAAGTACCTCTTTTGATGCTGCATATAAAAAAATTATAGGGCTCGCGCATAAAGATATGATTGTAGTATGTATATCTGATTTTATTGGTATTCAGGATACGCTCTATGTTCGTGCTGTTGCGCATGCTCACACCATGATAGCAATACGGTGTCTGGATCAGTGTGAGCAGACACTTCCTGCTATTGGCTATATATCCATGGTTGATCCAGAGACGGAACAATTAGTAACCGTTGATATGCGTGCGTCAAGTGGTGCACAGGTGCTCTTACGAGAGCGTTTGATGGAACAGAATACACTATTTGCCCGATATAATACGCCCGTACTCGATGTTACAAGCGACAAAGATTTTATACATGATATGGTACGTTTCTTTAAACGATCTATGTAAAGAGACAAAGAGAATAGAGTGCATAATACAGGAAAACATATATTAGACGAACGAGGAATGTACGATATCTATGATATGTGGCATCAGCCTTGGTGGCAACGAACCGAGTTTAGGTATGCATGTATTATTTTTGGTATAGCAATTCTCTTATTAATGGGTTATATGGTGATCCGGTGGTACAGGAAACGCTTGTCCGAGAGGATAAAAAGTCCCTGGGAGCGTGCATTGGAAGATCTGGAAAAATTAAAACCTATTGCTTTGCGTTCAAACAATGATGTAGATATGATAAATGGCATACCGGTGCACCAGTTTAGCGTATTATTTTATGGTCAACTGAGTGCAATTTTAAAAAGATATCTGCATGATCGCTTTGCGTACGCAATTGTCAATAGCACTGATTGGGAGATAATAGCATATTTGAAAGCGCTTGAAGTTCCCGAGAAAAACGAACAGGAAGTGATGGCTCAAGTGGTCGATGTATTGCAAGGCGGTTACTATGTAAAATTTGCGGGCCAACGAGTAGTTACAGAACAGATAGAGCGTCACTTTAATATGAGTATTGCAGTAATCAAAAAAACGATACCACGTGTTCCCAAAGAATAATTCAACATAATACTATAAATCAATACACCCTATAAATCAATACACCCCAAATCTACAAAATGAAAGTGCTATCAGTGCGGTATGATGTAAGCGCAGTGACGCGATCGGTATATATTCATTGGCCTTTTTGTCCGTACAAGTGTCACTATTGTCCCTTTGTAGCGTTGGCTTCTCATGATTCGTATATGAGTGAGTATCATAATGCGCTTATAAGAGAGATCGAAAGTTTCAGACATGAGCTTGATAATCTCATGTACATAGATACGCTTTATATTGGCGGGGGGACACCAAGTACTTATCCGGATCTATTATTAATTGATCTGTTTGCCAAGCTTCGTGAGTTTGCGGTGATTAGTGATCACACTGAAGTTACGATAGAAGTTAATCCTGGTACGGTACATGCAGGTCAGCTTGCACTCTGGCAATCTCTTGGTATTAACAGACTCAGTATTGGAGTGCAAAGTCTCAAAGATCCGGTGCTACACTCACTTAATAGATTGCAGTCAGCGCATAGCGTGATAACATTGCTTGAGCAAGCGCGTGATTATGTTTCTAATATTTCGATTGATCTTATTCTCGGTCTGCCGGGAGTATCTCATGACGAGTGGAGATCAACGTTAGATACTGTAGTAACGTGGCCTATCACGCATATTTCTGTATATTTTCTCACTATTCATGAAGATACGCCGCTGTATTTTAAAGTAAAAAATAATACAGTAACTTTGCTGTGCGATGATTCCATGATACAACTCTATCATGAATCTCGCGCCGTACTAAAGGCGCATGGTTTTGAGCACTATGAAGTATCGAGCTTCGCTCGCCCTGGATATCAGTCTCGTCATAATACGGTATATTGGGAGCGTATTCCCTACAAAGCATTTGGCTTGGGTGCGTGTTCGTTTGATGGTACAAAACGATTTCAAAATCAGAAAAATCTTATGAGCTATATCAAGGCGATGCAGAGTGGGCAGGATGGTATTGCGAGTATGGAAGAACTTACTGAGCGTCAAATTGCGTTGGAGCGTATCATGTTAGGCTTGCGAAGATCTAAAGGCGTGAATCGTGATATAATTGAAGCGTTGAATGCGAATAGAAAAGCCGTAGTACAGGAAAAGATAGAAGAATTTAAGCGTAATCAGTGGATGTGTGAACGTGATGGCATGTTGAGCCTGACGGCAGCGGGTTTTGTGCTCGAAAATGAGATTATTGTACAACTGTGTGAGTAAGCGTGCGGGCGAAATAGGATATATTATTACACTTTTATTATGAGGTTTGTATGGCAAAACATGTAGGCGTTAAATTACCTGAAGAGTTGGTCGGCGTACTGAAAATGGGCAAGACAGTGGTAGTATTGGCCACTTTTTCAGAAAAAGGATTGCCGCATACGACACCTATACAATGTGTATATCCCAAGGGAGATGAAAGCATCTTAATGACCATTCACAAAGATCATGCGGGGTATCACAACATGGTATGGCAGAAAAAAGTGATGCTCTGTATTTTAGATGAAGGCAATGTTGCATACAGTGTTCTTGGAAGAGCAGGTGTTGTGCGTGCACCATCATTGGTTCATCCACTAATGAATATTATTCGAATTGATATTATCGATATTAAAAGTGATAGATCACCGCTTACGCGTGTGGAAACGGGTGTGCGATGGACATATACGTCACTTGAAGCGGAAGAATTAACTAAGGCACTCATGGGAGAGCTGAAAGAGCTTACCAAGACATTATAATTATTATAATTATAGACCTAATAAGAGGAGTAGGCATATGACTGTTCTGAGGAATCAAGATAACCGCTATTCACGTATGAGCGTTCTTCTCAGTCTGGGGACTGTTATAGCGGCGACAGTAATAATGGTGCCAGTTACGGTGGCTCAGGAAGCAGAACAGACGACTGAGCATGTAAAGGCAGAGCCAGCAGCACCTGAGACGGGTGCACCACCACCTATCCAAGGAACTACGTCATCCAAGGAGTCAAGCGAGTCTGCTCAAGCACCGGAACTGTCCGAGCAACCAGAAGGGGATATTGCTGAGACGGGTATTACTACCGTGCATCTTCCGGAACCGCAGGGAAATTGGCTATTTAAACGGCTGTGGTGGGAGCAGGCGCTGCAACGATACGAAAAAATTCGCGAATATGTTGACGCGGTACTTGATGCGCGGCCAGAATTTTTTGTTAAACGTGCTGATATAGATAAAACAATACTGGCCCCTTTTTATATGGCTATCGGCCTTGACCAGGGAGAACTTAAAAGACTTACCGTCGAATTATTAGACTATATTGAGCAGCAGCGTCATAAAACCTATTTGACGGGGCAAGAGCGCGTTAAGCTACAACAGCTGGAAGATGCTGAAAAAGAATTGAAGCGTGTAAAAGCGGACGTAGAAATGATGGGTACTATATATGACAGGATGAACGAAGACATTAACGTACTTTTTGGGCAAATTAAACAAGTACGTGATTATGATCAAAAAGCATGGGAAAACTTTAAGAAAATCGCTGATATTGTGAGTGATACAGAGGCGCGTACACTATATTATGAAATGGGTAAGCTGAAGAACAGTATTATTGCTATTCACCAGTATATACAACGAGAATTCAGCAAGCACTTCAACGATTTAGTGGTCAAAATTACGGCAAAAACGGAATCGATAGAAGACATATTGCGTGTGCTGAAAAATAATGGGTTTGATATACAAGAACAGCGAGATCTGTTGTATCAGAAAGCAGTACCGTGTGACATAATTCCCGCTCAAGAGCAAGAACCCATTGAAGTTGAAGAAGAGCGTGGTTTTTTCTACACGTATTTAGTAGGGCCAGTATATAATGTGATTTCGTATGTTGGTTCTGGCCTCAGCTCACTTTATAAGTGGATAGCTGGCGAATCAACGCAGGAAACTGATACCGATGGCCAAGACATGGGCCAAGACACGAGTCAAGATACTGAACTGCTGCCGGGTAATAATTCGGGTAATAATAAAGATACTCGTGCACACAATTATCCAGAAGCGCCTAAAAACGGAGATCAGCACGAACAAGATTAGTTGCTAAGCCATTTTAGGTATGATACCATGATCTTCGGCATTCTACATGAGATAATCGATAGTAGATGTGAATATTGATAGTGTAATAGGCCGAAGTGGTGAAATTGGCAGACACGCAGCCTTGAGGGGGCTGTGGGAGAAATCCTGTAGGGGTTCGAGTCCCCTCTTCGGCACCATAAACAGATTATACTTGCATATGAATATAGATATACTAAAGAGCACACGTTGCGTAGGGAGAGGAACGTTTCTATGAATGTTAGTCGCATATCGACGATAAAGTTAGCAAGTTGGGTAGTAGTTGCTGTAATAGGTATTGTGTGGTTGTGGCCACTTCGGCAGTCGCTACGCTTTGGCTTGGATTTGGTTGGAGGAACGCATCTTACGCTCGAAGTTCACACGCAAGAAGCCATAGATGCAAAGCTAGTCAGTTATATGCGCACTATAGAATCAGCGCTTAAGCGAACGCAGAAAGCAACTCCAATCGCCAAAAATGTTAAAGATGGCGTAATGTCTATGACATTTAGCACGATGCAACAAGTGCAGGATGCGCTTGCCATAGTGAGAGATAACCAATTTGAGGTAGATCACAAAACCGAAGGTACGACGTTCTATCTAACGTTCGCGCCAAGTATGGCAGAACGTATTAAAAAAGAAGCGGTTGCAAGCAATATTGAAGTATTACGTACCCGTCTTGACCGGTTCAGTGTTGCAGAGATTCCTATTGCAGCGCAGGGCGATAAGTACATTGTAGTCGAGCTTCCTGACGTTGCCAATGCGCAACAAGCCAAGGAACGCATTGGCAAAGCTGCTAAATTAGAGTTTCGTCTGGTCGATAAAGTATCTTCAAGTAAAGAAGATTTACTATACGAATATGATGGAGCACTACCGGAAGATAAAGAGATTCTGATGGGCACGGAAACGCAAGCACTGTATTACGTTGTCAATAAATACGCAGATGTCACGGGTAATATGCTTAAAGACGCAAGTCACGGGAACGATCAATCAGGATTATCAGGCTTGCGACCGGTTGTGTTTTTTACTTTTAATCCCGACGGTGCCGAACGATTTTACGATTTAACCAGCAAAAATTATGGGCGCACATTGGCCATTGTACTTGATAATGAAGTGATTTCAGCAGCAACTATCGAAGCGGCAATTAGAGAGTCGGGTATGATCTCATCTGATCGCTTTACGAAGCAGAAAGCGCGTGAATTAGCAACTCTGTTAAAATCGGGGTCATTTGCTGCGTCAGTCACCTTTGAAGACGAGCGTCAAATTGGTCCAGGGTTGGGTAATCAGGCACGTAAAGATGGTTTAATTTCTTGTCTGGTGGGACTCGGTTTACTGTTTATCTTTAGTATTGCATACTATAGTTTATCAGGCTTTTTTGCGTTTCTTGCATTATTATACAACATGGTCTTAGTACTAGTTGGTTTACGACTATTAAATGCGACGCTAACGTTACCTGGCATTGCTGGTATGGTGCTTACGGTGGGTATGGCAATAGATGCATCGATTTTAATTTATGAGCGCATTAAAGAAGAACTGTCACGAGGTAACGCCATTAAAAAGGCGGTTACGCTTGGATTTTCCGATGCCATGGTGGTAATTCTTGATGCTAATATAACAACATTTATTGTGGGTGCTGTACTATATTATTTTGGTACGGGACCAATTCAGGGGTTTGCAGTTACCATGATGCTGGGCGTTGTTGCCACCCTTATTAGCGGATTATTTTTCTTACGATCGTTATTTATGTTTGTGTTAGATACTTTTGCTATTCAAAAGTTGAGAATATAGTATACTATTAGCGTTTTGAGGCGGCGTAGCTCAGCTGGTTAGAGCGGCGGAATCATAATCCGTAGGTCCGGGGTTCGAGTCCCTGCGTCGCCACCATTTAGATTATGACATACAGACAATATCTTACCATTCCCTTACTTCTGACGTTTTTACGATTGCTGGTATCACCATTGGTGCTGCCAGCAATTTTGGTATGTGTACTACCGTATCATTCTTTACTATTAAATCTCGGTGCTGCACTGTTATTTGTACTTTTCTGTTTAACCGATTTTTTTGATGGATATTATGCTCGCCGTCATAAGCAGGAGAGTATTTTAGGTAAGCTGCTCGACCCGATTGCCGATAAATGTCTTATTTGTGCAACACTTATTGCACTTGTGTATACGCACAAGCTTTATTTTTACTGGGCTATACTTATTCTTATACGTGAATTTTTTGTTATGGGGATTCGCCTGGTTGCCCGTGAATATGGGTTCGTTCTATCCGTGTCGAATATGGGGAAATTAAAAACAGCAGTACATACCGTATGGCTCACATGGGTCATTGTGAACCCTTATCAAAGCGATGGCTTAATAGGGGCGTTTTGGTTGAATAGCATCGAACATGTACTTCTTATTGCGTCGTTAGCGCTTTCTTATTTGTCTTTATTTATATACTATCGTGACTTTAGAGTATATTTGTTAACTTTTTAGGTAGTCTCTATACGCTAAATAATTTTTTAAAACAGTAACTAGTTTTTCAAAGCACGAGTCTAGTAAATATATAATAGCAAAGAAGTCTCAAAAACATAGATACTGTGCAATATATAACAGACTTATAAGTATCGGTTGGTGTGCAAGATAGATTACGAGTGTATGTTGACCACAATAGACTAATGCCTGAAAAAGAGGCTGTTCTGGCTCAGCCCAAATGTCCCGTTCATGTGACTCATGCGCTTTAACATACCATGTTTTGGCTATAAAGACTCCCAGTACGTATAGCCCAATCCAGGGGATAAGGGGAAAATAATCAAAGCTCTGGTACGTATCAGGTATATAACCAAGCCACAGAAGATAATAAGTCGTAACAGCGACAGGTGCAAACGTTTTTACGGCATAGAGTATGCAAAAACCTAACGTACTTGCTAAAATATGTGCATATATAAGGGGAGTAAGAAGTCCTGCACATGCAAGAAAGTGTAAAATACCAAACCAGATAGTCTCTTCGGGAAACGTGATATAGGTAACGAAAGTGATGCAAGAAGCAATAGCATATAATTTTAGTGAGCGTATTATTATTTTTTTATAGGGCATATATTGGTGGGCAGTATAATGCCTACCCACAGCAATGCCATTTGATATGCCTGAAACAATAATAAAGAGGGAAGCAGCAGATATACCAATAAAATATATAATGGGATGGTCTAGATTAATATCGCATGATGTGAAGAACGTCAGATCGAAAATAAAGTGAAAAAAAACCATAAAAGTAAGCGCAACGCCTTTAAGCAGGTCAAGTTCCCAGTATCGCATGATATACCCGTTATTGTTACTCAGATTTTTTTTATTCAGCTCTCAGCTCTTTGTATTTCTTTTCTAACATTGGCAGTATATCGGTGCATTCTGGCCTACGCTCTTGAGCCAGCCCTATGGGCGATTGATTTCTTTTCGTTAGCATGCTCGGGTCAGCACTATGTTTAAGTAGCATGAATACTATTTGCTTACGAGCGTCTGATTGTGATTGTTTTACTGCTAAATGAAGCGGTGTGACGTCGTCTTCTGCTTTCGTATTAGGATTTGCTCGTGCGTTCAATAACGCCAGCACCGTTTCTGGGTTATTACTATATCCAGATGCCATATGAAGCGGTGTTGTGTGTGTATTGTTATCGCCGTCAAGAGAGGCTTTGTTGTTAATAAGTAGCTGTACGACTTTTGTATGATTGGGTGTACAGCCCGTAGCTGCTGCAGTGAGCGCATTGGTGTTTATACCGAGTTCATGTACTTGAATAGAACCAACACCATTCGGATCTACACTATTTACTGTACTGCTTAATAATGCCTGTACTTGACTAACCCAGCCTTTATGTGCGGCGTAAATGAGCTGGTCCACGGGATCAGTTATGTTATCAGGAAATTTGATGGGAGTAGTATAATAAGACAGGAGCGGGCATAGATGTGTGTGTACTATATAATAGGCTATTATACTTGCCAGCATTCCCGTTATGCCAGTGACGATGCGACGTACACGGTGCTCTTTAAACGTGCCTATGCCCCATAAGTACTTAGTTGCCTGTGCATAGAGGACTTTTATGCGTTTTATAATGCGCTGCGTATGCGTCAGTCGTGATGCTGGCTTGGATTTTGTGTTCTTTTTGAGTGTATCTTTATTTTCTTGAGCTGCTCGCTTTGTAGCGGGTGTTACCGTGTAATTAAGATTTGGGCGGCTAACGAGCTGACTGCCATATACAGGTAGTATAGTGATCGCTATTATATTTACGAGTAGTTTTTTTGTTATTCTCATACTTTGACTCTCAAAATTATATCTATTATCGCACCACGGTTGTGTGTTTGCCCACTGGTTCTATTATTAGAGTACTATAGGCACTGATTTTTTACCACAGCTAATAGCCATTTTGCGCATCTAATTCAAATAGAAATTTTGCAATGGTTGTGATAGAGGGTAGAATTACTTTAATTTCTAACCGTGATAGTATATAACTCAATATAGAGTAGCGTATAGTTCAGTAAAACACAGAGGGGCAATGCCGTGAACTTTGACATTGTGGCAGACTATTTTGAACAAATTGAGGGTGTGAGTAGTCGATTGGAAATAACGCGAATATTAGCAGATTTATTGCGCAGTGCCACTCCAGAAGAAGCTTCAATCTTATGCAACTTTTCTCAGGGACAGCTTAATCCGCCGCACATAGGTTCTCAGTTTAATCTCGCTGAAAAAAGCGTTATAAAAGCGGTTGCATTATTAACCGGTACCAGCGTACATGGCATAGAGCAGCAGGTCAAAAAAGTGGGAGATATCGGTCTGGTAGTAGCATCTTATCAAACACGTGCAAACGCTTATACTGCGCGTTACTCGGTTGTTCAGCGTACGGTGCAGCAAGTATACGATGCGCTACAAGAGTTAGAAGTTGTTTCAGGTGCTGGTTCGCAAGAAAAAAAACAAGATATACTGGTGAATATTCTAGCGAGTGTGAGCCCGTTATCAGGAAAATATATAGTGCGTATTATCTTAGACACGTTGCGCCTCGGTTTTTCTGATATGACGTTAATAGACGCGTTATCATGGATGTATGCAGGAGATAAATCGTTACGCACGGTTATAGAACATGCATATAACATCTGTGCTGATCTTGGTTTTATAGCTTTATTATTAAAGCAAAAGGGCATAGAAGCGCTTGAGCGCATGCACATACAGGTAGGGATTCCCATCCGTCCCGCGTCGGCAGAACGGTTGCCCTCTGCTGCTGCCATTATTAATAAACTAGGTGAATCAGTGGCACAACCCAAGTTAGACGGATTTCGTGTGCAGATCCATCTTGATAAAAGAGATCAAAAAGCAGAGATTCATTTTTTTTCTCGTAGTTTGCAAGATATTTCATATATGTTTCCTGATCTCAAAGATGCCATTATATCACTGCCCGCTACGACATGCATTATAGAGGGCGAAGTTATCTGTTACGATGCGGATAGCGGCACATTTCTTCCCTTTCAGGAAACAGCCAAGCGCAAGCGCAAGCACGATATAGAACAGATAGCGCGGGATCTGCCATTAAAATTGTTTATATTTGATTTGCTATATCAGGATGGTACATCGTTTTTATCACGCACGCACGCACAGCGGCGTAGCGCTCTTAAGAAGCTGTGTGCGAGTCACGAAAGTTCAGTGCTACAAGTAATTGATCAAATTACGGTAAGTACAACAAAAGAATTAAATGACTATTTCTTGGAAATGGTCGCCGCCGGGCTTGAGGGAGTTATGGTCAAGCGTTCTGACGCACCTTACCAGGCAGGCAAGCGCAACTTTAATTGGATCAAATATAAACGTCAAGAATCAGGTAGCTTGGAAGATACCATTGATTGTGTAATTATGGGATATTACGCTGGTTCCGGAAAACGTGCATCGTTTGGTATAGGTGCGTTTTTAGTGGGAATATTTAATCCAGAACGTGATGTATTTGAAACAATTGCCAAGATAGGGACTGGTCTTAAAGATGCTGGATGGCGTGATCTTAAAAAACAATGCGATATGCTTGTTACAGAGCGCAAACCGCGAAATAGTGTTTGTTCGAAAAATCTCACTCCCGATGTATGGGTATATCCAGAGATTGTCTGTTGTGTGCGAGCCGATGAAATCACGCTCTCCCCAGTACATACAGCGGGTAAAACCGAACATAAGTTGGGGTATGCTTTGCGATTTCCCCGTATTATGGGGTACCGGGAAGATAAAAGCGCTCAGGAAGCGACAACGGTAGAAGAAATTGATCGTCTATATGAAGATCAATTTAAGTAAAAATATGTTTTAAATAGAAAGAGGCGGGGTCTGCTTCCCGCCTCTCCTAGGTATTCGCTTTATTTTATTTAACGTAAAGCGTTTTATTAACGTATATTAGTCAAATAGTACACCGACTTTAGCCCAAACACCCCACTGTGATATGCCGGTATCTGTGCATGTGCCACAGTCTTTTGTAGTAGTTACTGGTGGGCATTCTGGTTTGCAAGAAGGAGTGCGAGCGAATTCAGCCTCACCGCCGACACCTATAAACGGCACCACACCTTCACGATCAAACGTGTAGCCAAGATACGTCCATACTTTGTTGGTCAGTTTTTGAGACCCTTTTTGCATGTCGATATCTTCTAGCTGTATGAAGATCGGTGGATTGGAAAGGTGTATTGCATCCGCTGGGAGGGTCTGGCTTGTTCGTGGACCAACCAAAAATTGCTTGCCAGCAGCGGCGCCTATTGCAGTATTAGTTGCAAAAAGCGCGGAGTTATCAATTCCTTCGTTAATGTCATTATTAGTGAGAGTACCATGGTTCAATGTAGCTTTGCTATCTGAGAACGCTAGATTGAAGAGGGTCCCTAGGTTAGTGGCATCAAGTGTTCCCAGCCCAAAAGGGTTGCTGCGGCCCATTATTACCCATTTGTTTTTATCGGTTGCCAATACCGGCCCGCATTTAGCGACACAATCAAACTTCTCGCAGGTTTGCAAGAACAAGTTGTAACCAATATCCCATGTAAACCCGCCTGCTGTGAAGTTAACCCATGCAGTTAAGTCTACTTGTGCAGCTATGCTGACATTAATGTCTTGTGCAGTTAGGTTAGCAATGGGAGTAAACTCCTTGTTAAATTGTACCTTGGCACTTTCAAACGGACCAGCTGGTGGATTACCGACAGAATTAATAGAAGCGCCTGCAAGGTCGAATTCTGCTGGTGCATCCATTTTGGCTGCAAGCTGATATCTGCTTAACGTATGGCCTTTAAGATCAAATACGCGTTGTTCGCGTGCTTTGAATAAATGAGTCACCATTGCATCAAGATATATACCTGCATGGTTTTCTTCACTTTCATTTCTCCAGAACACCCAGTGAGCAGTCAAACCACCACCTAATTCCCAGTGCTTACCATTACCAACCAATGGTGAGAACAGTAATTTTGCGGTTGGTTTGGTACCAGTCGGTGCAGCACCTGCAAGGTACAAGCCAAGATGGTAATCGCAGCTTCGCACAAAATCCCATCCGAGTTCACCTCTCACTTCACCGAATCCGTTTATAGTTTCAGCACCACACGGGTTTGCGCATTCAGTATCAGTGGTTGTACCCGTAGCAGCAGTGTTTATACGGTGATAGTTAAGCGGATTGGCTTTTATTGATACAGGAGCGCCCGCATAAGAAGGTGCCTTACCAGCAAAGTAATCACTTGCGGCTGTCAGAGCTACATTCGGTGCACCACCAGAAGTGCCCTTGTTAATTATGTTTTCCGTCATGTTCATGTTCCAGCGCGTATGCACAAACGGGGCATATACTCTCAAGTATAGCCCTTGCGCCCAGTTATCAAAACCGATACGGCCGTTAAAGTCTACAATAAACGTAGAAATGCTTGGCTTTAAGGTGAGGGTACTATTAAAGTCTGTTGGTAAGTACAGGTTTTCTGCGCGTATTGCATTAGCATCCGGATGGAAATTATTCACATCTCCTCCCTGAACAAGCAATGTTGCACCGCATGGGTTTTTGCAATCAGTAGTAGCTGCTTGCGTTGTCGCTGGAGCGTTGACTACAAAGTCACCAAACAAGGTGCGTGCCAATGCATTCGGTTGGAATGTGCGTTGATATTCAAATGCCACCCAGAAATTACCATTTAATGTATCGAGATCAGGAAGATGCGTAATACCATCACCCGGTGCTTCACCAGACACTTTACGCGCACCGTTTAAACTTTGTGGACGCGGCTTAAGCGATGTTGTCACTGGACGTTTATTAGGATCGCGCGGCGCTTGGCCTGCATACATAACACTTGCACCGATAAGCAGTGCAATGGAAAGAGATTTTCGCAAGAATCGTTCCATAAATTCAACTCCTTTAAAACAATTATCATTACTTACGTACATATAACCTCCCTTTTTGCTGTTCTTGACGTGGTGCTCTCCTTCTGGTAATGAGGGTGTGACTAAACTGTTGGTCGATCTTTTCTTTTCAAGAGCTAGACTAGTACAATTATTTTTTTTTGAGAAGAGTTAATTGCATCTTTGCTCTCGCACGGGCTTGTGTATCTGAGCAAACATCTATTATTGTCATACTATTATGGTTAACTACAATTTAGAGAGTACGTTATTTTTAAAAAGAGTTGCAATTTGTCAATCGGTGATGTTAGAGTAATAGTAAAGCAATAATAGTAAAATCAAGCTCTGTATAATGCGTGAAGGGTTGTATCATGATTAAGAAATCGAATTATTACGACGTTAAAAACGTTCAAGTGCGAGTCGTGAAATTACATGCACTGATATTATTAATGACGCTTTTGAGTGCATGGTCTATACCGTCACACAGCGGGTTTTTAGGAGGAAGTAGCGGTCGTGAGACCCCTGCGCAAAGAGAACGGAGATTAGCGGCAGAAAAGGCAGAAAAAGAGAGAAAAGAAAAAGAAGAACGAGAAAAGAAAGAGCAGCAAGAGCGGCAGGAGCAGCAACAGCGTGATCTAGAAGAAAAAGCGCGTAGAGAGCGCGAAGCAAAAGAGAAAGCTGAAGAAGAAGAAAAGAAGGCATTTGATGCGCAAGTGACTGGCATGCGAGCTCAGGCAGAAGATCAGTATAGCCGGTATCTCGATGGGGTCTATAATGGCCTTGATAAACGCTGGCAGGAGTTAGAAAAAACGGCATCAGAGACGGCCAGCATCGGGGGCGGTACTACTGCTGAGCAGCGCATGAAAGATCTTATAACCGACGTTTTCGATAAAGCACGCGTGATGTCCGGAGAAGGCAGAACAGATGTTGCCATGCGTGCACGAGAAAAAATGATGATGTTCAATGCATTTAAATATTATGTAGAGCTATGGGCAACGGAAAAAGTAAAGAATTGGAATCAGTAAAAAAAAGGCTTAAAAAAGGCTGAGTAGTAATGAATATATGGGTAAGGGTGTACACTAAAACGTGATACGCCCTTACCTTGTTATGAAGGGAAAAATCTATGAAACGATTACTCATATATGCATATGTAGGGGTTATTGTCAGTTTTTACACGCAGGGATATGCAACATCAGAGCTGAGTGGCATTACTGAATTAAACAGAGAGCATGCACAGGTTGAACAGCGCAGAAATAAAGCACGTGCGCGTGCCCGTTGGGCGATGTTAAAAAAGTATGTGTCACCAAAAAAGCCATCTTCTTACACGCCAGACGACATTAAGCAACTACCGTACGATGCATATATGCTCTATCTTAATAGCGAGGGAGAAAAATTACGTAGAAGAGGACGGGCGCTTGCCTGGTCTGCCGATACTAAACGTAAGGAAGCACTTGCATTAGCTGAACGTACGCAGCCACCACTTGAGCAGGATCCTGACGATATGAGTCGTGCAAAGATGGCGGAGTGGCGAAACTTTCAGGCACGCATTATACGAGAAGCAACACGACCAGACATTCTTGCACAATAAATAAATGTTATTAGGTGTTAGCTATATGCGCTGTAGATGCACACAGACGTCATCCTCGCGCTTGTCGCGGTGATCCAAATTAATTTCTTCCTGTAACCCTCATAGTAATAATCTTTTTTATGCACAAAAATCCCATAAAATACGCTAAAAGCAGCCATTTTTTGAAAATAAACCATTGCTATTTGTAAATTGTAATTGATATGCTGAATAGCAAGAAGAACTATTTTTACTATTCACCATAGTTTGATTACGTGTAATTTAGGTGCGTATCAAAACGTAAAAGAAGGGGAGATACGATGAGTACAAAAAAATTAGGATTACTAGCGGTAATTCTTGGTATATTCGGTTGTTTTAATGATACCCGGGCTAGCTTTTTTACACCACGCGCGGCACAACGACCACAACCCAGTGTTGCGCCCACAGGAGTAACGTCAGGCTATACAGGAGGGGGGGGAGCTCCATTCCAGCCACAACCGCAACCTCGACTCCAGCCACAGCCGTCGTTTCAGCTGCCTCGGTTAGGCGCCGATGATGAAAAGCTTAAATTACAAAGAATGGGTGAGATAGTGCAGATTGCAGGTTATGATACTGCTAAAAAAGAGCGCGAAGTAATGGTTAATCCGCAATCCTATGTAAATACAATGGAACGAGACGTAGTCGGATTAGAACGAAAATATAATCCGAGCACACTTAAGGACTTATCTTGGGATCGGTTAGCTAGTTTTCATGCCTATAAGAAAGATATTTTAGGACAAGAACTTACTGCGTGGGCTGTCAATGATGTAAAGAATGCTCAAAGAATGCGTAATTTATATGATGCAGTTGCGCGTATATTCACGGAGAAAGAGCAAGAGCATGCGGCCCTTGCCCGTCGACCGCGACAAGTAGAAGAAAGAGTACCATCAGCTGCAGTACCAACTAGAGCGCCTGCTGTGGTGCCATCCGCGCGTACAGCGCGTCAAGCTGGAGGTGGCTTCTTTGGTCGAACTGGGGAGAAACCAGTAACTGCACCTGTAGCAAAACCATTTATTACTCCAGTGCTGCAACCGAAAGCAGCCGGGTTAAATGCTGAAGAGCAGGCGTTATTGAAACAGATAGAACAAATTAAGCAAGCGAACCCAGATGCATGGAATAATCTACAGCAGTTAACAGTACAAGCAGGAATTGCTCCGGATGCAATTGCATGGTACAGGGATAAATTGGCAGAAATGCGGGCAAGTCCTGATGCTGAGCGTGCACAGGGTTATGTACTTGCACTTATGAGATTGCATAGCTTGCTAACGGGGTCAGAAGCGCAAGAGGTGGAAACTTTACTGAACGATTTTAGAAATGTAAGAAACCAGGCTCAGACTGGTGGAGCCCAAGCAAGAACATCAGAGGAACAAATCCTGGAAGAAACACCTAGAGGAAGACAATCTAGTGAGCCACTACGAGAAGAAGAGCGAAAGCATTCTAAAGGGTATGGTGAGCTTGAAGAAGAATGGAGACCTACTGGGGAGCCTACACGAGAGGCATTAGTGGGATGGAGTACAACACCAAGGAAAGAAGAGTTTAGAGCGCCCATAGCATCTGAACGAACAACTACTGCAGTACCTGGCCCTCGTGGTCGTGTATCTGGCATAAGTGTGTTCGGTTATGCGCCGGTAACGCAAGCCTCGGCTAGAGCTGCGGGATCTAGAACGTCAGCGCCTCGACGAGGAGCACCGAATTTCGGAGAGCTAGATGCGCGATATAGCGCTATAGCTCGACTAATTGATTACCAGAACAGAACGGTACAATCCGGTCAAGATGTGAACCGTGTGATCAATGAATTGCAAGCATTACGAGAAGAGCTACTCGGTATTCAGCAAACTATGGGAGAAACAAGTTTCGAACAGCAAGGATATCTCGGTCTGTTAGAGCATGTTGAAAATGACCTACAAATGTTAATGGTGCGGCGTAGGTAAGCAACTTTAATAATCGAGTGTTAATAACGGATCTAAAAAGTAAAAAGGCTTGGTGTAACAACTGAGCCTTTTTACAAAAAATAATTGAATAGCTAAAGCTTAACTTTAGAAAAAAAAGTGAATGAAGGGGCGTAGCGATGGGTATCAAAATAATACATAAAAGGCGAAGTTTAAAAGAATGGTTAACGGGGAAATGGTCGGTGCTTGCATTGGTGACTTGTGTACTGATAAGTACCGGTGGCTTGATGCATGCGATGGCGGGAAGATACGAATCGGTGAGTAAAATACAGATTCCGGAAATAAAGGAATTCGAGATTCAAAGTTTACTCGAGCCAGGTGATGCAGTTCAATTACGCAATATCGAAAAAGAAGTTCGAAAAATGCAGGCAGCTTTGCTGTATCTTTTCTTAATGAAAGTGTCTGAACAAGATGCAATTCATGACTTCTCATATGAATATTTGGATGAGATAGCGCAGACTGATTTTATGCGCCGGTTAAAGAGGATAATGGCAACGGCGGACCCTCAAGTCAAACCTATCATCGAACAATTACGTAGCAGTTATGATAAAATTCGTAGTGAGGCGAGTCAGTATCGAAAGTTCGTGAAGAGCCAATTATCTCAAGCGCGACCGCTAAGAACAGTTCCCGCCGGGCCACCAACACCACCTCCAAGTCCGCAAGCGCGATCTATCAAGCCGGAGGTAGTTTCCGTCACCCTTCCACTGACATTATTTAATGAATTTGCGAGTCCGGAAGAAAGGTTTAGTGTGATTCAAAAAGATCTTGATAATGTCCAAGACATGCTTTCTCAATTGAGTTTTAATGATTTGTTTGCCTACCTGAAAAAGCAGGTGCAACGAATAGAAGAAACAAGAAATGATGCACGGAGGACAGGGAATGAGGCTTTAGTAGATCAGTTAAACGATATGTTAATAATAATCGCACACGTGCTGAAGGATAAAGAGGTAGAAGGTCTGAGGGCAGCGCAATCTCTAAAAGATCTGAGAAAGGGTTTTGATCCTTTTGTTGTTTCAGATTTTGTGGAAGGTTTAATAAAAACTGCACGAATACGGGCACAAGAGTCACCAGGTAAGTTTGAGACCAAAATATCTGATGCAATAATTGATCCTATTGTGGATGCAATTTCTGATGCTTACGAAGATCTTAAGCGTCGATCGCGCGGTGCATCAGCGGCTACGGAAGAAGAAAGAAAAAGAGTAGAAGAACCGCCTCCAGTGATTCCGGTACAGCCCGAGAAACCTGCAGAGAGGCCCGAAGAGCGTCCTTTGGTCGCGCCTGTAATCGGTGCTGGGGCTGGCCCTGCTGGCGCCGTGAACATACGGGAACTAGTAGCACGCCTGTTAGCGTCAGTTCCGGAGGGGACTTTTACTTCGGCCCAAAAACAAGAGTTGGAGGGATTGCGACAGTTAATGTATAGAATTGAAGATCAGGTAACTGGTTTAGAACGTGAAGAAACGTTTAGTGCATTCCAAGCAAATACAGATGGCCAAAATAAGCTTGAAGCAGATGTGCAGGGATTCCTTAAGGGCATTGACAGCTTAGCGACTCTACTACAGGATCCGACGGCGAAGAAAACGGTTGAGGACGTCAAAGGGGTATTCACCGACTATATTTTGCCTGGATATCTAGATAAAAAGGCAGCATTAAGGGGAATGAGGCCAGCTGAAGTGCCGATTGGTCAACCAGGAGTCGTTGAGAGGCCGACAACGCCACCAACGCGAGAAGCGCCTGCAGCGCAAGCGTTGATTCCTAATCTATGGACTATTACTCAACCTGAAGAGAGTGCGTTATTAAGCATTATCGGAGACCCGAGGTCAGGCGACCTCAATAGCGCAAAAAGAGGGCTATTGCTATCGCATTGGGCTATCGATTACCATCAAGTGTTTAATCTAACTCCGGAGCTGTTTGAAGATGACTATGGTGGTGTCATACTTGGGAAGATATATCCAGAAGCGGTAAGAATTGCTCGTGACCTGGAGACAGAAGTTAAAGTAGAGTCTCCTGCCATAAACAAGCTTAGGGGGCAACGTCTGGCTATAAAGAAAGCAATCGGAGAATTGGGCATTGAGATTGGGGCTGAGCAAGAAACAAAAGAACGAGCAGAATCTATAACTGGCGGCGGCGGGGGTTCTGCAGCGTCGTTGGAAGAAGTTGCCGCGCGAGAGCGTAAACAAGCAATAGCCGTTTTTATAGGTAGTGCGCGCGAATGGTTCGATCAAATTAGATTTAATATTGGTGAATATGTTAAAGTTAGTCCTGAGAATAAAAAAGATGTTGCGCAAAGTATTAAGCTCCGCGATGATCTCTTCGTTACGGCATACGGTGAGCTTGTAGCGCAGTTGGGTGAGGACCCGGTCCAAGATGAACGAGTTCAGGCCATAGTTAAGGAATATGAAGGACTATCGAAGCAGATAAGGAATATATTACAAGAGCAGAAACTGTCGGGATCAACAAAACCAGCATCGCCACAGCCCAAGCCTATTGCTGGCGGCGGTGGAGCAGGAGCTAGATCGCATGTGGCTGAGGGAGAAATTGCAGCGATTACGGGTAAGTTAACGTCTGAATATAACAGAATACTTGGGCCATTGATAACAAAATATACAGATATGAAAAATGAAAGTACGTCATCACGCGTTGATTTTATGTATGAAGTGATGTCCCAACCTTTCTTTAGTTTTAGATCTCGACTCACTACACTAAGAAAGCAAGTGGGCGGTGCTATTAATACGGGATATGTTGGTAAATTGGAGAGGAAATTTAATACAGACATGGCTTTAATGCTAGAAAACGACATTAAAGTCTATGACGAGGAACACGCAGACGAGCCCGCTGCCATCGAGGCGTTTCAGTTTATAAAATAATCTTAATGCATGTTGCTAACAGGTATCTGTATCGCGATGGTGCAGATATCTGTTAGCAGTTAAAGATTGTCAAAGTTATTAATTGAGAGAGGGTAAAGAAGGGTGCTGTGTATTAGAATATTGAAGTGAGTGGTGAAATGGGGGAGTGGGGCAATGGGTATAATAAAAAACATATTGTCAAGGCGTGAAAAAAGAGAAAGATGCGGCAAGGTGTACGTGGCGGTAATGTTGCGTGTGCTTCTAGTCGCTATTGCGACATTCACCTGTTTTACTGTGCATAGAAATATAGCAGCAGCTGGAGAAAAAGGAGCAGAGTCGCGTGCGCAGATGCAAGCACAATTTGATCAGCTTGCGAATACGGCGCAGCAAGAGTGTGCCAAAAAAGAGTCTTGCATCGCGTTATATGCTGTTTTACAACCCACTTTTGAATCCCTCATAGCACTGAGAGATAGCGCACATAAGACTAAGATACTGTCAATATTAAAGCAGTGTAATGGTTTAATACGAACACTATTGCAGTGTATGACTCGATCGCTTGTGTATACGTTAAGCGAAGATTTTGTGCGAGAAAATACCCTTGATGATGCGCGTCAACAATTGCTGGATTTTATTACTGCTGAGAAAGCGGGATTAGGTCATATACCACAAAGTTACCTAATTCTACTCATGCAAGCGCGTGATACAGGCGCTGAAACCTCTAATTTTAAGTTGGAACGTGAAGAGCGTGAGCACTTAGCACCGAGAATGAGCGAAGATATAATACGTGCTGCGAAAGTGTATAATAATGCGCTAGAGCAGCAGGGTAAACAAAAATTTAAGATACCAGTACCATCTGAGCATAAACCGTTTGCTGAAGCAGCAGAAATACCACAAGCGGCAGCAGAACCGGATATATGGACTATTAGCCCTGAAGCAGAACAGCAATTTAAGACTAATTATCCACAGATAGACTTTACGATGGCCTTTGACGACGCCAAAAAAGTGTTATCGTTAGCGCGGTGGTATGTTGATTATTTGAATATGTACCAATTACGTCCAGGCAGTCCTTATGAGTATGGTGAAAATATATTGAGTAGTGATTATGCCCGAATCGGAGCGATATTTTTAGATGGTTACGTGAGAACGCATAATTTGACGGGTGCGGCAGTTGATGCACTTAAGCGGCAACGTGATTACATAGATGCAATGATGCAAAAGCTCACCGGGCAAACTAAGCCTAGAGAAGAGACTAAGCCTAGAGAAAGGCTAAAAAGAACAAGGGTTTCTAGTGAAGCAGCGGCACGTGGGGATGCGATAAGTCAATTTGTAAGTCAAGCTTCGCAACTATTGGATAGAATTGAAGAAAATATTAAAGCCTACGATCGGGGAGCAGTGAATCTTGGCGACGTGTGGAGGCTTATCAGTACAGATGATACGAGGTATCATGAGCTTCTTGGCAGATTAAATCAGGCGTTAGGAGGGGGGGTGGTTAACGATCCACAGGTTAAACCAATAGTTAAGAGATATAACGCTATGCTGGATGACATTATTCGCATAGGACTTACAGAAAAAAGTCGAACAGGTGCGGTTTCAGCGAGCGCGCGGCTATCACTAGCAGAGCTCGGGGCATTGGCTCGACAAATGGAGACGGGGCAACGGGAGCGCGGGATAGCTGGTGGCGGGGGACCGGAGGCTGCTGCAAAAATACGTGGGGTATATGAAGATATTGGTGAGCTGAATGCGATGCTGGAAGTGTCTGAATACAATGAAACCAGGCAGGCAGTTCAAGAATCAGATATTACCCCCAAGCATCTTAACGAACTGTATGAAAAGGTACGGAAAAGAATGGGTGAGATAAAAAGAGAATTACCAAATCACCCAGACATGTCAGGTCTTGAACATTTCTTTAGTGATGTAGCGGTGTTGTATGTTCGGGAGCAGGATAGGTTGAGTAAACTTGTTGGTGAGAAAGCGGCCTCCAGTCTGGCTGCAGCTTCTTCAGTGCAACCAGAGAAAGGGGAAATTACTGAAGGAGAAATCGAAGAATTGAAGCTAGTATTGGCAAAAATAGGACAGGGTATTCTGCATTACGAAACTATTCGAAAGAAGCAAGGTTCTGAGGCTGCAATAACCAACATCATAGACACTACGTTGTATCCTCTTGTCAGTGATTTTAGACAAAAAATCGCTAATTTGAAGGGTAGGAAAGACGCTGCTAATGTACTTGATCCATTGCGGCGACTATTTAATGATTACATGGTGTCTATAATACCTGGGGATATCAGTCGCTATCTGATGACGTCATCTGGGCAAGGTAAAAAGAACGTGTTTCTTGCTATGAAAAAGAGCGAGTTAGAATAACAAACGTATACAGTAGTAATTAGGAAAATAATGAAGTCTTGAATTGGGGGAGTGGGGCAATGAGTATAAAGTATGTATTAAAACATGAAAAAAGAGAAAAGTGCGGCCGGGTGTACGTAGCGGTAATGTTGCGTGTGCTGTTGGTCGCTATTGCGACATTCATCTGTGTGACCGTGCACAGAAATATAGCAGCAGCTGGGGAAAAAGAAGCAGAGTCGCGTGCGCAGATGCAAGCACAATTTGATCAGCTTGCGAATACGGCGCAGCAAGAGTGTGCCAAAAAAGAGTCTTGTATCACGTTATATGCTGCTTTACAACCCACTTCTGAATCCCTCATAGCACTGAGAGATAGCGCACATAAGACTGGGTTGCTGTCAATATTAAAGCAGTGTAATGGTTTAATACGAATAATATTGCAGTGTATGGCTCGATCGCTTATGTATACGTTAAGCGAAAATTTTGTGCAGAACGATACCCCCGATAATGCACGTCAACAATTGCAGGATTTGATTGCTGCTAAGAAAGCGGGATTAGATTATGTGCCCCAAACTTACCTAATTCTACTCATGCAAGCGCGTGATACAGGCGCTGAAACCTCTAATTTTAAGTTGGAACGTGAAGAGCGTGAGCACTTAGCACCGAGAATGAGCGAAGATATAATACGTGCTGCGCAAGTGTATAATAATGCGCTAGAGCAGCAGGGTAAACAAAAATTTAAGATACCAATGCCATCTATCGCGGGGGCCGGTGAATTACCGGGTACGGTGGTAAAAAAAGAGGAAACGGCACTGGTGATCGATGAGGGGTTTGAAGGGACATTGCAACTCATGGAGCCTAAGACCCTTTACCCTGCGTATCAAAAATTACAAAAGCTTTTAATGGTTGCCGATTGGGCTGCGATGTTTATGAAAACGTTTCGTATTCCTAAAGATGAATTGGAATATAGTCCCATTATTAGATCGATAGCTGGTATTAGCGAAGCTGAAAAACAGATTGCGAAAATGCATACTGGTCATGATGAACTTTCTCAGGCTGCAAAGGCAACGGGTGCAACGAATCGTCTTAGGCGTGCGCTTGACGTGGTGCAGCAGCAATGGGGCGAGCTGGGACTTGGACGGTCAGAAGAAGTAAAAGAAACGGCACAAGAGCAAGAGCTGGTTGCAGAGCAGCTGAGGGAAGTTAGCGATGAAGATATAGCAACCCTGACCGGCATTTTGGACAATCTAGAGCGACAAGCGCAGTTGATGACTGAGGCGCGTGAAAGACATGATTGGCGGGGTATTGTGAGAGTCCGGGGAGAGGTAAGTAGCCTGATGGATTCTTATCTGAATGCAGTTGCACTATTAGGACAATTACGAGACCCACAAGGCAAGCTAGGTCGTATACAAGATAGATTTAAAACGTTAGATGATAGAATAAAAGCGGAGTCACTCGTGATAAGTGAACTGCGTCAACGTGCTAAACGTCCTGAGACAACACTAGCGAAACGACTTGAGCAAGAGGAGAAGGAGGAGAGAGGGATAACCCCACCTATTGAAGAAGCTAGTGGGTTATCTGGCGCGGGGTCGCAACTAGTAACGCCCATATTGGAACCGGTATCACCAATACTACAACAGCCAATATCAGTAACAGAAGCAAAAGAAGTAAAAGAGGCGTCGCAAGAGCCGGTTGCAGGTGGCGGGGCAGGGCAGCTGAGGGAAGTTAGCGATGAAGATATAGCAACCCTGAACGGCATTTTGGACGATCTAGAGGAACAAGCGCGGTTGATGACTGTGGCGCATGAAGAAGAAGATTGGAAGAGTGCTGAGAAAGCCATGGAAGCGGCGAGGATACTGAGCAACTCTTATCGGAATGCGGTTGCGCCACTAGAACAATTACAAGATCCACAAGGCAAGCTAGGTCATATACAAGATAGATTTGAAACGTTAGATGATGAAATAAGAACGAAGTTGCGTGCAACGTGGTCACAACGTCAACGTGCAATAGCTATTATCCCTACCCTTACCTCTACGCTAGTGTCAGCGGAACGGCTTGAGCAAGAGAAGAAGGAGGGAATGGGAATAACGCCGCCGCTTGAAGAAGCTGGTGTGATATCTGGCGGGGGATCGCAGCCAGTAACGTTCATATCGAAACCGGTATCACCGATACCACAACAGCCAATACCAGAAGTAGAAGAAACAAAAGAGGCGGCGCAAGAGCAAGAGCCGGTTGTAGGTGGCGGGGCAGGGCAGCTGAGGGAA
>Ga0134121_10000463_pt1 | contig 47069 bp, 40 predicted proteins | sample KB301_FD_96463 | JGI IMG/M metagenome (GOLD analysis project Ga0134121, IMG submission 96463) | Terrestrial soil microbial communities without Nitrogen fertilizer from Kellogg Biological Station, Michigan, USA - KB3-0-1 | ecosystem: Environmental > Terrestrial > Soil > Unclassified ...
CCCCGTGACCCCCGGAGCGAAGGGCGACCCGGTTCCCGCGGCCAGGACGTGCAGCGACGGCGGGACGGACTTCGTGATCGAGACGGCGCGGATCGAGGTCACGCGGCGCCAGGCGGTGAACTGCTGCCGCCGCGGCGGCCGGATCCTCTTCATCGGCATGGCGGAGATGGAGTCGAGCCTCCCGTGGATCGAGATGATCCGCGACGAGAAGGCCGTCTTCACGACCTTCTGCTACTCGCCGCGCGACTTCAAGACCGCGCTGAGCCTGATCGAGGCCCGCAAGCTGAACCTGACGCCGTGGACCGAGACGCGGCCGCTGGACGACGGCCAGGCGGGCTTCCTCAAGATGGCGAAGGATCCGGGCCCGACCCTCAAGATGATGTTCAAGATCTGACGCATGGACGCTCTCGCGCCGACCCGCGCCCGGTACAAGGTCATCCTCTTCGGCGTCGTCCTGGCCGCGATCCAGTACGTCGACCGCATCTGCATCTCCAAGGCCGCGCCCAAGATCAGCGCCGACCTGAAGTTCGACTCGGACCAGATGGCATGGGTCTTCGCCGCGTTCACGATCGCCTACGCGCTGTTCGAGATCCCGACCGGCTGGATGGGCGACAAGTTCGGCACGCGGAAGACGCTGGTGCGCGTCGTCCTCTGGTGGTCGGCGTTCACCGCGGCGACGGGGTGGATGTTCAGCTTCGTCTCCATGTTCGTCTGCCGGTTCCTCTTCGGGATGGGCGAGGCGGGCTGCTTCCCGAACCTGACGCGCGCGTTCTCGTCCTGGCTGCGGCCGGAGGAGAAGGTGCGGGCCCAGGCGATCCTGTGGATGTGCGCCCGGCTGGGCGGCGCGGCGACGCCGCTGATCGTGACGATCGTGCTCCGCCAGATGTCCTGGAAGCACGCCTTCGTCGCGTTCGGCTCGCTGGGCGTGGTCTGGGCCTTCTTCTTCTGGCGCTGGTTCCGGGACGAGCCGAAGGACCATCCGGAGGTGAACCAGGCGGAGCGGGCGCTGCTGGCGAACAATCCGCCGCCGGCGCGCCACGACGCGGTCCCGTGGCTGCGGTTCATGTCGGTGCCGACGACCTGGCTCCTGTGGCTGCAGTACTTCTTCTTCAGCTACTGCTGGTACTTCTACGTGACGTGGCTGTCGACGTTCCTGGACAAGAACTATCCGGGCGTCCCCGAGTACCAGCGGGCGGCGCTCGCGGGCGTGCCGCTCTTCTGCGGCGCGTTCGGCAACCTGGTCGCGGGCGTGATCATGCCGCGCCTCAACCGGTGGGGCGGCGTGCTCAAGGCGCGCCGGCTGATCGGCTTCGTGGCGTTCACCTGCGCGGCGGCCTGCTTTCTCGTTCCGTCCCGCGTGATGGAGAGCCCGGGCCTGGTGATGCTCGCGATGGGCGCGGCCAGCTTCTTCGGCGACCTGTCGATGCCCTGCTCGTGGGGCACCTGCATGGACGTCGGCGGCAAGTTCGCGGGCACCTATTCGGGCAGCATGAACATGATGGGCAATCTCGGCGGCGCGGTCTCCCCGGTCGCGGTCGCCTGGCTCGTGAAGCACTGGAACTACCAGGTCGCGTTCGACGTCAGCGCCGGCGTCTACTTCCTCGCGGGCCTCTGCTGGCTCGCGATCGATCCGGTCACCCCGCTCGACAAGGAAGTCGCCGTCGCCCCCCAGCCCTCGGCATCGCCGGAATCCAAGCCGGTCACCGCCTGATAAAAAAGGCGCCCGCGGGGGCGACCCGGGGCGCCTTTGCTTTGGGGGGCGTCTACTTGGCGGAACCGCCGAAGACGTTGGCGTAGCGGTAGTAGACCTCGAGCGTGAGGCAGTTGATCGCGGCGGCGTACACCCGGCCGCCCTCGAAGCCCCAGCGGTCCGCGGCCGGATCCCAAGACCCGTTCTCGCAGCCGTGGCTCTTGGTCTTCTGGTTCGGGACGATCGCGTTCTTCATCGGCTCGTTCCACTTCGCCCAGAAGGCCCCCTTGGGGCCGTCGTACTGGAAGAGCGCGAGCGACGCGTAGTACCAGTAGTAGAAGTCGACCTGGCCGGGCTGCCACGCGGGGAGATCGGCGGCCAGGAGGTTGACGGCCGCCATCGACGGGTCGCGCTTCTTCTGGATGAAGATGCGGGACATCACCGCGACGGCGGACATCGACGGGTGGTGGGCGAACTGCTCGTTCCTGCCGGGGACGAAGACCCTGCCCGTCCCGCGGGCGTTGTAGCCGGTCTGGTAGTAGCCCTCCTTCTCGGTCGCTTCGCTGAGCCACGCGAGCGCGCCGTCGAAGGCGGAGGTCGGGAACTGGAGGCCCGAGATCTCGGCGGACTTGAGCGCCATCACGGCCCAGCCGGTGACGGACGTGTCGTTGTCCTGGCACTTCATGCTGTAGCGCCAGCCCTTGCCGGGGTTCTGCGACGCGACCAGGAAGTCGATCGCCTTCTGGGCGGGCTCCTTCAGGATCGTGGCCGCGCTCATGCCGTACGCCTCGGAGAGGGCGAGCGCCGCGATGGCGTGGTTGTACATGTACTTCTGGCCCCGCTCGCCGACGCAGCCTTCGGGATCCTGGCGCGACAGGAGCCACTGGATGCTCTTCCGCACGACGTCCGCGACGCGGATCCCGTCGATCTCATCCTTCGAGAGCTGGCTGTAGCCGGCGCCGAGGAACGCCAGGAGCGACAGCGACGTGACGCCGGTGTCGAAGGCGTCGTCGCCGGTCCCGGTGCACGTCTTGCAGAAGCCCGACGCGCTCCAGCTGCCGTCGGCGCTCTGATGGCGGGCGAGCCAGCGGAGGGCGGCCGTGACCGCGTTGTCGGTGATCCGGCCGTTCACGTCCTTGACGAGGTTCTCGCGCCCCTTCCGGCGGTTGGTCCACTTGCCGCTTCCGCCGCCGCCGCTTCCGACGCCGATGTTCTCGTACACGCCGGGAACGCGGCTGAGCTGCCGGCTGCGGGGCCCGCCCGCGTCTCCCGGGGTAGAGGAGAGGAACTTCTCGCTCTGCCCGTCGAAGCCGTGGTCGTCCGCATTGTCGGCCGTCTCGTTGTGATCCGACTTCTTCGCGCCGGGGAACCAGATCACCGGGTCGTCGTTCGTCGACTTCACCGTGTCGTCGCTGGGAATGCCTTTGTGGGTGAAGACGTCGCGGATGTTTTCAGGATCGGGGATGACCGGCGGCAGGACCGGATCGCGAGGAAGGATGACGATCGGGGGAAGGTCGATCGCCATGAGGCGCTCGACGTAGACCAGCGCGGCGCCCATGAGGAACACGGCGTGCAGGCCGGCCGAGATCAGCCACCAGGGGGTGTTGTTGAGGAATTTCATGGCGCTCTCCTATCGGTTGGCTGCCCGGTACTGCATCGGCTCGGCGAACTCGATCGACGTCAGCTTGTCGGTCTTGCAGAGGTCGACGACGTGGATGACGTCGCTCCAGGGGACGTCGGCGGTCGCGTCGATGATGATGGGGAACACGCTCTTGCCGGCTTTCTCGTAATCGCCCTTGCGGACGCGGATCGCATCCATGAGCTCCGCATCCGAGGCCACGGCCGTACTGCCGATCTTGCGCGTGGTTCCGCGGTCGGACTCCCAGCGCATGAAGACGCGGATCTCCTCGAGGACGGGAGGCGTGGTGACCTGGCCGATCTGGTTGCCCTTTCCTGTGGGCAGCCAGGCGTCGATCTTTCCTTCCAGCTGTTTGAAGTGGAAGGAGCACATGAAGAAGATGCAAAGGCAGAAGATCACGTCGACCATCGCGGTGACATTGATTTCGACGGGGTTGTCCGACTCTTCGCCGATGTTCTGGCTGCCACCCATGCTCGCCTCCTCTCGTTAGTTCTTCCTAACGGACCGCCCGCTTCAGGGTTCAGTCCATTTCCAATGGGGTCTTTGCAAGAACGATGCCAATCGAAAACGCGGTTTCCGGGGTGGATTCGCAGGAGAATCGGGAGGCGGTGTGGGGCGATGGGGCGGAGCGCCCCGTGAGGCGGAATGCCTCAGCGCCCCACGGTCCTCATTTCGACGTAACGCGGGCCCGCGGTCGGAATCATTCCTGGACGATGGGAGGAGGACTCATGGGGATTCATCACGGCCGGACCCTGGAACCCGCGATGCTGAACGAGTTCGCCGATCTGCTCCACGAGCGGCGCCAGCGGCTCGCGCCGCCGTTCACGCAGAACTCGCAGGCGATGTGGGCGCTCTGGTCGATCGTCCACGAGCGCGAGGTGCGGGACATCGACGGCGCGCTGGCGCGGATCCGGATGGGGAGCTACGGGAGCTGCTCGACGTGCGGCGGCGGGATCCAGTTCCTGCGGCTCTACCAGGATCCCACGGTGGACCGCTGCCTGGTGTGCCGTCCGCAGACGGAAACCCGCCGGCTGGCGTGACCTAGACCGCTTCCCGCAGCGGCGCGGCCTCGGGTTTCAGGTCGCTCCTGCGGATGCGGGCGCCGAGGGACTCGAGGCGCTTCTCGATCTGGTCGTAGCCGCGGTCCAGGTGGTAGATGCGCTGGAGCACCGTCTCGCCGCGCGCCGCCAGGGCCGCGACCAGCAGGCCCGCCGCCGCGCGGAGATCGCTCGCCATGACCGGGGCGCCGGAGAGCTCCTTCACGCCGATCACGATCGCGCTCGGGCCTTCGCGGACGACGTTGGCGCCCATCCGGCCGAACTCGCGGACGTGGTGGAACCGCTCGGGGTAGATCCGCTCGGTGATGATCGAGATACCTTCGCCGCGGGTCATCAGCGCCATGAACTGCGCCTGCATGTCCGTGGGGAAGCCCGGGTAGGGGAGGGTGGCCACGTTCACCGGGTGGAACATCCCGTTCCCGCGCACCCGGATCCAGTCGGGCCCCGTTTCGATGATCGCGCCGGCCTGGCGCATGCATTCGATGACGCACATCAGGTGGTCGGGGTTGCACCGCTCGATTGACACGTCGCCGCCCGTGAGCGCGGCGGCGGCCATGAACGTCCCCGCTTCGATGCGGTCGGGGATGATGTCGAACGTGCAGCCGTGGAGCTTCTTGACGCCGGTGATCGTCAGGCGGGGGCTGCCGATGCCGTCGATCTGCGCGCCCATCTTGACGAGGAGCCGCGCGACCTCCTGGACCTCGGGCTCGCAGGCGGCGCATTCGATGATGGTCGTGCCGGGGGCGAGGACGGCGGCCATCATGACGTTCTCGGTGCCGGTGACGGTCGAGCCGAACGGGCCGCCGAGGTACATCGAGTTGCCCGTGAGCCGGCGGGCGGAGGCGAGGACGTAGCCGCGGTCGATCGCGACGGAGGCGCCGAGCGCGGTGAGGCCTTTCAGGTGGAGGTCGATGGGCCGGTCGCCGATCGAGCAGCCGCCGGGCATGGAGACCTCGGCGTGGCGCCGCTTGCCGACCAGGGGGCCGAGGACGCAGACGCTCGCGCGCATCTTGGAGACGAGCTCGTACGAGGCGCGGACGTTCTTGTCGCTGATCACCTGGAGGGTCATCTCGTCGCCGCGGCGGTCGATGCGGACGCCGAGCTCCTGCAGGACGAGGGCCATCTGCTTGATGTCGGCGAGGTTGGGGACGCGGCGGAGCACGAGCTTGCCTTCGTCGAGGAGGAGGGCCGCGGCCATCATGGGCAGGGCGGCGTTCTTCGCGCCGCGGATTTCGACGGAGCCGCGCAGAGGGCGTCCGCCCTCGATGATGAATGCGTCCATTCTTCCCCCCTGTCTCTCGTTGTAAGTTATAACTCATAACTTACGAAATGCAAGCCACCCCGGAACAAAAACGACGGTCGTTTTTGTTCCCGAAACCGGGCTATACTCGGAAGGTGAGAGATCCCTTCCTCTTCTGGGTCGCGATCGGCACCGCCGCCTGGTTCCTCTGGTTCCTGGTGGACTGCCGCCTCTGGATGCGCTTCGTCCATCGCAGCCAGAAGCTGGACCACGAAGGGAAGTGGGACGAGCTCGAGGCCCTCATCCGCCGCGAGCTTCGCGCCTTCCGCCCCTGGATCCGGCTGAACATTTACTTCAAATCGCCCGGACTCCGCGAGGCCATCGCCGCGCTCTGCCTGTTCCAGCGCGGCAAGCTCGAGGAATCGCTCCGGTTTGCGGAAGAGGGCGCGCGTCGGTCGGGACGGAAGCCGCGGACGCACGCCGACATCCTCAAGCTCCAGGCGCTCGCGCTCGCGGGACTCCAGCGGTACGACGAGGCGCGCGAGGTCATCGGCCGCATCCGCAACACCGGCCAAACCGCCGTCGCCGATCATGTCGAATCCCTGCTGTGCCTATATCTGGGGCGGCTCGACCAGGCGCTCGCGCTCGCCGAATCCGCCCGACGCGAACCGCGGACCGATGTCGCCCGCCACGTCTCCTCGCTCGTCCATCTTCACCAAGGTTCTTATGGACCGGCGGTCGAGGCCCTCCTCGAGCCTCCCCGCGACGTGACCTCGCTCTATCGGGCCGACCAGCTGGCCGCCCTGGAGCGGAGCCGGGACGGCCGCTCGATGCTGGATGCGCACCGCAAAACCTGGAGCGGGGTCGTCGAGCCGCTTCGGTACCTCCTCGCCGGCTACGCCTACCTGGACCAGGAGAACCCCACCGAGCTCCGGTTCACGCTCGAGAAGGCTGCGGCCGTGATGAGCGGGAATCCCTCGATCCGGATCATCGAGGCCGAGCTGAACGCCTGCCTGTGCGCGATGACGGGCGACGGCGCGGGCGCCGACGGATGGCTGCGAAAGGGCGCGGAGATTCTCCAGACTCATCCCCGGCGCGCGTCGGCGATCGAGTATCACCGCTACGCGGGCCGGGCGTCCCTGATGCTGGGCCGGAAAGACGCCGCCGTCGAGGCGCTCGACCGCTCGCTCCAGCTGGCGGACCATCCGATGGAAAGGCACGCGGGGAGATATTGGCTCGCGCGGGCTTATGCGGCGAAGGGGGACCCGGAGAAGGCCGCGGAGCTGGATCGCGCCGTCGCGTCCGACGGCATTGCATCCCGGTATTCTAAGGCTTCTCCGCCAGCGCCTTCTGCGCCGCCGCCAGCTTCTTGAGCGGGTCGGAGTCGGTGGTGTCGATCGCCTTCTGATACCACCCGACCGCGCCCTTGGGGTCCGCCGTGCGGCGCGAAAGCTCGCCGAGCAGATACGCGACCTCGGGCGCCACCTTCTTCTCCAGCTTCTCGCCTTCGTAGGCCGCCTTGTAGGTGTCGAGCGCCTTCTTCATGAAGTCGCGCTCCATCGGCAGCAGCGTCCGCGACTTCGCCGCCGCGTCATCGACGATCGAGTTCTCGCCCTTCAGCTTCTCGAGGTCGATCAGCCACCGCTCCGCCGGCCCCGTCTCGCCGTGCTTCCGGTAGAGATACGACGCGAGGTAGCGGGCGAGGATCCGGTTGGGCCCGCGCTCGTACTGCTTGTTCTCGATCTCCTTCTCGATCTTCTTCGCGACGTCGAGCTCGAAGTCCGTCCGGTTCTTCGCCAGCCCGAACTGCATGGGCTTCTGGTTCAGGTTGTACCGGTCGCGCAGCGACTCCCACTCTTCGAAGTCGTAGAGATAGACCGCGCCCTGCTGCCGGCAGCTCCACGCCGCGTGGAGGTACGCGCGGCCCAGCTCCTCGGGCGGCGACTTGCGGATCTGCGCCGTCTGGGCGAGCAGGTCGTACTTCACCCAGCCGGGGATCTGGTTCTGCTTCGCGTCCTTCTTGATCTCCGCCATCGGCTTGAGCTCGGCGAGCAGCGCCTTCTTGTCGGCGTCGGACACCGCCGCGTCGAAATCCTTCTTCCGTCCGGCGAACTTGCAGCCGGGGCAGACGTAGACGTACGACTCGAGCGGGGTGGTGTTGAAGGCGTGGGGGCAGCCGTCGGCGTCGCGCCCGCCCCAGTGGTTCGTCCCCGTGATCTCCGTCGCGCTGAACTTCGTGCCGTCCACGGGGCACGTGACCGGCACCTGCTTCTGCACGTCCGACGCGGCCAACACCGCCCAGAGCAGCAGGATCATGAGGCCTCCAGCACGCGGTCGAATCCGTCCAGGTCCTTGTGTATTTGGACGTTCCGGAAGCCCGCCTGTAAAGCCAGATCTCGGACCGCCGCTCCCTGAGTGGCGCCGAACTCGAGGAGCAGCCGCGGGGCGCGCGACCGGGCGCCGGCCACGATCTTCCGGATGAGGTTCAGCCCGTCCGGCCCGCCGTCGAGCGCGACCTTCGGCTCGTGGAGCACCTCGGGCGAGAGCGCCTTCATCTCCTCGGTCGTCACGTAGGGCGGATTGGAGATGATGAGTTCGAAATCCTTGTCGACGAACAGGTCGGTCTCCACGAAGTCGATGCGGTCCGCGACGCCGTGGAGGCAGGCGTTCTGGATCGCGACCTCGATGGCGCGGTGGGAGATGTCGGTGGCCGTCCCGCGGGCGCCGGTGAGGGCGAGCACGACGGCGACCGCTCCGGAGCCGGTGCCGATCTCGAGGAAGGTCTTGGGCGCGCCCGCCTTCGCGACCAGCGTTTCGGTGCTGGGGCGGGGGATGAGGACCGAGGGGGTGACCTTGAACTCGAGGCCCATGAACTCCTGGTTGCCGACGAGGTACGCGACGGGCTCGCGCTTCTCGCCGCGGCGGGCGATCATGCGGCGGAACTTCAGCTCCTGGGGCGCGTTGAGCGTGGGCGGCGGCGATCCGAGCGCGGTGCGCAGCGGCAGCCCGGCGCAGAAGGCGGCGATGAGCTGGACGTCGGGTTCGGGGTGTTCGATGCCCAGGGACGAGAGGTACTTGCGGGCTTCTTCGAGCTGGTTCACGCCTTCTTCGCGAGGGCCTTGAGCTTCTCTTCGCGCTCCCACTTGAGCAGGCGGTCCATGAGCTCTTCCAGCTCTCCCTGGAGAAAGCCCTCGAGGTTATGGACGGAACCGGAGGCGCCGAGCCGGATGTCGGTCACCCGGCTGTCGGGGAAGTTGTAGGTCCGGATCTTTTCATTGCGGTCGCCCCCGCCGACCTGGGTCCGACGCAGGTCGCGCCGCTCCTTCGCCTTCAGCTCCTCGAAGTGCTCGTAAAGTTTCGTCTTCAGCGCCTTCCAGGCGAGCTCGCGGTTGCGGGTCTGCGACCGCTGGTCCTGGCACTGGACGACGATGTTCGTGGGAAGATGGGTGAGCCGGACCGCGCTCTGGGTCTTGTTCACGTGCTGGCCGCCGGGACCTCCCGCCGAGTAGGTGTCGGTGCGGACGTCCGCCGGGTTCACCTCGATCTCGACGTCCTCCGCCTGCGGGAGCACCGCGACGGTCGCGATCGACGTGTGGATGCGGCCGCTCGCCTCGGTTTTCGGAACGCGCTGAACCCGGTGGCCGCCGGTTTCGAACTTGAGGAATTTGTAGACGTCTTCGCCCTCGATCGCGATCGTGCCGTACTTGAGGCCCCCCAGGTCGCTGTGGACGACGTCCATGAGCTGGACGTCCCAGCCCTTCTTCTTCGCGAAGCGGGTGTACATCTCGAGCAGCTCGCCCGCGAAGAGCGACGCCTCCTCGCCGCCGACGCCGGGGCGGATCTCCATGATGGCGCTCCGGGCGCTCGTCTCGTCGTTCGACAGCGCCATCTCCTCGAGGGCCGCCAGGAGCTCCGACTCGCGCTTCGACAGGGAGGCGATCTCGGCCTCGGCCTCGGCTTTCATGTCGGGGTCGGCAAGGAGCGCCTGGGCGTCGGTCTTCTGCTTCTGGATGCTTTCGAGGTCCTTGTACGGCTGGACGGTCTTCAGCAGCTGTCCGCGCTCCTTCATGAGCGAGGCGTACTGGGCCGGCTGGGAGATGACCGCGGGATCCTGGATGAGCTTCTCGATCGCGTCGAAGCGCGCGGCCTTCTGTTTGATCTGATCGAGCATAGACTATCTCTGTCGAATGGAGACGGCAGGGTTAGGCCTTCTTGGCCGGGTCGGCGGGCTTCGCCGGGGCCGCGGCAGGAGCGGGCTTCGCTTCCGACTTCGCGGGAGCCGCCGGGGCGGGGGTCGCCGGGGCAGGAGCGGGGGTCGCCGTCTTGGGCGAGCCGAGCGTCGCGGCGATGGTCTGCTGCGAGCGCTGGAGCTGCTGGAGCTTCTGGGCCATGGTCTTCTTGGGCGGCGGGTTGGCGATCGACTGGGCCTTCTGGGCCGCTTCGCCCTTCCACTTGCGCTGGAACTTCTCGACCATGCCCGCGGTGTCGACGAATTTCTGTTTTCCCGTGTAGAAAGGATGGCAGTTGGAGCAGACTTCGACGGCGATCTTGTCGCGCGTGGAGCGGGTCTTGAAGGAGTTCCCGCAGCCGCAGGTGACCAGCGCCTCTTTATAGTCGGGATGAATGTCTTTCTTCATGGGGCGCGAAGTTTAGCAAGACGACCGATGCAAGTCAAGCTGATGCGATTCGAAATTGGAAGTAATTCTGGTGAATCCATCGTTGGTGTGTTAGCATCGGGAACACTCCTAGACCCGAAGACCGGAGGTAAGAGGCGATGAATCTCCTGTGCCTGGCCGTGCCCCTGTTGGCGGCTTCGCCGCTGCTGCAGTCCTTCCAGGACAGCGACGTGGACGGCCTCCGGTTCCACAGGGTCCACCTGACCAACGGCAATTTCATCGACGGCCAGCTGGTCAAGGAAACGGCCGCCTCGGTCCTCCTGCGGCTCCGCTCCGGCGAGATGACCATCCGGCGGGACATGATCGACCGCGTCGAATACGTCAAGATGAAGGACCGGTACCAGGCGCCGATCATCGCCCCCGCCCCCAAGAAGCCCGACGTCAAGGTCGACTCCAAGCCGGCCGTGAAGGCAGACCCCAAGGCCATCGACAGCAAGGCGCCCCCGGAGATCCAGAAGAAGGTCGACGTGATGATCTTCAAGCTCAAGAACGCTCCCGGGACCGACAAGGTCATCCCCCGGGAGGAGCTCGAGGCGATGGGGGATCCCGCCATCGCGTATCTCGCCAGCCGGGCGCCCGACATGGACATCAGCATGATGGACGTGGTCATGCAGGCGCTCATCGTCATGAAGACCACGGCCGCGAACGAGGTCCTGGTCCAGCTGATCAATCATGAGAAGGCGGCCGTCCGCTCGTTCGCCTGCACGGTCCTGGGGACCCAGAGCGACGAGAACAAGCGGACCTACGTCCGCCCCCTGTTGAAGGACAAGGACGACCGGGTGCGGGCCACGGCGATCACGCTGCTGGGCTCGGTGACGGACTCCGAGTGGCTGGAGCCGGTGAGCGACCTCCTCGGCGACGAAGCCCGGGACGTCCGGAACAGCGCCGTCCAGATTTCGCGCCGCCTCGCGACCAAGCACGGCTTCCAGGACAAGTTCCTCTCGGCCCTGGTCTCCAACCTGAATGCCACCTCGGACGATGTCCGGGCGGACATGGTGGCGGCCATCGGCACGCTGGGCATCAAGGACAGCTGGTCCTTCCTGACCCGGATGTTGAACGACCGGGAAGCGAAAGTGCGCGCCGGAGCCGCCTCCGCGCTGACCGCGCTGGCCGCGGATGAGTCCGGGATCGAGGTCATCGATGCGGTGGGCCGCGAGCGGGACGCCGCCGTCCGCCTGGCGCTGGCCCAGGTGGTCATCCGCCTGAGGCTCATGAAGGCCGCGGAGCCTCTGATCGAGTGGCTGGGGGATACCGACGAGGCGGTCCGGAAGGCGTCGGAAAACGCCCTTCGGACGCTGACCGGAGAAAGCCTGGGTCAGGATCGGGAAGCCTGGGCCAACTGGCTGAAGAACAACAAGAAGTAGCCCCCTCCGAAGGGGGGTCCCACGCCCATCCCGGATGCAGGTATTTCACTATTTTCCCGCTGATCCGCGGCCAGGATGGGTATTTTAGACTGGATGCAACGGGCTAAGAGGATTCCTGGCATGCCTTCGCGTTCCCGCGGCTTCACCCTCGTCGAAGTCGTCATCGCGCTCGCCGTCCTGGCGTTCGCGTTCTTCGGGATGATCTCGGTCATCACCTACACGACCCGGATGAACCTCGCCAGCCAGCAGCGCACCCTCGCGACCCGGGCCGCCGAGCGCAAAATTGAGCAAATGTTGAACATGGCCGACTACTCCCGGATCTACGAGCAGTTCTCCAAGAACGGACCGGGGGATCAGGGATACGGCTGGGACATCGTGGAGGGCCTCGAATCCTATGCCCTGAACCAGCCTGAAGAACTGACGATGGCGACGGGATACGTTTATCCGGTGCTCTCCCCGGCGTTGAAGGCGAACCTGTTCGTCCGGTTCCCCCTCAACGCCGGCGGCAACGGGTTCAACGAAGTGGGCAGCGGCAAGTTCATGGGGAACGTCATCTACCAGAACCCGGACGATCCCGCGTCGCTCATCCTCGGGTACCGCGACGTCGACCTGAACGGCAACGGAAGCACGACCGATCCCGCCGTCCAGGCCGCCGATCTCAAGGTACTGCCCGTCATCGTGGAAGTGCACTGGAAGGGGGCGGTGGGACCGGGCTCCGGCACCGCGGGCCACCCCTACGTGAGCTACAAATACACCTTCTTCAACAAGAAGGCCCTGACCCCATGAGGCGAGCCCGACGCGCCCAGGCCGGTCTGACGATGGTCGAGGTCATCGTCGCCGCGATCATCCTCACGGCGATCGTCGGCATGTCCGCCTACCTGGTGTGGACCTCGTCGCGCTCGGTGTCCAGCGCCGAAGCGGGCCTCCAGCTGGAGAATACGGCCCGGGAAGCCCTCAACGTCATGGTCACGGAGCTCCGGCAGGCGCGGCGCCTCCAGATCGCCAAGGTGACGACGACGACCATTCGGACGGAACCCCAGTTCGGAAACGTCCACTCGTACGCCGTCACCGATCCCAAGCTGGGGACCCCCGTCAGTCCCGCCCCGGAAGGCGTGGATTTCGACGGCCTCCGCTTCCAGCTGGTCGATCCGCGGAACACCTTCAACCTCGACGCCTTCAAGAACTCGTCGGAGCGGACCTACATCGTGCAGTACTGGTGGCAGCTCGAGTACGACGAGCAGAAGGACCCCAAAGGCGGCGGGATCGGTCCCAACGGCCGCGAGGCCAACCTCGTCGACGACAACAAGAACGGCGTCGTGGACGAGGGCGTCCTCATGAAGATGGAAACCTGGTTCGAGGCCGACGGCGTGACGATCGATGCGAACCTCGGCCGCCAGATCACCACCGTCCTGCGCAACGTGAAGCGTCTCCGGTTCCGGCTTCCGGCGGCGACGACGGCCGCGGATGTGGTCGCGGGGAAGCCCAACCTCAACGCGAACCGCATCGAAATCGCGATCGACCTGGAAATCATGGATCCGAAAAAGAACATCCAGCTCGTCGCCGACCAGGCGGGCAAGGAAGCCATCCTGATCATGAAGTCCGTGTCGGCGGTCGTCGACTTCAGGAATTGATCTTCCCTTTAGGAAGCGCAGATATGCGAGCGAACCGGTCCGAACGAGGCAGCGCGCTGATGCTCGTGACGATCATCGTGCTGATCCTGGTGGGCATCAGTGCCGCCTACATGTCCATCTCGTCGTGGAACCAGAAGCGGGCGTTTACCGACGAGTCGGGCCTGCGGGCGCTGTACATCACCGAGTCCGCGGCGGCCCAGTACATCAACGATCTGAACGCCCTGGCGGGGGCCGTGCCCGCGCCGGTCACCACGACGCAGCACATGGCGGGCGGGACCTACCTCATCCCCGTCGAGGACATCACGCTCCGCCAGGACGGGGTGACCGTCGAACGCCGGGACCAGCTTTTCTTCACCCCCACGCAGCTGGGCGATCCGAACTACTCGAAGTTCCAGATCCAGGCGACCGTCAACGGCGTGACGCGCCGGCTGGACGTCGTCCTGAGCCGGCTCGGCGGCGGCGCGTTCTGGAACGTCATCTACGCCGGCAACAAGCGCCCGGGCGACGGGTTCAGCGACCCCGACTACACCCTGGAGTTCGGCAACAGCACCAAGGATCCGAAGGGCATCAAGGACGTCGTCAAGGGCCCCGTCTACTCCGGCGGCAACGTCAAGGCCACCGGGACCTCGCAGCTCTGGGACACGGACGGGAAGGTCGGCGGCGACGTGACCTTCAAGGGCAAGGACATCTCCGACATCACCCTCGACCCCTCGCCCAACATGAAGAACGGCACGCAGCCGGACCTCGAGATCAAGCGGGTCGATCCGGCGAACGGCCTCGTCGACAAGAACAAGGTCAGCTCCTGGGAGCAGAATGCGTTCGACAGCCGCAATCAGAAGGACTGGATCAACCCGAGCAACAACACCAAGTACATCGACGTGAAGAACGAGCTGACGACCAAGGGGACCGCGAACCACAAGTGGGCCGACGGCAGCACCGCGACCGACCTGATGGATGCCAGCAACCCGGCCCACATCTTCCGGATGAACCCCAGCAGCACGAGCGGCGCTCCTAACCGCACGGAGACCTACGAGTACAGCAAGGACACGACGCAGATCTTCGACTCCACGAAGCAGAGCCGGAACGACTTCTACCTCGAGGATCCGACCAACAAGAACGTGACCCAGGCGTCGCTGACCGGCGTGCCGGTGAACGGCGACACCTCGGCGAGCATGATCAACATCCAGCAGAACGGCAACCAGGCGGTCTACTTCCTGGACGGCAACCTCCGCGTCTCGGGCGAGCCGATCAAGAGCTACCAGCTCAATCCGGAGCCCGGGATCACGGACGTGAAGATGAACATCGTGGTCAAGGGCAACGTCTCCCTGACCGACAACATCCTCTATCCGAAGTGGATGAGCGAGACCGACGCGGTGGCCATCATCGCGATCGTCGACCCCGAGTTCCCGAACGTCTCGCCGGTCGACTTCATGACGAGCACCGGCCTGCCGATGACGCCCAACGGCGTGACCATGGACTCGTTCATCGCCGACTACAATGCCCGGGCGGCGAAGGCGCGCGCCAACAACCTGACGTTCCCGGACATGGACATCACCACGGTCGCGGGCCGCGAGCGGGCCGCGCAGGAGTACAACAAGATCTACGGCAGCGGCAACATCTTCTTCGGCGACCCCGGCTCGGGCACGGTCGAGCACTTCGAGAGCTACATGTTCGCCGAGAACAACTTCTACACGACGAACCTCGACACGACCAAGGCGTCGGGCGGCACCCAGAAGATCGAAATCTACGGCAACATGACGGCCGGCAACCAGGTGAAGCTGCCCCGCGACCAGTCCGCGGGCTACGTCCCCCTGAACGTCACGTTCGACACCCTGATCCAGTCGGGCGGCGGCCCTCCCGACCTGCCCAAGCCCCTGATGACCAGCGACGGCAAGTGGTCCATCGCGGCGTGGAAGCAGTCGGCCGGGTCGAAGAAGACCAAGGTCGTCCCCTAACGTCCTCGAAACTTCCGCACGGGCCCTCTTCCCGCGAGGGAAGAGGGCTCTTGCTTTTTAAACGATATAATTCGTCGATGGCGGAAAAGGACACCGCGATCCAGGCGGGAGGCAGCCGGTTCCCGGCGACCGCCTGGAGCCTGCTCTCCCGGCTCCGGGATCCCAAGGATCCCCGGGTCCAGGAGTACCTCAACCGCATGATGCAGATGTACTGGCGGCCGATCTACAAGTACGTCCGCATCGCCTGGAAACGGTCCAACGAGGACGCCAAGGACCTCACCCAGGCGTTCTTCATCCACCTGCTGGAAGGCGACCTGCTGGCCAAGGCCGATCCGGAGCGCGGCAACTTCCGGAAGCTCCTCATGGCGGCCCTCCGGAACTTCCTCGCCAACGAGGTCCGGGCCGGCCACGCCCAGAAACGGGGCGGGGGACGGATGATCGTGTCGCTTGAGGTCACCGGCGAGGAACAGGGGACGGCCGACCCGACCGATCCGAAGGAAGCCTTCGAGAACCAGTGGGCGAAGGAACTCCTGGAGCGGGCGATCGACAAGCTCTCCCGCACCGTCCGCGGGCCCGTGTACGCCGCCTTCCGCCGCTTCCACCTCGAGGACGTCCCGGTCCGGGACATCTCCCGCGAGCTCAAGGCCACGGAGGCCCAGGTGGGCCACTACCTCCAGGACGCCCGCACCGTCCTCCGGCGCCTCGTCATGGACGAGATCCGGGACTACGTGAACGACGAGACGGAGATCGCCCGGGAGCTCGACGAGCTCTTCAAGGGGTGGCGATGACCCTGGATCCCCGCTCCTTCAAGGGGTTGTCGCGGTTCCTGGCGCCCTCGGCGGGAGGCCCCATCGCCGACCGCGCGGTCACCGAAAAGCTGATCACCTCCGAGCAGCTCCAGGAATGCGTCGCGGAGCAGGACCGCTCCGGCCGGCCGCTCGACGAGATCCTGGTCGAGCGGGGGTACCTGAAGCCGGACGACGTGACCCGGCTGCGCGCGCCCGCGGTGCCGACGGCGGTGCTGCCGTGGCTGTCCAATCCGGACCGCGTGCTGGGCCACTACATCCTCATCTCGCTGCTCGGGACGGGCGGCATGGCCGAGGTCTGGAAGGCCTGGGACCGATCGCTCGGCCGCTGGGTCGCGGTGAAGTACCTGAAGGTCGGGATCGGCCATCCCACGCAGCGGATCGAGCGGGAAGGGCGCATGGCGGGCCAGCTCTCCCATCCGTCGATCATCTCGATCTTCGAACGCGGCCAGCACGACGGCCGCGCCTTCCTGGTGATGCCGTTCGTGGACGGCGCGCCGCCGAAGATGCCGCTGCCGCCGCGGGAGGCGGCCCGGCTGGCGCTCGAGGTGGCCCGCGCGCTGGTCCACGCCCACGAGATGGGAGTGATCCACCGCGACGTCAAGCCCGCCAACATCCTCGTGGAAGCCGGAGGACGGGTCGTCCTGGCCGACTTCGGCCTCGCCATCCTGGACGATACGGCGACGTCGCGATGGGCGATGTCGGGGACCCCCGAGTATGCGAGCCCCGAGCAGATCCGCGGCGATCCGCTCGACGTCCGGACGGACATCTACTCGCTGGGCGCGACGCTCTATCACCTCCTCGCGGGCCTGCCCCCCTTCATGGGGACGGGGCCGGAGGACATCACCGAGAAGGTGCTCAAGACCGATCCGATTCCGCTGGGCGGAAAGGTGCCGAAGCCGCTGGCCGCGATCGTCCGGAAGGCGATGTCGCGGGAGCGGGAGCGGCGGTACGGGACGGTCGGCGAGCTGGCGGCGGAGCTCGAGTCGTGGCTCGAGCGGGCGCGGTCGGGCATCCGGCTGAAGCCGGCGTGGATCGTCGTGGCCGTGCTCTCGACGGTGGTGCCGTGGGTGACGACGCTGCTGATCCTGTCGCACCTGCAGCAGCAGGACGAGCGCCGCCAGGTGCTCCAGGCGCTCCGGGACGGGGAGCGGAAACTGACCCATGCGGAGCGGCGGCGGTCGGATCCGGGGAGCACCGATCTCGAGGTCGAGCAGGCGGCCCGCGCGGCGATGGCCGAGTTCACGGTGGCGCTGCGCTGGTCCGGGGGCGAGGAAGCGGAAGCGCGGTACGGCATCGGGCGGTGCCTGGAACTCCTCGGCGACCTGGCGGGAGCGGAGGCGTCGCTGGAGCGCGCGTCGAGCCTCACGTCGGCGCGGTCGGAGCTGGCGTGGCTCTGGGCCCGTCGCCTGCTCGAGGGGCGGAAGGATCGGGACTGGAAGGCGCTGATCCTCGCCAAAGTTCCCGAGCCCCATCCCGCCCGGCTGCTGGCGGAGGGCGCCTGGGAGTCGCTGCTCAAGTACTCCGGACTGTCCGACCAGGAAAACGACACGTTGACGCTCGCCCAAGGCGCGGCGGCGGCCGAGCTGCGGCTCTGGGACGACGCGGTCGCGCGGCTGGACCGGTACCTGCGGATCCGTCCGCGGGACGGCACGGCGTGCTTCTACCGGGGCGTGGCGCTGATGGGGAAGGGCGACCGGCCGGGCGCCGCGGCGGCCTGGGCGGACGCGATCAAGTTCAGCCCGACGGACCGCATCCTGCAGGCGGAAATCGCCAAGCGTCAATTCAATAACCAGTAACCCGGAACCGGATCCCTGCTGTGTGCCGAGTGCTGGGTGCTGGAGACTACTTGTAGCCGAGTTTGTCGGCCTTCTTCTTCATCATCGCGATGAGCTGAGGGCGCTTCACGGAAGCCCACTTCTCGTCGAGCTCGGCCTTCCAGACCTTCACGTCCTTGAACTGGGCCCACTGGCCGCCGCCGGTGTTCAACTCCAGGTGGCTGCGGTCGCTCGACAGCCCGTCGGCCTTCGCGAGCACCATCTGCAGGTCGTCGATGGTGGCGACCATCTCGTCGCCGTAGATCTCCCACACGACCGTGTGCCACGCGCCGTCGCCGAGCTTGGCCTTCGTGGAGTCGATCTCCGTGCTCTTCGAGGTCGGTCCGATGCCCGACATCCGCTTGATGTTGAACGAGTCGGGGTTCAGCGAGAGGGCCGAGACGTGCTCCTTGCCGTCGAAGAAGCCTCCCATCCACTTGGCGCCGTCGAGCTTGAAGGAGAACTGGATGACCGCGTTGGCTTCGGTGACCTTCCGGGAAGTGTAGGCGTGGTGGGCGTCGGCGGGGAGCTCCGCGCCTTTCAGGCTGCCGCTCTCGACCTGCCAGTTGCCCTTGCCCTTGTACCACTCCTTGGAGAGTTCCGAGCCTTCCCACTTCTCCTCCCAGAGAAGGTCGCCCTTCTTGCACATCCAAGTCTTGGGCTCGGAGGGCTTCTTCTTGGGATCGGCCTTCTTGTCCTGTCCCGCGGCCGGCATGAGGAGTCCGGCGGCGACGATGAAGGCCAGCGTGAAGGGGATGCGCATAGATCCGCTCCTGTCAGGGGGGTGAGGCTCGCCTCTTTAGGAATACATACGCTTGGAACAAAACATACGGTTTATTTTGTTCCCGCGCGCTCGAAGTCGAGGAGGTCGAGGAGAGTCCGACGGAGGGGGATGCGGGGGCTCCAGCCGGTCGCCGCGCGGAACTTCGAGAAGTCGCCCGACATGACGTCCGCCCGGCCGCGCCCGGCGCGTACTTTCAAGGGGACCCGGGCCTCGGCCAGCAGCAGCCGCAGCACGTCGCCGATCCGCACCGGCCGGCCGGTCGCCACGTTGTAGACCTCGCCCGCGGGCGCCTTCTCCGCCGCCAGCCGGTAGGCGCGCGCCATGTCCCGCACGTCGAAAAAGTCCCGGCGCGACTCCAGCGAGCCGACCGTCACCAGCCGCGGCCCCCGGCCCGCCTCCGCCCGCGCGATCTGCCGCGCGATCCACGGGCAGACGTACGCGTCCGACTGGCCCGGCCCCGTGTGGTTGTAGGGCCGCAGGACCACGACCTCCCGCCCGCAAGAGAGCGCCAGCGCCTCGCTGCAGAGCTTGCTCGCCGAGTACGGCGTCCGCGGCGAGACCGGCGCCGACTCCGACGGGCGGTCCGAGCGCGGGCCGTAGACCTGGCCCGTGCTGGCGATCACGATCCGACGCGCCCGCACCTCGCGCGCCACCCGCGCCGTCGCCTCCGCGTTTCCCCGCCACGCGTCCGCCGGATCCGAAATCGACGCGGAGGGGTTGGCGAATCCGGCGAGATGGAAGACGACGTCGACCGAAAGGGAGCGGAGGGGGATCTTCAGGAGGTCGCCGGGGACGTCGACGTCGCCGCGCCGGTCGGTGGTCAGGACGCGCCACCCGGCGTCCCGCAGCTCCCGGACCAGGTGGCCCCCGACGAACCCCCCGGCGCCGGTGACCAGCGCCTTCATGAGAGCCGCTTCAGGTCGGCGTCGACCATCATCCGCACCAGGTCGGCGAACCCCACCTCGGGCGACCAGCCCAGCTTGCGGCGCGCCTTGGCCGGGTTCCCGCAGAGGGTGTTCACCTCGGCGGGGCGGAAGAGGGTCTTGTCGACGACGACGTATTTCTTCCAGGGGAGGCCGACGTGGTCGAACGCGATCTCGCAGAACTCGCGAACGGTGTGGTTCTTGCCGGTCGCGACGACGTAATCGTCGGGCGAGCCCTGCTGGAGCATCATCCACATCGCGCGGACGTAGTCGCCCGCGAAGCCCCAGTCGCGCTTCGCTTCGACGTTTCCCAGCCGCAGGTCCTTCTGGAGGCCGCGCTTGATCGACGCCACCGCGTGGGAGATCTTCCGCGTGACGAACTCCTTGCCGCGCCGCGGGCTCTCGTGATTAAAGAGGATGCCGGAGCAGGCGAAGAGGTCGTAGGACTCGCGGTAGTTCACGGTGATCCAGTGGCCGTACACCTTCGCCACGCCGTACGGGCTGCGCGGCCAGAACGGCGTCTTCTCCGTCTGCGGCGTCTCCTGGACCTTGCCGAACATCTCGCTCGACGACGCCTGGTAGAACCGGATCTTCGGGTCGACCAGCCGGACCGCCTCGAGCATCCGCGTCACGCCGATCGCGGTGAACTCGCCCGTGAGGACCGGCTGGACCCACGAGGTCGGCACGAACGACTGCGCGGCGAGATTGTAGATCTCGTGGGGGCGGACGTCGCGGATCAGCGCGATGATGGAAAGCTGGTCGAGGAGGTCGGCCTGATGGAGGGTGACCCGGTCGCGGATCTTCTGGATGCGCTCGAAGTTCTCGTTCGAGGAGCGGCGGACCATGCCATGGACGTCGTAGTTCTTCGAGAGGAGGAAGTCGGCGAGGTAGGAGCCGTCCTGTCCGGTGATCCCGGTGATGAGCGCCCGTTTCATTTTTTCGGCGGCTCGTCCTGGTTGAAGTAGGCCTTGCCCGACTTGTAGACGACGCCGGGAAGGAAGAGCTCCGCGTCCTCCATCTCCTCGATTTCGGTGATCTGGATGGTGGGCTTGAGCTTCGAATTGGGGAAGTTCTCGAGCAGGTAGCCCTTGGCGGCCTCGGGGTCGGCTTCGATGACATGGAAGTTCTGGTAGAACTTCTTGCCGTCGTTGCCCGTGACCAGGATGTTGAACTTCTTCATGAGGTTGTATCTAGATCGGCGCGGGGCCGCCCTCTCCTTGAGGGTCGCATGAGTTATACAACCTCGGCCGGATCCTGCCAAGGATCGGAGGATCAGCGCTTTTCAGCCGGCGGAGCGGGGAAGTAGCGGTCGTTGAGGTAGGTATCCACCCCCAGCCGCTCCATCTCCGTGAGGCTTCGATTGTACAGGACGATCTCCGCGACGTGGCCCTTGAGCCCGGCGCCCACCCGGTTCCGGGTCCGGAGCGTCTTGCGGGGAAGGATCAGCATGCCGTTGCCCGCGGACGCGCCTCGCTTGAAGAGCCTCGCCGTTCCGGCAGGCTCGTGGACGGCGCTGAACGACTCGAACCCCTTGGCCGGCGCGATCCCCGCGACGAACGGCTTCGTCTGGGACTGCAGGTCTTCGGCGGCGTAGACGACCTGGTCCGACTCCCGCCGACCGCCGACGAGCGCCTCGATCCGGCCCGCGCCGCGCGCGGCCGTCGCCAGGAAGACGAACGACCAGCTTTCGGTCTTCTCCGTCATCGGCTCCCCGACGACGAACACGCTGAGCCCCGCGCTGAAATCCTCGAAGCCGTCCGGCAGGTACAGTCCCTCGTCTCCGGCGAAGAGGATCGCCGCGCGGCCGCGGAGCGCGGAGGGCGTGAGCTGCGGCCCGGCGGCGCCCTCCTTCGGCACGGCGTCGTGATGCTTGTCCGACTGGTCCGCCCACTTCGACACGGCCCCGCCCGCCGCCTCCACTCCGGCATCGGCCCGGAGCCAGAGGATCAGTCCTTTGGACGGGATCCGCCGGGCGAAGAGCGGCTCCGTCTCCTTCTCCAGGCCCGCCTCCTTGTAGTCGGCCTTAGCCCCCTCCAGGTTCGACTGGAGGAAGCGCGACGCGGCCCGGGTCTGGAGCCAGCTCTTCTCGCTTCGCTTCGTCAGCGCCGCCGTGAGCGCCGCCTCGGCCCGGACGGGGTTGATCGCGTAGTGGGCGGCGATGCCCACGAGCGCGACCGCGGTGGTGTCCCAGCCGGTCTGGTCCGAGTATTCCTGGAGGGAAGGCTGGGCTTCGCGGTATTTCCCGTCCAGCAGATGGATCGCGCCCGCGGCAAACTTCGTGTACCCCGGCCCGCCTCCGGCGGATTCGCGGAGATCGGCCAGGATCTTCTTGGCCTCGTCGGTCCCGGCCTCCAGTCCCTGCGACAGCCAGCCCGCCTTGTCGAGCGGCGGGGGAACGCGTCCGGCGACGTAGCGGCCCAGCGCTTCCTTGCCCCGTTCGAACAGCGCCGGCTTGTAGGCGGGCTCCCGCTTGAGCGCCTCTTCCCAGGCGGTCGACGCGAGATCGGGGCGACCCGCGACCAGCTCGGCGCGGCCGATGAGGACCCAGAGCTCCGGGTCCCGATCGTCGATCTTCGCCGCCTTGCGCCATTCCGTCGTCGCGCGGTCGGCCTCGCGCTCCTTCCACGCCTTCTCGCCTCTCTTGAAGGCCTCTTCGTAGTCCTTCGACTTCTTCTGCGCATAGACGAGGAAGGCGATGGTGGCAAGAACGGCGATGGCGCAGCCGGTAAGGATGAGAGCGCGGTGACGGACGAGCGGGCTTTCCTGTTTGGTTTTAATGGGTCGGCCCTCCCTGTAGTCGCTCGCCTCCGGGACCATTATAACCCTATCCGGACCGAAGAATCAGCCCCTGTCCGGTCGGGATTTCGAGGATCGGCTCCGGCTTGTCCTTGAAGAACTCGTCCGCCGCCTGGCGGGCCCCGGGGCAGATGAAGAACCCGTAGTCGTCCAGCAGCAGGATGCCTCCGGGGTTCAGCCTCGGGTAGAAGAACTCGATCGCGTCGCGGGTCGGCTGGTAGAGGTCGACGTCGACGTGGACGAAGCAGAACTTCCGCCCGGCGACGTCGGGGAAGCGGGCGGGAATCCACCCCTTGTAGACGCGGAGGTCGGCGACGTCGGTCATCCGCGAGCGGAACTCCTCTTCGGAGACCGCGAGGTCGCCTTTCTTGAAATGGGCGCCGTCGCGCGTCTCGGGCGCGGAAAGTCCTTCGAACGAATCGAACGCATGATGGGGCCGCCCGAGGCCCTTGGCAATGAGCCACGACGAGCCGCCTCGCCAGGTCCCGCACTCGGCGGTGTCGCCGTCGACCTTGCGGACGAGCTTGAGGAGCTCCTTGAGCATCCACTTCCGGTCGAGCGACCGCACGTTGGCGCGGCCCTCGAACCGCCGCATTGCGTCGAGGAACTCCCGGTCGCGCGGCCAGCTGCGGCCGTACTCGCTGGGGACGGAGTCGCGCGAGAGGCCGCCCGAGACGATTTCGGCCAGGCGATAGCGCCAGAAGGGATCGCCGCGGAGCACTCCCCAGAGTCCCCGGAACAGGCCGCCGATCATCGGGGTCCATTATGCCCATCTTTTACAGTTATACAAAGCTCTGGCGATTGCAATGCGCGGCGCGGCTTCGGGTATCCCCTTCTAGAACGTCGGAGGATCTATGAGGAGCGGAATCTTTGCCGTCGCGCTGGGACTCCTGTCGGCCGCGCCGGCGGCGCAGTGGAACCGCGCGGGAGAGGGACCCGCCCGGCCCCGTCAGGGCGCGACCCTCGTCTGGGCGGGCGACCTGAAGAAGATGCTCCTGATCGGCGACGGCGTCGAGGCCCTCGATCCCTCCACCGCCGCCTGGACCGACTTCTCGTCGGCGAAGCCCCCCGGCAAGGAAGGCCTCCAGTCGTTCTACCAGACCGCCTACGACGTCAAGACCCGGAAGGTCTATTGCCTCTCGCTGGGCAGCGTGCTGCACGTCTTCGACGTCGAGACGAAGACCTGGACGAGCCGGGCGCCGGAGCCGCTGCTCGAGGGCCTGAGCTGGCACATGCTGGCGTCCGACGGACAGGGCCGCGTCGTCGCGGTCGGCTCGGACAAGAAGGTGGACAACGTCGGCTGGACGCGCACCGTCGTCCTCGACACCGCCACCGGGCGATGGAGCACGCTGCCTCTTCCGCCGGAGGAACTGGTCGCGAAGCACCGCGAGCTCGTCGCGGCGAGCGAGGCGCTCATCGACCTGGTCGGCCGTCTCCGGCTGGCCTGGTACCGCGACCCCAAGGGCGTCGGCGGCAACGACGAACTCCAGGCCATCGCGCGCCGTTGCGACGCGCTGGCGACGCTCCCCGGCATGAGCGGATTCAAGGCCGAAGTGTCGAAGGTCGCGGCGCTCATCGGCGCCAGGACGACCCTGGAAGCCCTCAAAGCCGCGCGGGCGATCCAGCCGAAGCTGGATGACGCGGCCTTCGGCCAGTATCCCGTCCCGCACTCGCGCCGCAACGCGCCGCTGGTCTACGACGAGAAGAACAAGGTGTATGTCCTGTTCGGCGGAGACCACGAGGACTTCCAGGTCAACGATACCTGGACGCTGGACCTCGAGAAGAACGCGTGGAAGCGGATGAACCCGGCCGTGGCCCCGTCCCCGCGCGCGGGGCACGCCGCGTGCTATCTCCCCCGGAGCGGCCGCGTGGCGATCTACGAAGGCTACGCGCCGTCCGGCAGCGGCGACTACGGGGCTTCCCCCTGGCAGCTGCTCGATCCGCGCGAGCTCTGGGTCTACGATGCGGGGGCCGATCGATGGGACCTGGCGGGAGCGTTCGGCGCCAAGAGCGCCGACGGGCCCCCAGGCATCGGGAAGTTCTTTGGCTACAGCGCCACCGGGTACGAGGTCCCCGCGATGGCCGCCGATGCCGACGATCGGATCTGCCTCGCGGCGCCGGCGGGGAAGAACGCGCCGGGGTCGACCTGGACCTGGAGCTTCGATCCGTCCCGCATCGACGCCGCGGGTCGCGACGCGCTCGGACAGGCGCCCAACGGCCGCCGTCTGCGCGCCCTCTACTTCCGCGCCGAGTTCTCCGAAGTCAGCGACGAGCCGAAGGGAAAGGATCTCGCCTCGCTCCCCGCCAACCGGTGGGTCAAGCTTACTCCGGCGCCGCGCACTCCGGCGCACGGGTGCCGTCAGCGCGACTGGAGCACGTCGACGTGGGATTCCGACCGCGAACAGGTCCTGATGTGGGGCGGCGGGCACTGCGTGCGCTCCTCGAGCGTGCCGCTGCACTACTCGCCGGCCTCGAACCGGATCGTCGAGGGGTACGACGCCGACGAGCCCTACTGCTACAACGGCTGGTGCGGGCCGGCCTCGTCGCTGCTCAACAAGCAGTGGATCGACACCCACGCCTATCACCTGTATGCCTACGATCCGAAGTGCAAGCTGCTCGTCACCGCGCGCGGATTCCTCTACGACCCCGAACGCATGGACTGGGTCCGCGCCGAGCCGTTCAAGTCTCCGTTCAAGTACTCCTGGGGGAGCATCGTCATCGCCTCGAGTCCCCACGGCGCGGTCGGCTGGGGAGTGGCCGGCGAAACCCCCGGGCTGTGGCTCTTCGACCGCGACCGGGGCTGGACGTCGCTCGAGGCCAAGGGCAAGCTCTTCACTCCCTGGTGCGATTCTCACGGCATGGTCTACGATGCCAAGCGCGACCGGATGATCATCAGCAGCGTGGGCGGCGGGTACTCCAAGAAGAGCAACGGGACGTTCCTGGCGTTCGATTTCAAGGGACGCACGCTGGACGTCGTCACGCCGCAGAACAGCGAGCTCAACCAGACGGGCTGCGCGCGCGAGCTGGCGTACGTCGCGCACGCCGACTGGGTGCTGGTCGGCGATCTCCTCCGCACGGGAGACCCGAAGACGGGGAAGGCCTACACCCGCGTCTACGACTGCGCGAAGAACCAGATGTTCCTGCTCGATGCGGGCCCGGTCGGCGCCGGCTACAGTGCCGGGTGGATGTACGACGCGAAGCGCCGCCTGGTCTATTCGTTCGGCTACAACGGCGAGGCCTGGGCGCTGAACCTCGACCCGGGCACGGCGAAGCTCCTGGAGAAGGCGGAGTAACCGGCTACTTCGGGGTGAACGTCGACCGGTTCTTGATCCACCACCGTTCCCACTCGTCGGACGTCTTGAAGCTCTGCCCCGTCAGCGCGCCCAGGGCGGCGCCGGCGGCGCTCATCACGGCGTTGGCCCGGTCCTTCTTTTCACGGTCCAGGTCCTTCTGAGGCGGAGGAGGGGGCGCCGGCTTCCCCTTCACCGGGGGCGGCAGCGGCAGCGCGCCGCCGTTGACGGTCTTCTCGCAGTCCCGGAGCAGCTGGATGAGGGGCTCGACGAGGCTCTTGGACTTCATCTGTCCGGCCGCCGAGACGGCCGCGCAGGCGATTTTCGGATCCCGGTCGTCGAAGTGGGATTTCACGGCGTTCGCGGAGGACTCCTCCGCAAGCGCCCCCAGCGCGGCGAAGATCGCGACGCGGACGTCGACCATCTTCAGATTCGCCCCGGCCGTGAGCGCCTGGGTCAGGTGCTTCGCGGCCGACGACTTCAGCTCGGCGGGCTGGGCGAAGGTCGCCAGGCCCGCAGCTGCGGCGATGCGCACGTCCTTGTCGTCGGTCGTCAGGAGCGACCCCAGCATGGCGGCTACTTTTTCATGGGGCGTCTTGGCGAGTTCGGTGACGGCGTCGGCGTGGGCCTTCGGGTCCTTCGACTTGGCGGTGGCGGTCTTGTAGGTTTCGAGGGCCGCTTTGGCTGCGGCTTCGTCCTGGGGCGCGAGCGCGAGAACGATGGCCAGAAGGATCATGACAACCTCCCCAATTCTTCTCCTGTAGTTACGGACGGAAGCCGACGGCGCGAGCTTGCATCAAAAGGAGGGGAGGAGGCGGAGTAGATCGGATCAACCCGCGGGCTTCAGCACCGCGACGATGGACGGATACTCTCGCTCGATCTCCTTCTTCCTCGCCTCGATCCGGCGAAATGACCCCGAGTTGCCGACGATGAACGGCAAGGAGACGACGAGAAGCCCCAAGGGAAGGGCGGACACCGACCAGGGCATGAGCCGCAGGAAGAAGAAGGAAACGATGGTCGCCACGAAAGCCAGGACGGCTGCTCCGACGAAGCACCCCATCGAGTTCCAGAGCCTGTACCCGGGATCTTGGAGCTTCTCTGCGAACAGTTTGTCGTGGAAGTCGTCCGGATACTCGGTTCGGTACAGGGTCAGATGCCAGACCCCGGGCTTCAGCGGGAATGACCCTCCCATGCCGGGGTATTTGCGGAGGCGGGAGTCGTCCTTGGCAAACACGTACTCGGTCCCGGTCAAGTACACCCTTCCGGTCGGCACCTGGAATTTCTCCAGGACGATCGGCTCCTGCAGATAGGGCCGCAGATTCTCGGGCACCTGCTCCTCCTCGTAGGCGTGGAGGAGGAAGCTGCCGTCTCCGCCCGTGTTCACGAGCTTCAGCCGCCCTTGCTGCTCCAGTTTGTCGCAGAGCGGGATCAGATCCTCGATCGGCGTCCTGTCGTAGTCCTCGGGAATCGCAGCAGGGTCGAACAGGGTCAGCATGGCCGCGTCCGTCCCCGCTTCAACGACGTGTCTCACGGTGTCTGGAGCTTACTCCAGAAAGCTGCGGATGGGGGCGCGTCGTTGAAGGGCGACCTGCTCCCCTATTTTCGGAGCGGCCTGAGACCCGCGCGAACCTCTTCCGAGAACAGCTTCGGCTGTTCCCAAGCCGCGAAGTGCCCGCCTTTGTCGAGCTGGTTGTAGTGGATCAGTTTGGAGTAGGCGCGTTCGGTCCAACTCCGCGGAGCCTGGTAGACCTCTTCAGGGAAGACGCTCACGGCGGCCGGAACGGAGATGTGGAAGTCGTTGAAGAAGGGGCCCTTGAGTTCCACATAGAGACGAGCGCTGGACACGCCCGTGTTCGTCAGCCAGCAAAGGGTGATGTTGTCGAGGATGTCGTCCCGGGTGAGGTCGCCGTAGGGCTCCCCATCGACAAAGAGCTTCGCGATGTGCCCGTAACTGGCCAGGTCGTGGTCGATCATCCAGGCGGCCAGGGCGACGGGGGAGTCCGCCAACCCGTACAGGGTTTGCGGGTGTGAGGCCATCATCACTTGCGTCGGGATGTGCCGGTACAGGAACGCGATCTGGTCGTAGGCCCGCTGTTCCTCAGCAGATAGTCCGGCCGGCGGCGGGCCGCTGGACTGAAGCGCCTTGGCAACATCAGAGGGTGCGCTACCGGCGAAGTTCACATGGATGCCGATCAACTCCGGAGGCGCCTGGAGAGCCATCAAGTTCGTGACGAACGCTCCCCAATCACCGCCCTGCGCCGCGAATCGGCGGTACCCGAGACGCTTCATCAGCTCCGCCCACGCCCTCGCCATGCGAGCAGGGTCCCACCCGGGCGTCGTGGGCTTGCCCGAAAACCCGTAGCCGGCCATCGACGGGATCACCACGTGGAAGGCGTCCGATGCGCTGCCGCCGTGAGCCGTGGGGTTGGTCAGGGGATCGATGATCTTCAGCTGCTCGATCGGCGAGCCGGGCCACCCGTGCGTGACGATCAGCGGAAGCGCATCTTCATGTTTCGATCGAACGTGGATGAAATGGATGTCCAACCCATCGATCTCGGTGATGAATTGGGGCAGGGCATTCAACCTCGATTCGATCTTGCGCCAGTCATAGTCCGTCGCCCAATAGCGGGCGAGATTCTGCATCGTCGCGAGCTGGACTCCTTGCGACCCATCGGCGACGGTCTCTCGTTCAGGCCATCTTGTCGCGTTGATGCGCCGGCGCAGTTCGGTCAGGTCGTCTTCAGGAACATTCACCCGGAACGGGCGAACGGCGTCCTTCTCCGGGGCCGCCGTCCGGGATTGCCGCAAAACAGTGGTCTGGCTCATGATGTCCTCTGGGGGGGGAGTTCGACGACCGGATCTCGCGCGATGCGAGACACCGCCGGTCATCTATCCCGCTGAGACGGCGGGAGAAGGGTCGTTATGAGGAAAGCCGACCGGGGAGGGGGCGATGGACGCAACCCCCGGAGATTGAAATGGTGGGCGCGAGAGGAATCGAACCTCCACGGGTGTGACCCCACTAGGTCCTGAACCTAGCGCGTCTGCCAGTTCCGCCACGCGCCCCCATAATGCACTGGCGAGGGAGTGATTATAGACGGAGTTCGCCGGCTTGCAACAAGTACCTGAGCGGAAATGAAAAAGCCCCGCGTTCTCACGCGGGGCCTTTCCTTGTCGTCTGGTGTCTTTACTCTTCGCCGGTCCCGTAGAGGAAGTGCTTCCGCTGCGACGCGTCGAGCGCCGGCGCCGGCTGGCCCGCCGCCACCATCCGCACCACGTCCGCGATGCCTTCCGCGTCCATATGGAGGAACTTCAGCAGCTCCTTGCGGTCGGCGTGCTGCAGGAAGCGGTCGGGGATCGCGTGGATCTTCACCCGCGACGTGTCGGCGTTGCGGAGCGACAGCGCCTCGAGCACCGCGCCGCCGAAGCCGCCGTGCGTCGCGTGGTCCTCGAGCGAGACCACCCAGGGGTACTCCTTCACGAGGAACGCCGCGAGATCCGAGTCGACCGGCTTGGCGAAGCGGCCGTTGGCGACCGCGACGTCGAGGCCTTCCTTGGCGAGCATCTCGCGTGCCGCGAGCGCCTTCTCGACCATGACGCCGTAGGCCAGGATCGCGCCGTCGCGGCCCTTGACGCACAGCTCGCCCTTGCCGAGCTGGACGGGATTGACCTGGAGCCTGTACTTGGAGAGGTCGGGCACGTTCTCGCGGGGAAGGCGGATGGCCGACGGCTGCTTGAGCGTCAGCGCCAGCGCCAGCATCTCCTGCACCTCGCGCTCGTCCTTCGGCGCCATGCAGACCATATTCGGGAACGTGCGGAGATACGCGATGTCGAAGTTGCCGTGATGGGTGGGGCCGTCCTCGCCGGCGAGGCCCGCCCGGTCGAGCACCAGCACCACCGGCAGGTTGTTGAGGCACATCTCCTGGAAGATGATGTCGTACGCGCGCTGCATGAACGACGAGTAGATCGCCACGACGGGCCGCAGCCCGCCCTGCGCCATGCCCGCCGCCATCGCGACGCCGACCTGCTCGCTGATGCCGACGTCGACCATCCGGCCGGGGAACTTCTTGCCGAAGTCGAGGATGCCGGTGCCGTCCGGCATCGCGGCCGTGATGCCCATGATCCGCTTGTCCTTCGCGGCGAGGTCGCACATCGTGTCGATGAACGCGGTGGTGTAGGACTTCGCCTTGGGCGCGGCGGGGACGCCGGGCTTGACGGGCTCCAGCTTGTAGTCCGCCGCCGCGGTGCCCGCCTTGTGCATCGCGAACGGGTCGCACTTGGCGTCGGGGTGGCCGAGGCCCTTCTGGGTCACGACGTGCAGGACGACGGGCTTGTCCTGGCTGCGGACGTTCTGCAGGATCGCGAGCAGCCCCTTGATGTCGTGGCCGTCGATCGGCCCGTAGTACTGCATCCCGAGCCCCGTGAAGAGGTTCGGGAAGATGGTCTGGGTCAGGCCGCGGCGCAGGGCTTCGAGCACGTGCTCGGCCGTCTGGCCGCCCGGGATCTTCTCGAGGACCCGGTGCACCTCGTGCTTGAACTCCTGGAAGAGCGGCATGGAGCGCAGCTCGTTGAAGTAGAGCGACAGCGAGCCCACCGTCTTCGCGATGGACATGCCGTTGTCGTTCAGGATCATGAGCAGCGGCGCCTTCGAGGTGCCGATGTTGTTGATCGCCTCGAACGCGACGCCGCAGGTCATCGAACCGTCGCCGATGACGCTGATCACCTTCCGCTTGCGGCCGAGCGCGGCGTCCGCCATGGCGACGCCCAGCGCCGCGCCGGGGCCGGTACCGACGTGGCCGAAGTTGAAGGGGTCGGTCTCGCTCTCGGGTTTCCAGCCGAACCCGCACATGCCGCCGTACTGGCGGAGGGTGGGGAACTTCTCCTTCCGGCCGGTCAGGATCTTGTGGGTGTAGGTCTGGTAGCTGCCGTCCCAGACGATCACGTCCTTGGTGACGTCGAAGGCGTAGTGAAGCGCCAGGGTGAGCTCGATGACCCCCAGGTTGGACCCCAGGTGGCCGCCCGTCTTGGTGACCACGTCCAGGATGAGGTTCCGGATCTCGGCCGCCAGGGCCGGCAGTTCCTCAGGACCGAGCTTCTTGATGTCGTTGGTGGCGTTGATACGGCTGAGCAGATGGGTCATCTCAGTGCTTTCGGGAGAGGACGAAATCCGCGATTTGACGGAGCCGCTCACCTTTGACCCCCATAAAACGAACAGCCGCCTTGGCGGCGGCAACCTCTTGGGCCGCAAGCTTGTGCGCGTTCTTTAAACCGTAGATCCGCGCGACGTTGCGACGGCCCTCCTCTTGCGCATCCAATATATCATCGACCGCCTGGAAGGCAAGGCCGAGGTGGAGGCCGTATTTCGCCAGGTTCCCGGCTTTGGGGGAGCGGGCCGCCAGGGCTCCCAGGTGGGTCGACGCCTGGAAGAGGGCGGCGGTCTTCTTGGTGTGGATCTCGTGGACGTTGGCCTTGGGGGACAGGTCGATCTGCTGTCCTCCCACCATCCCGGCGGCTCCGGCCGCCTCGGCGAGGGAGAGGCACATGGGGCCGACCAGCGACCGGTCCGGCGTCCGGGCGATCGCCTCGAACGCGGCGGTCAGGAGGGCGTCGCCCGCCAGGATCGCCGTCGCCTCGTCGAACTTCTTGTGGCTGGACGGCTTCCCGCGGCGGACGTCGTCGTCGTCCATCGCCGGCAGGTCGTCGTGGATGAGCGAATACGTGTGGATGTACTCGATGGCGCACGCGGAGGGCAGGGCGTTGCGCAGGTCGCCGCCCAGGTCCTTGCACACCTGCAGCACGAGCGCCGGCCGGATCCGCTTGCCCGCGTTGAACAGCGTGTACCGCATCGCCGCCTGGAGCCGGGCGGGCACGCCTTTCTTCGGAAGCAGCCGGTCGAGGGACTTCTCCAGAGCTTTCGCGGTGGATGAATCAATCATGGGAACGGGATATTGAATGAACCGAAGATAAACCGGTCAAGGGGTTTATAACCCGGGTACCGGTTACTCCTTCTTTCGGGGCTTTTCTTCTCCCGCGGGTTCGAAGTCTTTGGCGCTCAGGGTTCCGTCCTTCTCTTTGACGAGCATCTGGATTTTCTTCTCGGCCTGGTCGAGGATCGCGTGGCACTGGCGCAGCGCCTTGATGCCCGTCTCGTATTTCTCGATCGATTCCTCGAGCTTGAGCTTGCCGCCCTCCAGCGCCTTGACCGCCTCGTCGACCTGGCCGAGGTAGGTCTCGAACGACTCCTTCTTCACCGCCTTGTCGGTCATGTGCTACTCCTTCTCCACTCGCGAAATGATCTGTCCGGTACCGAGGCGCGTGACGATCCGGTCGCCCGCCTTCGCCTGCGCGCCGTTCAAGAGAATCTCCTGGCTCGCCTCGAGCCTCGTGATCGAATAGCCGCGGCCGAGGATCGCGACGGGGGAGAGCGCCTCGAGCGACGCCGCCGCCTGGCGGAGCTGCGCGTGGGCGTGCTCGATCCGCCGCCGCGCGTCGGCCTGGAGCCGCGACGCCAGATGGTCCACGCGATCGCGGAGGATCTTCGGCAGCCCGGGCAATCCCGCGTTGAGGCGGGCGTCCAGGTCGTCCAGCCGCTGCCGGAGCTGGTTGGGCAGCTCGACGACGCGGGCGAAGCCCCGGCCGTAGCCGTCCAGCTGCGAGCGATAGAGATCCGCGCGCGACTTGAGGGCGCGGCGGAGCTTGGCGTCGAGGTCGTTGAGCGACTGGTGCAGGTCGTCGAGATTCGGCACCGCCTTCACGGCGCCGTCGGTCGGCGTCAGCGCGCGCACGTCGGCGACGAAGTCGGAGATCGTCGTGTCGGTCTCGTGGCCCACGGCGCTGATCACCGGGATGCGCGACGTGAAGATCGCCCGCGCGACGACCTCCTCGTTGAACGCCCAGAGGTCCTCGATGGAGCCGCCGCCGCGGCCGACGATCATGACGTCGATGTCCGGCATCGACAGGTTCAGGTGGCCGATCGCCGCGGCGATCTCCTGCGCGGCGCCGTCGCCCTGGACCTTCACCGGGTAGACGATGACGTGGAGCGCCGGGCAGCGGGTGCGGAGGGTGCGGACCATGTCGGCGACCGCCGCGCCGGTGGGCGAGGTGACGAGCGCGAGCTTGCGGGGGAGGAAGGGAATGGGCCGCTTGCGGCCCGCGTCGAAGAGCCCCTCCTTCTGGAGCTTCTCCTTGAGCTGCTCGAACTTCAGCTGCAGGGAGCCGACGCCGCGCGGCTCCATGTCCTCGACGATCAGCTGGTACTTGCCGTAGGGGACGTAGACGTCGACCTTGCCGAAGGCGACGACCTCCATGCCGTTCTCGGGGTCGAAGCGGAGCCGGTTGGCCATCCCCTTCCACATCGCGCAGGGGATCTGCGACTCGGCGTCCTTCAGCGTGAAGTAGAGATGTCCGCTGGGGCCGGGCCCCTTGTAGTTGGACATTTCGCCCGCGACCCAGACGTAGCGGACCGCGTCCTCGATCGACTTCTTGATGCGCCGCGTGAGGTCGCCGACGGAGATGATCTTCTTTTCGGAAGGCTGGAGCGTCTCGGCGGCCAGGGCCATCGGGTCAGTGTAGGATGGGACCTCGACGATGTCGAGAGACGAATCACCACCGAGGCACGGAGTTCACGGAGTCGTCTCTTGTGAGCCGGGTTCGGACAGAAGGGAATTCTCTGGGGTGTTCCTACTTGCTGCCGGCGCCGAAGACGTTGGCGTAGCGGTAGTAGACTTCGAGGGTCAGGGCGTTGATGGCGGTCGAGTAGACGCGGCCGCCGGAATGGCGCGCCCACAGGTCGACGGGCTCCCAGGATCCCGCGCGGCAGCCGGTCGCCAGCAGGTTCTGGTTCTTCACCAGCGCCGTCTTCATCTCCTCGTTCCACGACCGCCACTTCGGGCCGACGGGGCCGTCGAACTGGAAGAGCGCGAGGGACGCGTAGTACCAGTAGTAGAAGTCGATCTTGCCCTCTTCCCACGCGGGCTTCACCTTGAGCAGCTGGTCGCAGCCGGTGGCGAGGCGGGTGTCGCCGCGGTTCTTGTCCATGAAGATGCGGGACATGATCGCGATCGCCGTGGGGGAGAGCCACCGCTCGTTGCCGCCCGGCTTGCGCGTGTAGCCGACCCGGCCGTACGTCGGCTCGGTGACCTGGTCGAGCCACGAGCGCGTGCCCTCGTAGCACTGCGGCGGGAACGTGAGGCCGGAGATCTCCGCGCTCTTGAGCGCCATCACGGCCCAGCCGGTGACGGACGTGTCATTGTCGCCGCACCGCGGCGTGTAGCGCCAGCCCTTGCCGGGGTTCTGCGCGGCGACCAGGAAGTCGACGGCCTTCTGCGCCGGGACCGCCAGCATGCCGGCGTTCGTCATGCCGAACGCCTCCGAGAGCGCGAGCGTCGCGATGGCGTGGTTGTACAGGTAGTGGTTGCGGCGGGGGCCGATGCACCCTTCGGGATCCTGCTGCGCGACCAGCCACTTGAGCGCGTTGCGCACCGCCAGGCCGAAGTGGAGCGTCTGGCCGGGGCGGACGGGATCAGGCACCTCGTCGCGCGAGAGATGGGAGAAGCCGGCGCCGAGGAACGCGAGGAGCGCGAGCGACGTCGCGCCCGCGTCGTAGTCGCGGCCGCCGGGGCCGGGGCAGGGCTCCTTCGTGCACTGGTTGGGGAACGACGCCGCGCCCCACGAGCCGTCGGGCGACTGGTGGCGCGCGAGCCAGCGGAGCGCCGCGCGGACCGCGTCCTCCGTCCCCGCGCCGCCGCCGCCGCGGGCGACCAGGTTCTCGCGGCCGCCGAACCGCGCGCCGTAGCGTCCCGATCCGCCGCCGCCCGAGCCCACGCCCATCGAGTCGACGACGCCCGCGTTCCGGTCGGCCAGCCGGCCGCGGAAGCCCGAGGAGTCGCCGGGCGCGTAGGAGAGGAAGCTCTTCGACTCGCCCTTCATCTGGCGGTAGTCCTCGTTGTCGGCGCTCTCGTTGTGGTCCGACGACTTCGCCTCGGGGAAGAAGATCGCCGGTTCGTCGAGCGGCGCCGCCGGGTCGTCCTTGGGCACGCCCTTCCGCTCGAAGATGTCGGCGGGGCGCTCGACTTCGGCGAGCGCCGGGCCGGCGCGCGTGATCCGCACCTCGACCGCGCCGTCGTCGAGCGCCAGCGCGCGCTCGACGTAGACGAGCGCCGCGGCGAGCAGGAGGACGACGTGGACGCCGGCGGAAATGAGCCACCACGGGGTGTTGGAGAGCCAGCCGAACCAATCCCGCTTGCGGGGGACCGGGACGAAGCGGGGACCGGCGGGCGCCGGCGCGGCCTCCGCATCCTCGCGGATGGAGACCCAACCCTCGTGGATCGACTTCCACGCCGTCCCGCTCATGTCAATGTAACCCCCCGAGACGCTCCGAAGTCTCGCCGTCCTTGACGGCATGGGAGTGCGCTGACAGAATGCCACCCATGTTTCGGGCCCTTCCCGCGGTCGTTTTCGCCCTTTTTCCGGCGATCGCGTGGGCCCAGCAGAACCCGCCGATCCCCGACACCCGCCCGGCCCGCGAACGCCACCGGATGGAGGACAAGACGGCGCCGGTGACCTACGGCCCCTGGGGCCCCGAGGAGGCCGGCTTCACCTGGCACGCGCCGGCGTGGCGCGGCCTGATCGTCACCGCCGGCAACTACAGCGGCGCGAGCATCGGGCTGGACCTGCCCCTCGGCGTCGGGTCGCAGAGCGACGGCCTCAATCCTCCGATCTTCGAGCGGCTGCAGTATCATTCCGAAAGCTTCCGGGCGACGAGCATCGGGGCGGTCGCCGACTTCGACACGTTCCGGCTGTCCCTCAACGGGTTCGACGGCCGATTTCATGCCACGGGCACCGTCACTTTTGATGACGGTCTGAACCCCGTCACTTCCCGCGACGTGAATCTCGACGGACCCGTCTACGGCTTCCGGTTCGGCGTCCATTGGCCTGCGTTCCGCTACCGCGACTCGATGTTCGAGGCGTCCGTCGGCCTGATCGCGACGGTGGGCTGGATGCACCAGGAGACGTTCGTCCCCGGCGGGACGCTCCTCCGCCGCGACACGGTCGACATCCTCACCGGCTCCTTCGGCCCCAAGGCCTCGCTGCGATTCTATCCGGGCGGCCGCTTCGCGCTCGAGGCGGACGCCGAGTACTCGTTCAATACGGGCGCGGCGAGGGGATGGGTCCGGGAATTCCTCCTGGGCGTGGGATATTCCTTCTAGGTTCAAGCACCCCATTCGACGCCCCCCGGCCCCAAACTGTTCAGAGTTTGGTCAGCACCTGGGTGGTTCCCGACGAAGGGTCGGCGAGGCTGAAGGTCTGCAGGGAGAAGGAGTTCTCCACGGGATCGAAGAGCATCGCCATCATCCACCGGGCGTCGCACTCGGGGCAGCGGACCCGGCTTTCGTAGTGCTTCTTCCGGACCAGCAGCAGCACGCCGCAGGAGCATTTGTGGAGCGCTTCCTGCGGGGGCTCGGGCTCGAGGGGGCGGGCCGCGGCTTTCCGGCCGACCGACGGGAGCGTCACGTCCGTCGTCGTCGAGCCGATGATGCACGTCTCGCCGGTCCGCACGTTCTTCTCGGTGAGATAGTGGATGGAGATGTCGTTGCGGCCGGCGGTCAGGTCGTAGGCGATCTGGACCTCGAACCGGCGGCGGCAGGTCGAGCAGCTCTTGCGGGCGCCGTGGTCGTCGGCGGCGATCTCGAGGATGGTGCCGCACATGCAGCGCATCGGCCGCGGCGGGACGGCGGCCGGGGCGTCGGCCGGCGCGGGAACGGTCTCGGGGACGGACTCCGCCGCCGCATCGGGCGGACCGATCCGCCGGAAGCGCCTCCGGGTGAGTCGTCGTCGCTGCGGGCGCATGGACCCAATTATAGCTCAAATTTTCACGAATCGGGATTTTCCGGAGCTAACCGATCGGGCTCCCCATGCGTCTAGTGTCCATGGGGGGAGTGTATGCATAAGCTGGCCACGGCCGCGCTCGTGATTCTGGTCCTGTTCCTGCTCGCCGCCAACACCCGTCTGGACGATCGCCGGGCCGCGCTCGAACGGCAGCTCGCGGCGGTCGAACGTCGGCCTCGCCCGAAGCCGCCCGCGCCGCCGATCGTGGTCGAGGCGCCGAGGGTCGACCCTCCGGCCCCCGTCGCGGCCCCGCCCGCTCCCCCGCCGGCCGCTCCGCCTGCGCCGGTCGTCGAAAAGACGCACGTCGTCAAGACCCGGACGTTCGTCGACGCGGGCTCGCAGGCGACCTTCTGGTTGAAGTCGGGGTTGGTCGAGGACGACCTCGGGCTGACCCCGGCGCAGCAGCTGGCGATCGCCGAACTGAGAAAGCGGAAGACCGAGCGGGTCCAGCTCGTCGAGGATCAGACCGAGGCCGCGATCCGCGACCTCCTCACGTCCGAGCAGCGCGAGAAGTACGATTCGCAGGGCCGCATCCGCGAGGTCGAGCTGGCCCTGGCCCAGGAAGCCGCGACGCCCCAGGCTGGACAGAAGCCGGGCTACCTCGGCGTGTCGGGCGGCGACGCGCTCGGCGGCGGCGTGGAGCTCCAGCAGGTGTTCCCGAACACCGTCGCGAGCCAGGCGGGGCTGCAGAGCGGCGACGTCCTCGTCGACATCGACGGCGAGAAGCTCGCGAACTACACGGTGCTGGCGGAGAAGATCCGCGCGGCGGGGGAGGGGAAGCCGATGTCGCTGCGGGTGCGCCGCGCCGGCGTCGAGTTCACGCTCGGCGTCCAGCTCGGCCCTCGGCCTTGACGGTGCCGTCCACAGCCTCAGCCATAAATCAAACGGTTGCGTTTATGGCTGGACCAGCCATAAACGCAACCGTTTGATTTATGGCCAAAGGCTACTTGACGGTGCCGTCCTCGAGGATCACCACGCGCTTGACCTCCACCGCGCGGCCGCTGCCCGAGTCGATCGTCGCGAGCGCGCCGCAGAGGCGGACGTCGCCCGTCGCCACCTCGAAGTGGGCGGGCATGCCGGTCGTGAAGCGGTGGAGGACGCGGTCGACCCGCCGGCCGATGACGCTCTCGTAGGGGCCGGTCATGCCGCAGTCCGTGATGTAGGCGGTGCCCTGCGGCAGGATCCGCTCGTCGGCGGTCTGGATGTGCGTGTGGGTCCCGAACACGAAGCTCGCCTGGCCGTCGAGCCACCAGCCCATCGCGATCTTCTCGCTCGTCGCCTCGCAGTGCATGTCGACGGCGATCACGTTCGTCTTGGTGCGGATCTCGGCGATGATCTTCTTCGCGGTGACGAACGGGCAGTCGCAGTGGGTGTTCATGAACACGCGGCCCTGGAGGTGGATCACGCCGACCTTCGCGCCGCTCTGGGTCTCGATCACCGTATAGCCCTTGCCCGGCTGGTCCGCGGGATAGTTCGCGGGCCGGATCAGCCCGGGCGTCCGGTCGATGTACGGGATGATCTCCTTCTTGCCCCAGATGTGGTCGCCGCCGGTGATGACGTGGACGCCGGCCTTGAACAGCTCGTCGGCCTCCGAGGGGAGCAGGCCGCTGCCGCCGGCGAGGTTCTCGCCGTTGGCGATGACGCAGTCGACGAGCTCCTTGCGGCAGTACTCGCCGATGCGGTTGATGATGATCGACCGGCCGGGCTTGCCGACCACGTCGCCGATCGCCAGGATCCTGACCTTCATGAAGGACCTATTTCACCACAGAGACCACAGAGCAATAACTCCGAAAGGAGTCGCCCCCATCCCCCCCGGGAGGGCAGGGGGGAGACCACAGAAATGCTTCTCTGTGACCTCCGTGCCCCTGTGGTGCAATTCCTATCGGGCGTATTCCACAAAACGGCTTTCGCGCATCACGGTGACCCGGATCTCGCCGGGGTACGTCAGCTGCTGCTCGATCTGCTTGGCGATGTCACGCGCGAGCGTGACGGCCTGCGGATCGCTGACCTTGTCGCAGTCGACGAGCACGCGGATCTCGCGACCGGCCTGGATCGCGTAGACGCCGGTGACGCCGGGCTGGGAGCGGGCGAGCGTCTCGAGCTCCTGGATTCGTTTGATGTAGCGGTCGAGCGACTCGCTGCGGGCGCCGGGGCGGGACGCGGAGATCGCGTCGGCCGCCGAGGCGATGACGGTGTACAGGAAGTTCGCGTCCGCGTCGTTGTGATGGTTGGCCGCGGCGTCGACGACCTCCTTGGGCTCCTCGAACCGCTTGAGCAGCTCGCCGCCGATCACCGGGTGGGAGCCTTCGAACTCCTGGTCGACCGCCTTGCCGATGTCGTGGAAGACGCCGCAGCGGCGGGCGATGCGCTGGTCGAGCTTGAGCTCCGCGGCCATGACGGCCGAGAGGTGGGCGACCTCGCGCACGTGCTGGAGCACGTTCTGGCCGTAGCTGGTGCGGTACTTGAGGCGGCCCAGCAGCGTGACCAGCTTCGGGTGGACGTTCATGATGTCCGTTTCGCGCAGGAACTCCTTGCCCACGTTGTTGATGTGCTCCTCCATCTCCCGCTTCGTCTGCTCCGTGATCTCCTCGATGCGGGTGGGATGGATGCGGCCGTCGATGATAAGCTTCTCCATCGAGCGGCGCGCCATCTCGCGGCGGACGCCGTCGAAGGCGGACAGCACGATCACGCCGGGGGTGTCGTCGACGATCACGTCGACGCCGGTGGCGCGCTCGAAGGCGCGGATGTTGCGGCCTTCGCGGCCGATGATGCGGCCCTTCAGGTCTTCGCTGGGGAGGTCGACGACGGTCACGACCGAGTCGGCCGTGTGGGACGCGGCGAACCGCTGGATGGCCATGGAGATGACCCGGCGCGCCTCGCCCTCGGCGTTGTCCTGGGCCGTGGCGAGCCGCTTGCGGATCAGGTCGGCCTTTTCCTTCTCGAGCTCGGGCTCCAGCTTGTCCAGGAGCAGCTTGACCGCGTCCTCCTTGGTCAGGCCGGCGATCCGGTGGAGGGTGGTCTTCTCCTCCTCGATGATCTTGTTGACCTCGCGTTCCTTGACGACGACCTCCGACTCCTTGCGGTCGACGTTCTTGGAGCGGGCGTCGACGGACTGCTGGAGCCGCTGGAGCTCGTCGGCGCGCTTCTCGATCCCGTCCTCCTTCTTGGCGAGACGGTTCTCGGTCTGGCGCAGCTCATTGCGGTCGTCGCGGATCTGCTTCTCGGCCTCTTCTCGGAGCTTGGCGGCCTCGGCGCGCGCCTGAGCCAGCGCCTTCTCCGCGGCGGCGGTCGCCTCGGACGAGATCCGGGCGGCCTCGATCGACGCCTTGCTCTTCTTGGACTGGGCGACGAGGAAGTAGGTCATCGCGAAACCCGCGGCGACTCCCCCCATCGCCGCGAGCAGGTAGTACATGTTCATGAACGGTCGTCCTTTAACGTTGTCAAAGGGGCGGACGGCCGGCGGTTTGAGAAGGGCAACGGCGGGACCGGGACAGACGGGAAGCGGGGAAGAGGAACTACTGAACGCGTCTCTCCATCCGAATTTCCCTGCCGGGGTCTATTTCCGTGACCGTTGTTCTTCTTAAAGGTCGCCGGGGTCGGCCATCTATATAAATCCCTTCGCTCAATCAGGGTCCTTCATGCGAAGGGCGACTGTGCGCTATTCTATTATGTCCATCGGCGCTGTCAAGCCTCGGTCTTGACACTTCCAAATCCGAAAGCCGAAAATCGGGAGGAGATCCCCCGCGTCATTCTCATTTTGACAGGGGCTCTTTTTTTCGAAATGACGAATGTCTTGATTCCTGGGGTTCCGGCGTCATACTTATTGTCAGTTCGTTTGGTCGGGCGGGGGTGGTACTGATCGGGTAGTCATCGATCGCCGATCCCCAATCCCAGCGACCCGGGAGGCGCCGACCGGCCCTCTCGCCTATCGCTGCGGACCCGCCGGACGGACACCGCGATAAATGCCGAGATTCATCGTCCAGTTCCAAGGGCAGGAGTCTGTTGCCGAGCTCAAGCCCGGCGCAAACTCCGTTGGCCGTCAATCCACCTGCACCATCCCCCTGAAGGATTCCACGCTCTCCCGGCTCCATTGTGAGGTCATCCTCGCCGGGACCGTCGCCACCCTCGTCGACAAGGGCAGCAAGAACGGCACCCTCCTCAACGGCAAGAAGGTCGACGCCCAGGTCCTCCAGCCCGGCGACAAGATCGTCATCGGCGCGACCACCCTCTGGTACGATAAGAAGAACGTCGCCAGCGAAGCGCCGGCGTCGGCTCCGTCGACCCGGCGGACCGCCGCGCCGCCCCCGCAGTCCGAGTCGGGCCTCCGCAAGGCCCAGCAGGCCTCCACCGCCACCAACCGGGCCCAGACCGACAGCGGGCTCCGGAAGCCGCCGACCGCCGCCGTCCGTCCCTCGGCCCCCGCGCCCGCTCCGGACGACCCGGCGCTCAACGACTATGCGTTCCACGGCAAAGCCGGCGGCCATGCCGGCAAGATCGTCGCCGTCCTCCTCCTCCTCGTGCTCCTCGGCGGGGGCGGGTACGCCGCCAAGACCTACCTGACCCTGCCCGTGGCCACGGTCGACGACGCCGACAACCTCCTCGCCCGCAACGCCCATTTCGACGTCTCCGCCGGCGGCAAGCCCGACGGCTGGGTCGTCCGCCCCTCCTTGGCGGGCGACAAGCCGACCTGCGCGGTCTCGGTCGACCCCTCCCGCGGCCGGAACAACGGCCCGGGCCTCCTCATCGACAAGATCGGCGGCTCCGGCGACCTGGTCGCCGAGGTCGCGTTCGCCGACGACCTCACGCTCCGGAAGGGCGACGCGCTCGCCGCGTCGGCCTGGGCCCAGTTCGACAACTTCAACGGCTGGGCGGCGATCAAGATCGACTGGCTCAAGTCGCCCAAGGGCAACGTCATCGCCGAGGAGTTCTCCGATCCGGTCAAGCCGGCCCAGTGGTCGGAGATCAAGGCGGTCTTCAATCCGCCCGCCGGCGCCGGCGCGTTCCGGTTCGCCCTCGCGATCCTCGGCCGCAGCGGCCGCGTCTTCTTCGACGACGTCACCCTCAAGTCCCAGCCGGGCGCGCCCGCGGCGCCGGAGAGGAAGATCGGCAAGGTCCATAAGGCCGCCTGGACGAAGGCCGGCATCCTCCAGATCGACCTGCGCGGCGGGCGCCGCACGCTGACCAACGTCGGCATCCGCCTCGAGAGCGAGAAGGAAGGCGGGACCCTTCAGGCGTTCTCGACCGACGTCGCCCTCACCTCCGAAGAGGGCGGCCTGGTCTTCAAGGGCCGCATGTTCAACCCCGTCGACCTCCGCGAGCTCCCCTTCGAGGCGCGCATCGGCGAGTACGAGGACACCACCAACGTCGTCTACCAGTTCGCCGGCGACGCGCTCAAGCAGGTCGACCGGGTGACGATCGTCCTCACGCTCCCGCGGGTCGACGGCCCGCCGCGCGGCATCCCCGAGGGCGGCGACCCGACCGGCCGCATCACCTGCGGATCGGAGGACGGCGACTTCGCGATCGAATACGGCGATCCCGCCCTCGTGAAGGCCCGCAACGTCGACGGCAAGTTCCGCGTGACGCAGACCTGGAAGGTCGATCCGACGACCGAGGACCCCATCTTCGCGTTCCGCATCCGCGAGCGGGGCAGCACCCCGCTCGACCCGCAGGCGGCGCTGAGCGAGCTCCGCCAGGCGCGGAAGTACGGCGAAGCGGTCAGCCTCGCCCGCGACCAGGTCAAGCGCATCAAGGAGATCCCCGTCCGCGAGAAGATGGAGGCGGAGGTCCGCCAGCTCGAGGAGATGGAACGGCGCGACTGGTCCGAGTCCCAGGCCCAGTCGTTCCTCGCGATCATGTCCCGCCGCGCCGACCTGCGCGACAAGGCGGTCGAGTTCATCGACCGCTACCTCAAGCAGTGGGCGGGCGAGGGGACCGAGGCGAAGGCCCAGGCGCTGCTGACGTCGCTCGACAAGGAGCTGCGCGCGAGCGCGGCCGGCGACGCCGAGCGGCCCCAGCGCATCTTCGACCGCGCCAAGAAGTGCATCGAGACCGGCAAGCGGGCGATCGCCCAGGCGCTGCTCCAGACGCTCATCTCGCGCTACCCGTCCAGCGAGGTGACGCCGCAGGCCCAGCAGCTCCTGAAGACGCTGAGTGAACCGCAATGAGCTACGGAGTCGACATCGGGTCCACCGCCGTGAAGGTGGTCCAGGTCCGCCGCACGTTCGGCGGCTACAAGATGGTCGGCGCCGCCCGGAAGCGCGTGGCGGCCAAGGGCGACAAGGCCGTCGTCCAGAAGGCCGTCGCCGACGCCCTCGGGCCGCGCAACGGCCAGCGCGCCGGCGTCGTCGGCCTCAGCGGCCGCGACATCAACCTCCAGATCGTCCAGCAGCCCGCGATGAAGCCCCTCAACTACCGCGTGATGATGGGCTACGAGCTCGACCAGCGCCGCGGCGAGGCCACGGACATGTACCTCGACTACTGCACGCTGCGCGAGCCCGACCAGTTCTTCCCCCAGTACCTGGCCCTCATCGGCCTGGGGAAGAGCGCCTACGTCGACGAGCGGATCGACTACCTCGTGAAGTCCAGCCTCGACGTCCGCGACGCGGTGCCCAACTCGTTCGCGCTCTTCACCGCCTACCGCAGCGCGTACGATCCCGAGCCGGGCACGGTGCTCCTGCTCGACATCGGCTCGGACAACATGGACATCGCGTTCGTCCGCGCCGGCCGCCTGATCTTCGCCCGCAACGTCTCCTCCGGCGCCCGGGTGTTCGACACCCAGATCGCCGGCGCCACCGAGTGCGCCCCCGAGGAGGCCGAAGCCCGCAAGGTGAAGCTCGCCAACCTCGGGCCCCCCGACGGCGCCGAGGACGAGCTCGCCGAGACGATCCGCGGCTGCGTCCGCTCCGCCGCGGGCCAGCTGTCCGGCTTCATCACGTCGTCGATCAACCACGCGAAGATGCAGCTCAACGACAAGGAGCTCGCGGTCGACAAGGTCTACCTCTCGGGCGGCGGCTCGCGCGTCCGCGGCCTCTCCGAGTACCTGAGCAGCTCGCTCAAGATCCCCGTCGAGGTCCTCGACCCCTTCCGGAAGGTCGACACGTCGGCGGTCGAGGCGATGGGCGGCGCGTCGATCCGGGAGCTGCCCACCGACATGGCCGTCGCGCTCGGCCTGGCGCAGCTCGTCTCGCCCCCGGCCCACGCGACCTCGCTCTCGATCCTCCCCGACCAGCTCAAGAAGCGCCGCGCGTTCTTCCACACGAACCTCTGGCTCGGCCTCGCCGGCGCCGCCGTGCTCGTCACCCTCCTCGTCCTCACCGGCCTCGCCGTCGTCCGCCGCTCGCAGCAGCGCGACCTGCGCGACGAGTTCCTCGCCCAGACGGGCGACGTGAAGAAGAAGATGGACGAGATGGAGTCCCTCGAGCGCGACCAGCGCGAGACGGCCGCGAAGACCGACTACCTGCTCAGCCACCTCGCGGGCGGCCGCGTGATGCTCGACACGGTCGCGCGCCTCGCCAAGGCGCTGCCGCCCGAGATCCGCCTCCGCGACATGAAGCTCGCCGATCCCGACGCCCCCCGCGGCCGCCGGACGAGCCGCGACCGCGACGACGTCACCCGCGTCGCCTTCACCGTGCGCCGCCGCGGCCTCGTGATCGGCGAGATCGACCGCGAGACCGACGCCGAGCTCCAGCTCCGCGGCCAGTCCGAGCCCTTCAAGGAGGAGGACGTCGTCGACGGGCTCAAGCAGGGCGTCATCAAGTGGCCCGCGTTCGGCCGCGTGATCGTCCTGACGGGCGAGATCGACGACAACATCCGCAACGGCCCCCAGGAGTCGCTCCGCGTGCTGTGCGACCAGATCAGCGACCCGTCGCGCGGCGTGAAGGCCTCGAACAAGCAGAAGGCTTCAGATAAACCGGGGTGGAGACAATTCGACCTGACGATTACGTTCGAGTGAGAATAGAGAATGAAGAATAAAGAATACAGAATGACCCCCCCCTACATCCCCCTGCGGGGGACTGGAGGGGGGACCCTCCGCTCCCCCTCGGGGGGCCGGGGGGGAAATTCTCGATTCTCTATTCTTCATTCTCTTCCTGGTCGTGAGTGTTGCAACGGCTTGGGGACGGGGAAGGCAGGGTAGATGGAGTATTTCTGGAAAGAGAACAAGAAGTTCGTGCTCGCCGTGGGCGGCGGCATCGTCTTCCTCATGCTCTACTACTCGTTCGTGCTCGGCCCGATCCGCAAGGGGGCGGCCGACGCGGCCCGCGACCGGCTCAACGCGAAGCGCGACATCGAGCGGCGGATGCAGCAGGGGGTCCCCACCGAGGACTCGCTCGTCTCCGCCCGGCGCGACCGCGAGCAGAAGCGGCGGCAGCTGGGGGAGATGGCGCCCCAGGTCTCGTTCAAGCTCAACGAGCGGTTCGTCCTCCGCAAGGGCGACAAGGCGAAGGACCTCTCGGAGTACTACCAGAACCTCAAGCTCGACCTGGTGAAGGAGCTCCAGAAGAAGTCGGTCGAGGGGAAGCTGGCGTTCCCCCAGACGGTCGGGCTGCCGGACGACATCGCCGAGGACAACGCGGCCGAGGTGCTCGCCCGCTGCGCGGTCGTCGAGCGGCTGGTCGCGCTCGCCGTCGAGTCCGACCTCGACAAGATCGAGACGCTCGACGGCCAGTACATGATGGAGCGCGACGATCGGAGCTCGAAGAAGAGCCAGTTCCTCACGAAGTACTCGGTCTTCATCAAGGTCGCCGGGAAGCAGGAGTCGGTCTTCAAGCTGGTCCACGGCGCCCAGAAGAAGGACAGCTATCTGGCGGTGACGCAGTTCGACCTGACGCGCCCCGATTCGACGAAGGATCTGTTCGAGGCGTCGATCGCCGTCGCCTTCCTGAAGGTGGATGACAAGGCCGGACTGGACGCGAGATGAACATGCACCACAAAGCCACAAAGGACACAAAGCAGATGCAGGATCAGTCCGGCTTTGTGGGCTTCGTGCCCTTTGTGGTGAGAAGAGGTTGATCGCATGGACTTCTTCCGCGGCCTCAACAAGGAGCAGTGGACGGCGCTGGCGGCCATCGGCCTCTGCCTGCTGCTGGTCCTGTTCGGGATCGGCGGCGGGCCGGCGTCCGGCGCGGACACGCTGAAGGGCGCCGCCGAGGAGCCGTACGTCGCGCTCCCGGCGCGGTACGCCGAGCTGCCCGACGAGAAGGTCGAGCGGTACTGGTCGAAGAAGATCTTCCCGACGGAGTCGGCGGTGCGGCTCGTGCTGCCGGTCCTCAAGGCCCCGGAGCCGCGCGAGGAGGAGATGCCGGTCCCGCCGTTCCGGCCCGGCCCCGCGTGGGAGCTCTACAACAAGCTGGGCGGCCCGGTGAAGTATCCGATGCTGATCCCCGGCGCGCCGGCGATCGCCGAGGCGAACCTGCCGACCCCCGCCGAGGTCGCGGAGCTGACGAAGCTCGAGGAGCCCGCCCAGCAGGGGAAGACCGACCTGCGCGACAAGCGCGACCGCGAGCTCGCGATCATCGAGCTCAAGAGCGGCGCCAAGTGGGAGGCGCTCGAGATCACCGACCGGAACGTCGGCGGCTGGCTCATGTACAAGGACAAGGCCGGCAACCGCAAGCGCGTTTCCGAGGCCGAGGTCAAGAACGTCCTCACCAACAACTCGCACCTGCGGCAGTACGAGGTCGACAGCGAAGCGCTCGTGAAGTACGGCGGCAAGGAGGCCGAGGAGCGGGTCAAGCTCGCGCAGCGGTGCCTCGAGCAGGGGATGATCCCCGAGGCGAAGGCGGAGCTCAAGAAGGCGATCGAGGCGAAGAAGGACTACCTCGAGGCGATCCTCCTGCTCGGCCAAGTGGCCTCCGACACGTCCGACTTCGAGACCGCGCTCGCGGCGTACCGCGCGGGACTCGACGCCGGCGCCTCGGCGGGCGACCTCTGGTACGAGATCGGCCGCGTCCTCCGCGCCATCTCGCTCCACGAAGGCGCGCTCGCGGCGTTCGAGAAGGCGGTCGAGCTGCAGCCGCGCCACCACAAGGCGCGCATCTGGCTCGCGCGCGCCCACCTCGAGGGGGGCAACCACACGGCGGCGCTCGAGGCCGCCACCGACTTCTTCACGAAGCTCGGCACCGCGCCCGACACGACGCCCGCCCACCGGGCCGAGGCATACGCGGTGCGCGGCATGGCGTCGCTCCGCGCGGGCCAGCTCGACAAGGCCCGGGCCGACTTCGCCGAGACGCTGAAGATCGAGCCCGCGAACGCCGAGGCGTTCAACGGCAACGGCGCCGCGTTCGCGCTCGAGGGCCAGTTCCCGCAGGCGGGCCCCGAGTTCATCAAGGCCATCAAGGCGAACCAGTACCTCACCGACGCGTGGGTCAACCTCGCGGCGCTCCTCCTGATGGGCGGGAAGTGGGCGGACGCGGAGCAGCTCGCCGCGGCCGCGGTCCAGCGCGATCCGGCGTCGGCCGAGGCGCTGCTCGCCCAGGGGCTGGCGCAGCTGATGGCGGGAAAGAAGGAGGCGCCGGCGACG
>Ga0134121_10000464_pt1 | contig 47056 bp, 38 predicted proteins | sample KB301_FD_96463 | JGI IMG/M metagenome (GOLD analysis project Ga0134121, IMG submission 96463) | Terrestrial soil microbial communities without Nitrogen fertilizer from Kellogg Biological Station, Michigan, USA - KB3-0-1 | ecosystem: Environmental > Terrestrial > Soil > Unclassified ...
CATCACGCTGCCCATCAAAACTCCGTTCCTGTAATCGAGTATCTCATAAACTACCGGGCTGCATTCAGTAAGTGTCGGGTGCATAAAATAATCTCCCGTAAGAGAATCCAAGGCAACCGGCGGAAGAGAGATAAAAGGCTGCTGACCTGAATGCAGTGCAATGTAGGTGACACCGATCGCGTCGATGAGGTGATAAACCAGGGAATCTCCGTCAGGATCAAGCATGCCATTGTTATAGTGAAAGTCCTCATTTGCGCATGCAAATATCAGCGGGTCATTGGTAAACTGGGGAGAGTTGTTGGCACTGACAGAATTATTCAGGTGCGCCTCGATCATCAAATCCGCCGAAAGTTGTAAGATGGCACAACTGCTTCTGCTTGCGATAGCAGTAGTAAATACCCAGTCCGGACACTGTGCAGGCAAGGTAACATCTGTTTCGTATTCCCATTTTTGAAAACCCCGTTCCGTCCCTCCGACACAATTGCTGAATGCACCCGGGCAAAGATGGGATAGTTCAGTCCCCGTTCCGGGAAGCGGATTCAATGCGTAGGTGAGGGACGCACCGCAGCTTATGGAAGAGGCCTGGACGGTGACTGAAGCAGGAGCTGTGATTCCGGTGCAATCCCTGTAAAACGCAAAATGCAGCCTGTACATATTGCCTCCCAGGTGCAGGTAGGTAATGGAGGCTCCAGCAACATGACTTGCGAATGCAGCCGGTGAACGGGACACAGCGAAAACGATAAATACACTTACGGAAATTGCCAGTTGGCGGAAGGTAAATTTTGATTTCATCTTGAAAAAAATTAATGGTTAGCGAACTATAAAATCTGAACGAGTCAGAATATCAACAGAACGAAATCGAGTACTAAGGTATATAAAATAAATGCGGAGTTGCAAGCAGCAGTTGAAAAGGGTTGTGGGACAATTTGAGAGAGTCCTGTCCGCCAGCCTGCGGATCAAGCCAGAGACCACTTAAGTAAGCTTTAACGCTTAAAACAACTTCCGCTTCCTATGCGTTTAGTACCTTTGTACCTCTCCCAAAGCCACGTTGTTATTCGTAATGCGTATAGTTGCCGCATTCGTAATTAGTATATTCGTAATCGATAAGTATTTCGCAGATGGATAATTACCAGGAACTGATTTCAAAACTGGATGCTTTCATAAGAAAGTATTACAAGAATCAATTGATTCGGGGAGGCATCTATGTGTTCACGCTGGGACTGGCATTTTATCTTCTTGTCACGTTGCTTGAATCAGCGGGACATTTCAATACCGTGATGCGCACGGTGTTGTTTTATTCTTTCGTAACCGGAATTCTTTTGATCCTTTGGAGGTTTGTGGCCATACCGCTTTTTCATCTTTACCGCATCGGCAAAATTATTTCGCATGAACAGGCTGCGGAGATTGTGGGAGCGCACTTCAATGAAGTGAAGGATAAGCTTTTGAATGTGCTCCAGCTAAAACAACAAGCAGATATTGGGAATGAAAGTAGGCAGTATGCAATAGACAGTAGGCAATTAGCAGCCAACGGCCAGCAGCCAGCAGCAAGTGACCAGTCGCCAGCGGCCGGCAGCTCCGAATTATTGCTCGCTTCCATCAATCAAAAGTCAGCCGAGCTCAAGCCCGTTCCATTCGTAAGTGCGGTTAATTTTTCGGAGAATAAAAAATACCTGCGCTATGCAGCCATTCCTTTCCTTGTTTTAGTGGTCATGCTCTTCACCGCTCCCAGCCTGATCAGGGATGGTACAAAGCGCCTGATCGACCATGCCACCTATTTCGAAAAACCGGCGCCGTTTATTTTTGAAGTCACGAACAGGAATTTAAAAACGGTACAACAGCAGGACTTTACCGTAGATGTAAAGATCAAGGGGCAGGAAGTGCCGCTGGAGGCGTTTATTGAAATTGACGGAAACCAATTCAAGCTCGAGAAAGAAAACCTGTCGAGCTTTCATTACACGTTTAAGAATCTTCAGAAAAGCACAGACTTTAAATTTTTCGCCGACGGATTTTACTCGAAGGAATATTCACTCGAAGCATTGCCGAATCCTGTGCTGATGAATTTCGAGATCTCCCTTGAATACCCTGCTTATCTCAGGAAGGCAGGAGAGAAACTGCAGAATACAGGCGACCTGCTCATTCCTGCGGGAACCAGGGCAAGCTGGAGGTTTCATACGCGCAATACTGAATCACTGCAATTGTCATTTGAGGATACTACCGTTTCGCCTCAGCAACCTGATGAAAATGTTTTTGCATTCTCCAAAAGGTTTGTCAAAAATGATTCTTATTCCGTGCATGCCGCCAACCATTTCATGCAGAGCAACGATTCCGTGCGCTATGCCATTTCTGTGATCCCTGACCTCTACCCGAGTGTCTCCGTAGAGCAGCAGCAGGATTCCTTTTCTACCAAACGCATCTACTTCAAAGGACTTGTCAAAGATGATTATGGTTTTACAAAGCTGTCTTTTAATTATCATTTTTTGAAATCTGCCGATAGTACACAATCAATTAAAGACAAACAGTTCAGCGAGCAATTGAGTGTAAACAGGAATACAACGAGCGACCAGTTTTTCCATTATTGGGATGTGAGCGACGTGAACATCCAGGCAGGCGATGAGATCGAATACTATTTTGAAATTACAGACAACGATGGCGTGAACGGTCCGAAGTCAACCCGTTCGCAGTCACAGGTTTTCAAAGCACCCACGCTGAAAGATATTGCGGAGAACACTTCCAAAAACAATGAGAACCTGAAGAATGACCTGAAGCAAAGTATAGCCGAAGCAAAGCAGTTGCAGAAAGACATGAGCGACCTCAACAACAAGCTCATGGACAAAAAGGAAATGGCATGGGACGACAAGAAGAAAGCTTCTGAGCTCCTCAACAAGCAGCAGGAATTGCAGCGCAAGCTCGAAGACCTGAAAAATAAAAATCAGCAGAACAACGAGGAGAAGAGTGAATACAAGCCGATGGACCAGAACCTGCTTGACAAGCAAAAGCAACTCCAGGACCTGCTTGAAAAAATGATGACGCCTGAAATGAAGAAGATGCTGGAAGAGCTTCAGAAAATGATGGACCAGGCGAACAAGGAAGATGTGCAGGACCAGCTGAAACAGATGAAGATGGACAACAAGGACATGGAGAAAGAGTTGGAGCGTGCCCTTGAACTCTTCAAGCAGCTTGAGTTCCAGCAGAAGCTGCAGGACAACATCGACAAGCTGAATGACCTTGCAAAAAAGCAGGATGACCTGTCTAAACAATCAGACGATAAAAATTCCGACAGCAAGGATCTGAAGCCGAAGCAGGATGACCTGAACAAGCAGTTCGATGATTTCAAGAAGGACATGGATGATTTGGAAAAGAAGAATGAGGCGCTGGAAGACAAGAACAACCTTGAGAAGACCGACCAGCAGGAGGAAAGCATTTCACAGGATCAGAAGGAAAGCTCGGAGCAGTTAGGCGGTGACAAAAAAGGGAAGGCTTCCAAAAGCCAGAAAAGTGCCGCCCAGAAAATGGATGAGCTGGCAAAAAAGATGGAGCAGATGCAGGCAGGCATGGAAGCGCAGCAGCAGGAAGAAGACATGGATGCTTTACGCGCATTGCTCGAAAACCTGCTCCATTTATCTTTCGACCAGGAAAGCCTGATGGAGGATTTGAAAAGTATGGACGTAAACAATCCTCAATACCTGAAGGCCTCGCAGCAGCAGCGCAAGCTGAAAGACGATTCAAAGATGATCGAAGATTCTCTTTTTGCGCTGAGCAAACGCGTAGTGACTATTGCCAGCAAGGTGAACCAGGAGATCGGCGCCATCAATATGAACATGGACGAAGCCCTGGACAATCTCGAGGACCGCATGGTTCCGCAGGCGCGGAGCCGTCAGCAGTTTGCGATGACGTCTATTAACAACCTCACCCTCATGCTCAGCGAAGCTCTGCAGCAAATGCAGGAGCAGCAGAAGCAGGGAAAGCCGGGCCAGGGGAGCTGCACGAAACCCGGAGGCATGGGCAAAAAACCATCGCTGTCTGAAATGAAAAAGATGCAGGACGAGTTGAACAAGAACATGAAAAAGGCGAAGGAGGCCATGCAGAAAAACGGGAATTCCCCCGGCAAGCGAGGCAAGCCCGGTGAAGGCATGGGCATGAGTGAGCAGCTTGCACGGATGGCAGCACAGCAGCAGTTTATCCGCGAGCAGCTGCAGAAGCTGAACATGGAAGAGAACAAAGACGGGCGCAATTCCCTCGGGAACCTCTCTGAAATCCAAAAGCAGATGGAAGAAACGGAACAGGATATCGTAAACAGGAACATCACTGAAGAAACCCTGAAACGCCAGCAGGAAATCCTCACGCGCCTCCTCGAAAGCGAGCGTGCGGAGCGCGAGCGCGACCAGGATGAACAACGGAAAAGTGAGGAGGCAAAAAATTACCAGAAGCGTAACCCTCCCGCATTTGAAGAGTATAAGAAATTAAAGCTTAAAGAGATGGAACTGCTCCGCACCGTTCCGCCCGAACTTAACAGCTACTACAAACAAAAAGTCAACGATTATTTTCAAGCCATCGAGAAACAATGATGTATGTTGAAGGAGAAACCCAGACTTTAGAACTCAACTCGCAGCCCGATTCGCTCGGCGCCGTTGAACGCATGATTGATGAAGTGCGCACCAAGTACAACATCAGCGAGGACACATTCGGAAACATGCTTGTTGCAATTACCGAAGCCGTCACCAATGCTATCTACCATGGCAACAAAGGCGACGCCGCAAAAAAGGTACAGGTGAAGTATGCCTTGAGCAACCACCACCTCAGTTTTACGATCACCGACCAGGGACCTGGTTTCGATTATTATAACCTGCCTGACCCGACAGCTCCTGAAAACCTGGAGAAAGAATGCGGCCGCGGCATTTTCCTGATGAAGCACCTCACCGACCAGCTCATCTTCTCCGACAATGGAAGAGTGGTAGAGCTGAATTTCAAACTGGTGAGTTAAAAAAATAGTTATTGGATTTTGGATGGCAAAAGGAAGAAGAGATTCTTCCTTTTTTGTTTTTGTGGCTGCCGGGTTTTTGATACAACCTGAAATGATTTTAAAACTTCATTGTCACTCCCCCCAGCCAATTCAATCCCGCCTGCGGGAAATAAAAATTTTCCTGCACCAGGGCGCCGCCGGAAAAATATCCATAGGTATAGCCGTTGCTCTCATATTTCTCATCGAGGATATTGTAAGCCGCAAACTTCAGCGCAATCTCTTTGCACCACGAGAGCGAGAAGTGATATTGCAACAGCAGGTCATTGATAAAATACGGATCGAGTTTTCTTGTTTCATCAGTGGTGTTATCTAAATATTGCTTGCCCACATATTTTGAAATGAAAGCCAGCGAAAGGTTTTTAACGGGAAGCCACGAAATAGTTGCCGAGGAAATAACAGAAGGGGAAAAAGCAATATCAGCATTCGCGTGCGCTTTCACCTGCTGACCGCCTGCATCGTAATCATCAATGTATTCTGTGAACTCTTTGACCTTGTTCCTGCTGATCGTAATATTTCCACTCAGTGAAAGTGTTTTCAAAATACGCCAGGCAAATTCCATTTCTGCGCCGGTGCGAACGCTCACAGGAACATTTTCGCGCGTATATTCTCCCACGTCATTCACCTTCCCGGTCAGCACCAGCTGGTCTTTGTACTTCATGAAATAAATATTTGTACCCACGGTCAGGCTGCTGCCGCTGAAAATGTAACCTCCTTCCACGTCGAACATTTCTTCAGGCTTTGGACGGCTGGCCGAAGAGCTTTCCGTAAAGTCTTTCCGTACCGGCTCGTGGTGACCCATCGCTACAGATGCATAGAGCTTGTTCAGCTTTCCGGGAGTGTAAGTGATCCCCGCCTTGGGATTGAAGAAACCATAGTTCACATGCTGCCTTGCGCTTTCGGCCATTTCATTTAAACCAAGAAAGGAATAATCGATAGTGCGGTACTGCACGTCGCCGAAAAGATGCACCTTGTCTTTCAGCGAATAAATTGCCTTTGCAAAAACATTGAAATCGTTTTTAGTTGCGTCGTTGTCGTTGTACACAAAATCCTTCGAGCCATTGCCCGCGAACTGGGCCCAAATGATCTCGTCGAAATGCCGTCCTTTGTATTGGTTGCCGGCTGCGCCCACGGTGAACTGCAGCTTGTTTGTTTCATAGTTGGATGAAAAAGTAAAACCATAAAAATCATTGTCTAACCACTTTTGCCTGATAAGATCAGTGGTAGTAATGGAACCATTGCCGGTATCAATGTCTTGAAGTCCATAGTCTGCAAACGCCTGCGCATATTTATACTCTTCATAATAACCTTTCCCCTTTGTATAATGCAAAGCCGCGTTCAGCGTGAGATGTGTTGTTGCTGCGAATGAATAATGGAGCTGGTAATAATCCTGCTGGTAGTTGTCCGTCTGGTTTTTGTAATTGAAAACATTATACGTCCGGCTGTCGGAGTCAAAAAGATTGATGGAGTCTGCCGTTGTATTATACAGGTAGCCGATGTTGTTGTAGTAATGCGTCACCAGCGCATTGTAGTCGTTGTTGAGCTTCGCTTCGGGCACACCGTTCCAGGACTGGTAAGTTTTTTCCTTCCCGCTGAAAACAATGGCGCGCAAGGTGCTCCTGCTTCCGTAATATCCCCCGCTGAGATAAAATGATTTCAGGTCGGAGGTGGCGCGGTCTACAAAACCATCTGAATTTATTTTTGAAAGACGCCCCTCAAAAGCAATTTTGTTTTTCAGAAGTCCTGTGCCGAAGTTGAAAGTATTTTTCAATGTGTTGAAAGAACCATAGGCTTCACTGACGGTGGCAAAAGCCTCCTGCGAAAGTGCTGACGACAATATGTTTACGCTCCCGCCGAATGCACCTGCGCCGTTCGTAGACGTGCCGATGCCTCGCTGCACCTGGATGTTCTCAACAGAAGAAGCAAAATCCGGCAGGTCTACCCAATACATTCCGTTTTCTTCTGCGTCATTGATGGGAATACCATTGATGGTGACGTTCACGCGCGTGGGATCGCTTCCGCGGATGCGTATGCCCGTATAGCCCACGCCGGCGCCTGCATCAGAGGTTACAACCACTGACGGAGTCGTGTTGAGGAGGAAGGGCAGATCCTGTCCCAGGTTATTTTTCTCCAGCCCTGTCTTATCCACAGTTGAAAACGCCGTCGGGGATTTATCGGAAGCGCGCGTGGCCGTTACCACAACTTCGTCGGACAAATATGTTTTCGGCTTTAAGGAAATCTCGAGTTGCGGAGCAGGAAGATTCGCTTCGATGGTTTTTGTCTCGAAGCCGATGTGGGAAATCTTCAGCACCGCAGATTTTCCTTTCAACTCCCGGAATGAAAATTTTCCATCCACGCCTGTTGTGGTTACGAGGAAAGAATTTTCCACCGCCACCACGGCGCCGGGAATATTCTCTTTTGTAGAGTCGTCGGTGACTTGTCCGCCTGCTTGCGGAAACAGGGACTGGCAGCTTACAATGGCAATCGCAGTCAGCAGATATTTTTTCATACTAAGAAGGTGATTTCTTTCCGCAACATGGAAGAGGAAATACATATTGGGTTAAACAATGGTGCAAACAAGAGGCAAGGTTGCACTTTAAAAGTCGTTCTACCTTCAATCCCTACGCAGGTCTGATCCCGGTCAGGTTCTACGGGTATGATCTCAGTCATGCAGCAGAAATTTTGTTACATGACACCCCAAGAAGACGGTGCGAATGTAAAAACTATTTTGAAGAATCAGGAAAATTGTAACTTGCCCGGGGATTTTTGGGAAACACAGCAATACATCAGGAATGAAAAAATTTTTCCTCGTTATTTTATTTCTATCAGTGACGCTCATCTCCTCGGCACGACGCTATTACACAGGCATCGGGCTGCGAGCGGGGAAGTTCAGCACGGGCGTTACTTTCAAACACTTTTACAATACGGACAATGCCACGGGGCTGCAGATTGATGCCATGTACAGCAACATGTCGGCCGACGGCTTCACGCTGAAAGGCTATTACCTGAAACAAATTCCTTTTAAGATTCCCATCATTCAACTGCCGCTGGACCTTGTGCTGGGAGGCGGTTTGCATGCAGCCTATTTTCCTTTTCAGAATAACAATGGTTATTACAAAAGGGTGAATGCAGATAGTATTTACAGGTACCCGGCTTCAGTCGTTACCATTGGTGTTGACGCTACCGTTCAGATCGAATACCGGATTCCCATTAAAAAAGTTCCTTTTACCGTCTCCATCGATTGCAATCCTTTTTATGAGTTTTACAAGCGCGGACCGGAATGGCTGGATTTCGGAGTCTCCGTGAGGTATGTGTTTTTATAGGTTTGGAAAATGTTTTTGAATGGCTGCAAGCGAATTAGAAAACCGCAGCGCTCCCTGTCCGCCGATAATTTCATAAGAGAATTTTTTATTTTCAAGTTCGCGCCTGTACCAGTCGAAAAAATAATCCCTGCGGTGCGGATTTTCCCGAACGTCATCTTTCTTGAACGGGATGTCAGGCTGCGTAAGCAGGAAAAGATCGTAAGGATGCGAATCAATCTTTTCTTCAATCCATGCAGGCACGGATTTAAAAACATCTGCGCACCACACTTTTGCGATGATCAATTCCGAATCACAGAATAAAAACCGATGGGCTTTCATTAACTGTTCTTCCTCTGATCGAAGTTGTTCGTGAGCACAGAATTCAATGTCAGCCAGCGTGTACCTGGATTTTAACGAAGCCACGTATTCCCTGGCAAATTCCGGAACCCATGCAGTATTGAAATGCCGGGCCAGCTCCATGCAAAGGGTAGATTTCCCCGAGGATTCAGGACCTATGAGTGCAATCTTTTTAACCGGGCTGCTCATTTACAACCAATTTTTTCTTCCATTCCCTGTACCCTGCAATGGCCAGGATGATGAAAATAAAATAAAGAAACCCTGTCAGGTAGAGGTGCTTAAAAATATACATGCCGACATACGCAACGTCCACCGCAATCCAAACCAACCAGTTTTCTATTTTCTTTTTTGCAATCATCCATTGCGCCAACAGGCTCATGGAGGCGAGCAGCGAGTCCAGGAAAGGCAGAGAAGCATCTGTATATTTCATGAAGACGGTGCCGATAACCATCGTCAATCCGGCGCTGATGAAGGCCAGCAGAATCCAAAGTCTCTTGCTAATCCGCGTTGCAATAAATTCTTTTTGTGCACTCCTTTTCTCCCATTCCATCCATCCGTAGATAAGCAGAAGAATATAAACAACCTGTAACAAAGCGTCCGCATACAACTTCGACTGAAAGAAGAGAATAGCGTACAACCCCACATTGGCAAGGCCTGTAGGGAAACACCAGCTGTTTTTCAGGATGGTCAGTACCACGCCGGCGATTCCGAAAACAGTTCCGTAAAATTCAATCCAGGTAACGGTTTGGCCGAAAATTTCCATGCCGCAAATATGGGAGAAGTTTAAAGAAGAATTTGGTGGCTGATTCTAAGTTATTCATTCCACCAACAGAAAGAGAATCTTTATTTGTTCACTACCTCCCCTACCACGTTTTTCCTTTCATGAGTCTTTATCCACGCAACTTGAATTATCGCCAATCATTTTCAGCGCCATCGCTGTTGTCAAAATTTATCGATTCCATTGAAGTCAAGCTGATAAAAGCAGAGTATCGTGAGATCCTAAGGCCTTTCTACTTCAGCGGGGCTGTTGAACGCTCAGATATATTTGTCGGATTTAACAAGGGGAATTATTTCACGGGAAAAGAAAATTTGCCTGCATCGGTGGGCTCATTTTATTTTATTCCCCGCGGACAAAAGGTGAATGCAGGCACGGGACCGTTAAATGGAAAATCTCCTGAACATATTGAATCTCTTGCCAACCAGGCAATCAGGACTGAATTTACAAAGTCGGTCAACTCTGTGGAGTCCGGGATGGGAGACAATATCATCAGCTACGTTGCATTTGACACGGGTCTTTACAATGCATTCCAGTTTTTCCCCTTGCTGGATCTCCCGGCATTCAGTATTCCCGCTGACGATAAATTTGCTCACCTGCTGCGTGAACTCTGTGAAGAAAAGGAACAGGGGCGTCTCGGCAAAGACATCATCATGAAAAATTACCTGGGAGAATTGCTTGTTCACCTCTTCAGGTTTATTGACTCAAAGCCTGAGCTGGCGAGATCGATCGACAAGCTGCATTACCTTACTGACGTGCGGCTCATTGACATTGTAAAATACATCCAGGATAATTTAGACAAGGATCTCACGAATGCAGCCATTGCAAAAGTTGCTTACGTGTCGGGCGACTATGTCGGACAGTTTTTCAAAGCGCTCACGGGGCGCACCCTCCAGGATTACATCGAAAACCAGCGGCTTGACCGTGCCATGCACCTTTTAAAAACAGTTCCGAACAGTGTGCAGGAAGTTGCGGCAATGGTCGGATTTAAAGACGCGGCTTATTTCAGCAGGAGGTTCAGGATGCGGTTTAATATCAACGCAAACATGATCAGGCACGGGAAAAATCATGACACCTGATACGAGTGAATGGCGTCGGCCATTTCAGCGATGATGCTTTGATCTTTTTCGATCGAGTTGCCGACCACGATGGCGTCGGCTCCGGCCGTGCAAAGCTCCAATGCTTTCTCGGGAGTTTTAATTCCGCCTCCGACCAACAGGGGAAGCGCAGCGTTTTTACTTACCGCTTCAATCATGCTGCGGCTGATCGTTGTGCGCGCCCCGCTGCCTGCGTCCATGTAAAGTAACTGATGACCGAGCAGCTCACCGGCCCACGCCGTGCTTACAGCAATGTCATTTTTATCATGCGGGATGGGAATGGTGTTGCTCATGTAAGATACGGAGGTCAGGTGGCCGGGATCTACAAGCATATAACCCGTTGAAATGATTTCAAGCGAACTGGATTTCAGCAGCGGGGCGGCTAGCACCTGGCGGCCGATCAGCATGTCGGCATTTCTTCCGCTGATGAGGGAGAGAAAAAGTATGGCGTCAGCATAATGACTGATCTGCATCGTGTTCCCGGGAAATAATACAAGCGGAATATTGCAGTTCTTCCGCAAAGCCTTCAGGCATTGATCCAGTGTTCCGTTTACGAGCAGGCTGCTTCCCACAAATAAAAAATCGACGCCGGCTTCAGTAGCGCTGCCGGCCACCGCCGACGCAGACGCTTCATCTGTTTTATCCGGATCCACCAGCACAGCAAAAAGTTTTTTTGATTCTTGCCGTGCGGCTCTTAGCGTAGAAAACACACTCATGGAGGGTCAAAGGTAATTTTAATCTACACACAGGGCAACGGGTTGGTGGTTAGAGCTGCACTTTAATTCAAGAAATGCAGTTGACTGAATATCGAATATCGAACAAGGAATGATGCCCGCCCCACTGAACAGTCATTCGGGCGGGAATGCTGAGGGGAACAGCCAAACGAAACACTTTCGAACGGGGGTTACTCGTCGATGCACCAGGTGATCAGCAAATCATCCTGCAGTTTATAATTCAGCGTGTATTTTTTTTGAAAAATTCCTTTCATCACACTGGCGGTCACGGCGCCTTGTCCGCCAAAAACAAACGGATCTACGATGAGGTGCTCTTTAAAAATAAGTTCTCCGATGCTGTGCATTTTAAATAATACTTCTTTCACGCCCCAGACGACAAATAATTTCTCAAGATGGTTTGCTCCGCCGAGGAATTTTTCTTCCTCCGCCGAAACGAACTTGTGTGCAATTTTTTCAATGCGCGGATGGATGCGTTCCAGGTCGATTCCCACCACCTGCGAAGCGGATAAGATGAGTCCCGCAAAATCTTTCGTGTGGGAAATAGAAATGTGTGCCGATGAATTTTCCAGCACAGGCCTGCCCGACTCCAGGTACCTGATGGAAATATTTTTATGAAGTTTCTTCAGCAGGAGACGTACGCAGATCCATTCTTTTTTTCTAGCCTGGTGTGAAAATGAGTTGAGGCGCGCCAGGTCTGCGGCAGCAAGCGATGCCTGGTTCACCAGCTCATCCAGCTGTTCTTCCATTTTCCAGATTGCAAACTGAAAATTATTTCCTTCCTGTGAAAAGAACAGGGACATCGCAGCGGGATAATTATTTAGAATAAAATTTCATCTCTTCAACCTGTTTCCAAACACTTTCCGGCAGCATGTATTGTACATTTTTTCCCAGGCGGAGATTTTCACGGATAAACGTGGCGGAGATTTCCATGACAGGAACTTCCCTGATCATTTTTACTTTCGGATGCACGTGGAATTTTGTTTTCTCAATGTTCAGCCGGGGGTACACGTAAATCATGCACAGGTCCAAAAGCTCTTCGTAATTTTTCCACCGGTCAAACGTGCCGAGATTATCTTCGCCGAGGATCAATACAAATTCATCCGCAGGAAATTTTTCTTTCAGGTGGCGAATGGTGTCGATGGTATAATTCGGTTTGGAAAGCCTGAACTCCACGTCGCTGGCTTTTATTTTCCTGTTGTCGCCGATGGCAAGCTTCACCAGGTCGAGGCGGTGGTAATCCTGCAGCATGTCCTGCGTAAGCTTCAGCGGGTTGCGGGGCGACACCACCATCCAGACTTCATTCAGGTCAGCGAAGCCCGCCATGGCGCCTGCAATTACCATGTGACCTACGTGGACGGGATTAAAAGATCCGGGATAGATGCCGATGCGCATGAGCTAATACGTTATCAGTTAACCGTTATTCGGAAATCCTTCATGTCCGGGATAAAAAATCTTTCACCAGTTTATTTGCCTGTTCAAGCGCATGTTCAAGCGTGTCGTTTACAATGACGTAGTCAAATTTATCAGCATACGTTAATTCAAGTTCAGCTTTTGCAATTCTTACTGCCAGGGATTCAGGAGATTCGGTATTTCTTTCTGTCAGCCGCTTGCGGAGCACCTCCACCGACAATGGTTTAACGAAGATAGCCAGTAACCGGTCGCCATATATATTTTTGATGTTCATGCCGCCCTCCACGTCCACATCGAATGCCACCACTTTATGTTCCTTCCAGATTCTTTCCACTTCTGATTTCAAAGTTCCGTAAAATAAATCGGTATATACTTCTTCCCATTCTACGAACTGATCTTCTTCAATCTTCTTTTTGAACTCCGCCACGGACAGGAAATAATAATCTTGTCCGTTTGTTTCATTGGCGCGCCTGGGGCGTGTTGTCGCCGATACCGAAAAACGCAGCTCAGGAAAAGTGGAAAGCAGGTGATGGGTAATGGTTGTCTTGCCACTTCCTGAAGGACCGCAGAATAATATGAGCTTTCCTGAATTCAAATTTTTCTATCGGTTGACTAAGTTGATTTGTTGAATGGTTGATTCATATAGAAGGTTGAATAGTTGATCCTGTTGAGTAGTTGACTTAGTAACTAAACATTTTGGGCTGTTCCCGCTCAACCTAATTAACCACTCAACCAATTAACCACTCAAAGAATGTTCATCATCAGTTCCTTGATCTTCTCCAGCTCGTCTTTCATCTGCACCACGAACTTCTGCATGGCAGCGTCGTTGGCTTTTGCGCCAAGTGTATTTATCTCGCGGCCCATTTCCTGTGTGATGAAGCCGATTTTTTTTCCATTGCTCTGGGGATCGTTCATCGTTTCCAGGAAATAGTTGCAGTGACTCCGCAGGCGCACCTTTTCTTCGGTGATGTCCATCTTCTCTAAGTAATACAAAACTTCCTGCTCAAACCGGTTTTTGTCCACGGCATCTTTCGCAGCACTTTCTTTCAGCTGGTCAGCCAAACGTTTGCGGATGTTGTCAATCCTGCCTGATTCCAGCGGCTCAATTTTTTTGAGGTTCTCTTCAATGGCGTCAATGCGTTCACGCAGGTCTTTTTCCATGAACTTTCCTTCTTTGTCGCGGAAGCCGTTGAAAGCCTTCATTGCCTTTTGCAAAGTTTCATTGATCTGTTTCCATTCCTCTTCATCGGAATGTTCTTCTTCCATGTTGAGCGCATCAGGCAGGCGCAGGATTGTTCCGAGGTAGTCGTCGGTGTTTATCTTCAGGTCTTCGTTCAGGGATTTCAGCTCTGCATGATACTGGCGGACGATATCTTTATTGATGAGTGATTTTCGCTGCGGTTCCGAAGAATCAATGCTGATATACACTTCTACTTTCCCGCGTTCCAGCTCGCGGTTCAGCAGCGTGCGCAGTTCCATGTCCTTTTCTTTGTAGGCGGAAGGGACGCGCAAGGTGAGATCAAAAAATTTGCTGTTAAGTGAGCGGATGTCAACGGAAATGGTCTTGCTTCCGAATTCTGCCACTGCATTGCCAAAACCTGTCATCGAACGGATCATAGGGGGAAAATTTATTTCGGCAAACCTAAGGAAAAGAATGGAAGTTACTCCTCCGGGAGATCAGAACATCTTAATTTCGAATTATAAAAATCCGAAATCCGAAAAAAAAATTAATAAGGAAAATATCAAATTGCTAAAAAGAACAATTCGCATCGAAGACTACGTTTCCTGGTTCAATTTTTCATATTCATTATTTCTTATTGGTCATTTTTTCGGATTTCGAGATTTCAAAATTCGAATTTCATCATGGAGATCCTGCCTTGGTCCCCCCATACATTGACGAATTACTTACCAAATACACTCCCGTAAAAATCAGCAGTGCAGAAAAAACCTTCATCCAGGAAATGGAATCGTTGCCGGTGCTGATGGCGATGATGGCGGTGAGGACTGGCTGGAGGTAAATGTAGGCGCTCACCACGGCCGGGCTCAATTCTTTCAGCGCATAAATATTAAGCAGGTAGGCGAGGAAGGTGGTGAAGAAGATGACAAAGAAAAGCATGGCATAAGCTGTCGGCGTAAACAATTCCCATTGCACTTCAGTAAGCTGGCGGTAGCCGATAGGCAGAATGAAGATCATGGAAAATGTAAACGTCCAGCGCAGGATCGTGATCGTATGGTATTTTTTCATCATCGGCTTAACCAGCACGAGGTAGGTTCCCCAGGAAAGGGCATTGATGAAAATTAATAAATCGCCGAAGGGATTGTCGTCCCTGCCGCCTGCATTGAGACCGCTGTTCAGCATGAGCGTGGCTGCGCCGGCGAAACCGATGATGATGCCCGTGGCACGCACCCACGTAATTTTTTCCCTGATGATGAAGCCGGCCACCACAACCACGAGGATGGGCGTGGTGATCATCATGATGGCGGCGCTGATGGGAGAGGTGAGACTCAACCCTTTTATAAAAAGAGTCTGGTTAATCGTAACGCCGACAAGGCAGAGCAAAAAAAGCCGCGGGAAATCTTTTTTGTCTGTGCGTTCTTTAATAAAGAGCAGGTCAGCCAGCCAGAACAAGGGAATGGCGCCCAGTCCGCGCAGCAGCACCAATGCAAACGGACCAATGTGGTCGCGCATGATCACCTTGGCCACGACGAAGGTGATCGCATAGATCACCTGGGAAATAAACAGGTAGAGATGTGCTTTGGAGGACTTGGTCAATGTGTGGAGAAGAAGGCGTGCAAAAGTGCGAAATGTTTTTTCTTAACGCGCATCTTTTACTGCTTCTTTTGCTGCCGCCACATTCTTCGGTGAGTTCCCGATAAAAATTTTGTCATCCACGATGATGACAGGCCGTTTCAGAAAAGTGTATTCTTCCAGAATATATTTCCGGTAATCTTTTTCGCCCAGCGTCATTTTATTCAGTCCCCATCCACGGAACTTCAATGCCACACGGCTGAACAGCGCTTCATAGCTGCCGGCCATCTTTTTCATTTCATCGATTTGCGCCGGCGTGATGGGCTCGGTTTTGATGTCCTGCATCACAAACTCTTTCCCGGGTTTTATTTCTTTCAATATCCGCTCGCACGTTGTGCATGTACCGAGGAAATAGATCTTCTTCATATTGACCCCTTCGAATAACTAATAAACTTCATACGAATATGCGAATTACTAATGAGGAGGGAATAAAATATTACATCTTACATCTTACCTATTACCTCACTGATGGTTCCACCACTTCAGCTTCTCCTTTTCATGTGTGGCGTTGGAAGCAAAATAAACAGCGCACCTGAAAACGTACAACAGGCAGCGATCCTGGACCACACCTGCATACCTGTTGCTTTCTTCATAAAGTTTTTCAGGATCCTTGCCAATAAGATCGTCTACTTTCCTGATTCCGATTTGCCAAAGGTCATTGGCGATGGATTTGCCGACTCCAGGAATTATCTGTAATTCTTTAAGAGATTTTTCCTGTTGAGAAAGCATGATTTCACTCATAGAACAACTTTTTTCTCACTAGTCTGCTATTGTTTAATCAGGAATTGATGTAATTGAATTACATCTTGAATTAAAATCACTTTGCCAGCTTTTTCAACAGTTCGGTATCCTCCTTCACAACCTTTTCGAGGTGCTTCAATAGATCAACAGCGCCTTCCTGTTTGTTCTTTATCAGCCGGTACACTTCTTCAAGAAGGTCATCGGGTAGCTCATCAACAAGTTTTTTTAAATCAACTTTTGTGATTGCTTTTTTCATTCAGCTAAGATAAAGTATTTTATTTTTTTAATCGTACCTATGAATTTGAAGAAGATGAATGCTCGCGCAAATACGCCTGCCAGCCGCAGTCAGTTATTCGCTGACACTACTTGAGGTTTTCAATATTCTGAAAGATAATCCTGCTCTTGCCTTCGTCATTGATAAAGAGAAAGGTTTGCTGCAAAACGACCTTCTCGCAATAAACCTTGTACTTCAGCTCAAGCTGGTTCAGGCCTTTGTCGCTGTCGTATTCTTCCTTCGCACTCATGAACTCAAAGGATTTGATCGCGCCGGTGATTGTTTTTAACTGCGTGAAACGCTCAATCTTTTTTTCAAGCGGCTCGCTTTCATTGCTCAGGTCAGTATAATATTTCTCAATGCCTGAATAGTTTTCATTCTTCAGATCCGTGAGCAGGCTTTCAGCCACCTGCTTTGCCTCCGGTTGATTGACTTTGAGCGCACAGGATGAAAGCAGGAAAAGCAAAATGATAATTGGATAAACTTTCATTGGTTTTGATTTTTACTTAGTGTCCCGGTGACTTGGTGGCAAAAGAAATTACGCCACAAAAACACGAAGGCACCGGGTTCACAAAGAATATTCATAAAGCCCGATAAGCTATTTCACCTTCTTCTCTTTTTCTTTCCCCGCTCCCGGTCTCTCCGATCCTTTCGCTGCGGCGGTTTGTTGCCGTCGCCGGATTTGCGCTGCCGCTCACCGCCTGCATTCTGTTTTCCCAAACCACTTATTAATTTGAAGTCGATCTGCTTGCGCAGCAGGTCGCATTTTGCAACCTGCACTTTCACCGTATCACCCATTGTGTAAACTTTCTTCGTGCGTGCGCCGACCACACAATAATTTGTTTCATCAAATTCATAGAAGTCATCATCCAGGTCGCGCAGGCGCACCATCCCCTCACATTTGTTTTCGATGATCTCCACAAACAACCCCCATTCAGTGACGCCGCTGATGATGCCGTCAAACACCTCTCCGAGCTTGTCCTGAAGGAACTCCACCTGTTTGTATTTGATCGAAGCCCGTTCAGCTTCCGAGGCCCGGATTTCCATCTGCGTGCTGTGCTTGCATTGCACTTCCAGCAATTCGCCATCTGCACTTTCATCGCCCTTTAAATAATATTCAAGGAGACGGTGAACGAGCACATCAGGATACCGCCGGATAGGTGAAGTAAAATGCGTGTAATAATCAAATGCCAACCCATAGTGGCCGATGTTCTCCGTCGTGTATATGGCTTTGCTCATCGTGCGCACTGCCAGCTGCTCAAGCACGTTCTGTTCTTTTTTGCCGCGCAGGTCACGCATCAGTCCGTTGAGTGAATGTGAAATTTCTTTTTCATTATCGATCTTCAGCTTATAACCCCACTTGCCGGCGAAGCGTGCGAAGTTCTGAAGTTTGTCACTTACCGGCGCATCGTGGATCCTGTACACAAATGCTCGCGCGCCCACTGACACGTGTGTTTTTTGTTTTGTGTTTTTTGCCTTTAATTTTTCCCCTTTCAACTGATGTGTGCGCCCGGCCCATTCGGCCACACTCCTGTTCGCCAGCAGCATGAATTCTTCAATCAGCTTGTTGGCGTCTTTATTTTCTTTCAGGTACACGCCCGTGGGTTTTCCTTTTGGATCCAGGATGAACTTTACTTCAGCTTTTTCAAAAGCGATGGCGCCTTTCTTAAACCGTTCGGCCCGGAGTTTTTTTGCCAGCTCCTGCATCACCAGGATCTCCTCAGAAAACGGCCCATGACCGGTTTCAATCACGGCCTGCGCTTCATCGTAATGGAAACGTTTGTTGGAATGAATGATTGTTTTCCCGAACCATTGCTTCAGCACTTCTGCTTTTTCATTCATCTCGAATACTGCAGAGAAGCAAAGTTTGTCTTCCTGCGGTCGAAGCGAACAGACGCCGTTGCTGAGTTTTTCAGGAAGCATGGGAATGACGCGGTCGACGAGGTAAACAGATGTGCCACGCTCGTAGGCTTCTTTGTCCAGGAAACTTCCCGGGCGGATGTAATGTGAAACGTCGGCAATGTGCACCCCGATCTCAACATTTCCGTTACTGAGCTTTTTAAAAGACAGTGCGTCGTCAAAATCTTTTGCGTCAATGGGATCAATGGTAAATGTGGTGACGGAACGGAAATCCTTTCGCCGGGCAATTTCTTTGGCGTCAATCTTCTCAGGGATCACGGCAGATTCCTGTTCCACACGTTCCGGAAATTCAAGGGGGAATCCGAACTCGGCGAGGATGCTGTTCATCTCCACATCGTTTTCACCCGGCCAGCCGATGATGGTTTTGATCCTGCCCACGGGGTTCTTCGCGCCCTTCTGCCAGTCGATGAGTTCCGCTACAACTTTTTGCCCCTGCAAAGCTTTCCCGATTTTATCTTCAGGAATAAAAATATCCACGAGCATTTTAGGACTGTCGGGGACTACAAATGCATACTTGTCGCTGAGCTGCACCTTGCCCACAAATTCTGTTTTGGCCCGTTTCAGCACTTCCACCACTTCCCCTTCCATGCGCTGGTGCTTGTGGCGGGCATAGAGGTAAATTTTTACGCGGTCGCCGTTCAGGGCATTCTTCACGTTCCGGGGAGCGATCTCAATGTCGTCTTCATCGTTCTCACTAAGCAGGTACGCCACCCCGGAAGGCTTGATATCGATGATACCTTCCATGTAAGCATGCTGTGGTTTCATCTTGAAGCTGCCGCGCTCGGTTTCGATCAGGTCCCCTTTGGCATGCAGTTCACCGAGCATGCCGATGATCCCTTCTTTCAATTCATCATGGATATCATCCAAAAATGCGTACCCGGGAAGTTGTTTTTTTATAAACTCAACGGCGGAAGGCTTGATCAGCTTTAAAAGCTGTTTGTGGTTAAAAGTCTTGTTCGGATGCCTGTTAAATACCTTGTACAGTTCCCCTGCCAGGAAACTCCTGAACGGATTTTCTTCTTTTCTTTTCCGCTTGCTCATCACTGAAAATTTTGATGAAGATACTTGTGAAGTGTCAACAATGCATTAAATAAGGAAATATTTTTTCAGCATTGTAACACTCTGTTTTCGTTTTTCGTTCTAAGATCACTTAACCAAACCATATTGACCGGATTCCCATCAAGGCACCCCCAGCTTTTTTCCAATTTCAACCGCCACTTTTGACGTGTTCAAAAGAAATTAAACAACTTCCACTGCCACAGGAATAACCTTTTGCCCCAGCACGTACTTTTACATTACAATAACTCTAACTCATAATAACCCAATCCAATGGAAAACAACGAAGATCAAAAAAAGAGTAAAGGCACTCTTTGGATCGTTTTACTTTTAGTTTCAGCGCTGCTGAATATTTACCAGTGGCGCAACCACACCACCACCATCAACTCCTATGAAGAAAAGGTGGACACCCTGATCATTGAGCGCGTGAATGTTGAGAAAGAGCTTTCCGAGACGAAGAGCGAGCTCAATAAATACCAGGGTATTTCTGCCAACCTCGACAGCCTTCTGAATGAAGCCAATGGCAAGATCACGAACATGGAAGCGAACATCAAGAAGATCACCCGTTCGAATAGGAATGCCATGGCGATGAATGAAGAGCTGAAGAACCAGCTGAAGGACCTGCAGGCATTGCGGGATGAATACCTGAACAAGATCGACTCGTTGCTCACTGCCAACAAGCAGCTTACGGAAGAGAAACAGCAACTCACAAGCACGGTGGAGAACCTGTCGAAGAACCTTGAGTCAACGGTGAATACGGCTTCTGTATTGAAGGCTGAGTATTTCAAGACGCAGTCGTTCAAGCGCAGGGGTTCCGGAAAATTTGTGGAAACATCCATGGCCAAGCGCACACACAAGCTGAACATCTGCTTTGACATCCTCGATAATAAAATTGCAAAAACAGGAGAGCGCACGGTGTACCTGAAAATTACAGAGCCGGGAGGCAAGGTCATGGGCAACCGCAGCGAAGGCAGCAATTCATTCAAGACGGCCAGCGGCGAAGAGTCACTTTACACCACAAGCACAACGGTAACATATACCGGCGCGAAACAAAACGTTTGCATCCCTTACGAAGAACAACAGGATAAGATGTTTCCTTCAGGAACGTACCTCATAGAAGCATACGTAGACGGAAATCTTGCTGGAGCAAGTTCTTATGTGATGAAGTAAGAAGCGTCACCATCAAAATTAAAAAAGCCATCCTGGTTCATTCCGGGGTGGCTTTTCTTCGTTAAGACTGAAAAGGCTATTGCTTCACGAATTTAGTGCGGAATTGTCCACTGATCCCTGAAGGGGGAGAAGAAGTTATTTCGATGTAATACAATCCGGGAGGAAGATTTGAAACGTCAGTCGAACAAGTAGGCAGTAGGCAGTATGCAGTAGGCAAACAAACAGCCAATACACTAGCTCCGATCATATTGTAAATCGAAATATCCATGGCTGTTTCACTTGTGACTTTTGTCTTTTGAATTGTGATTTTATCCCAGACTGGATTCGGGGATATTGCCCACTGCCCACTGCTTGTTGCCAACTGGATTTCTGCTATTACATTGAAGATCGCCGCTTCCACCTCGCAACCGTTGTCATCCACACACACCACGTTATAGTCACCGCTTGCAGTTGCGATGTAAAAATAATCTGTGGCCCCGCCGATGAGATTGCCATTGAAATACCATTGATACATCATTGCGCCTGCGATTGCAAAAAGGGTATCGCCGCTTTGCGTGATGGATTGAGGTGCGGGCTGCGGATAAACAGTGATGTAATTGTTCAGCGTTTGTAAATCAGTGCCGTTGGCATTGGTTGCACTGAGCGTTACATAATAGGTCCCCGGCACAGCATAACAAATGTTCTGCGGATTTACGTCTGTACTGGTGTCGGGCGTAGCTCCCTGGAAACTCCACTGGTAAGAAACTGCATTGAGGGAAAGGTTTGTAAAATTGATGCACGTGCCCGGACAGATCGTAGCGTCACTCGCAGCGAGGGCAGCAACAGGCAATGCGCAAGCAGGGGTTGTGTTAGAATATACAAAGTCATCCAGGAATTCAGGAAGTCCGTATGAAACATTTGCGCCGTTGAGGCTGATGGCCTGCGGAACATAATTACATGCCGCTCCTGATAAATCCGGTTGGTTGATCACGCTTATCGTGCCCGGAGAGCCTGCATCCACACAATAAATTTTTCCATCGGTTGCAAGCTGGATGCCGATGGTGCCTGGCGGACAAGGGATGTCGTAAACAATTGAATCCAGGACAAGGTCATATTGCACGATGCGCGGATTGAAGCCGCTGGTGGCAAAATAGAGGAACCTGCTGTTCGGAGAAAATGAAACTCCGTAGTACCACACTGCAGGCCCGGGATAAGTTACAGAGAGCAATGTATCAGCATTTGAAATGCTTCCATTCGTATTATCAAAGTCTAAAATTTCCGCGTATGGAAACTGACCTTGTCCGTCCACGAGCGCAATCCTTGAATGGTCAGGGGAAATTTTCATTTCACCGTAAGAGGAAGCGGCGGAACCGTCGCCATGAACCGGGCCCACGGGGCTGACCACAGGGTTGATGATTCCTGCTGCCGATACTTGCCAGGCATAAAAAATATTGGTGAAATGTTTTTGCGAGACCACCCAATAATCGGTGCCGTTGCTGTGACGGCAAACAGCTACTTTCTCAGAAGCTGTATCCATGAGGTGTATGTTTTTGAATCCCAGCATGACGTCGCCGTTGCCTCCGTCCAGGCACATGTCAACGATGGAATAGTTGAGCCCGTTGTTCAGCTGGTGGATGAAATCATCGGTGGTGAAGATGTAGTATTTGTTGGGGTCGCCGGGCATGGGAAGAATGACGGACGATTGCGATGAAGATTGCCCTCCCCCGATGTTCGTTCCGTTCGGCATCAAGGCATGCAAATGATTGTAAACCGTTTCGCCGTCGGTATAAAATAACAGTTGTCCCGCGCTGTCGCTGATGGTAGCGCATCCCTCTATGTTCGTGGTGGAGTTATGCGTTTGTCCGTTGGTGAGTAAGACAGGCGCGCCGGAATTGAAATCCAAGCCTGCATATTCGCCGAAGTACCAGAGGTTCGCCTGCTTTTGTGCAAGGGCGGGAGCGCTGTAATATGCGCCGGCAATGGAAAGTATCAGTACATATTTTCGCATTTAGTGTTTTATAAATTTAACGTGGTAAGTTTTATCAGTTGTAGTTATTTCAAGGAGGTACATTCCCGGAGAAAGAAAATGACAGTCCATGGTCAGCAGTCGTGCGTCAGCAGTTAACACAATTTCACCGAACACATTGTAAACAGAAATCCCACAGGTTGTACCGGGCGGTGTTCCGATAACGGTAAGTGTTTCCTCAACAGGATTCGGAAACACTGAGGGCAGAGGACTGAAGGCTGATGTCTGAAGTTCCGTCATAACATTGAAGACCGCTGCTTCCACTTCACAACCGTTCAAGTCCGTGGCAACTACATTGTAGTCTCCGTTTGCAGGTGCGATGTAAAAATAATCTGTTGCTCCGTTGATGATATTCCCATTGAAGTACCATTGATAGGAAGCAGAACCTGCAATGGCGAAAAGGGTGTCACCGCTTTGCGTGATGGACTGCGGAGGAGGAGAAGGATAAACGGTGATGTAGCTGGAGAGGAGAAGTGTGTCGCTTCCGTTGGCATTGGTGGCGATGAGTTGCACATCATAGCTGCCGGGATCAGGGTAACAAATATTTTGCGGGTTGGTGGTTGTGCTGCTATCGGGTGTAGCGCCGGGAAAGGACCATTGATATGAAGATGCGTTGTAAGATAGGTTAGTAAAATCAGTGCATGTGCCAGGGCAAATATTATTAGATGCATTAAATTGAACAATGAGAGGAGGACTGCAGACTGATACACAAAATGTATAAGGAGTGAATACCCATAAATCACCCAGCAATGCGGTTCCAACATTGCTTCCGCCAAAAATATAATAACGATCATCCTCACCCCACCATGCCAAAGCACCGAACCGGGCACATGGCCGATTTGCAGGAGACTGTATGCCGAGGGAACCGAAGTGGCCAGGGTCATTCAAATTACTGGAACCCCAAATTAAATTCCATTTCAAATCATCCGGATTAAATAACCAAAGGTCACTGTATGTATCTTGAAAATTATCGTATCCGCCAAACATCCAGAACTTGCCACAGTTATCTGTTATCGATGAGCGATGCTCAAATCGGCTCCAGGGATTTATTGTATCGGGAATGCATGTATTCTGATAAGCAGGAGAAGTTAAGCTGTTCAGTGTGTTAGTTCCCGCCATCCATGTCCATGTATTTATACTTTTATCATATTTCCAAACATCGTCACCGTTTGAAAAGCCTACTCCTGCAAGGCTTCCACCAAATAGCCAAAAATTATCTTGTGCATCTTTCCATTTGGAGTATGAAAATCTTCCACCAGGGTCATTGTTTGCATTGGGTACGCCTTTAATACCATAGTTAACCGGAGCTCCGCTCAAGGCTGAGCCTTGCATCCAGGTCCATTCATTTGTACCAATATCATATTTGCATAAATCATTTAGTAATCCTAAGGTTCCAGAATCATCAAAACCCAATCCCCCTAATAGCCATAAATTATTCAAGGAGTCTGTCCAGGAAGCGCAGGCCTCTGTCCTTGAACCAGGCATATTTCCTGTATTTGGAATACCCTTCACGCCATGAATACCGCTGGCATCCGGCGTCTGGCTACCACTCATCCACGTCCATTCATTTGTACTTATATCATATTTCCACAGGTCACCGTAGGAGGAAGCTATATTATAGCCGCCAAAGAGCCAGAGATTTCCTGAAGTGTCAGTCCATGTCGTTGAACCAAAGCAACGTTCACCAGGTGTATTACCCGGATCAGACACCCCTAGAGTGCCATAAACCGGAGCCTGATAAAAAACGCCATTCCCTTTCACCCAGGTCCACTCCAATGTAACCGGATTAAATTTCCATAGGTCATTATACTGTTGATAGCTACCGCTGTATACCCAAAAGTTGCCTTCTTTATCTTTCCATTCAACCGATTCATAGTCGGCAGCGGGATGATTATATATGGATGGAACACCTTGGGTTCCAAAAGCCGGCAATGCAAATAGATTAGTATCGCCGCTAATCCATGTCCATTCCCCGCCTTGCGAATAAGAACTCTCAAAATAAAAAATCGAAATTGCAATGAGTGTCCAATATTTTTTCATCATGAAAAATATTCATTACCAAATTACACGATAACATATCTGTGATCGCCCACCAAATATAGCAGAAGTTAATTAAGACGAACAAGGAATTTTGACAAGGCGTTAAAATGGGTTCTCCGTTGCTGCCTTTAACAGGAATACCTGTTCTTGCAGGATTCGCAATAAGTATATTCGTATCTATTAGTACTTCGTAGTTAGTAGTTAGTAATCCTCTGCACCAGTTTGCTCTCACCGGTTTCAACCGAAATGACATCCGATGCAAAAATTCCTTCGCTCACCCCAGCCCTAAAGCGAGCCATCGCCCGATGTTCCTTCAAATCAATATTTCGTTATTCGTTGCACGAGTTTGCTCTCACCCGTTTCAACTGACAGGAAATAAACTCCTGATGAAAAACTTTCCGTGTTGATGAAAAGATTGTTGCGGAAAAGAGCATAGGATTCATTGTACACGAGTCTTCCATCAGCATCAAAAATCTTTACAACGATGGACTCGCTAACCTCTTTATTAAACAATACCCCGATCTCTTTTCCGAATGGGTTCGGGTAAAGCGACTTAATGGAAAGCGGAGATTTATCCTTGTGGCTGAGTGCAACAATATTGCTGTACTTAAAAATGCCATCATTGTCAATCTGCTTCAATCGATAATACAAAACCGCATTTCCAATATCAGAATCTTTAAATGAATAGTCTTTTACGGAAGTAGAATTTCCTGCGCCAACAATAAAGCCGATGTTTTCAAACTCATTTCCATCCAGGCTCCGCTGCACTTCAAAGCCGGAATTATTTATTTCAGAAGCAGTAGACCATGCCAGCAAATTATAATTTCCCTTTACTTCCCCGCTGAATGAAAGCAGTTCCACCGGCAGCGGACTGGTATTCGGCGGCCCCGTAATTTCAAAATTGTCGACGGCGGCTCCTGCCTTTGTCACAGATCCATCGCTCATGAACACAAACCGGAAGGCAACCATCGGGTTTCCTTTCAACGCAGAAATATCGAGTTGGTGTTTGTAATAAGTGCTGCCTGTATCCGAACAGAAAAATGGTTCGCCTGTTGGAAACACGGAACCTCCCGCAAGGTTGTTGAAGTTGTACCACTGCGGAGGACTGTACCCTCCGAGCATCGTCCAGTTGCTTCCTTTGTCCAGCGAATACTCAATGCGGAAACCATCGTATCCCTGCTCAAACCTCCACTTGCTGTAGAAGCTCAGGATGTACGTTCCGTTGGCCGACATGTTAAAGCTCGGACAATATAAATTTGAGCTGGAGTTGTCGGCATAGTTGGCTGCGGTAAGTCCCGTAACCCATGCATACGATCCGCTCACGGTTCCGTTTTTATTTGCAATGGCTGAATTGCCGCGCTCCCATGGCGTTCCCCCGATATTTTCTGCGCCGAAGTCAAGGGCGTTCACATCGAAGCTTCCCCCGTCTCCATTCACAACAAGGTAAGGCGTTCCGCGGTCAGGCAGAACCTGTACATAGCTCACCTTCGTTTTTGTATAGGCGCCGTTGTTATTGATCACCAATGTGATCGTGTACAATCCCGGCAAGGTGTAACTGTGCGTTGGATTTTTTAAAGTAGAGGTTCCTCCATCCCCGAAGTTCCAGTTCCATGCAGTTGATTTATATGAACCGTCAGTAAACTGAACTGTCTTATTCGTATATGTGATGACCGGTGAAGCAGTGAAGTCAGCTGCCGGCGTCATGAAAACATCAGAGGTAAATAAACCCCTTCCATGTGTAGCTGCAGCAACAAGATTGTCACTTGAACGGATCTGCAGCATTTCCACACGCGTGTTTGCCAGTCCGCTGTTGGAAGCGCCCCAAACGGTAGCACCTGCATTCAGCAAATCGGTTGACCATGCACCAACTTCCGTCCCGAGAATTGCCTGCTGGTTGTTGAGCGGGGAAAACAAAGCCCAACGCACAGGCATGTCGGGCAGGTTTCCTTCCACGCTCGTGAACGTAGGTGCGCCCGCCAATGCATTCGTGGTTTCCCAAACGCTGTTGATTCCGTAGTTGGAATATGTAACGAGGAGATGGTTGTCATTTCCGTTTTCAATGGCCACACATGAAACGCTGTTGCCCGCTACCGGCGTGCCTACCACGACACCCGCCACCGGTGTTGCAACGGTATTCGCATTGTCCACACGCACGATGCTGCCGTTGCTCAATCCGAAGAAAACTCTGTTGGGCGTGTTCTGTGAAACTGAAATGTGCCGGATGTTCGACCCGGCGAAATTGGTGACGTTGATCGTTGCAGTGGTTGCTCCGGATTGCGGATTTGTCCACCGAAGGTAATTACCGGCGCTTATCGCAGCATAAAAAATATTGGAAGCATTGTCGTAATCGGTGGGGTTCACAAAACTTCCCGTATTGCCGAAGCTTACAGAAGTCCACGTGTTTCCGCCGTCGGTTGAACGGTAATAATTATTATAAACATAGGACGTCCATTGGTATTGCGGCTGGTCCTGGTCGATATGACAAAAACATCCGTCACCGCCTGTAGGACTGGTCACGGCATTGATACCGGGGTTAGTGAATTTATGCGTTCCGTTGTCCTGAGCGCCTGCAAGAAAATAATTTGAATAAGCCGTAGGATGCATGGCACATCCATAATATTGTGTCACATCATAAGAATTGTCTTTGCCCGTGATCGCAGGAACGGCTGCAGTAGCATTGGCAGAGCGCCATACGCCGCCATCGTTTCCGAAATAAATCACATTTGAATTTCCAGGCTCAAACATGGCCATGTGCTGGTCGGCATGCACATACTGAAAGCCAAAGCCGCCATACCAGTGCGCAATCTGCGACCAGGAAGTGCCGCCGTTGGTCGTCTTGAATAAATCCACGCCTCCCACAAAAACATTGTTCGCATTATTTGGATCTACGGCAATGCTCATGTCATACCATGCCTGAGTGCGTGTAAAATCTGCTGCAGGAATTCCGCCATCAGCATCTGCAGGTTTGGCGCAGGCCGTCCAGCTTGTTCCGCCATTGGTGGTTTTATAAATATTCAGAAGAGCGCTGCCACTTTCCACGTAAGCATAACAGGTGCTGGCGCTGGAGGGCGCGCATGCAATATCCACGCGTCCAAATCCAGTGGAAGGAAAACCGTTGGCGCCTGTATTCAACAATGCCCAGGTTCCGGCATTTCCAGTGGTGCTGCGGTACACGCCGCCATTGCCTCCGAGGGAACCTGCCCAGATAGAATTGTCTGCTGCAAGATCCACGTCGCTGAAGTTGTCGGTCACAGAACCCCCGGGTGCAGATGATCCAAGCACGCGGTTGAAAGTGGCGCCTCCGTCCTGGGACCGGAATAAACCGTTGCGTGTGGTTGCATAGATGTCGCCGGATGGATGAACGATCATCCGGTTCACATAATAAAAGTTCGAATTGTTTGTGGAAGCAAGCTGGCTCCACGTTGCGCCTGCATCGGTAGACTTCCATATTCCCAATCCGCGCAAGGCGTCGGCATTAAAATACCCTTCGCCTGTTCCGAAATACATCGTTGTCGGGGATGAAGGATTGAACGTAATCGTAGTCACAGCAATGTTGCTGAAGAAATCATTCACCGGTGTCCACACGGGGTTTGCCACCGTGATGTCTGTTGTTTTCCAAAGACCTCCGCCCACGCTTCCGGCCCAGATCGTTTTCTTAGTCGGGTCATTAGGATCCACCAGGATGGAGCGCGTTCTGCCGCCGATGTTATTGGGTCCGCGCTCTGACCATGCAATGCCTGGAATGGCTGCCTGCGTGCTGTTGCCGTATTTCGGGCGCTGCAGCGTTTGCATGGCGTATTGTTTCGCAGCGATGAGCCGCTCACGCGGAACTGTATTCGACGCTACTTCTTTGGTGATCTCGAACTCATACTGCATGGCTAAATCCATCCGGTCCTGAAGCGGGATGCTATTTTCTTCTTCCTCTCTGTCAACATGTTTTAAACCGGGATGAAAAAGAAATTTCCTGCAGCCCAAAAAGATTGCCGCAGCAAGAATTACTAAAAAAATTAAACGGGTGATTACAGGCCTATACATGTTCCCTCAACAGCTCAGCAGGTGTCCCAAGGACAGCATTTACTTAAGGATGTAAATATAGTAACTCTTTTTCCATTAATCTAAAAGCAGGTAAAGCCATGATATCCCCTGATAAATAGGCCTTTAAATGAAAAACCCTGCCGGTTTCAACGACAGGGTTTTTTCTATAATTCTTTGCCGGGTTACCGTATGGCGTTGATTTGCCGGGTACGCTCGTTCAGCAATTGCATCGTCATTTTGTAATCAGCCAGTGATACGGGGCGGATGTTCATGATGTCTTCTACGCTCACACGATGGCTGAGGCGGGCGCAGGACTCGCGGTCGTAGTTGTCGAAGGCCTGGCGATAGGCTGACATGTCAGACTGGTTGATGAAAAAATATTCAACCCGGCCCTGGGCCACATTGTATTTGTTTACAATAATTCCCGGGAGCTTACGTCCGTCACGGAAAGAGAACATGCTGTAAACGTGTATGAGGTCTTGTATTTCGATGGTATTCATAATGTTATTTTTTGTAGTTAATGATGCAAGCTATGTGTGAATTAATATTTGTCAAGAGTTAATTGGCCAACGATGACATTAATCAGGTGAACGGGTATAAAACGGAGTCCCCTTTGTACTTTTGCAGCCTTTATTAAAAAAGCATACCAGCAATTATGGCTAAATGGAATAAATGGATAGCGGGTGCATTGGGTTGGGCTATGGGCGGGCCGATCGGGGGAATCCTTGGCTTTGCGCTGGGCGCCATCAGCGATGAAGCGACTCAGAGTTACAGGCCCGGAGCGACGCCTTTGCCGAATGATTTCAGTGCTGCACTGCTTGTGTTGTGTGCTGCGGTGATGAAAGCTGACAACAGGCTGATGAAAACAGAGCTCGAATATGTGAGGAAATTTTTCACACAACAGTTCGGGGCGGAACTTACCAGGCAGCGCATGCTGCTCCTTCGCGAGATCCTGAAGCAGGATATTCAACTCTATGAAGTATGCAGCCAGATCCGGGTGAATGTGGATTCGTCTTCACGTTTACAGTTGCTTCATTTGCTTTTCGGCGTAGCCGCCGCTGACGGACATGTGAACAAGGATGAGCAGGACCTGCTGCGTACGATTGCCGCACAGATCGGGATCAGCGAGCGCGATTACTTGAGCCTGCAAAGCATGTTTGTAAAGGACGGCGATGCTTCGTATAAAATTCTCGAGATCGCAAAGTCGGCCAGCGAAGAGGACGTCAAGAAAGCTTACCGCAGGATGGCGATGAAATACCACCCCGACAAGGTACATCATCTTGGAGCTGAATTCCAGAAGGATGCACAGGAGAAATTCAAGAAGATCAATGAGGCGTATGAGACGATCAAGAAGGAACGGGGAATGAACTGAGTAACCAGTAGGCAATAGGCAATGAACAAAAGGTTCAAATGTTCAATTGACATTCGTTGGTTGGCAATTGGCCGTCACTGAATATTTTTATTGCGGAAGCGTTCTTTTCTTTACCAACTGCAAATTCCATCCGAAAAGGATCCGGATGACAATTGCAAAATGAATTATGAATTACCTCGATATCGCACTTGCCATCCTGCTGCTCATCGGACTGGTGCGCGGATTTATGAAAGGATTTATTTTTGAGATCGCCGTGATCGGCGCGCTTTTCCTGGGCACCTATGCGGCGTTCAAACTGAGCTGGTGGCTGCAGCCTTACGTTCTCAAAATCGGGAACATGAGTCCGTTTACGGTTAACCTGGTCTGTTCCGTCCTGATGTTTACACTGGTGTGCGTCGGACTTTTTTTCCTTGCGAAACTTTTTACAGGGCTTGCTGACATGGCAGCGATGGGAATCTTCAACAAAATTCTCGGTGCCATTTTCGGCTTGCTGAAGTATGCATTTATCACCAGTGTGCTCCTGTACTTTTTTAATTTACTGGACGTAAAGCATCATTATATTTCTTCGGACACAAAGGCGGAGTCGCACCTATACTATCCTGTGATGAAAATGTCGCCCGCTTTGTTGCCGCTCATGAAGGAGATGAAAGACGAGGTGACGGCAGCTACTGATCAGTGGGAGGAAAAAAAGATGGAAGCCGTGATCCCTGATCCGGCACCGGGCACAAGGAAACAGCGATGAAAAAAAATATTGTCATCTTTTTAATTCTTGTCCTTGCCCTCGGACGCACGGCATTTTCACAAGACGATCCCAAAGCGATCCTCGAAAAATGTTTTTTAAAGTGCAATGCCCTCAACGGCGGCAGCTTTAAAATGGATATTTCAAAAAAATCTTTTCGCGACAGCAAAGCTTCAACAACATCTTCTGATTGCAGGTTTTTGAGGGTGGAAGGAGATTCAACTTCCGCTTTTAAATTTTTTGTGACGTTGAGCAGCGGTGACGGCACGCTGTGCACGAGCAATGACCTTGTCCAACTCAGAGGCGGTGACAGCACAGGAGCGATTTATTCCCGCAGCAGCAACCAGAGCATGTACAGGGGCGCGTTTCAAAGCGAGGGACTTTTCCCCCCATTCTTCCAGCCGGGGGTTGTGTTCAGCCTGGACCGCTTTGAACAGTCAACCCTTATTGTGCGTCAGGGAAAAGACGAAGTAGCGCTGGGCAAGCCGTGCTATCAGGTTAAAATGATAGACCTGATCCGTGCTTCTTTGCCTGACGGACAACGACAGGAAAAAACTTTTCTCATTGACAAGCAAACGTTCCTTCCTGTGTTCTATCAAGAGAAGAGTGTGATGAAGCTGAACACGGATTCTGTCTCGAAAGAAAATACATACCGGCTCACGGAACTTTCTACTACGCCGCTGCATGATTCCCTTTTTACTTTCAAAAACATTCCGCCTCACTTCGAACTGAGAAGCATTTTGGAAAATGTTTACCATCATCACCTCAAAGAAGGAACTGCAGCGCCTGCATTTACCGGAAAAGTAATGGGCGGCGACAGCCTTACCTTAAAATCTCTTCTTGGAAAAAAAATCCTGTTGTTTTTCTTTTACCGCACAAGCTACCCATGCTTAAAAGCGCTGAATGCCATGCAGAATTACGAGCGCGAAAACAATGACACGAAAGTATTACTCATCGGCATTGATGCAAGTGGAAGTGAGCTGGGAGCGCTCTTGGCCAAGCGGAACATTACGCTGAAAGCCATCGAAGACGGGCAGTCCATCGCTGACAAATATTTCGTTACCGCGACGCCTTCATTTATCCTGGTCGATGAGAAGGGGATTGTCAGGAAAATTAAAATGGGGTTTCGTGAAGGCGGGGAAATGGATTTGCATTATTAGACGCTCTCGAAGCAATCCTGTTGGTTACCAGTGCAATTCTATTATTTTGTCCCGACCTGACAGGTCACCTTCTACCTGACAGGTCATCTTCTACCTGACAGGTCGGGTTGTAATATTTTCAATTTACATAAGTGCGGAGCGATTCTTATTCTTCAATCGCTTGAATGCCCGGCAAAACCTTCCCTTCAAAATATTCGAGCATTGCTCCGCCGCCGGTTGAGACGTAGCTCACTTTATCCGCAAGCCCGAATTTATTGACAGCAGCAACAGAGTCGCCCCCGCCTACCAGGGAGAAAGCGCCGCCTGAAGTAGCGTTTGCTACAGCATTTGCAATTTGTCTCGTACCGTCCTGAAATTTTTCCATTTCAAAAACTCCCATGGGGCCGTTCCACAGGATTATTCTTGAACTGCTGATGGTTTCGCTGAATTCAGCAATTGCCTTTTTCCCGATATCGAGGCCCATCCAACCTTCCGGTATGGCATTGCTGGAGGCTTCGCCGGAAGCCGCATTCGCATCAAACTTATCGGCAACAATCGAATCTGCAGGAAGGATCAGTTTTACGCCTGCATCCTTTGCTTTTTTTAAAAGAGTTTTCGCAAGATCCAGCTTGTCTTCTTCCACGAGCGAATTCCCGATCTCACCGCCCATAGCTTTGAAGAATGTATATGCCATTCCACCGCCAATGATGATGTTCTGCGCTTTTGACAAAAGATTTTCGATCAGCAGGATTTTATCGCTCACTTTTGCGCCTCCCAGAATTGCAGTAAAAGGTTTTTCTGAACTTTCCAGGACGCGCTCGGCATTGGCGATTTCATCACGCATCAGGTAGCCAAAACATTTTTTTCCCGGAAAAAATTTCGCAATCACAGCCGTGGAAGCATGCGCACGGTGGGCAGTTCCGAAAGCGTCGTTCACATACCATGTTCCAAGCTCAGCCAGCTTTTGCGCGAATCCTTCATCTCCTTTTTCCTCTTCTTTATGAAAGCGCAGGTTCTCCAGCAGTAATACTTCACCGGGTTGAAGCGATTCAGCAGAATTTTTCGCCTGTTCACCGATGCAGTCGTCAGCGAATTTTACCTGGAGATTCAGCAGGGATGAAAGCGTGCCAAGCACGTGCTTCAGGGAATGTTTTTCATAGTCAACGCTGCCGTCTTCCTTCAGCTTCTTCAACGGGCGGCCGAGGTGGCTCATGAGAATTGCCGAACCTCCATCGCTCAGAATTTTTTTAATGGTCGGCATGGCGGCGCGGATGCGGGTATCATCAGTTACGGCAGAAGTCTTCTTATCCAGTGGTACGTTGAAATCAACGCGGATCAATACTTTTTGCCCGGAGAAGTTGTTGTCGTCTATCGTTTTCATAAAACATATAAAAATGGGGCGCAAATATAGTCAGGGCAATCATTATTTTCGCGGAATGCAATTCAGCCAAGTCATCGGACAGCAGGAAGTAAAAATGCGGTTGACGCGCTCAGTGCGCGAAAACCGGGTGAGTCACGCCCTCCTTTTCCTGGGCGCCGAAGGATCAGGAAACCTCCCGTTGGCCATTGCATTTGCCCAATACCTTGTATGTGAAAACCGCGGAGAAGAAGACGCCTGCGGACACTGCCCGGCATGCGTGAAAATGAAAAAACTGGTACATCCTGACGTGACGTTTTCATATCCTGTCACCACGAGGGAAAAATTGAAAAATCCGAAAAGCGTTGACTTTGTAACTGAATGGCGGAAGGCTGTGTTGCATAATCCGTATCTCAACTACAATGAATGGATCACGGAGCTGGACAGCGAAAACAAACAGGGAAATATTTCCGTGGATGAAAGTGCCGATATCCTTCGCAGGCTGAACCTGAAAAGTGTTGAAGCGCCCTATAAGATTGTAATCATCTGGCTGGCGGAAAAAATGAATGCAGCAGCAGCGAATAAGCTCCTGAAGATTATAGAAGAGCCGCCGGACCAGACATTTTTTTTCCTGGTATCGGAAAATTACGAACAGATCATTCCGACCATCCTCTCAAGGACGCAGCTTGTGAAGCTGAAAAAAATCACTGACGAAGAAATGGCAGAAGCGTTGACAACGTTGCACGGATTGGGCAAAGATTCCGCTCAGAAAATTGCGCATCGTGCTGGCGGAAATTACCTCGAAGCCATCAACCTCATACATCACCACGACGAAGAACAGAATGAAAACAAACGCTTCCTTGAATGGATGCGCGCATGCCTGAAGCTGAACCTGAAATCCATCAATGATCTTACGCAGGAATTGTCAGACACCAGCAGGGAGCAGCAAAAACTTTTTCTACAGAACGGACTACACATCCTCAGAGAGTGCCTGATGATCAACTATGCCGACCGCACGATGATCCGCTTTGAAGGGGAGGAGCTGGAGTCGTTCAAAAAATTTTCTCCCTTTGTAAACGCAAATAATTCTGCGCAGTTTATAGAGGAATTTAACCAGGCACATTTTCACCTGGAAAGAAACGCCAACTTCAAAATTCTTTTTGCAGACTTGTCGTTGAAGGTGAGCAGGTTGTTGCAAGTGAAGCAACAAGCATAAATTCGAATTTTAAAAACTCCAAATCCCCAAAAATTAATAAATCCGAAATCATAAATGCTAAAAGTTGAAACAAGGAATCTTAGCGTGGTTATGAAGGAACCGGATTTAAATGCCTTTGATAAAAATAAAATCAATCTAAAATAGCCCCGATTGACCCTGAAGTGAAGCGAAGCGGATACTTCAGGGAAAGCGGGACGGGATGTGCCATGAAACACAAAGCATCTGCTCCTCAGCATTTATCACATTCCCGAGAATTACTCTGATTCTGAATTTATAACTCCTATATTTCGAATTTTGGTATTGTTTTTTTTTCGTCCCGATACCTGCCCGACTGCGTCATTCAGGCGGGGCTATCGGGATCGGGATTAAAAATTCGATATTCTTGTATTGATTACATTTGCCACAACGCTAATAATTTAACATTTACACCACACTAGTTTTAAGAAGGGAATTCGGAAGTTATGGGATGTGTACCAAGTAAAGATGGAAGCAAGAGTTGCTCAACCGGCGGATCATGCAGTACGGGTGGATGCAACAAGCTGAACGTATACGATTGGCTTACCGGTATGGCATTGCCGGCAGGACAAAAGCCATTCGACATTGTGGAAGTACGTTTTAAAGGAACCCGCAAGGAATATTATCGCAACAAGGAAAATTTTAATCTCGGCATCGGGGATGTAGTTGCCGTAGAATCCATGCCCGGGCACGACGTAGGCGTGGTTTCACTTTCGGGTGAACTGGTGCGCCTGCAGTTAAAAAAGAAAAACATCGCGGAAGATTCAGAAGGTATCAGGGTGTTGTACCGAAAAGCCAAACAAAATGAAGTAGATAAGTGGCATGAGATGCGCACGAAAGAAAAACCTGTTTTGATGCGCACGCGCGATATCATCAAAGCACTTAACCTGCAGATGAAGCTGAGTGACGTGGAATACCAGGCGGACGGCAAGAAGGCGACATTTTATTATACTGCAGATGAGCGCGTGGATTTCCGCGAGCTGATCAAACGGCTTGCAGATGAATTTAAGACGCGCGTTGAAATGCGGCAGGTAGGCATGCGCCAGGAAGCGGGAAGGCTGGGAGGCATCGGCTCGTGCGGGAGAGAGTTGTGCTGCTCCACATGGCTGACGGATTTCCGCACGGTGACAACGAGTGCGGCACGTTACCAGAACCTGGCGCTGAACCCGGCAAAGCTTGCGGGCCAGTGTGGCAAGCTGAAGTGCTGCCTCAATTACGAACTGGATTCTTACATGGATGCATTGAGAGATTTTCCGAATACCAATACAGTCCTTGAAACAGAAACGGGAAGAGCCTTTCACCGTAAGACGGATATTTTCAAACGCATGATGTGGTTTGCTTTCACCCCCGAACAGGGACAGCAGGAAGCTGAGGCAGGATATGACGGAAACTGGGTTCCGCTTCCGGTGGACAGGGTGAATGAAATTATTGCCATGAACAAAAGAAATGAAAAGCCGGCAGAACTCAGGCTGCATGAAGAGGTAGAGATTGAATACCAGCCGGATTTTGAAAATGTAGTCGGGCAGGACCGCATCGACCGCATGGATCATAAGAAAAAGAAAAAACATAAACGGAGAAAACCTGATAACCGCAACAGGAATCAAAACGCAGGAGGCAACAAGCCCAACCAGGGGCCGAACCAGAACCGGAGACCGCCGCAGGGCGGAGGAGGGCAGAAGCCAGGTAATAATTAGGTAGTGCAGCGCGGGCTTTCATGACTGAGAACGGACAATAACGGTCCTGACAGTTTAGGTTTTTTCAGTACTTTTGAATCCTCACATTAAAATCAAACCATATATGAAAAAGATTGCAGCATGTAGCTTTTTACTTTTGACAACGGCGCTCATATCCAGCGCGCAAATTGACAACGGGAGATTTGAAAACTGGACAACTGCCACAACAGGTATTTATGTGTACGATTCCCTGGTGAATTGGAAAACAACGGAATTACTTTCTCTGCAGAATTCGGGAAACGCCCATCACAGTGTTCAGAAAGAGACTTCCAATGTTTATGAAGGAGCCAGTTCAATTGTTTTAACATCATGGAGCACCACCGGCTTCCCTGTAGACGGCTTGCCAGGCTGTGCCACCAACGGTGATGTTGTTGTTGTACTTAGTCTGCAATCAAGTGTGACGCCTGTAGGAGGTGTCCCTGATATAGAGCGGCATGCAGCTTTGATGGGTTATTATGAATACATTCCTGTTGCAGGCGATCATGGCTCTATTGAAACATGCCTTACGAAATGGAATGGCACCTCGCGGGACACCATCGCATTAGGTGCGCTGGATGCCGCTTTGAATATTGGTTCTTATACTCACTTTGCCATTAACCTGGCACCACTAAGTGCCGGCGCTCCTGATACATCACTGATCTGGATGCAGTCGAGCCCGCGCAGCCCGATTCCTTCCGGCCAGACCGGAAGTGTGCTGAGGGTCGATTCACTTTACTACTCCGGAATCATCGGCATTGATGAAATGTCACCGCTCGTTAAATCCATGCTTACCTATCCTGTTCCTGCCGTGAATGATATCAATGTGCACGTTGAACTTGTAAGTCCTGTCACGATGCATTACGAAATCATGGATTCCAACGGGAAGTTGGTGAGGACCGATAAAATGAATTCAAACAAGCAGGAAATCAATGTAAGCAAGCTCTCCGCCGGAAATTATTTTATCACCTTGCGTGATGATTCGGGCGCAAAGCTTTGCTCCGATCATTTTACAATCGCGCGGTAACTTAACTTAAAGCGATTTGAAAAGGGAAGACATAGGCGCTTCCCTTTTTTATTAGAACCTGTCTCAAAATTACCTGCATGTCTTTTTCTGTGCCTTCTCCTTTCTTCTGCGTTGCTTTTCTCGCCCGGACTCCTTCCGGTATGGCCTTCGAAAAGCGCCTTGTATAGAGAACAAATACTTGAAAAACCTTATGAACTTAATTTTGAGATAGGTTCTGGAGTGATTTGTACCAGCAGGTGCCTGATTTGTCCATCGTCCGACGATTGAATCGTCAATATCTTTGAAGGATCATTTTAATTCATATTCAAAATGAAAAAGCAATTACTGTTCTTCATGTTAATTCTCAGTGTTGCAATTTCCCTGGCTCAGGTGCCCAATGCTGATTTTGAAAACTGGACAGCTAACGGGAACGATACCATTCCGGAGAACTGGTCATCTTCGGGATTAGGCGCAGGCAGATCTCCTGTTGCGCAGTCGGGCAATTATTCAGCTTACGTTTGGAACTGGTATTACTATGCAAGGGGATGGATCGTAAACGGAGACGTTACCGGCATGGTCTTCTCGCAATTCAACGCCTACCTGGGCGGCACACCGATCAGTCAAAAGCCATCCAAACTTCACGGCTATTATTTTTTCAACCCTGATGACAACGGGGCATTTCCGGATTCGGCCTTTGTAAGCGTGATCGCAAAAAAATGGAATGCCTCACTTCAGCGGCCTGACACAGTTGCATTGGCCAGGTTGCATTTGCCGCCTGCAGGGGCATTCGAACCCTTCACTGCTGACATTGCAGACATGGCTGCAGGCATAGATCCTGATTCCATCGTCATCAGCTTCTGGTCATGCTATGACAGCAATTGTTTTTGCGACAACGGGGGAGACGGATACTGTCTTTTCTTTTATGTCGATAACCTGTCCCTGGAATTTCCAAGCGGCATTATTTCGATTGATGACTGGTTTGGACAATTTTCTGTTTTCCCGAGCGTGGTATCGGAAACAGCGACCATCCAGGTGCCGGAATCCAATTCACAGTTGGTGAGTTTGTCTCTTTACGATGCCCTCGGCAGCCGCGTGCGGAAGACAGAAGCCATACAGGGATCAAAAATTATTTTCAACCGCAATGAATTGTCTCCCGGAGTTTATTTTATGCAGGCAGAAGCCGGCGGGAAAATTTCCGGGGCAAAAAAGATCATCCTTTTGTAGTTCCCTCTCTCAGTTGAATGTAAAAAGGAAGGCCGCGGCCTTCCTTTTTTGTTGCATTGTATTTTATGGTTCCCGTTTATTCTGCATGCGGGCTGAAGCGGATCCAGCCGTCGTAGATGTCATTCATGTTGTCGAAGGTGTCAACCCATTTCACAAAGAGCTTGCGGAACTCTTCAATTTCCTCCCGCAGCAACTTCACGTATTTCTGGTCCACCATTTTTTCATAGGACAGCGTATTGGCTTGTATGGAAAGCTGTTTTGCATGGTACTGGATGAGTACAGCGCTTTCCATGCGCAGGGAATAGAGGTCTCCGCCTTCGGCGCCGGCAATCTTGGGAGCGAGCATCATGGCGTCTTCCACCATCATGTCTTTGACAGAGGCAAACGGGTGTTCGTCGTCAATCACGCCGGTGAGTGCTTTGGTGAGTTCGTAAATCTGTTTTGCTTTTTTCATCACGGGCATGTTCTGGATGCGGTCACGTTCTTTGCGTGCTTCAGCCATGTCCTCAGGAGTGGGTTCCTCGAAGTTTTTGAAAAACTCTTCAGCGTCAAAATTATCGTCATCATCAAATGCTCCCATACAAAACTTTTTTTGAATGCAGTAAATGTATAAGATGAATCGGAAATACAAAAAAAAATTTATCCACAATAAAATACTGCTTTATTAAATTTACTGTATCATATTATAGTTATGTGGCTAAAGCCAATTTGTTTTGGTTTCAGTTCCCCGGACTGAAGTCCGGGATAAATAAAACAATACTCATCTGTGTGAACATTTTATTTTTTGCAAAGGTCGCCGCAGGTACGGTGAACGATTTTGTTCTTTGATTTGCGACTCGGTATTTTTTATTCGAAATTAAAATTAAGTTTACCTTGCTCTCAAGTTTTATGCAGGATATTGATACACTTATCATCGGCTCTGGTGCCGCCGGTCTTTCAGCAGCGATCTGCCTTTCACGGGCCGGACAAAAAGTGCTTGTGCTCGAACAGCATGATGTACCCGGCGGATGGTGTCACAGTTTTTTGCTGAATGGACAGCGGTTCAGTCCGGGCGTGCATTACATTGGCATGATGGAAAAAGGAGAATCCACGAGCGAGTTGTATGAAGGACTGGGAATTGCGAACGACCTCACCTTCTTCCGGATGAACCCGAAAGGCTATGAGCACGTGCACATCGGGGAACATAAAATCGACTTGCCTGCAGGACTGGATAAGCTCGTCGAATCGTTGTCAGAGAAGTTTCCGCATGAGAAAAAAGGCTTAAAGAAATACCTGGAGATGGTGCATGAAGTAAGCCAGCAACTCCAGTTCATTGTGAAGATGCGCGGCTTCCTCGACAACCTGCTTGTTGTTTACCGCACGCGATACCTCGGCAAGTATGGATTGTTCAGCCTGAAAAGAGTGATCAACTGGTTCATCAAGGACCCGTTGCTGCAACGAGTGCTGAATGCACAGTGCGGCGACCATGGACTGCCGCCATCACTGGCAAGCTTTCCGTTGCACTGCGCCGTAATGGACCATTATTTCAACGGGGCGTATTACCCGATGGGCGGCGGCGCGGGAATCGTGAAGGCCATGACGAAGTCTATTTCGAAATATGGGGGAGAGGTGCGCACCCAGCAAAAAGTGAAAAGAATTCTGTTGGAACAGGCAGGAGATAAAAAACGCGCCGTGGGTGTGGAGCTGGTAAGTGGGGAAGTGATCAAAGCGAAGCGCATCATCTCCAATGCCGATCCGAATAAAACTTTCGTTGAAATGGTGGGAGAAGAAAACCTCAGCGAAAAACTGCGGAATCGCCTGGCAAAAACACGTTACTCGGTTACTTCGCTGCTTTTGTTTCTCACGGTAGACATGGACGTGCGTGCAGGAATGGATTCAGGAAACATCTGGATGCTGAAAGACCTGGACATTGATATTATTTATGAGAAGATGGTAGCTGATGATATCCTCACCGACGATGAATTTCCTGGATTGTTTATCAGTTGTACTACACTTAAAGATCCGCCCAGCTTCAACGGCAGGTACCACAACATCGAAGTGGTGACGTTCATTGATTACAAAACATTTGAAAAGTTCAAGGATGAAGGCGGTCACAAGACGCCTGAGTATTTGGCCATGAAGAAACGCATCTGTGAAAAGATTCTGAACAGTCTCGAAAAAATTCTTCCCGGTGTGCGCGGCAAAATTGTGCAGATGGATTTGGGCACACCGATCACCAATGAGTTCTACATCAACTCCACACGCGGCAATGCGTATGGAACGGAAAAAATTCTTCGCCAAAGCGGACCGTTTGCATTTCCGCCGAAGTCAGAGATCGAAAACCTGTATCTCTGCGGGGCCAGCATACTTGCGCATGGTGTGGCAGGCGCAGCCAACTCAGGCGTGAAGACTGCCGCCGTTATTTTAAAGTGTCATCCTTCCGATCTGCTCAAGCCCGATCCATCACAGAATGTAACCATCTTCGATGCTGAGGACAGCAGCACCTGGAGTGAGCAGGTTCATGAGAAAATAAAAAGCAAGAAGGCGAGGTTTAAGGAGATTATCAGCGAATACGAATCGTAACGAATTTACGAATGAGGGAATTTACTCCTTCGTGACCTTCTCCGTGAAAACTCCCTTGACCGATCTAACGCGCACTAAGTAAATTCCACGTGGCAGCGCGACGAGGCAGAGGATTTGATCTTCCGTCAATATTTCTTTTTCAAAAACCAATTCCCCGATTGAATTAAAGACGCTGAGTTCTGCACTTTCTTTTTGTGCTTCAGTGAAATGCAGAGTTATGTTGGTACTGAAAGGTGTTGGGGATAAAAAAAGCTGTTGAGGCGAAAAAGAGTTTTCTAAAACACCTGTACAATTAAGAACGTTCACGGTAAAAGAATCTGAGCGGCTGTCTATGCCCTCCAGCATTATAAACTTTACCAGGTAGTTTCCCGCATTGCTATAGCAAATATTTTGAGGACTAAAATCCTGACTTGTGGAAGGGGAACCGCCGTCAAAATACCACTGGAGCGTGATGAACGCAGAATCGCCGGACGAAAACTGGGAAGTGTTGGTGAAGTCAATACATGTTCCGCTGCAGAAATCCGTATCACTCGGAGTGAAATCAGGAAGAAATATGGGCCCAAAAGTAGCCGGGCTATTTTGACATCCGTTGGTATCAGTAACCACAACAAAATGAGTCCCGTCATGCAAGGCGACGCAATAATAGTTTGTATCATTTGGTATTGAGTCGCTATTTAAATACCATTGATAGTGGAACAATCCCTGGTTAGCAAATATTGTATCTCCGTGCGTATATAAACTTAAAGGGGGATAAGGATAAACGGTAATATAATTCGACATTGTAAGCGTATCGCTACCGTTGCTGTTGGTTGCAATAAGTGTTACGTTATATGTTCCGGGATTGAAGTAACAAATAGAAGAAGGGCTAAATGCCGTGCTGGAATTTGGAGAGGCGCCCGGAAAGCTCCAGTGATAGGATGTAGCGTTCAATGAAAGATTGGTAAAGTTGATGCACGAACCGCAAATGGTTGTGTCGTCAACAGAAAAAGCAGCAACAGGAAATTGCGCTTTCGCACTCAACACATTGACCAGGAGAAATATCGTCAATAATTTTTTCAAAATCTTTAAAAATTATTCTCAAATATATAAAACCTATCCGATATGCAATGAGATCCTGTCATAGCGAGGAATAGCTTGTCCCGCAGAATTGCGGGAAAGCAATCCTTAACCGCACTCGCTAAGACATAATACAAGATCTTGGTGGTCAATTATTTTTTTAAATCAACATAATTTATCTAATGAAAATATTCTTAATTTGACACGATTGACTTTGACTGTAACGCAATCATGGAAGAAGAAAAATCAAATGCTGTAAACGATTCACATTCAGCTTGGGGTGGCAATTGGACCTCTTTAAAAAATGACATTGTAGTTGACTATGCCAAGGCTTATTTAACTGTAATGAAAGACCGGAAGTATTGGAAACTCCTTTACTTTGATGGCTTTGCAGGTGAGGGAAAAATATCTTCAAATTCTGAGATGGATGTTACTATTAGGTTCAGCGCAGCAATGCGTATACTAAATATAGAAAAGCCGCGTTCTTTTGACATGTATTATTTGGTTGAATTAAATTCAAAGAATGCAATTAGCCTGGAGAATCGAATTAATGACACCTTTGTCAATAAGAATGTCTTTGTTGTCCGCGATGATTGTAATAATAAGTTGGTCTCGCTGGCTCAATTTCTAAAATCAGAAAAAGGAAAGGATTATAAGGTTCTTGCCTTTGTTGATCCATACGGAATGGAAGTGAAATGGGAATCAATTGAAATTTTAAAAGATCTTGCGATAGATCTTTGGATATTAGTTCCAACTGGTTTGGGCGTCAATCGCCTTTTAAAAAAAGATGGAAATATTTCAGATGCTTGGCTAAAAAAATTACACAATTTCCTCGGATTGGAGGAGGAAGTAATTCGGAAGTTTTTTTACAAGTCGACAACAACTCTCACTTTGTTTGGTGATGATACAAAGACTAAAAAGGAAATTAATGCTATTGAAAAGGCTGCTGAACTTTATAAGAAGAGATTAAATGAAGTTTTTAAATACGTCTCGCAACCATTTCTACTTAAAAATAGTACTGGAACTATAATGTATCATTTATTTATGGCATCGAATAATGCAACAGGACTTAAAATTGCAAATGATATTATTAGACCAAGGTTAAAATAAAATGGCACAATCAAATATCGAGTGGACACAAATGACCTGGAACCCAACAACAGGTTGTGACAAGCTTTCTGCAGGGTGTAAGTTTTGTTATGCAGAAGTCATGTCTCGCAGATTAAAGGCGATGAACATGGACAAGTACAAAAATGGGTTCAAACTTACGGTTCACCCAGAATCATTGCTAACCCCTTTTGAATGGAAAAAGCCAAAGACGGTTTTCGTAAATTCAATGAGTGATCTTTTTCACGAGGCCGTTCCTCTTTCATTCATTAAAAAGGTTTTTAAAGTAATGAATGATACGCCACAGCATACGTATCAGGTCCTTACTAAAAGGCCGGAATTGGTTTTGAAATACAACCGAAAGTTAAAGTGGTCACCTAATATTTGGATGGGAACTTCGGTCGAAGATTCAAGGGTGACTAACCGGATTGATTTTTTAAGAAATACGGATGCTCACGTGAAATTTCTTTCACTCGAGCCGCTCATTGGTCCTCTGCCGAATCTAAACCTTAGTAATATTCATTGGGCAATAGTAGGAGGAGAATCAGGTCATGGCGCAAGACCAATGAAATACGAATGGGTATGGGATATTAAACGCCAATGCAAGGAAACGGATGTGCTGTTTTTCTTTAAGCAATGGGGGCGTTCTGAATTCAATGTTGATCCGGATGATCCTACAATTGATGCGGAACACCCTCAGCATGCAAAAGGTGGATGCCAGCTAAAAGGAAAGGTATACAGGGATATGCCTGCTCGGCCATAATCAAGGTTGTAAATTAAGGTGTATTATTTGAAAGATAAAGATTCTTATTAGAACAATTGCCCGATTCAATGCTCATTGAATAATCTGTGAAGGGGTCATATTTTTTAGTAATTCAAATTCCAATTTACCATAAATGGTATCGATATACCAGACGCGTTTATCTTTAATCTTAAGAAACCTTAATCCTCCAAGTAATCGATATTCACCCTTTTTATCAGAATCACCAGCCCCATTACTATATTCGATATTTGTTATTGAAGGATTATTTTCTACTATACTTTTATAGCTAATAGGATCAGTTATTGGCAAGTCGTGTATGAGCTGAGGGCATTGACCATTTGGGCAATCGATTTTTACAGGGATTGCATAATTTATCAATTCATCATACTCTGCTTCCATTAGATTATTATGCGAAGAAAAATATTTAATCCCATCAAGGTCTTCAGACATTCTTACCCATTCCAATAGCATTTGTGGAAAAATATATTCTGGTTTAAAAAAATGACTAGTAATTAACTTCTCATCAGGAGGTCGCATGACCTTAGTAGAGCATGCTGCAATTAGTGGCCAAACAGAAATTAAGTAAATCACAAAATCATCAAAGAGCTCCGAGGTTCCGTCACGTTTAAATGAACCTTCAAATCCTCGAAGTATCCAACTAGGGCTCATACTCATTTCCAGAAATTTATACTTACTCGCATCAACGCGCACAACACTCATTTCTTCAAGGTCTTCTGTCTTATTGATTCCTAGCTCAACGCAGCATGTATAAACAGAATTTCCCAAATAAAGACAAGGAAAGCCTGGTATGCTGTATCGTTGTGTAGATATTTTAAACCTATCTTGAAATGGTACATGAAACATGTCAGCCTTACTATGCACATTGCCACCCTTGCTTTTTTTTCTAACCCTAAATAGATTCTCACGAGAGCCTGCAACCAAAATATCCCTTTTCTGTTTCCACAATAAATCGGTTATTCCGTCCACCCCATTTTTAAATTCTAAGAATGCTTTTGATGGATAGCCTTGATAATAATAGTTGAGGGATCTTTTTAAAGACTCAATTAATTTGATACTTTTAGATCTATTTTCTTTAATTCCTTCTCCGATCTTTCCTGTAAACTGCCCCGCCTTTTCAAGATATTTGTCGAACATTTTTCCCAAAAAAAGAGGAAAATAGCTTTCATCTCTTTCCTTTGGCAGCTTAAAAATTTCCGACTGTAATAACTCTAGGTTTTTATCCATTTCTCGCTTTATTTTTTATACATCTCTTATTCTCACCTTTTTTTGAGGTACTTATTCTCCAATTTCTTTTGTTACAATAAAATTGGACAAAAAATGCTGCTCCATTTCCGGAGCAGCATTTGCCTTTGAATTATATATCACTAAAAACTAAAGATCAACTTCCACAGGCCTCGCATGCCTCAGGGTTATCCAGTGAGCAGGCCATCTGTGCATAGGCTTCTTCAGCACTTACGGTAAGTGTAGTGGCTGTTATGGCTGCTACACTGCCGCTGCCTACTGCAGCTACAGCAGCTTCTTCTTCAACCGGTTTTTTCATGAAGCTATGGTCTACCGTAAACTTGATGGCATCGGCGGCACTCTTGCTGCGCAGGTAATACATGCCCGTCTTCAGGCCTTTCTTCCAGGCGTAGAAGTGCATGCTTGTGAGCTTCGCAAAGTTCGGGTTGTCAATGAACATGTTCAGGCTCTGGCTCTGGCAGATGAATGCTCCGCGGTCGGCGGCCATGTCGATGAGACTGCGCTGCTTGATTTCCCAAACAGTTTTGTAAATCTCTTTCAGCTCCTGGGGAATTTCATCAATGCCCTGCACTGAACCATTCGCAGCAATGATCTGGTTCTTCATGTTGTCGTCCCACATGCCCAGCTTCACGAGGTCTTTCAGCAAATGCTTGTTCACGATCGGGAACTCACCGCTGAGTACGCGGCGCGTATAAATGTTGCTGGTGTATGGCTCGAAGCATTCGTTGTTGCCGAGGATCTGCGAGGTGCTTGCTGTAGGCATTGGTGCAAGCAACAAAGAATTGCGCACTCCGTATTTCTTCACTTCTTCACGCAGCACATCCCATTCCCAACGTGAAGATGGTGTTACGTTCCACATGTCGAACTGGAAGATGCCTTGTGAAACGGGCGAGCCCTCATAGGTTTCATACGTGCCGTCCCGTTTCGCCAGATCTTTGGATGCAGTCATCGCTGCATAATAAATCGTCTCGTGAATTTCCTTGTTCAGTTTCTTGGCTTCATCGCTTTCAAACGGGTAGCGCATCATGATGAATGCATCCGCCAGTCCCTGCACGCCGATGCCTATCGGGCGGTGGCGCATGTTGCTCTTGCGCGTAGCTTCTACGGGATAATAGTTGATGTCAATGACCTTGTTCAGGTTTTTGGTCACTACATACGTAATGTCAAATAATTTCTGGTGATCGAAAGCGCCATTGATGACAAACCGAGGCAGTGCGATGGAAGCCAAATTGCAGACTGCAATTTCATCCTTCGCAGTGTATTCCACGATCTCCGTACAGAGGTTACTGCTCTTGATCGTGCCCAGGTTTTTCTGGTTGCTCTTTTCATTGCAGGCGTCTTTGTATAACATGTAAGGAGTGCCGGTCTCAATCTGAGATTCAAGAATTGCAAACCACAGCTCCTGCGCCTTGATGGTCTTGCGGGCGCGGCCTTCCTGCTCATAGCGGGTGTAGAGATCTTCAAATGTTTTTCCATAACAGTCGCCGAGGCCAGGCGCTTCATTCGGACAGAAAAGTGACCACTCTCCGTCTTCCTCCACGCGTCTCATGAACAAATCAGAGATCCAGAGTGCATAGAACAGGTCGCGGGCGCGCAGTTCTTCTTTGCCGTGGTTCTTCTTCAGTTCGAGGAAGTCAAAAATATCTGCATGCCACGGCTCGAGGTAAATCGCAAATGATCCTTTGCGTTTGCCGCCGCCCTGGTCCACGTAGCGGGCTGTGTCGTTGAACACGCGCAGCATCGGTACTATGCCGTTTGATGTTCCGTTCGTGCCGCGGATGTAAGA
>Ga0134121_10000465_pt1 | contig 47048 bp, 34 predicted proteins | sample KB301_FD_96463 | JGI IMG/M metagenome (GOLD analysis project Ga0134121, IMG submission 96463) | Terrestrial soil microbial communities without Nitrogen fertilizer from Kellogg Biological Station, Michigan, USA - KB3-0-1 | ecosystem: Environmental > Terrestrial > Soil > Unclassified ...
ACCTCGACGGCGACGGGGTGAGCAACCTCGTGGACTGCGCGCCGGCCGACGCCTCCGCCTGGGCGGTGCCGGCGGAAGTCACGAACGTGGTCTTCGCCACGAACAACCAGACGGTGTCGTGGAACTCGCTCGCGACGCAGGCGGGGCCGGGAACCATCTACGACCTGATGCGCGGCCTCATCTCGCAGCTGCCGGTCGGCGACAAGCCCGCCGAGACCTGCCTCGCGCCCGACAGCGGCTCGACCCAGTTCGTGGACAACGCCACGCCCGCGGTGGGCGCCGGCTTCTACTACCTCGTCCGCGGATCGAATGTCTGCGGCGTCGGCAACTACGGCACGACCTCGGGAGGGGCGCCGCGCCTCAGCACCGTGTGCCCGTAAACGGCGCGCCCGGGCGCGAGCACATCGGATAGACTCCGCCGCGATGACGGCCGAACGCGACGACGCGGGCTGGGGCGGGCATCCCCGCGGCCTCTCCACGCTCTTCTTCACCGAGATGTGGGAGCGCTTCTCGTACTACGGGATGCGCGCTTTCCTGATCCTGTACATGACGACCGAGGTCGTGAAGGGCGGGCTCGGCTTCGACGTCGCACACGCCGGCTCGGTCTACGGCACCTACACCGGCAGCATCTGGCTCGCGACCATCGGCGGCGGCATCGTCGCCGACCGCCTGCTCGGCGCCTATCGCAGCGTGATGTGGGGCGGGATCATCATCGCCCTCGGGCATTTCACGCTGGCGTTCCGCCAGGTCCCGTTCTTCTACGCCGGGTTGTCGCTCATCGTCATGGGGACGGGCCTCTTGAAGCCGAACGCCACGACGATGCTCGGGACCCTCTATTCCCCCGAGGACGAGCGGCGCGACGCCGGCTTCTCCATCTTCTACATGGGGATCAACCTCGGCGCGTTCATCGGTCCGATCATCGCGGGCTGGCTGGCGCAGACGGTGGACTGGCACGCCGGCTTCGCCTGCGCCGGCGTCGGCATGCTCATCGGGGTGATCCAGTACGTGCTGGGGAAGGAGCGGTTGCGGCCGGCCTGGGCCGGCGCCCCGGGCGGGCCGCCGGCGCGCAGCATCGGATTCGTCGCGCCGGAGCGCGGTCCGGAGTCGGTGGGCGCCGCGGCCGCTTCACCCGCGCGGTTCACGCGGGCCGAGTGGATGCGCATGCTCGCCGTCTGCGTCTTCTTCGTCTTCGCGGCGCTTTTCTGGGGCGCTTACGAGCAGGCCGCCTCGACCCTCGCGCTGTTCGCCGACCAGAAGGTGGACCGCGTGCTTTTCGGATGGACCATCCCCTCCTCGTGGAACGTGTCCATCCAGGCGATGTTCGTCATCCTCCTGTCGCCGGTTGCGGCCTGGGTGTGGACGCGCCTCGGGCGTCGCGAGCCCTCCACGCCGATGAAGTTCTCGTGGGGGCTGCTGCTCGTCGGCCTGTCGTTCGTGCTGCTGCTGCCGGCGGCGATCTTCGCGATGAGCGGCGGGACGCTCGTCAGCCCGCTCTGGCTCATCGCCGCCTATTTCCTGCAGGTGTGCGGTGAGCTGTGCCTGAGCCCGGTCGGCAACAGCGTCGTCACCAAGCTGGCGCCGGCGCGGGTCGTCGGCATGATGATGGGGGTCTGGTTCCTGTCGATCGCCGCGGGGAACAAGCTGGCGGGTTATGCCGCAACTCTCAGCGCGACCATTCCCCTGACTCAGATCTTCGGCGCCATCGCCGGCGTCACCATCGTCGCGTCGATCATCCTGATGCTGCTGACCCCGTCCGTCCGCCGGATGATGGGCGGCGTCCGCTAGGCGGCTCGGCCAGGGTTCCTCCGGCACGAGTCCGCCCGCGACACCTGGTCCCGGCGGGACCGCTCAGGACTTCTTGGCGGCCTTGGCGCCTTTCGCCCGGCTGGCCCGGGAGGGCTTGGCGGGGGCGGGAGCGTCGCTTTTCGTCAGGCGCACCAGCTCCGTGACGAACTTCTTCACTCCGGCCTCGTCGAAGTCGATGGTGGTGTAGCGATCATCCAGAGCAATGATCTTTCCGAGTCCGTATTCGGCGTGCTGGACACGGTCGGCGACGGCAAGGGACCCACTCGTTTTGGCCATGGTCCTTTCCTGTCCTGGGAGCGACACAGGAGACGAAGAGGTCGAACAACACGCAGAACCCGCGGCATCTTACCCGTTTGTCGCGCGCACGTCCTGATCGGGGCCTTCCGCCCGCCCCGCCCCCCCCCGCGCGCGCCGTGTCAGGACGTAGACCAGGCCCGCCGCCCCCAGCACCACGAACGCCACCCGCCACTCCGGCCAGGTGATGCTGGTTAGCAGCCAGGCGATGGCCGCGCAGGCGGCGCAGGCCACCACGGCGGCGCCGCCCGCCGTCCCGGCATCCCGCGCGGCGAGGCGCCAGGCCGCGAGGCTGCAGCCGGCGTAAAGGAGCAGGGTGGACAGGTTCGCCAGGATGGCGAGCCGCTCGAACCCCGAGGTGATGCCGAGGGACACCACGAGCGCGGTCTGCAGGGCAATCGCGACGTAGGGCGTCCGGAAGCGCGGGTGCACCGCGCCGACGGCGCGCGGCAGGAAACCGTCGCGCGCGAAGGCGTAGAGGGCCCGCGGCACGGCGAGGGTCATGCCGCTCACGTAGCCGAACATCGACACCGCCGCGCCCGCGAGGAGCATCCGGCCGCCCCATGGACCGAGCACCCGCCCGGCGGCCGCCGCGAGGGGCGCGGTCTCCGACGCCAGCCCGCCTCCGAGGATTCCCTGTGCGACCAGCTGGATGGCCAGGTAGACGAAGGTCACGACCACCATCGCCAGCGTGACGGCGCGCGGCACCGTGCGGCCGACATCGCGGATCTCGCCGCTCGGGACGAGGGCGCTCTCGACGCCGCAGAAGGCGAAGATGAGCAGCATCGAGCCGCGCGCCAGGCTCGCGGGCGCGATCGGCTCGCGGAAGGAAAGGTTCGCCGGGTGGATCGCGAAGGCCCCGGCCACGATCAGCACGGCGAGCGGCAGGAGCTTGGCCACGGTGGCGAGGGCGTTGAAGCGCGTCCCCATCCCGACGCCGGCGATGTTCACCGCCGCCAGGAGGCCGAAGGTCGCGATCAGCAGAACGATGCGTCCGCCGGAGCCCGAGAGCGCCGGGACCAGGCCGCCGACCTGGTCGGCGAAGACGGTCGAGACCGCCGCCACCGCCGTCGTGCCCAGCAGCCACACCAGCACGCCGGCGAGGAAACCGGCGAAGGGGCCGAAGGCGACCTCGACGTAGGCGTAGGGTCCGCCGGTGAGGTCGACCCGCCGTCCCGCCTCGGCGAAACCGGCGACGATGAGCCCCATCACCACGGCGCACACCACGAACGCCAGAGGCGCCTGCGTCCCCAGGATCCCGGCCACCGCGGCCGGCAGCCGGAAGATGCCGCCGCCGATGGTGACGTTGACGATGCCGGCCGCGAGCCCGACCGTGCCGATGTCGCGCAGGAGCGACGGCTGGCGGCGCTGCGTCACTCAGTCTTCATACACGCGGCCGAGCAGCCGCAGCAGGCGATTGCGGAACCAGGAGTTGAAGAAGAACAGGTAGCAGAGCGCCAGGTAGTCGAAGATGATGAGCGCGACCTTGTAGCCCTGCGCTTCGTCCGCCACCTGCACCGTCAGCGTCAGCGCCACGGTCATCAGCGCGTAGGCGACGTAGAGGATGGTCATGCTCTTGTCGCCACGCGCCACCTTGAGGTGCTTGTGACCGAAGACGCGCCGCACCCGCCGTCGCAGCGCCCCGAGGATCGCCACGACCAGGACGGCGCACAGGAGCACGTGCTCTCCGTAGAGCACCGCGCCGTCGCGCAGGTACGGTTCGACGTCGTTCCAGTCGATCAAAGCGCCCGCAGGAACGCGGCGACGTCCTTCTTCTCCTGGTCGGTCAGCTTCGTGCCCAGGACCAGGTTGAAGAACTCGACCGTGTCGTCGAGCGTCATCAGCCGATCGTCGTGCAGGTACGGCGGCGATTCCTTGACGCCGCGCAGGGGAAACGTCTTGATCGGGCCGTCGGCGGAGGCGACGAGTCCGTTGACCGTCGTCTCCTTGTAGAACCGCTCGACCTTCAGGTTGTGCATCAGGTTGTCGGTGTAGTACGGCGCCGCGTGGCAGGTGGCGCAGCGCCCCTTGCCGTTGAACACCGTCTCGCCGCGCAGCTCCTCCTCGGTGGCCTTCGCCGGGTCGAGGTGGCCGAAGACGTCGAGCTTCGGGGCGGGCGGGAAGTCGAGCAGCTCCTGGAACTCGGCCATGTCGTGGACCTGGCTGCCGCGCTCCAGCGGATTGAGCCCCTTGCGCGTCGCGGCCGCAGGGTCGCCGTCGAAGTAGGCGGCGCGCTGCTCGAACTCGGTGAAGTCCTCGACCGTCTTCAGCGCCCGCTGTGACCCGAACAGGCGCTGGATGTTGACGCCGCGCAGCGACGGCGTGTCGATGCGGTGGCGGTGGTCGTCCGGCCGGATGTCGCCGACCGTGTGGGTGGCGGCGTTGGTGTGACCGTTCACGTGGCAGTCGAAGCAGGCGACCCCGAGCGACGGCTGCAGGCTGCGGCGGTCGTCGGTGGCGTTGAACTGCTGCTGCGGGAACGGCGTCAGCAGCAGCCGCAGCCCCTCGAGCTGCTTCGGGTTGAGGATCTCCTTGAAGGTGTCGTTGAAATTGTTCGTGGTGATGAGCCGCCCCTTCGAGACGTCGCCGAGGTCGGGCCGCGTCGTCAGGAAGATCGCCGGCGGGAACTCCGGCAGCAGGTGCTGCGGCAGGTCGAAGTCGAGATCGAAGCGCTGCAGATCGCGCTGCGTCTGCTTCTTCACCTCGTCGATGGTCGGCTGCGGGAACGTCATCCCCCCCGCCTCGTGGTGCGGGTGCGGCAGCGGCATGAAGCCTTTCGGCCAGGCGCCCTTCTCCTTGATGTCGTCGGGGGTCATGGTCGCGAGCCGCGCCCAGGTCATCCCTTGCGACAGCTTGACGCGCACGCCTCCCTGCACCGGCTTGCCGCGGGTCATCTTCGCGCCCGCCACCGGGTGGTCGCCCAGGTCATAGCGCTCCGAGAGCATCGACTGCTGGCGCTCGGCGAACTTCGCCTTCTCGCTGCCGAGGCGCCTGACGAGATCGTTGAAGGCGTCGTCGCCGAAAGCGAGCGCGGCCAGTCCGAGGGCGAGCGCCGGGATGGAGATGGCGAGGACACTTCTGCCGCGAGCATTCACGGATCGTCCCTCCTTCGAGGCGGGGATTCTACCTTGGGCCGGACGAGGTGGTGCGCTACTTGATGCCCACCGCCATCGAGTCGGGGCCGTGCAGGTGCTCGACCCAGGTCTTCTGGAAGCCGACCTTCTTCATCCAGCCGGTGCAGTCGGCGCCGGTGAAGTCAAAACCACCGCGCGTCTCGATCAGCATGTTGAGGCTCATCAGCAGCCCGGCGACATTCGTGCGCCGGTCGTCGTCGATGAGCGACTCGTAGACGATGAGCGCACCCCCTTTCGGGAGCGCCGCGTAGGCCTTGCCGAGGAGCGCCAGCTTCTTCTCGAGGTCCCAGTCGTGCAGGATGCGTCCCATCGACAGGACGTCGGCGTCGGGCAGCGGATCCTCGAAGAAGTTCCCGGACCGGAACTCCAGGCGGGATTCGAGGTCGAAGCGCTTCAGGTACTCCTGGAAGATCGGCCCGACCACCGGGAGGTCGTAACCTCCGCCAGAGATGTGCGGGTTGGCCAGCGCCACCTGCACCGGCACGCAGCCCTGCGCGCAGCCGACGTCGAAGAAGCGCTTGTGCTCCTTCCAGGGGAACTTGCGCGCCATCGCCATCGCGGTGCCCATCGTCAGCCCCGTCATGGCCTGCAGGAAGAGCTTCAGCCGGCCCGGGTCGCTGTACAGGATCTCGAAGATGTCCCCCACCCCGAACTTCACTTCGTTCTGCGGCTCGCCGGTGCGCAGCCCCTCGGTGAGCGACCCCCAGAAGCCGTACAGGCGATGGTTGAGCATCTCGAGGAGGCCGCCGATGTAGTCGGGCTTCGTGCGATCGAGGAAATGGGCGGTCTCCGGGGTGTTGGAGTACCGGCCGTCCTTGCGTTCGAGCATCCCGAGCGCGACGAGCGAGTCGAAGAAATCGAGCGCGCTTCTCGGGTGGACTTTCAGCCGGGTCCGGAGCGTCTCGGCATCGAGCGGCCCCTTCCCCAGTTCGGTGAACAGGCCGAGCTCGACCGCCGACAGGAGGACCTTGGGTCCCCAGAAGCCGACGCCGAGCATGACGATGTTGGAGGGATCGAGGGTTTGGCTCATGTTTTCATTTTGCCGAAGTCTTGAGGAATCTCAGGACTTCCGATTCGGTGGACAGCACCATCCAGGTGTCCTTGTCCACCGTGGCGTTGAGGGTCTCGAGCGACTTCAGGAACTGGTAGAGGTCGGGGTCGCGGTTGAACGCCGAGGCGGTGATGGCGATCGCCTTCGCGTCCGCCTGGCCCTTGAGGTCCTGCGCCTGCTTGTAGCCGGTGGAGCCGGCCGAGCGCACCTCGCGCTCCTTCTCGCCGAGGATCTCCGCCGCGCGCCCCTGCCCCTCGGACCGGCTGCGCTCGGCGATGCGCTTGCGCTCGGAGATCATCCGCTCGAACACCTTCTGCTGCACGGTCTCGACGTAGTTGAGGCGCTTGATGCGCACGTCGACGAGCTCGATCCCGAACTGCGGGGTGATCTTCGCCGCCTTCTCGAGGATGATCTTCTCGATCTCGGCGCGGCCGGTGAGGATCCGGGCGCGCGCCTCCTCCGAGCCGATCCCCTGCAGCTCCTCGGTGATCTCGAACTCCCGGTTGCTGGAGCGGACAGCTTCGATCAGGTCGAACGACGCGATGGCGTAGCGCGTCTGCCCGTCGACGATGTCGTCGAGCCGGCTCTGCCCGCCGATCTCGTCCTGGACCGCCTGGAAGAACAGCAGCGGGTCGGCGATGCGCCAGCGGGCGTAGGTGTCGACCCAGATGTACTTCTTGTCGCGCGTCGGGATCTCGTTCGGGTCGCCGTCGTACTCGAGCCAGCGCTTGTCGAAGCGGTGCACCTCCTGGACGAACGGTGTTTTGAGGTGCAGTCCCGGGCTCGCGATGACCGCGCCGACCGGGCGCCCGAACTGGGTGATGAGGACCTGCTCGGTCTCGCCGATCGTGTAGGTCGAGGCCAGCACGACGATGGTGAGCAGGACGATCCAGCCCAGGAGCAGCGCCGATTTCATGGGGTTTTCTCCGGGGCGCCCAGGTTCAGGAGCGGCAGGATCCCCTTCGCCTTGTCGTCGACGATGAAGCGGCGGCCGGCCTTCGGCAGCACCTCGGTCATCGCCTCGAGGTAGAGCCGGCGGCGCGTCACCACGGGAGCCCGGCTGTACTCCGCCTGGATGGCGGCGAAGCGCCGCGCGTCCCCCTCGGCATTGTTCACCCGCTCGAGGGCGTACCCCTCGGCCGACCGCACCGCCTGCTCCGCCTGTCCCTTCGCCAGCGGCACGGCGCGGTTGTAGTCGGCCCAGGCGTCGTTGATGGCGCGCTCCTTCTCCTGGATCGCCTGGTTCACCTCGTTGAAGGCCGGCTTCACCGGATCGGGCGGGTTGACGTCCTGCAGGACGAGCTGCTGCACCTCGATGCCGATGCCGTACAGGTCGCACAGCCGCTGCAGCTCCAGCTTGGCCTCGGCGGCGATGCCTTCGCGGCCGATGGTGATCACCTCGTCGACGCTGTGGTCGCCGACCACCTGGCGCATCGCCGCCTCGGACATGTCGTGGAAGGTGCGCGCCACGTCGCGGATGTGGAACAGGTACTGGCGCGGCTCCTTGATGCGGTACTGCACGCTCCACTCGACCTCGGCCACGTTGAGGTCGCCGGTCAGCATCAGCGACTCGGCGCGCGTCTCGGAGGTCGGCACGGCGAACTGCGACTGCACGCCGGCGCGCGTGGTGCGGAAGCCGAACTCCATCTTGAGCTGGCGGCGCACCGGCACCTTGGTCACGCTCTCGATGAACAGCGGGATCTTCATGTGCAGCCCCGGCTCGGTCGTGCGCACGTAGGCGCCGAAGCGCTGCACGACGGCAACCTCCTCGGATTCGACCTGGTACCAGGAGGTCAAAAAGGCGATGAGCCCGAGGAGCGCGACGGCAGCCAGCCACGCCGCCCCGGCCAGGTGCGGTATCCCCAGCCGGCCGAGGTCGAGGTTGTCGAACGGGGTGTTGCGGCGGCGACGGCCCGAACCTCCCGCGCCGGGGAGGTCGTCGTCATCATGTGCCATGATGGCGCGGATCTATACCACAGGTGCAACGGACCGATGAGTGCGACGGACGGGCTGTTCATCCCGGCGGTCTCGGTGCTCGCGTTTCGCGACGGCCGGCTGCTGTCGCTCAAGCGCTCGCTGCGCGAGGACAAGGCGCCCGGGGCGTGGGAGGTGATCTCCGGACGCATCGAGCCGGGAGAGCAGCCGCTCGAGGCGGCGATGCGCGAGGCGCGCGAGGAGTCGGGACTCGAGCTCGACATCGACCCGCGCCCGATCGCGTCGTACCGGGGCGAGGTGGTCGGCCGCAACATGCTGGTGGTCGTCTATCGCGCCGCGGCCCCGGCCGGCGACCCGGTGATCTCCGACGAGCACGACGACTGGGCCTTCGTGACCCTCGCGGAGTTCGCCGCCCGCTGCCCCTTCCCGAAACTTGTCGCGGTCGCATCCGTCGCCGCGCCGGCACGCTGCGGCGCCCACGTCCTCGTCTGGGAGTTCGCCCCGGCGGCGGGGCGAGAGGCCGAGTTCGAGCGGGCCTACGGCCCGGACGGCGACTGGGCGCGCCTCTTCCGTCGCGACCCCGCCTACCTGGGGACGGAACTGCTGCGCGGTCCCGCCGGACGGTACCTGACCCTCGATCGCTGGCGCACGCGAGCCGCCTTCGAGGCGTTCAAGAAGCGCGAGGCGGTCGACTACGCCGCCCTCGATCGGCGCATGGAAGCCCTGACCTCCCACGAGGCCTCCCTCGGGACCTTCGACACACCCGGGAATGACGTCCCCGGGGCGTCCGGCGTGTAGAATGCCGCGAAAAACGCCACGCCTTTCGCAGCACCAGCGACCTTCGCATGAGGGGACGGCACGCATGACCGAGCGGGTCTACGACGACATCGTCGCGGCGATCGGGCACACCCCGATCGTGCGGCTCAACAAGCTGGGACGCGACACCGGCGCGACCCTGTACGCCAAGCTCGAGTACATGAACCCGGGCTCGTCGATCAAGGACCGCATCGCGGTGCAGATGATCCTCGACGCCGAGAAGGCCGGGAAGCTCAAGCCGGGCGGCACGATCATCGAGTGCACCAGCGGCAACACCGGCATGGGCCTGGCGATGGCCGGCACCGTGCGCGGCTACCGCACCATCCTGGTCATGCCGGACAAGGTCTCGGAAGAGAAAATCAAAGCGCTGCGGGCCTTCGGCGCCCGCGTCATCACCACGCCGACCGCCGTGGCTCCCGACGATCCGCGCTCGTACTACTCGGTCGCCCAGCGCCTCAACCGCGAGATCCCCAACTCCTTCCTTGCGAACCAGTACCACAACCCGTCCAACCCGGCGGCGCACTACGCGACCACGGGGCCCGAGGTGTGGGAGGCGTTTGGCGACAAGCTCGACGCCGTGGTCATCGCCACCGGCACCGGCGGCACCATCACCGGCATCGGCCGGTACCTGAAGGAGCGCAAGCCGTCGATCCGCATGGTGCTGATCGACCCGGTCGGCTCGATCCTGTACGACTACTTCAAGACCCGCGAGGTGATGAAGTCGTTCAAGACCTACAAGGTCGAGGGTTTCGGCGAGGACTTCATCCCAGGGAGCCTGAACATCGATCTCGTGGACGACTGCTACCAGGTGACCGACAAGGAGTGCTTCCTGACGGCGCGCGAGCTGACCCGCAAGGAAGGGCTGTTCACCGGCGGCTCCGGCGGCGGCGCCGTGTGCGGCGCCATCAAGTTCGCGAAGGAGCACCCGGAGTGCAGGACCATCCTGGTGATCCTCCCCGACTCGGGCTCGCGCTACCTCAGCAAGGTGTACGACGACGACTGGCTGCGCGAGAACTCCTTCCTCGACGACGAGGAGACCTTCGGGCGCCTGAGCGATCTCATCGAGCGGCAGGAGCAGACCCTCATCACCGCGCGCCCCGAGGACGAGTGCAAGGCGATCATCCGCCTCATGAAGCAGCACGGCATCTCGCAGCTGCCGGTGCTCGAAGGGGACCGTCTCGTCGGGATCATCTCGGAGGGGGACCTGGTGCAGGCGCTCCTGCACGACCCGGAGATCATCAACCGCCCGATCGAGGAGCTGGTCGATCAGTCCTACGTGATCGTCCCCCCCGACACGCCGCTGACCCGCCTGGCGGCGATCTTCGGCGAGGGGAAGGTGGCTCTCGTCGTGGAGCAGGGCAAGGTGCGCGGCCTCATCACCAAGATCGACCTGATCGATCACATGGCGGGCCAGCTGCGCTAGTGATCCGCGGCGCCGGTGGCGGCTTCTAGCCGCGGCGCCGGTGGCGCCTGGGCCAGCGTCCCTGCTGATCCTGGCGGCCGCCGCCCTGGCCGTGACCGCCATGGCCTCCGTGACCGCCGTGGCCGTGACGGCCGCCGCCACCGTGACCGCCCCGACCGAAGCGGCCCTGGCCTTGCTGCTGCTGTCCCTGGCCGCGGGCGGCGCGCTCGGCGCTGCCGTCGGTGGTCACACCAGCAACAGGGGGTTTGCCGCCGCTGTGACGCCGGATGGTGAAGAGCTTGCGCCGCACACCATGCGTGGGCCCCTCTTCCTCCCGTTCTTCGGGAGAGGGCGTGTTCTCTGCCTCCGTGGCGATCTCGTCTGCTTCGTCCCCGCTCCCCTTCGCGGCCAGCTCCGAATCGTCCACGCCTGCGGGATCGGCGTCCCCGGCGTCATCCCTTTCCTCGTCCCGTTCGCGGGGCGAGTCGGCCCGATCGTCCTCGTCGTGCTTTTCGCCGCGAGGGCGGGCGCCCGTCTGTTTCGCGGCGACGCCTGACCCGCTTCGGCTCGCGGCGGTCCGGGCGTGACGGGCGACTTTGGCGCGCGCGGCGACACGCGGCTTCTTCCCGGGCTTCTCTTCCGCTGCCGCTTCGCCCTCCGGCTCATCTCCCGCAGCGGCCGGCTCTTCGGAGGCGTCCGGCTCTCCCCGGATGCCGCGCAGGACCTCGGCGAACAGGCGATCGGTCTCGCCCCGGCGTCGCTTGGGGATGCGACCGTGCTTGAAAGCGTGCTCGGCCTGGCAGGTGTTGCAGCGCACCTTGGCGACGTCGTCGCCGACCATGCCCACGATGCCGTGGTTCATGATCATCCTGCAACGGGTGCAATAGTCGTCGATCACGTCGCCGAGGCGGACGCGTCGTTCCATGGGGCCTCCAAAGGCGGGGTCAGGAGGGCGTCATGGTAGCCCCTCGTACCCCCGGAGGTCAAAGCAGTCTGAGGATCTCGGCCTCGAGGGTCGCGGCGTCCACGTAGCCGACGAACGTCCTGACCACCGACCCGTCCCGATCCACGACGAACGTCGTCGGAATCGACGACGGCTGGCCGATCTGCAGGGCGAGGTTCGGGTTGAACATCACCGTGGGATAGCGGACGGGGATGTGACGCTGGAACTCGAGCACCGCCGCCGGCTGGTCGTCCACCGAGACGCCGATGACGACGAGGCCGCGCCCGTGATAGCGCTCGTACAGCGCGTTCAGCTCGGGGATGGTCATGCGGCAGGGGCCGCACCACGAGGCCCAGACGTCGATGATGCGCACCTGGCCGGCGAAATCCGCAAAGCGGAGCGCCCGGCCGTGCGGATCCTCGGCCACGATCGGCAGGAAGGGATCGGGACCCGAGCGCCGAACGCGGGACGGGTCCGGATTCCGGCCGCAGCCGCCGAGCACGAGGCCGGCGGCGAGCGCGGCGCCGAGCGCCGCGAGGCGAATCGCGCGCGTCACGGTTTTTCGGGGTCCTGCGGTTCCTTGCGCTGCTTCGGGCCGGGCGTCCTGCCCTTCGACGTCGCCGCCGTCGCCTTCGTCGGGGCGGTCTTCGCCCTGTCGGTCGCGGGTTTCGCGCCGGTCATGGGCTTCGCCGTGCTGGTCGCGGGCTTCGTCGAAGCCTTGCTCGTCGGTGCCGAATTCTTCCCCGAGGAAGCGGCCGGACCTGCGGGCGGCGGGCGCAGGGGCTTCGCCGGCGGGCCCGGTGCGGCGGTGACCGGCGCCGGGATCGCCTCCCACCCGGTGAGGCTGATCGCCGGGTGGTTCCAGACGGGCTTCTCGAACAACCGGAAGCCGGCGACGAACTCCCCCTTCAAGCCGGGATGGCTGCGGACGATTTCGAGCAGCGTTCCCGACTCGAGGACCTGCCAGGCATAGGTCGTTCCGGAGACCTTGAAGGTGATGCGCCCGTCCACGCCCGTGTCGAAACGGCCGCGCGCCTGGATGTCCAGATCTCCCGAGACTGGGAAGCCGGCGCGGGCGGCGCGGGTGCGCACCTCCTGCAGGTTGAGCGATTTCTGGTTCTCCGCCTCGACCTCGACGCGTCCACTGCCGAGATCGGCACTGACGCGCGCCACGCCCGGGAGCTGCCGGATGGCTTCCTCCACGCCGCGGGTCGCCAGGGGGGAATGCATGCCGCTCACAGGAAAGGCGAGCCGCCTCACCTCCGCCCGCGCCGCCGCCGGAGCGAGCAGCCCGGGAAGGAGGGCGAGTGCGACTTTCAGGAGGGTGCGGAGGGCGAAGCCCCCGGGACGCGCCGGCGTCCGGCCTCTGTGCGATATCCTCCGCGCTGTCGCCCCCATGGTCCTCGCCCCCGGCGCCCGTCGCGACAATAGCGTCCGCCTCCGGTGAAGGCAAGGCACCCCGGGCATCCCCTGGTGGCGCGGCGGAGACAGCCTTTGGATCGCGGCAGAACCTCCAGCTCGACGAGCACGAAATCCGCACCCCGCGCGGAGGGGCGCCCGGGACCGCCGTCCGGCGGGGGTTTCCGGCTGCCAGTCGGGCTGGCGGTCGTCCTCCTGGCCGCGGCGGCGTTCCGGGTCTTCTACCTCGTCACCTGGATGAAGGACCCGATCCTGCGCGACACGCTCATCCTCGACGCGTCGATCTACGACGCGTGGGCGCAGCGCATCGCCGGCGGCGCCTGGATCGGCCGCGAGTCGTTCTACTTCGCGCCGCTCTACCCCTACCTGCTCGCCCTCCTGGAGAGGGTCGCCGGGCATGCGCTGACGATCGTCTACGTCCTGCAGGCGATCCTCGGGCTCGCCTCGATCGTCCTGCTGCACTCGATCGCGGAGCGCCTGTCCGGCGCGCGCGCGGCGCTGTGGACCGCCGGGATGGCCGCCCTCTACCTGCCCTTCGCGTTCTTCGAGACCAAGATCCTCGGCGTCGCGCTCGGCTCGCTCCTGTGCCTGGTCGCGCTCCATCTGCTGCTGCGCGCCGAGGAGAACGACGGACGGCGCAGCGACGGCCTCGCCGGAGCGGGAGTGGGGCTGCTCTCCCTGTGCCTGCCGGCGGCGCAGCTCCTGGCGCTCCTGTGCACGCTCGATCGGCTGGCGCGGCGGCGCTTCGGAGCGGCGCTCTCTTTCGCCCTCGGCGCCTTCGCCGTCCTCCTGCCTTCGCTTCTGCACAACCTGGCCGCCGCGGGAGACCTGCAGCTCGTCTCGGCGCAGGGCGGGGTCACCTTCTACCAGGGAAACAACCCGCAGGCGGTCGGGCTCTTCATGCCCCCGCCCGGGTTCACCGGCGCCGCCGACCTGCAGGCCGACGAGGAGCGCGCCGTCGCGGAGCGCGAGGTCGGCCACCCGCTGAAGCGCAGCGAGATCAGCTCGCACTTCCTGCGCAAGGGCTTCGCCTTCATCGTCGGGTCGCCTCTCTCGTGGCTGGCGCTCGAGGGGCGCAAGGCGATGGCGCTCGTCGGGTCGTACGAGCCCTCGACCGAGTACAGCCAGTACGTCGAACGGGAGCGGCTGCCGATCCTGTGGGGCGCCTTCCTGCCGTTCGCCGCCATCGGCGCCCTGGCGCTGGCCCATTACGTTTCCGGGATCGCCGCTGCAGACGCGCGCGGGCGGGCCCTTCATCTTTATATGGCGTGGGCGGCGGCCGTCCCCCTCTTGTTCTACATGTCGTCGCGGTACCGGCTGCCGCTGGTGCCGGCGCTGCTCATCCCGGCGGGCGCCTTCGTCGCGCGCGCCGTCTCGACCTTCCGCCGGGGTGAAGGGCCCGACCCGTCGCTGGCGCGCGGCGTCCTGGCGGCGGCGGTCTTCTTCCTCATCTCGTTCCTGCCGCTGGGACGGCCGGCCATGTCGGTCGAGGCGAACGTGCACTACAACCTCGGTTCGGCGCTGGCCGATCGCGGGCAGCACGAGGACGCCGTCGCCGAGTACGACCGCTGCCTCGCCCTGTGGCCGACGCACACCTATGCCCTGGTCAACCGCGGCAACAGCCTGGCCCGGCTCGGCCGCGACGACGAGGCGCTCGACACCTTCTCGCGCGCGTCCGATTCGCGCCCGACCTTCTGGACCGCGCGCAAGGCCGAGGGGGCGGCGCTGGTGCGCGCCGGCCGTCTCGACGAGGCTGCGGCCGTGTACCGCAAGGCAGCCGAAGAAGGCACCGGCGGCGGGGAGGCCTGGTTCGCGCTCGGCTCGGTCCTGCTCGATCAAAAGCGCCCGGGCGAGGCTCGTGAGCCGCTCGAAAAATCGATCGCGCAGCAGCCGTCCGATCCGCGCTTCCACAATTCACTCGGCCTGACCCTCCAGCAGCTGGGCGACGCGGCCGGCGCCGAGCGCGAGTTCCGGCAGGCGAGCGCGCTGTCCCCCCGCTACGAGAAGTCGCGCTACAACCTCGGCAATCTCCTGTTCACCCGGGGAGGATCGAACGACGAGGCTCAGAAGGCGCTGGAAGAGGCGGTGCGCATCGCTCCCGACTACGTCAAGGCTCACGTCCGGCTGGCGGAGGTGCTGATGCAGAAGAAGGACCTCGACGGCGCCCGGCGCGAGATCGAGACGGCGCTCAGGATCGACCCCAACGACAACGCGGCGCAGGGTGTCCGGAAACGGCTCGGGGAGGCCCGATGAACGCCTTGGGCCGCGGAGGATCGAGATGACCACCGTCGAGCGCTCACTCCAGTACCGCTCGTTCTGGCGCCGGCTCGACGGCACGCTCGGGACCATCGTGGCGCAGCGGGACGTGATGTCGACGCTCGACGCCATCCTCAAGACCATCCTGCGCGACTACCGCGACGACCTGAACCTGGTCGCCGGGCGCCTCTACGAGAAGCTCGACGAGCCGGAACGCTACGTGCTGCGCCGCTGGTACGGCGAGAGCCCGCCCGACCGGATCGGCTACACCGTGCCGATCACCTACCAGGCGGTGGCGCTGCTCCTCGAACGCGGGCTGCTGGTGATGAAGGAAAGCGACCCCGGCTTCGACCGGTCGATCGAGGACCCGCTGGGGGTCTCCGCCTTCGCGGCCCTGACCATCGGCGAGGACAACCGCTGGCTTCTCTCCTTCAGCATCGAGGGGGAGTACGACCGCGAGCGGCTGCTCTATCTCCTGTCGGCCGTGCAGCACGTCGTCGCGCAGAAGATCCGCGAGGCCCGCTTCGTCGACGTGATGGAGGAGGCGCGTCGCATCCAGAAGGCGCTGCTGCCGAACTCGACTCCGGTGTTCCACGCCTACGAACTGGCCGGCCGCTCGGTCGCGGCCGAGGTGGTCGGCGGCGACCTCTTCGATTTCATCCCGATCTCGGACCGCATCCTCGCCGTCGCCGTCGCCGACTCGTCGGGGCACGGGCTGCCGGCCGCCCTGCAGGCGCGCGACGTCATCACCGGGCTGCGCATGGGCGTGCAGGAAAACCTCAAGCTCATCAGCACGGTCGAGAAGCTGAACAAGGTCATCAACCGCTCGACCCTGGCGACGCGCTTCATCTCGCTGTTCTACGGCGAGCTGGAGAAAAACGGCAACTTCATCTACTGCAGCGCCGGCCATCCGCCCGGCCTCTTCTTCCGCGACGGCGCCTTCGCCCTGCTCGACCAGGGCGGGATGGTGCTCGGCCCCGATCCCGACGCGCGCTACGAACGCGGCTACGTCGTCATGCGGCCGGGGAACATCGTCGTCCTCTATTCCGACGGCATCACCGAGGCGGCCGACGCGAAGGATGAGCAGTTCGGACTCGACCGGATGAAGGAGATCGTCCAGGGAAACCAGGATCTTCCCGCCAAGGCCCTCGTCGATCTCATCTTCCAGAAGGTCGAGGCGTTCTCCGGCCGCACCCGCCCCGTGGACGACCAGACGGTCGTGGTCATCCGCTTGCCGCGCCCGCAGGCGACCTAGCCAGGGTTTTATTCGCCGAGGACGTGGACGACGATGCGGCGGTCGCGCGGGTGGTGGCGGTGGTCCCAGACGTAGAGGCCCTGCCAGGTGCCGAGCAGCAGCTCTCCCCCGTCGATGGGAATCTGCTCGCTCGTGCGGGTGACGGCGGCTTTCACGTGCGACGGCATGTCGTCCTCTCCCTCGTCGCAGTGCGTGAAGAGGGGATCGCCGTCCGGGACCAGGCGGGTCAGGAACGCCTCGAGATCGGTCAGCACCTTGGGGTCGGCGTTCTCCTGGATGACGAGGCTCGCCGAGGTGTGCCGGATGGTGACCGTGCAGAGGCCGCGCCGGATGCCGGAGGCCGCGACGACGCGGCGCACCCGGGCGGTGATGTCGGTCAGGCCGCGGGCGGTCTTGACGGTGAACTGATCGAGGTGCTGTCTCAGGGGATCCGCGCCGCCTCGACGCTGGCGAGAAGACCGCGCACCACGTCGGAGTCGGGGTTGTCGGTGGCGAGGGCGCGCAGCTCGCGCTCGGCGTCGTCGAGAAGCCCCGCGCGCGCCGCGAGCACGCCCGCGACGAGGCGCGAGCCCGGGGCGGCACGCAGGCCGCGCTCGAGGGCCGTCGCGTCCTCCTGCCCGAGCACCTTGAAGCGGGCGACGCCGGTGGCGAGGCGCTCCGTCGCCGCGCCGCGTGGCGCCGAGGCCGGCGCGACGGCAGGCGCCGCGGCGCCTGCCGCTGCTTCAGGCGATCCAGATGCACCCTCGGGGCCGCTGCCGACAGCCGCCGCGACGGCCGCCGCATCGGCGGGACGCAGCGCGACCACGCGCCACTGGTACACCTGGCCCCGCGGCAGCGCCCGCGGCACCGTCCAGCTCGTGTTCCTGGTCGGACCGGTCTGGGCGAGCGCGTTCCCACCCGCGTCGAAGAGGGTGACGCGATACCCGGTGGCCCCTTCGACCGCACCCCAGGACAACACGGGGCGGGTCCCGCGCACGTAGGTGCCGTTCGCGGTGGCGAGCGTGACGACCCCTTCCGAGGCGCCCGCGTCGCCGGCATCCGGCAGGTTCGGCCGCACCGTGGCGAGCGTGCGGATCTCGTCCGGCACTTCGACGCCGCCGCGCCGCAGCGCCGACGCGAGGATCTTCCCTGCGGCCACCGGCAGTCCGTCGAAGCCGACGAGATCGCCCTCGGCATCGAGACCGACGGCGCCCTTCTTGTCCAGGATGGTCACCTCGCGCCGCGCCTGGACCGGCGCGGTCTGCGCCAGGACGGCGGCATCCGGTGCCGGCGCCGGCGCGGCGTTCGCGGCACCGGTGGGCGTCGCAGCGCCCGAACCACCGCCGGGCTGCGTGGCGAAGGCGGCGGCCTCCGACTGCGCGCGCTCCGCGGCGTCGGCCTGGGCCTGCAGGCTCTCGTTGCGGCGCTCGAGCTCCTGCACGCGCCCCTTGAGCACGACCATCTTCTGGTACGCGGCGCGGCCGCCGAAGCCGACGCCGACGAGCACCGCCGCGCCCATGACGATCAGCGCGACCGTCGCGGCCAGGCTGCGCTCCTCCGGCTCCTCCGACTCCATGGTGGCCGGAGCGAGGCGGATCGCACGATACGGAGACGGCCGCGTGGCTTCCGCTGCCGCCTCGTCCGACAGGCGGAACGTCGGGCGCGCTCCGTCGGCCCGCACCGGGTCTTCGCCAGCCGCGGCGTCATCGCCCGCGTCCGCGGCGACGTCACCCGCAGCGGCGGCGGCGCGTGAGGCTGGAGCGGAACCCGTCCCGTTGGTGAACGTGGTCCCCGCGCCCACCAGGAAGTCGTTGCCGGCGGCGGCCGCGGCGGCGCCGGCGATGGTGGCGCGCGGCCGCGCGTCGCGGAAGGCGGTCGCGAAGCGCTCCAGGTCGCGGGCCTGCACCGCGCAGGGCGCGCACGACTCGAGGTGCGTCTCGGCGACCTCGCGCGCGGCCCCGCGCAGCCGGCCCTCGGCACGCGCTTCGATCTGGTCGTACGGCAGGTGGCTGGTCGGCGCCTGCCGCGCCGCCGCGAGATCGCGCCGCATGGAGCGCACCGTGGCGCGCAGCCCGTCGTCGTCGGTCAGGCGCCCGCGGCACTCGAGGCAGCCGGAGAGATGGTCGTCGGCCAGGAGCAGCGCCTCGGCGTCGAGGGTCCGCCGCGCATACCCCATCAGGAGATCGGCGCCGAGGTGCGTCATGCGCGCCGGCTGCGCGGCGCCGGAGGGGCGGCGAGCCGCCGCGCCAGGCGCTCGCGCGCCGCGCGCCGCAGCAAGCCGACCTGGTGCCGCGTCAGCCCGAGCCGCGCGGCGATGGCGGCATCGTCGAGCGGCAGCGCCCGCCAGCGCTCCGCGAGCCGCTCCGGGGTCATGTCGAGCACCGCGGCGATGCGGCGCAGGTCGGCCACGCCCGCGATCGGGAACAGGGCGATGACGCCCCGACCCTCGCCGTCGCGCAGATTCAGGAGGAACGCCGCGCGCTGCAGCGGCGGCAGCGCGACGATCTCGTCCCACAGGCGGCGCAGCGCGGCGACCGGATCGGCCGCGGCCTCCTCCGCCGCCTCGCCTCCGTCATCGGCGATCTCCGGGAAGGACGAAGACGCCACCGGACCCTCGTCCTCGGGGTCGGCGCCCGAGGCGGCCTCGACCTGGGCGATGTCCGCCTCCAGCGCGTCCACGAGGTGCTCGAGATCCACCGGTCCTCCTGCGCGGGTCAGCAGATCGAACGCCCGGTCGGACAGGGCCATCGGGTCGCTTCCCAGCCGCGCCGGGACCGGCCGGGCGCCGTGCGGCGCCTCCTGAATGCGACGACCCGGCCCCGACGCCTCCCCCGAGGCGAACAGGCGCGCGTCGCGCCCGGCCAGGCCGCAGCGCCACTCGTCGTCGGGCGTGGCCCGCAGGACGAAACGCCGATCGCGCGCCAGGAGATATCGCAGGCGGTGCGCCAGCCGGATGCGGTGCGGGAAGGCGCCGCGCAGCCAGCCGCGGCAGGCGTCGTCCGCCTGCGCCGCCAGGAACGACCGCAGCTCGCCGAAGAGCCGCGTGTCTCCGGGGGCGGAGGAAGGACGCCGCAGGTCGCGCAGCCGTTGCCTCAGGATGAGCAGGACGTGGGCGCTGAGCGCCTCCGCGTCGGGAAGAGGCCCGGGGCGCGCGCCGGCGGCGCGCAGGTGCCGCGCCACGGCGGCGCGGGCGACCGGCTCGGCGTGGCGGGCGACGATGTCGTCGAGGAGCAGCCCCGCCTGCGCTTCGTCGCGGGCCTGCAGGAACGGCAGAAGGGCCGGATCCCCCGCCGGCAGCGGCGGACGACCCGGATCAGGCCCACCGGCGCCGGTGCGCATCTGGGTCACCGACCCTCGTCTTCGCCGCGGGCCGCGGCCTTGAGACGGTCGTCAGGCCAGGCGGCGACGAGGGCGGCCACGGCGGCATCGGCGGCCGCGGCGGCGGACCCCGGGGCCTCTTCGGTCGGGCCCCAGCGGAAGCCCGCCTGGTAGTCCTCGGCGGCGGCCGCGCCCACGTTCATGGCCAGGGCGTCGATGGCTTCCTGGAATGCCTGCGGGAGGGACCGCGACACCTGCCCCGCGTCGTCCTTGGCCCGCACGGCATAAGGGATGTGCTTCCAGTACATGATGCGCACGCCCGCCAACGGAATTCCTCCAGCTGTTTCATTGTATTGCACGCGGCGGCGGATCGCGGTAGATACAGCACTCAGGTCCGGAAAAACTGACGTCGTCGCACGCGATGGAGGCTCCTCCGATGCGCATCGTCCTCCCCTCCCGCTTCCGTACCCTCTCCGCCCTCGGCCTGGCGTTCGTCCTGGTGCTGGCGCTCGCCCCTTCGGGGGCGGCGGGCGGAGGCCGGACGATCGTCCCCGGCATCGACCCGGACCCGGGCCCCCTCACCGACCCGAGTGCGGGCATGGAGGACGTGCTCATCCGCTTCCACCCGCCGTACGACGCGCTGGTCGAGAAGATCCGCGCCGCCGGCGGCGAGGTGCGCCACACGTTCGGGATCGTCGACGCGGTGTCCGCGACCGTGCCGCGCGCGGCGCTGCCTTCGCTCGGCCGCTTCGCCGGGACGGGCGCGGTCCTCAAGGACCCGCCGATCGCCGCGCCGGAGCAGTACACCTCCTCCCGGTTCGAGCGCGCCCTCCCCGCCGCGAAGCGGCGGGGCGAGCACGCCATCGTGGCGGACAGCCTCAAACCGCTCACCGAGGTGTCCCACATCGCGGGCCTCGCGGCCGCCCATCCCGATTCGTACCTGGTCAACGCGGGGATTCTGGGGGTGTCGTCGCTCCACGCCCACGGCATCCAGGGGCAGGGCGTGGTCGTGGCGGTGATCGACACCGGACTGAAGCCGAATTATCCGCACCTCGAGTTCGACGGGTCGATCCTCGGGGGCGAGGACTTCGCGCACGACGGCTTCTCGTGGCGCTCGGTGGTGAACGACGGCCACGGGACTTTCGTCGCCGGGATGATCTCGGGCAACGTCATGGCGCAGTTCTCCCCGACGAGCCAGTTCCTCCAGGCGATCAAGCGCTACGCCCCGGGCGCGATCGTCGGCACCAGCAACATGCCGATCGTCGGCTCGGCGCCCGCGTCGGGGATCTTCGTGATGCGCGTCTTCTCCCCGTTCGTCCTCGTCCCCGGCTCGGCGATCCTCGAGGCGATGGAAGAGGTCCTGGTGCTGCGCGACGCCTGGAGGGAGGGCAATCCCGGCGGACTGAACATCGGCGTCGTGAACATGAGCCTGTCGATGACCACGGTCCACCCGGGCCACGACCTGTTCGAGACGGCGGCCGACCGGCTCGTGGAGCGCGGCGTCGTCGTGGTCGAGTCCGCGGGCAACGCCGGACCGAGCGGCGTGACGGTGGGCAGCCCCGGCTCATCGCGCGAAAGCCTCGATGTCGGCGCGGCCAGCCTGGCGCACAACGAGCGCATCCTGCGCGATCTCCAGTGGGGCCCCGGGCTCGGGCTGCTCTATCGCCCGTTCGACGGTCCCGAGACGGCGCTGTTCTCGTCGCGCGGACCGCTCGCCGACGGACGCACGGGCCCGGACGTCACCGCGAGCGGCTACGCCTCGATGGGCATGGGCTTCTCGGGGACGAGCGGCATCAGCATCGCCTCGGGCACGTCGTTCTCCGCGCCGACGGTCGCCGGGGTGGCGGCGCTCCTGCGCCAGGGCTTCCCGGATGCGACCGCCCGCCAGATCCGCAACGCCATCGTGATGTCGGCGAACCCGGACTATCTCCAGGACGGATCGACCGTCAACGACCAGGGCGCCGGCTACGTCAACGGCCAGGCGGCGTATGACCTGCTGCTCTCCGGGACCGTTCCGGACACGACCGCGCCGCTGCCGCACGCGGTGTCGAGCGTCGCCGCCAACCTGGCGATGAACGCCGGGGTGACGGTGGACACGGGCAATGTGAGCCGTCACGTGGGCCCGCTGAAGCCGGGCGGCCGGAGCGAGATCTACTACCAGGTTCCTCCCAACGTGCAGGCGGTCAACCTGGTCGTGACGCCGATCCACCCTCCCGACGGTCCGCGGAACCAGCTCTTCGGCGAGGACGTCATCGTGACGGTCCACACGGCCAAGACCGGCCGTCACCGGAACTTCTTCGGCGACGGCGACTACCTCGTCACCAGCATCGTCGTCGGCTCGGATCCGGTCACCTTCCCGCTCGGCACCTCCGAGCCAGGCGTGGTGCGCGTCACGGTCATGGGCGACTGGACCAACGCCGGCGAGATGTCGGCCGAGGTCGCCCTGTCGGTCGTGCAGGCTCCGGCGCCGGTGCAGACCCTCCAGGGCAGGATCAGCGAGTTCCAGACCATCGAGCTCCCGTTCACCGTGCCGCCGGGAGCGCAGCGGGTCGAGGCGCGGCTGTCATGGCAGAACGGCTGGGAAGGGATCCCGCTCAACGACATCGACCTGTATCTCGTCAACCCGTACGACTTCCCCGACTACGGGGCGGCCACGCTCAACGTGCCGGAGACCACGCTCATCAACGACCCGGTCCCGGGCCCGTGGAAGGCGCAGATCTACGGCTTCGAGATGCCGACGCGCACCGACAAGTTCAAGCTGCGCATCCTCATCGACGGCCAGGTCGTCCGGTAGTCACCAGGGGAGCGGCTCGCCGGAGTGATCGAGGAACGCGCCGCTCTCCGCCATCGAAGCGCGCATCGTGGTCCGTCGTAGATTTCGCACCGACTGGTCGAGCGGCAGCGGAGCGTGCGAGCCGCCCATGCGTGTCTTGACCCAGCCGGGGTGCAGGATGAGGCAGACGATGCGATCTTCCTGGAGATCGTGCGCCAGGTTGGCGCCGAGCATGTTGAGGGCGCTCTTCGACATGCGGTAGCCGTACGACGAGCCGCCGGGGCCGTCGCCGATCGATCCCATCAGCGACGTGATGAAGACGACGCGCACGTCCTTGCCCTGGCGCAGGAGCGGCAGGAAGCGCCGCGTCACGCGATACGGGCCGAGGGTGTTCACCTCCAGCACGCGCCGCACCTCCTCGGGAGGCGCGCCGAGGCGCCGGTCGTCGCGAGGGCCGTAGGTGCCGGCGTTGTTGACCAGCTCGTCGATCCCGCCGAAGCGCTCCTGCACGGCGCGCGCCGCCGCATCCACCGAGGCGTCGTCGGTCACGTCGAGCGGCAGCACCGCCACGGCGCCGCGCGCGCTCTTCTCGAGATCGAGGAGGCCGGGCGACTCCTTCGGATCGCGCGCCGTCGCGATGACCGTCGATCCGTCCTGCGCTTCCTGCTTCACCCACTCCAGCCCGATCCCCTGGCCTGCCCCGGTGATCAGGACGCGTCGCTTCGCTGCCATGTGCCGCTCCTTCCCCGGCCGCGGCGCCCGCCCGTCGTCCGGCCGCCGCCTCGGGGCCGGAACCGGCGTCAGAACGCCTGGCCGATCGAAAAGTAGAGCTGTCCCTGGTCCTCCCCCTCGCGGCGGTCGAGCAGGTGCCCGTACTCCAGCCGGAAGGGTCCGATGGGGGTCATGAGCCTCAGCCCCCCGCCGGCGCACTCGCGCAGATCGGACAGCGTGTAATCGCTCAACGTACGATAGACGTTCCCGATGTCCGTGAACACCACGGCCTGCAGCTTGCGCCAGAGCGGGAAGCGCAGCTCCTCGTTCAGGAGGAACAGCCCTTCGCCGCCGAGCGGGTCGCCCTCGGCGTCCAGCGGACCCGCCCGGTCGCGCCCGAAGGCGCGCAGCGTGCTGTCGCCGCCGGCGTAGAAGCGCTCCGTCTGCGGCACCCCGGAGACCAGGTCCCCGGTCGAGGAGGGGTCGCTGCGCGACTGGCCGAACGTCCACGCCGCGCCGACGCGCACCGCCTGCGCCCACACCGTCGAGGGCGCCACCTCCTTGAAGGTGAACGCCTGGAAGCGCCCTTTCGCGAACTGCGCCTCCGAGCCGATGGCGTTGCCGAATCCCTGCAGCTCCGCCGAGAAGTAGTGGCCGATGCGCGGGTTGAACGGCGAGTCGCGCGTGTCGTGGATGCCGACGCCCGCCACGCTCGCGAGGCGGATGGTCGTCCCCTCGAATTCGGTCGTCGCCTCGGACAGGTTGACGTCCTTGAGGTTGTAGCGCCACTGCAGGCGCGTGGCCTTGGTGACGTCGCGGCTCAGCTGGCCGGTGATGCCGACGGTGCGCCCGGTGAAGGCTGGTTTCTCTTCGTCGAGACCGTACGCCGATCCGAGCAGGTCGTAGCGGCCGCCGAACACCCCCTGCTCGCGGTACAGGAGCGAGGCCCGCTGCTCGAGGCTCGAGCCGCGCAGCTGCAGTCCGAGGTACCGGCCGCTGCCGAAGATGTTGCGGTGGGCGATCTCGTACAGGCCGCGGATTTTTTCTTCCGTGTCGAAGCCCAGGCCGAAGGTCTGCCGCAGCGGCGGCGCCTCGCGCACCAGCACCTCGACCGGCCGGCTGAACGTCTCGTCGGGAGACAACGGCAGCGTCCCCGGCGCGGCGGGCGCGGTCGGCGCCATGGATTCGGCACTCGCGGCTCCGGGCGGCGGTGCGGCGGGGGTGTCGTCGCGCGGCGGGACGGCGGGGGTGTAGAGCGGCGGTGCGGCCGGCTCGATCGTGGCCGGCCGTGACACCGAGGCATCCGGCTCGACGATGGGAGGGGGCGGCGGCAGGATCGGCGCCGTCGGAGGGGCGCCCGGCGCCGCGCCCGGCGGCGTGGCGACGTTGCTGTCCTGGGGAGCCGGCGGCACACCGGGCACTTCCGGCATTGCGCCCGGCCGCACCTCGACGGCGCGGAAGAGGCCGAGCCGGTAGAGGCGGCTCTGGCTGGCCAGCAGGTCGGCTCGGCTCAGCGCCTTGTACGGCTGGATCCTGAGCGCGCGGCGGATGGTGTCGTCGTCGGTGATGATGTTGGCGCCGATGGTGACGTCACTGACCTGCTGGCGCAGGTTCTCCTCGATGCTCACGACGAGGTCCCGCACCTCCGACTCCTCGTCGCCCGAGGTCTTCTCGTCGCTCCAGGTGATGCGTGCGTCGGGCCAGCCCGCATCGTCGTAGGCGCGCCGCACCCGCGCCACCGCCGCCTCGATGGTCGCCCGCGTGTACGGCTCCCCCTCGGTGATGTCCATCAGGACCTTGAGCCGCTCCTCGTCGATGCCGCGGTTCCCTTCGAAGCGCGGCACTCCGAGCGAGACGCGCGGCCCCTCGACGACGTGGAAGACGACGTCGGCGCGGCGGCCGTCTTCCCCCTGCAGGATGACGTCGGCGGGAGGCACGTCCGCCTCGGGGAAGCCCTTCAAGACGTAGAGCGTGTGGATGGCGGCGGCATCCTCCGTGACGCGCCCGCCCTTGACGATGCCGCGGTGGCGCCAGTCGTCGGCGTGGGTGTCGATCTCGCGCCGCACGGCCTCCTCCTCGATCTGCTGCGTCCCCTCGATCCGCACCTCCTGCGCCTGCGTCTTCGGCCCCGGCGTCACCCGGAAGAGGACCCGCGTGAGGGCGGGATCGTCGTTCCGGACCTGCGCCGCGACCGTGGCGACGCGATGGCCGCGGTCGCGCACGAGCGACTCGACGCGGGCGCGCGCATCCTCGATCGTCTCCTCGAAGAAGAGGCTCTGCGAGAAGAGCGGCACGATCGCCTGCTTCAGCGGCTGCCGGCCGCCGGTGCCCTCGATCTTCAGCTCCATGCGCGGACCGGCGTTGACGTTGACCGTCAGATCGATGGCCCCCGAGGCGGTGGCGGTCTCGTCCACGTCCAGCTCGGCGGTCAGGTAGCCCTTGCGCTGGTACCAGGCGAGCAGGCGATCGAGGCGGTCGCTGACGCGGGCCCGGTCGTGGCGCTGCCCCGTCTTCAGGCGGAGCTTGCGGCGCACGTCCTTCTCCTCGAGACCGAGGGTCCCGGCGAACTTCACCTCGCCGAGGTCGGCCTGGGCGTGCGCCAGGTCGAACGCCTCCCACGGCGGGACCGGATCCCTGCCCGGCAGCGTGAAGCGCAGGTCGCCGGCGATGGAGCCCTCCGGCGTCCGCTCGCTGACCAGGCCGACGTGACGTCCGACGCGGTAGTCCACCTGGTACGACGCCGCCTCGCCCGATCCGAGCAGGTCGCTATACGTGAGCCGCAAGTCAGGAGTGATCTGCTTGCCGAGCGTGACGCGGGTCGCCGGGTCGCTTCCCTGCGTCGCCACCGACTCGAGCGGGTCGATGGCGATGACGTCGGGGGCGACGCGGCCGAGGAAGTGCGTGCTGAGCGTCTGCGAGATCTGCCCGGCGAGATAGGCCGAGACGCTCTCGGGAGAGATGGCGCTCGACGTCGAGCCCAGCGTGCTGACCGGGCGCCCGGTCAGGAGAACCGAGACGATGTCGGGCTCGGACAGCGGCGGATCGGAGGTCAGCTCGTAGCGGAACGACTCGACCGTCCCCTCGACGCGCAGGCTGATGCCGTAGTCGGCGACGGTGGTCTCGGCGTTGAGGTCGAACTGCGGGTCGATGACGTTGGGATCGTTGAAGTCGATGGTCCCCGACTGCACGTGGTAGCGGACCCGGTTGAAGTCGATGGTGCTCCCCTCGAGCGCGGTGACGCGACCGAGGATCGACGGATCGGCGGCGGTCCCGCCGATGTGCAGGTTCGCCTCCCCCTCGATGCGCCCGAAGTCGTTCCGGAGCCACAGCTCCTCGGGGGCGCGCAGCGTCAGGTCGAGCCGCATGCTGCCGACCGGCTCGGGGGGCGCCCCGAATGAGAACGGCGACCCGCCGCGCCCGGAAAGAAGCGTCGATTCGATCTTGAAGTCGCGGCTGTACACCGCGCGCACGAAATCGACCGTCCCTTCGAGCTGCAGTCCGGTCGGGTCGTACACCAGGTGCAGGTCCGGGTCGGAGACCGACCGGAAGCCCTCCGGGAACTCGGCGCTGACGCCGTGCCCCGACAGCCTGACGTCGGCCGCGAGGATCGATGCGAGGCCGCGCGACGCCCCCGCCTTGCCGAGGAGCATCTCGCCCGTGCCGATGACGGTGCCGCCGCCGGCGCGGAAGTTCAGGCTGTCGATCACCGCACTGAACCCGTCGAAGGTGATCCGCTCCACGACGTCGTCGATCGGGAACGGCAGCCCGGGATAGCGCACGTGGGGCGCGTCCACCTTGAGCGAACCGGAGAAGTCCGGGTCGTCGCGCGGCCCGCGGATCTTCAAACCGATCTCCCCGGTCCCCTCGGCCAGGAGCCCGCGCACGAAGGTGCGCAGGAGCGGCAGGTCGAAGCGGCCGTTGAGATCGACCTCGACCGACTGCTTCGGATCGATCCCCGCCTCGCCCGACACCTCGATGCGCGTGCCGGGCCCCGACAGCACCGCCGGGTCGAGGTGCAGGCGGCCGTCGCGCAGGCGCCCCGCGATCGGCGCCTCGTTGGCCGCGTACGCCTCCGCCACTTCCAGGCGGAGCTTGTCGAAGCGGCCGTCGGCTTCGAGGGTCTTTGGCTGCGCCAGCGGACCGCGCAGATCGACGCGACCGGTCAGGTTGAAGCCGATGTCCTGCGGGAACGTCGGGTCGATGTCGACGCCGCGCAGGCGCAGGTCGGTGGCCTCGATCGCCAGGTCCGCCGGCACGCCCTCGCGCGCCTCGACCTTGCCGGAGAGCGTCACATGGCGTTCGGGCAGCCCTCCCTTGAGGTTCGCCTGGAAGCCCTGGATGTCGGCGTCGATCTGCGCCGGGCCGAGGCGCAGGCCGCCGAGCATCAGGTCGGTCGCGGTCAGCTTCATGGTGCCGCGCGGCGCGACGATCCCGCCTTCGAGAAAGCCGTCGATGCCACCCTTGCCGGTCAGCGCCACGCCGCACAGGGGCGCGAGCGCACAGAGGTCGAACCCGTCACCCTGGATCGCCAGGCGCTCGTTCTCGCTTCCCGCCGCCGGGCAGAAAGGGAAGCCTCCCTGGACGTTGACGACGGCGCCGCCGACGAGACCGTGGAGTCCCTGGCTGCGCACGACGCACGGCTGGACCGTCACGTTTCCCTGGATGTCGCCGATGTCCACGCCGCTCACCTTCACCTGGCCCGCGGCCACGTGAACATCGACGCTCGGCGTGCCGAAGGTCCCGCGGGCGTTGACGTCGCCGCTGAGCGCGCCTTCGGGAAGCCGGGAGAAGGTGGCGAAGGCGGTCGCCATCGCGGCCGGGATGTTCTCGAACTTGCCCTGCAATCGGAGCGCGCCCGCCCCTTTGAAGTCCACGGTGCCGTCGCCGGTGAGGACGCCGCCGTTCGGCGCGGTCAGGCGCACCGAGCGCAGCGTCAGGCCGTCGCGCGCGTATTTCAGGTCGGCCTCGAGCTCGCCGAGCGGGACCGAGTTGAAGCTGAGCCCGTGCGCCGTCACCTTGCCGTCGAAGTCGAAGCCCTTCGCCGTGCCGCGCAGATCGCCCGCCCACTCCCATCGTCCACCCAGCCGCTTGACGATGGCCGGGAGGCCGGACATCCCCGCGTCGGCCTGTGCCGCCCGCACCGCCGCGAGGAGCGCCGCCCGCGAGATCGCCAGAGGCGCGAAGCCGGACAGAAGCGCCGACGCGCCCGCGTCCCCGAGTGCGGCGCGGGTCCTTGCTGCGCCCGCGGGCCTCGCGGACCCGGAAGGCTTCGCGGGCCCCGAGAACAGCGGCAGAATGTCGGAAAGATCCCCGCTCGCCCCGCGCAGGCTCAGGCGCACACCGTCCTCGGCCGAGAACGAACCGGAGAAGTGCGCCTCGGTCGCGGCGGCGCGCAGCGTCCCGTCGGCGATCTGCAGCGTGCGCCCGCGCGCCTGGACCGCCACGCGCGCGGTCAGCGGGCGGGCTTCGCCGTCGGCGGAGCGCATCCGACCGTCGAGCGTGACCTCACCCCCGCCGCCGAGACTCGCGGTCCCCGCCTGGTCGAAGGTGTGGCGGCCGTCGTAACCGACCGTCCCTTCGATGGCCGGGCCGGTCCACCCGGCGGCTTTCAGGAGCTGCGCGGCATCGAGGCGCTGCGCGGCGATCGTGGCGCTGCCGTCCCAGCCTCCGGTGTCGCGCGACCGGACCGTCATGCCGCCGCGCACCGCGCCCCCGAACAAGGTCGCGGCGACGTTCTCGAGATGCAGCGCATCGTCGTAGCGCAGCGTTCCGCTCACGCCGCTCGCCTCGACGCCGTAGAGACGCGCCGTGGCGGAAGTGAACTGGCCGTCGAGCCGGGGCGCCGAGGCGCTCCAGGTTCCCTGCAGCTTGAAGTCCACCCGTCCCCCCGGTGCCGCGTCGGGAGGCAGCCAGCGCGAAAGCGCCGCCGCATCGATCCCGAGCGTCAGGCTGCCGCCGAGAGCGGGCGCCGCCGCGTTCGCCACCGGCGCACCGCCTCCGGCCGCTCCGGTCGCGGCGGCGAGGCCGGTGACCAGGCCGCGCCCGGCGAGATCGATCCCCTCGCCGTGCAGGATGATGGGATCGACCGTGATGGTCCCTTCGTTCCAGGCGAACCCGACCTGACCTTCGAGCGCGCGGATGTCACCGAGCGGGGTCGTCAGGATGCCGCCGCCGCAGCCGGCCCGGCCCATGAAGCCCTTGAGCGATGTCGCACCCGGACCGCAGTCCAGGCTGAAGCCGTCGCACGCGAACGAAGTCCCGCCCGGGGCGGAGAGCGACACGGTGCCGCGCCGCACCTTGAGACGCGATCCGGGAGGGAAGGCCGGCGCCGCCGCGGCGGGCGTGGCTGCCCCGGAAGGCTTCGTCCCCGGCGTCCCCGGCGACAGCGCCCCCCCGGCGCCTTCCCCGACGGACGCGCCGGAACCGGCGGCGCCGGGCGCGGCCGCGGCGGCTCCCAGCGCGAAGACGCAGTTCGGCTTCTCGACGTGGAAGACGATCGGCCCCGATCCCCAGCGGACGAGGGACCACGGGTCGCCGCTGATCTCGAGGCTCTCGATCGCGGAGCCCGCGCGCAGCCCGAAGGCGCCGTCCGCTTCGAGCTTCAGCCCTTCGAGCACCACGACGACCGGGGCGAAGCCGGCGGTGGCGCGGTCGATGCCGACGGGCGCGCCCAGGGCCTCCCCGGCGCGGGCGATGGTCTCGCGCCGCGCGTGCTCGGCGACGAGCGCCGCGAGCCACGGTCGCGCCAGCACGAGGCCGCAGGCGACGATGCCGCAGAACATCGCCGCGGCCAGAAGGATTCGCACCCGCCGGCTCATGTCGGGACCGGTCGCTCCGAAGAAGGAAAAGCCCGAAGAAACGGAACAGGATAACGCGGCGGGGTCAGCCGCGTCGGGCGTGCTCCCGCCAGGTCCGGGAGAGGGCGTGCCACGCCTCCACCCGCCGCCGCACCGCGAGCATCATGACCAGCTCGCAGGCCGACCAGGCGAAGTAGATGAGGGTGACCGGGACGTGCATGCCGGGGCGGACGAACTGCGCGAACCAGAGCAGGAAGATTCCTCCCGCCTCGACGAGGTGGAACGACATGTTCATCAGGAGCAGCATCCCCAGGAGGGACTGGGCGATGGTCAGGAGAATCTCCGCCCGCTGGTGCTCGTCGAACGGAACGGACGACAGCTCCCCGCGGCTCATGCTGTACACCATCGGGATCATCGCCGCCAGCATGGTCCACTGGTTGATGTTGGCCGAGACCATGTTCATCAGGGCCATCGCGGCCTTGCCCGGCTGCCGCGCCCAGTACATGGCCGAGAGCTTCTCCGGGAACTCGGACAGGAACGGGGCGACCCACTGGATGAACAGGTACTGCGAGATCCCCAGCGTGACGGCGAAGTGCAGCATGCTGACGAGGAACGGATGGGCGGAGAACGCGAGCAAAAGCCCCCCGGCGATGAACAGCCCGAGGATCACGAAGCCCTGCGTCTTCTTCGGCAGCTTCATGATGCGCCGCGGCACCGCTTCGAGGTCCTCCACGTGCTCTTCGGAGCGCGGCGGGACGATCTTGAGAGCCCAGAGATAGAAGCCGTAGATCGCCAGCAGGACCACCGCGTCGATGAGGGTGAGGGACGCCTTCGCCCAGATGAAGAGGAAATAGAGGATCGGCAGCCCCAGCGCGAACACCTCGATGGCGTTCTCCGGATCGAGCCGGATTTCGCGCAGCAGGCGCTTTTCGCGCCGCCACGAGCCGAACGCCGCCACCGAGAAGATCAGCGGCCACCCGAGCCCGACCAGGAGGCGCAGGGAGCCGGTGAAGTTGGCGGTCATGAAGTGGATCTGCTGCGACCAGGCGATCGCCGCCTCGACCGCGAACTCCGGCAGCGCCTGCAGCCACGCCAGGATGGCGAGCGCCATGCCGCGCGACACCCAGAACTGCGCGCACTCGGCTCCCCAGGCGATGAGAAACGCGGAGAAGACGACCGCCGGCGCCGGCCACAGGTGCGCCAGGATTCCCTGGTTCTTCGCGGCCTCCATCGCCTCCGGGGAGATGGCGGCGAGAAGCGGAAGCGAGCGTTTGCGGCGTGGTGGAACCGTCGGGAGGGTCGGCGGTTGCATCGGGCGGGGATCTTACACGAGCAGGAGCTTGAGCTTCGGTCCCGTGAAGACGAACCCGAGGTTCTCGTAGAAGCGGCGCGAGCGGTCCCAGCGCGGCGATTCGGGCGCGGTGACGTCGATGCGCCGCCAGCCGCGGCTCCGCCCGTGCTCGCGCACCGCCGCGATCAGCGCCGCGCCCACGCGCCGCGATCGGTGCTCGGGCGCCACGTACATCTCGTTGACGATGCCGTAGGCGCCGCCGGCATAGGCCGCCCACGATTCCGACAGCGTCGTCACGCCGATGGCGCGGCCGCTCGAGTCGAAGGCGAGGAAGGCCGCGACCAGAGGTCCCCGCCGTCCCCAGGACGCGGCGAGCGTTTGCTTGGGAAGGAGCCCTGTCTCGTCCCCTTCCTCTCCCAGCTCGGCGAGGAGCCGCTCGACGAGGTCGAGCACGAGCCGGCGCTCGGCCGGGCGCGCCGCCCGCACCCGGATGCCCTTCGGTCCCGTCTTCTTCATCGATGCGGCGGCGGATCCGCCGGGGTCGCGGGCTTGTCCGGAGCAGCGTCGGGCGCCACCGGACCCGGGGCGCGATTGACGCGCACGCCGCGTCCCTGCATCGGGGAGCCGTCGCGATCGAGCGTCTCTCCGGTGGAGACCAGGACCATGTAGCCCCCCGGAAGAACGCGCGACGTCTGGAAGAGTCCCTTGCCGTACGTCGGGTCGCCCACGATCTCGGCGCGCCCGGCGGCGCCGAGGCTGCCGGCGAGCCGTTCGGCGGCGCTCGCCGTCTGGCCGTCCACGAGCACGGTCAAAGGCTGCCGGGTCGCGGCTCCCTCCCCTCCGGTGATTCGCTCGGCCGTTCCTTCGGGGCCGCTCTCCGATCCGACGTCGGCGCCCGGACCGATCAGCAGGTCGGCGGCCTCGTCGGCGGACTTCGTGAGCCCGCCGGTGTTGCCGCGCAGGTCGAGGACGATGCCGCTCTTGTCGCCGAGCGCCGCGAGCGCCTTCCGCAGCTCGCGCACGGCGTTCGGATCGGTGAAGTTGGCGATCTGCACATAGCCGAGGTTTCCGGGGAGATCGCCCGTCGTGACCGTGGCCCCCCCGGGAACGTTGCGCCCGAGCGAGTCGCGCCCGGCGGCGGTCCCCTGGTGCCGCGTCAGCCACACGGCGGCGGTCTCCTCCGGGTCGCGCAGGCGCGTGTACGGGTCGCCGAGCGTCTGCAGCAGGACCGCGATGGCGCGGTGCGCCGCCGCGGGGGTGCCGTCGAGATCGCGGAAGCGCGCCCGCGCCGTGTCGTAGTCCGGCCCGAGCTTCGCACGATCGCGGAACGAATCGCGCGCGAAGGACCAGGCCTCGAGGTACTCGAGATCGCCCAGCTCCGGGAGCGTGCCGCGCAGCGCCCGGCGCGCCTCGAAGGTGCGCCCGAGCGAAGCGAGGAGGCCCGGCGTCTGGCCGCGCGCGAGATGGAAGTTGTCCGCCGGATCGGCGAGGAGCGCCAGCGCGTACTGCCGCGCCGCGCCTTCCGCGTCGCCCTGGTCGGCCCGCGCGGCGGCGAGGAGCGACAGCAGGGGGGCCGACCCCGGGTGTTTCTCGAGCCCGCGCCGCGCCGCCGTCTCGGCCTCCTTCGGCCGGCGCGACCGCAGCAGGAGCAGGCCCAGGTCGACGTGCGGCGCCGGCCGCGACGGGTCGAGCTCGATCGCCTTCTCCAGGGCGGCGACGGCGCTCTGCGGATCCCGTGCCGGGCCCTGCAGCGTCTCCGCCAGCGCCGAGCGGGCGACGGAGAGCGTCGGCCGCGCCTGCGCCACCCGCTCGAGGATCAGGCGTGCCTCCTGCTGGTGTCCGGCGAGCAGGTGGCAGCGCGCCAGAACAAGGAGAGCCGCGGTGGGGTCGGCACCGCCTCCCGCCTGCAGCTCCTTCTGCACCCCGGCGGCGAGGTGCGCCAGCATCTCCGGACGGCGCGCCAGCAGATCGGACAGGACGTCGAGCGTCCACGGATCGGTGGCGTCGAGGCGCAGCGCCGCGTCGAGAGCCGCCTCCACTTCGGGCCACGCCTCGGCGGAGGCGAGCAGGAGCGCCCGTCGCCGCAGCCCCGCAAGCCCCGGAGGGACGGCGGCGAGCGCCCGATCGCGGGCGCCGGTCCCCTGGCGCTCGACGAAGGCGCAGAGCGCCCGCGCGGCGTACAGATCGTCGGGCCGACGCTGCACGAGCGTGCTCCACGCCGCCTCCTCGGCTGTCGCGTCGCCGCGCCGGCGGGCCAGCGCCGCCAGATGGTAGAGCGCGGTGGCGTCGGTGGGCGCGACCTCGAGCAGGCGCCGGAATTCGACCGCGGCCTCTCCGGTGTCGCCCGAGGCTTCGAGCGCCAGCGCCAGGCCGCGGCGGGTGTCGACGTCTTTCGGGGCGCGCTTGAGCACCGCGCGGTAAGCCTCGGCGGCGCCCGCGCCGTCGCCGGCGATGGCGCGCAGGCGCCCGAGCTCCGACCAGATCTCCCCCGCCCCGGTCCCCGTCCCCGACTTCTTCGCCGCGTCGGCGAGGGCGGTGATGACGGCGCGCATCTCGACCAGCTCCTGGCGCCTCTGGACCGACGGCAGGTCGTCCGGCTCGAGGGCGCGGAAGCGATCCCACGAGGCGATGGCGGCGTCGAGGTCGCCGCGCTCCTCCGCCAGCCGCGCCAGCCCGGCATGCGCGCTGGCATTCGTCGGGTCGAGGGCGATCGCCTCCTCGAAGCGGGCTTTGGCCTCGGTCGCCGATCCCTGGCGGCGGCGCGTCTCCCCCAGCGTCACCAGGAGGTCGGCGCGGTCGGCGCCCCCCGCCTTGTCGAGCGCCGGCAGGAGGAGCGCGGCCGCACCGTCGTAGTCGTACTCCGCGCGCTTGAGGATGGCCTGGCCGGTGTAGCCCTCGGCGCGGTTCGGAGCGAGGGCGGTCGCCTTGCGATACCACTGGACCGCGTCGTTGGCGCGCCCGAGGCGGCGCAGCGTGTCCGCGACCAGGATGCGGATCTCGTAGCGCGACGGGTCGAGGCTGGCTGCGGATCGATACGAGTCGAGGGCTGCCGGCAGACGTCCCTCCTGGCGGTGCTTGTTCCCCTCCTGGACGAGATTATTCACCGCGGCCTGGATCGCGGCATTCTGTCGCGCCTGGACAGGGTCGGGACCTGCCGGCTCTTCCTGCGTCGGCTCAGCGGCCCGCGCCCAGGCGCGCGGAATGGTCGGGTTCAGGCCGTGCCCGGCGGCGACGAGCAGGAGAAGGACCGGAGGAAGTCGGCGGAAAGGCACGAGGGGCGCAACGTTACCGGCCCCCCCGCGGCCAAGTCAAACCTCGGATCCCTGGCCGCCTGGCGCGGGCGGGAGCCCGGGCTCATCACGCAACCGGTAGCCGACCCCGGGCTCCGTCAGGAGCAGCCTGGGGCGCGCCGGCTCCGCTTCGAGCTTGTGCCGCAGGCCGTGCATCTGGACGCGCAGGTAGTGGGTGTTCGAGGCCGCTCCCGGTCCCCAGACCTCGAGGAGAAGCTGCCGGTGGGTCACGACCTTGCCGGCGTGGCGCACCAGCACCGCGAGCAGCTTGAACTCGGTCGGCGTCAGACGCACCTCCTGACCGTCGAGACGCACGAGGTGCCCGGCGAGATCGATCTGCAGCCCGCCGCCGGCGAAGACCGTCGGAGCGCCCGATCGGCCCGCCTGGCGGTGGCGCAGCGCGACCCGCAGCCGGGCCAGCAGCTCCTCGACCCCGAACGGCTTGGTGAGGTAGTCGTCGGCGCCGGCATCGAGCGCCGTCACCTTGTCCCGCTCGAGGCCACGCGCCGAGATGACGATGATGGGGATCGCCGACCATTCGCGCAGCCCCCGGATCACGTCGAGACCGTCGGCGTCCGGCAGACCGAGGTCGAGCAGGACCACGTCGGGAGTGCGCGTCGCCGCCTGCGCCAGCGCCTCCTTCGCGGTCGCGGCCTCGAGGAGCCGCATCCCGTGCGACGGCAGCGTCGCCCGGATGAAGCGGCGGATCTGCGCGTCGTCTTCCACCAGGAGCACCTCGGGGAGCGGAGCGGTCACGACGCGCCTCCGCCGGCCGCGTCGAGCGCGCCCGCGGCGTTCTCGTCGGTCACCGCCGGGGGCTCACCCTGGATCGGCAGCGTGAAGCGGAACGCGGCGCCGCCGCCGGGGCGGTTCTCCACCCAGATGCGGCCGCCGTGCGCCTCCACGATGGCGCGCGCCACCGCGAGACCGAGGCCGGCGCCATGCCCGGCGCGCGCCGCCTCGCCGCGGAAGAACTTCTCGAAGATGCGCTCCTCTTCGCCGGGAGTGATCCCCGGGCCGCGGTCGAGGATCTCCACCAGGATCTCGCCGTCGCGCGGCGACGCCGCGATCTCGAGCGGGCTGCCCGCGGGCGTGTAGCGCAGGGCGTTCTCCAGCAGGTTGAACAGCACTCGCTCGATCAGCACCTCGTCGAATGAAACCAAAGGCAGATCCTTCGGGACGCGCACGTCCACGCGGCGGCTGCCGATCGGACCTTCGAGCGCGTGCAGCGCCGACCCGAACACCTCCTCGATGGGCTGCCAGTCGCGGCGCAGCGCCACCGTCCCCGACTGCAGCCGGCCCATCTCCAGCAGGTTGTTGGCGAGGCGGACCATGCGGTCGGCCTCCTCGTGGATGGTCAGGACCAGCTCGCGGCGCGCCTGCGGGTCGAGGCGCTCGCCGCTCGCTTCCAGGCTGCTGGCGGCCCCGGCGATCGAGGCGAGCGGCGTGCGCAAATCGTGCGACACGGCGGCGAGGATGGCGTTGCGGAGCTTTTCGCCCTCGACCGCCAGGCGCTGGCGGTGCGCCTCGCGCGCCAGAAGCGCACGCTCGAGCGCCAGCGCCGTCTGGCTGGCAAAGGCCTCGAGCAGGTGCATCTGGTCGGTGCCGGGGTCGCCGGCCCCGGGGCCGAAGTGGATGGCCAGGACGCCCACCGGCCCGCGGCTGCCGGTCAGCGGGAGGTACAGCGCCGCGGCGCCCGAGAGGGTCGCAGTCCCCTGGCCCGCCGGCTGCGAATGCTGGTGGACCCACTGCGCCACCGCCGCCTCCTTGGAGTCCTTCGCGAACGACGGCGCCTCCCCTTCGCCGCGCAGCACCAGACCGTCGTCGTCCAGGGTCAGGAAGACCGCCGTCTCGGCGCCGAACAGGTTGAGCACATGGCGACGCACCGCCGCGATCATCGGGTCGAGATTGCGGCTCGAGGCCAGCTCGCGGCTCAGGGAGTAGAGCGCGCTGGTCCGCCGCTCCCGCTGGCGCGCCATCTCGGCCGCCTCCTGCACGCGCACGGTCAGGGTGCTGATCAGGATGCCCACGACCAGCATGACCACGAACGTCACGGCGTATTCGGTGTCGGAGATGTTGAAGGTGTAGACAGGCGGCACGAAGAGGAAATCGAAGACCGCCACCGACAGGACCGACGCGAGGATGGACGGCCCGCGCCCCCAGCGGTGCGCCACGAACACCACCCCGACGAGATAGATCATGATCTGGTTGGCGAGCCCCAGGTCCGCCTGCAGGAGCGCGATGAGGACGGTGCAGGCGGCGACCGTGGCCGCGCTCCAGCCGTAGCGGGTCCAGTCGATCGGCGGCGGCCCGGGCTCCTGGGCGCGCGGCCGGGCCGCCTCCTTCTCGCGGCCGCCGTGCACGATGAAGACGTCGATGTCGCCGCTGCGCTCCGCCAGGCGCGCCACGAACGACCCGGCGAAGACGTCGCGCAGCCGCCAGAACCGGCCCGGCTTGCCGACGACGATGCGGGAGAAGTTGTTGTCGCGGGCGTAGCGCAGGATCTCCCCCACCGCGTCGTGCCCCGCCAGCGTGACCGTCTCGCCTCCGAGCGTCTCCGCCGCGCGCATCGCCTGGGCGGCGTAGTCCCGGTCGCGGCGTCCGAGGCTGAAGTGCCGGGGCTGCTCGAGGTAGAGGACCGTCCAGTCGGCGCGCAGGCGGCGGGCGAGGCGCCTCCCGGCGCGCACCACGCGCAGGGCCGACGGGCTCGGGCTGATGCAGACGAGGAGCTTTTCGGTGATCGGCCAGGTGCGCTGCTTCGCCTCCGCCCGGCGGTACACCTGCACCTGCTCGTCCACCCGGTCCGCCGTGGCGCGCAGCGCCAGCTCGCGCAGCGCCATCAGGTTCGACTTGCGGAAAAAGCCCGACAGCGCCCGGTCGGCCTGGTCCGCGACGTAGACCTTCCCCTCGCGCAGGCGCGCCAGCAGCTCGTCCGGAGGGAGATCGATGAGCTCCACCTCGTCGGCGGATTCCACCACCGAGTCGGGGACGGTCTCGCGCACCACGACACCGGTCACCTGCGCGACCACGTCGTTGAGGCTCTCGAGGTGCTGCACGTTCAGCGTGGTGTAGACGTCGATGCCGGCCGCCAGGAGCTCCTCGACGTCCTGGAAGCGGCGCTCGTGCCGGGAGCCGGGGACGTTGGTGTGCGCCAGCTCGTCCACCAGCAGCAGGCGCGGCCGGCGCTGCAGGGCCGCGTCGAGGTCGAACTCGCGGACGGTCTTGCCGCGATAGGGCGCCTCGCGCGGCGGCAGCGACGGAAGCCCCTCGACCAGGGCGGCGGTCTCGGGACGGCCGTGCGTGTCCACGTGGCCGACGACGACGTCGACCTTCTCGCGCAGGCGATCGTGCGCCGCCTGCAGCATGGCGTAGGTCTTGCCGACGCCAGCGGAGGCGCCGAAGAAGACGTGCAGGCGCCCGCGGCCGGAGGTGCGCTCCTCCCGCTTCAGCTTCGCCAGGAGAGCGTCGGGATCGGGACGCAATTCGTCGCGCATGGCGCGGATCCTACGCCCGCCGGCTCATGCGAGCCCGGCGGCTGTCAGCAGCAGGTCGATCGCCTTGATGCCGAGGAAGGGGACGACCACGCCCCCGAGGCCGTACACGAGCAGGTTGCGGCGCAGGATCGCCGTGGCCCCCAGGGGCCGGTAGGCGATCCCCCGCAGCGCCAGCGGGATGAGGGCGATGATGACCACGGCGTTGAAGATCACCGCCGACAGGATCGCCGATTCCGGGGTGGCGAGACGCATGACGTTCAGCGCCCTCATCGCCGGGAACACCCCGAGGAACATCGCCGGGATGATGGCGAAGTACTTGGCGACGTCATTGGCGATGGAAAAAGTGGTGAGCGCCCCGCGCGTCATCAGGAGCTGCTTGCCGATCTCGACGATCTCGATGAGCTTCGTCGGGTTGGAATCCAGATCCACCATGTTCCCCGCCTCCTTGGCGGCGGTGGTGCCGGTGTTCATGGCGACGCCGACGTCCGCCTGCGCCAGCGCCGGGGCGTCGTTGGTGCCGTCCCCGGTCATCGCCACGAGGCGCCCGCCGGCCTGCTCGCTCCGGATGAGGGTCATCTTCTGCTCCGGCGTCGCCTCGGCGAGGAAGTCGTCCACCCCGGCCTCCTGGGCGATGGTCGCGGCGGTGAGCGGGTTGTCGCCGGTGATCATGATCGTCTTGATCCCCATCGCCCGCAGCGCGGCGAAGCGCTGGCGCATCCCTCCCTTGACCACGTCCTTGAGGTGAACGACCCCGAGCGTGCGCCCTCTTTCGGCGACGACCAGGGGCGTGCCACCGGCGCGGGCGATGCGATCGACGAGGGCGCGCGCCTCGTCCGGGAAGGCGCCGCCGCACTCCTTCACGTAGCGCGCGATGGCGTCGGCCGCCCCCTTGCGGATCTCGCGCCCGTCGAGGTTCACGCCCGACATGCGGGTGTGCGCCGAGAACGGGACGAAGGCCGCGGCGTGCTCCGCCAGGTCGCGGCCGCGCAGCGCGTGCCGCTCCTTGGCGAGGACGACGATCGACCGCCCCTCGGGGGTCTCGTCGGCGAGCGACGCGAGTTGGGCGGCATCCGCCAGGTCGCGCGCCGGAACACCGGAGACCGGCAGGAACTCGACCGCCTGGCGGTTCCCGAGCGTGATGGTGCCGGTCTTGTCGAGGAGCAGCGTCGAGACGTCGCCGGCCGCCTCGACCGCGCGCCCCGACATCGCCAGGACGTTGTGCTGCACCAGCCGATCCATCCCGGCGATGCCGATCGCCGAGATCAGCCCCCCGATGGTGGTCGGGATGAGGCAGACGAGGAGCGCGATCAGCACCGGCAGCGGCAGGACCGCCCCCGCCGACGCGGCCAGCGGCCGCAGCGTCACCACCACGAGAAGGAACACCAGCGTCAGCACCGCGAGCAGGATGGTCAGGGCGATCTCATTGGGCGTCTTCTGCCGCTCCGCTCCTTCGACGAGCGCGATCATCCGGTCGAGGAAGGTGTGGCCGGGGTCGGACGTGACCCGCACCCGGATCTGGTCCGACAGGACGCGCGTCCCGCCGGTGACGGCGGAGCGGTCGCCGCCCGACTCCCGGATCACCGGGGCCGATTCGCCGGTGATCGCCGACTCGTCCACCGAGGCGACCCCTGCGACGATTTCGCCGTCCGCCGGGATGATCTCGCCGGCGCGCACCAGGACCTGGTCCCCCTTGCGCACGCTCGCCGCCGGCACCGCTTCGGTGCGCCCGTCGGACAGCAGCCGGTTGGCCATCGTCTCGGTGCGCGTGCGGCGGAGCGTGTCGGCCTGCGCCTTGCCGCGTCCCTCCGCCATCGCTTCGGCGAAGTTCGCGAACAGCACCGTGAACCACAGCCAGAAGGCCACCTGCGCGGTGAAGACCGGATGCCCCGTGCCGCCGAGCGCTTCCTGGAAGAACACCAGCGTCGTCAGCAGGCTGCCGGCCTCGACGATGAACATCACCGGGTTCTTCACCTGCACCCGCGGGTCGAGCTTGCGCAGGGAGTCGAGCATCGCCTGCCGCACGATGCCCCGATCCCGGATCGACAGCCGCCGGATCCGCCCGCTCATCGGGGGGGGCCGAAGGCCGTGTCGAGGGCCAGGTTCAGCTCGAGGACGTCGACGCGCGGGCGGCCGAGGAAGCCCAGGAGCGGCGGCTCGGTGTGCTCTTCGATGAGGGCGCTCACCCGTTCAATCGGGGCGCCGCGCGCCTTCGCGACGCGCGCCGCCTGCAACGCGGCCGCCGCCGGAGGGATGTGCGGATCGAGACCGGAGCCGCTGGCCGTCACGAGCTCCGAAGGCACCGGCCCCGCGTCCTCTCCCTCGCGGGCGCGCACGGCGGCGAGGCGCTCCGCGACCTCTTTCACGAGGTCGGGGTTCGAGGGCCCGAGGTTGCTGCCGCCGCTTCCGGCCGCGTTGAAGCCGACGGCCGAAGGGCGCGGCCGGAAATACTCCATTCGCTCGAAAGGCTGGGCGATCAGCCGCGAGCCGATCGCGGTCCCGTCGGGCCGGCGCACCAGGCTCCCCTCCGCCTGCGCGGGGAACGCCACCGCCCCGACACCCCACAGCACCAGCGGATAGAGGCCTCCCAGGAGGAGCAGCGTCACCAGATTGAAGAGAATCGCCTGACGGATTTCGCGGACCATCGCCCCGGCTCCCCTATCCCGCCGCCAGCCGCTCGGCGATCGGCCCGAGCACCGCCACCGGCATGAACATCAGCAGCCCCAGGATCAGGATGACCGCCCAGAGGGTGAAGCCGAACGTGGCTCCCTCGACGTTGAGAGTGCCGGCGGTCTGCGGCGCGCGCGGCTTGGCGGCGAGCGTTCCCGCCAGCGCCAGCGGGGCGATGATCGGGATGTAGCGCGACAGGATCATCACCAGGCCGGTCGCGATGTTCCAGAACGGCGTGTCGTCGCCGAGCCCCTCGAAGCCGGAGCCGTTGTTGGCGGCCGCGGAGGTGAACTCGTAGAGCATCTCCGAGAAGCCGTGCGGCCCGGAGTTCTTCAGCCACGCGAGAGCGTGCCCGTGCGAGGCGGCCGTCGTCCAGACGTGGCAGGCGACGGCGGTCCCGACCAAGACCGCCAGCGGATGCCAGAGCATCGCCAGGCTCGCCAGCTTCATTTCTTTCGCCTCGATCTTCTTGCCGAGGAACTCCGGCGTGCGGCCGATCATCATCCCGGCGACGAACACGGCGACGACGAGGAACACCAGAAGGTTGAGAAAGCCGACCCCGACGCCGCCGAACAGCGCGTTGAGCCACATGCCGCACAACGCGATCAGCCCGCCGAGGGGGGTCAGCGAGTCGTGCATGCCGTTGACCGATCCGTTCGAGGTCGCCGTGGTCGTCACCGCCCACAAGGCGGAGAGCCCGGCACCGAAGCGGACCTCCTTCCCCTCCATCGATCCGGTGGACTGGTCGAGACCGGCCCCGGCCGCGGCGAGGGCCGGGTTTCCGGCCGTCTCCTGCCGGGCGGCGAAGACCACCATCGGCAGATAGATCGCCAGCAGGACGGCGAAGAGCATCGACGCCAGCCGGCGGCGCCCGGTGAAATGGCCCAGCGCCCAGACCATGGCCATGGGGATGACGGCGAGCGCCCAGGTCTCGACGAGATTGGTCAACGGCGTCGGGTTCTCGTACGGGTGGGCGGAGTTCGAGGCGAAGTAGCCGCCGCCGTTGGTGCCGAGCTGCTTGATGGCCACGACCGACGCCACGGCGCCGCGGGCGATCGTCTGCTCGCCGCCCTCGAGTGTGCGGGCGCGCACCGCGCCGCCGCAGGTCATCGGCACGCCCTGCCACAGCAGCACGACCCCGACCACGAGCGCCAGCGGCAGGAAGACTCGCAGCGTGGCCCGGATCAGGTCGAGGTAGAAGTGGCCGACGCGCTCGAGCCGGTCCCCCGCGAGCGCGCGCATGGCGGCGATCCCCGCCGCCACGCCGGTCGCGGCGGTGACGAACTGCAGGAACCCGACCACGAAGAGCTGCGAAAGGGTCGAGAGTCCCGTCTCGCCGCCGTAGTGCTGCAGGTCGGTGTTGGTGGTGAAGCTCGCGGCGGTGTTGAACGCGAGGGTCGGCTCCATCGCGCCGATCCGATCGGGATTGAGCGGCAGCAGCCGCTGCGCCGACAGCAGCAGGAACGCGAACAGCCACATGAAGACGTTCGCGACCAGAAGCGACAGGGCGTACTGCTTCCACGTCTGCTCGCGGCGTGCGTCCACGCCCGAGAAGCGCAGGACGAGCCCCTCGAGCGGCGCGACGATCGGATCGAGGAAGGTCCGCTTCCCGGCGAAGACCTTGTGGATGTACCGGCCGATCGGCACGCTCGTGACGATGGTCACGAAGATCGTGAAGGCGATCGCCACCCATTCCAGCCCCATGGCTAGAACCGCTCCGGCCGCAGCATCGCGTACACCAGGTACGCGAAAGCCGCGAGGCTGAGGAGCAGCGCCAGGACGGTCACGGCCGCCTCACACGCGGTCGCACAGGCGGATGAAGGCGTGCATGGCGCCGAACGCCAGCAGGCCGAGGAGCAGCATCCCGGCGAAGAGCATCACAGCTTCACCAAAAACGCGAAGGTGACGCGGTCCTCGCTCTTCACGAGATCGGGCTGCCAGCCGGTGGACGGATCGTCGTCGAGATCGAGATTCGGGTCGGACCCGGCGGGTCCGGTGTTCCCGCCCGGCGGCGTCACCCCGCCTGCGCCGGAGAAGTACGGCACGTCGGCGTGGCGGTGCGTGTACTCGAGCCGGAAGGTGACGTACCGGCTCGGCATCCAGTCGCCGGTGACCTGCGCGTCCGAGGCGCGGAACCGGCTTCCCGGGCTGGTGCCGAAGTAGGGCGTCCCGGAGAAGGCGGTCGCGCCGTTCACCGGCGGCATCAGCACCAGATAGCGTCCCGGGTTGTCGATCCGCCCGCCGCCGATCGTCAGTGCGTAGCGGTCGCGGCCGAACCAGAGGCGGTTGTAAGCCATGAAGCCGAGGAAGTACTGCGCCGGCTCGTTGTCGCTGCCGCCGGTGCACACCACGCCGCCGCCGGTCTCGCAACCGGCGTCGAGGGTCAGCGAAAAGGCCGCCTTGCTCAGGGCCGCGGCAGGATTGTCGTGGTACTTGATCATGAGGCTTTCGTCGGTGTGGATCCGCTTGCGATCGGGGACGCCGAGGGTGACCTTGCCGTAATACTGGTTCCCGAGCATCGACAGCCAGCCGTTGGGCCGCCACAGGATCTGCAGCCCGACGCCCGGCGCGTTGTTGAAGCGGCCGTACGACTGCCAGCCGTTGACGAGCCACGGCTCGATCTTCAGGCGGGCGCTGGTGAAGATCTGCACCCGGACGCCGTTGAAGAACCACGGCGTGTTCGAGGAGACGAACGACGGCTGGTAGGTCCAGTTGTCGAAGTTGTAGTAGCTCCAGAGGCCGACGTACGACATGAACAACCCGGCCTGGAAGTTGACGCCGTGGAGCTTGTCGAAGTGGTAGCCGCCGTAGGCCTCGGAGACGTAGCGGTAGGCGTTGTCGAGCTGCCACTGGCCGCGCGCCGTGCTCGGGTCGTTGCGCGGCGTGGTCTGCGAGTACATCCCGAACTGCGTCATGAGACGTCCCTGCACGTTCCGGTAGTTGAAGTCGCCGCCCACCCCGAGCTGCGTGAGCTGGAACTCGTCGTGCCGGAACACCTCGCTCGACCCGGAGATGGTGTCGTCCTGCGGGTTGCTGAAGTCGTGGTGGAAGGCGGTGTCCACCCGGAACTCGCCCACGAACGGGCCGACGGCGAGCGGTCGCTCGCTCGCGCCGTAGTTGCCCGGCACCCAGGAGAAGTCGGCGAACGCGAACGGCTCCTCCGGCTTCGGCCTCTCCGGCAGGGGGACGGTCGCGGGAGTCTCCTCCGTGGCGGTGGCGGTCCCGGCGGGCCCGCCGACGGTCCCGATCAGGATTCCAGCGGCGATTGCCATTCCGCGGCGCATGCATCTCCTCGTGCCGCACCCTCCGCGGCAGAGCGAGGAATACCGCGTCCCGCATCAAGACGGCGTTAAGAAGGCCTCGCCGCGGCTCTTCTTGACGTTTTCTTGATGCGGGTCGCGGTACCTTGCGGGCATGAGACGGATGCACCGGACCCCGCACGCCGGGCTTTTCTACCTGCCGGGAGGCGCGATCGCGGCCCTCGTCCTCGGCATGGCGCTGGTGCCGCTGCGGGAGCTGACGCACGCGGGCAACTTCATCTTCGCCTTCGTGATCCTCGTCATCGTGGTCGGCGAGCTGGGCGGGCGCGGCGCGGCGATCGCCACCGCCGTCTGCTCGGCGCTGAGCCTCAACTTCTTCCTCACGAAGCCGTACCTGAGCCTGCGGATCCACAGCCAGGACGACGTCATCTCGTTCTTCGGCCTGCTGGCCTGCGGGCTCGTCGCGGCGGCGCTCGGCGCGCGCCGCGGCATCAGGGCGGAACAGCCGAAACGGACCTGACCGGCCCGGGCCGGTCTCTCCCTCTTGCGTCCCCCACCGGGTTCGGCCACCATTCCACCGTTCCGCCACAAAGGAGAGCCCCCATGAAGAGGATCGGATCGATCCCGCGCAGGATCGCGCTCGCCGCCGGGCTCGTGGCGGTCGGCGTGCTGGCCGGAGGACCGCAGGCCGTCGTCCGTGCCGCCGACATCAAGGTGACGCAGGGTCCGGCTCAGGAGAAGGCGATGTTCTCGCCGATCTTCCTCGAAATGCCGCTCGAGGTGAACCTCGAGACGAGCAAGGGGACCTGGATCAACGTGGACGACTTCGACGCCTGGACCTGCGACTTCGTCCATCTGCGCCGCATCGCGACGCGCATCGTCCCGCGCAAGGACCACGTCGACCTCGAGATCCGGGCCCTCACCTTCACCGAGGCCAGCCGTGACAAGGCGGTGCGCCTGGCGTTCCACCTCGTCCACGATGAGGTGCTGATTGGCGAAGCGGAGATCAAGCACATCGAGGCCGAGGAGAAGAAGCGCGGCTACGGCACCGTCACGATGTCGATCCCCAGGGAGGCATGGCAGGCGGTGGCCTCGCTGGTGATGAAAATCGACTTCTACGTCACCAATGACTGACCGTTCCCTGCGACGAGGTCAGGCGGCTTTGCGACCGGCGGTCTGGGCGACGACGGTGAGGATGGTTTCGAGCTTGAACGGCTTGCTGAGGTAGGGGCAGCCGGTGTCCTGCAGGAAGCCCTGCGACTCGGGGTTGACGACGTCTCCCGTCGTGAAGACGAAGCGGGCGCGCATCGCCGGGCGCTCCCTGCAGACCGCTTCGTAGAAACCCTGGCCGTCGAGGCCGGGCATCTTCAGATCGCTCAGGATGACGTCGAACGGGCTTTCGAGCGCCGCCCGCAGGGCGGCCCGCCCGTCGCGCGCCGTCTCGACCGTGTGCCCGGCGCTCTTCAGGAGGTCGGAGAGCAGCTCGCGCAGCACCGGCTCATCGTCCACGACGAGCACCCGCAGCGCGGCGGAGGTCGTCACGGCCCCGCGCGGCGCGGTCTCGGACGGCTTCGCCCCGGCGTCCACCGCGACGATGGGCAGGTCGAACCGGAACGTCGTCCCCTGTCCGACGACACTCTCGACGTCCATGGTCCCGAGGTGGTCCTTGATGATGCCGAGCGACACCGAGAGGCCGAGACCGGTCCCCTTGCCCGGCTCCTTGGTCGTGAAGAAGGGCTCGAACAGCCGCGGCAGGCGGTCCTGCGGGATGCCCGGACCGTTGTCGCCGATGGCGACGTTCAGGCGGTCGTCGCGCCGGTCGATGGTCACCGTCAGGCGGCGCGGGCGGTCGGAGACGCCCATCATCGCCTGGTGGGCGTTGTTGACCAGGTTGAGCACCACCTGCTGGACCTGGTGCGCGTCGAGCAGCGTCGGCGGCAGGTCCGGCGCGTAGCGCCGCTCGATTTCGACGTCGTCGACCGCGAGCTGGTAGGCGCGCAGGTCGAGCACCCCCTCGACCGCCTGCACCAGGTCGTGGGCCGCCTTCTCGGGGCGGGAGCGGCGCGCGAAGCCGAGCAGGTTCTGGACGATCTTCTGGCAGCGCACCGCTTCGCCGTGGATGCGCTCGAGCCCGCGCTTGACTTTAGGATTCACCTCGGCCGCCTGCAGGAGCTGCGTGAAGCCGATGACCCCGGAAAGCGGGTTGTTCAGCTCGTGCGCGACGCCGGAGATGAGCTGGCCGATGGAGGAAAGCTTGTCGGCCTGCATCAGCTGCTCCTGGGCCTGGCGCAGGCGCATCTCGGTGTTGCGGGCGGTGTGGTCGAGGCGCTTGCGCTCGAGGAGCCGCGCCAGCGGCTGCGTCCACAGCTCGAGCGCGGCGAGCAGCGGCGCCCGGCGCTCCTCCCGCCGCCGGCCGTCGTCCACCATGAGCGTTCCCAGCAGCAGGCCGCCGTGACCGCAGAGGGGCAGGAACAGGAGATCGCTCTTCGATCCGTTGAGCCGCAGCCCCGCCTGGCGCGGACACTCCGGCACCGGCACCGAGTACCCGCGGCCGCTGCGCCGCTCTTCGGTCAAAAGCGCGGTGCGCTGCGCTTCGCCGAGGCGGTGGCCGTGGAACCAGTCGATGTCGGGGCTTCCGAGTCCCGCGAAGAACCATTGCCGATCGCGTCCCTGCGCGTCGGCGACCGCCAGCACCGCCTTGCGGGCGGCGAAGTGATCGCGCAGCCCCGACAGGAACAGCGCGGCGGCGATGTGCAGGTCGGTCTCGCGCTCGAGTCGCGCCGCGGCGTCGGCGAGCGCGGGCAACAGGCCGGCCGGGAGGTCCGCGGCGCTCAGGGGTTCATTGGGCGGGCCATCGCGATGGAGGGGCTCCATGGCTCCTGTGCGGGCGGGCGCACGCGCGCTCCGATGCGCGCGGGGTCCGCCTTCTGCGGCCTCGTGAATATAGAGGTCGGATGCCCCGGATTCCATCCGGGGCGGAGCGATGACGGAAATGTGATCGGGGCCGCGAAGGACTCGCGGCGAGGACCTGGGTCCCGGCTGGGAACTAGGAGGACGCCGGCGCCGCGGCTTCGGCCGGCTTCTTCGGGAGCGGCTTCTTCAGCGCTTCCGTGAGGATGGGCCGGACGGTCTCGTCGGCGAGCAGCTTGTCGATCAT
>Ga0134121_10000466_pt1 | contig 47006 bp, 41 predicted proteins | sample KB301_FD_96463 | JGI IMG/M metagenome (GOLD analysis project Ga0134121, IMG submission 96463) | Terrestrial soil microbial communities without Nitrogen fertilizer from Kellogg Biological Station, Michigan, USA - KB3-0-1 | ecosystem: Environmental > Terrestrial > Soil > Unclassified ...
CGCCAAAGTTGATGATCCGCAGTGCAACATCACGAACGTGGCCGACAGGATGGGCTTCAACCTGTTCGCAAACGGCAGCTGCACCCTCGATGCGGTCCAGGATGTCAAAACGGGTCAGATCGTTCTTCAACACCCGCTTCCTGGCCGGCGCGGAAACCTTGGACGCAACGTCCTCGAACTGCCCGGCACGTGGCGGTTCGATGCCAACATGAGCAAGACCTTCCGGCTTACTGAAAGCAAGTCGCTGCAGTTCAGGCTGGATTCGACCAACATCCTGAATCATCCGAGCATGGGAACCCCGACGCTGGATCTCAATAGCACCACGCCCTTCGGCATCATCACCGCGAAGGGCACGGATACCCGTCAGTTCCAGGCACAGCTCCGGCTGACCTTCTAACACCTGCCTCGGGGCCGCGGAAGCAATCCTTCCGCGGCCCTTTTTTCAACTACAGACGATTTTGGTAATATCCGCAGATCGCTGAAGGAGATTCCGTGAAACGAAATCTTTGTATTCTCTTGAGCATGACGGCCGCCTGGATCGGTGTCATGGGTTACGTAATGCCGGCGCGTTCTCAACAACGCGGTGCTCCCGCGGTGCCTGGACAACCGCCCGCGGCCGCAGCGCCAGCGGCGCAAGCTGGAGGACAGCGCGGCCAGGGGCTGCCGGGAACGGAGACCGGATGGTCCACCTTCCAGACTCGCTGCGCAGTGTGCCATCTCAACCCGACAGTGGATCTCGCGACGCCTGCAGCTGTGATTCGCGAAATGACGCCCGAGCACATCTATGAAACCCTCACGACGGGATCGATGAAAGATCAGTCACAGGGAATTCCGGACGGCACGAAACGCCGGGTGGCAGAGTTTCTTTCCGGGCGGCCCATGGGAAGTTCTAAAGCCGGCGATGCGAAGGACATGCCGAACAAGTGCGCGCGTAATGCCGCTATGACAGATCCCGCAGCAGCGCCGGGCTGGAACGGCTGGGGCAACGACGGCAGCAACAGCCGGTATCAAACGGCGGCGTCCGCGCGCCTCACGGCGGCGGATGTGCCCCGCTTGAAGCTCAAGTGGGCGTTCGGATTTCCCACGGGGGAATCCTCGAACTCGCAACCCACCGTCGTCGCCGGCCGCGTCTTTGCCGGCAGCGACAATGGATTCATCTACTCGCTCGATGCAGCAACGGGATGTGTTTACTGGTCTTTTGAAGGCGGCTCGATCGTCCGCGGCTCGCTCACAGTCGGCGCTGTCACCGGCCCTGGAGATGCGCGCTATGCCGTCTTTTATGGAGACGGTCACGCGAACATCTTCGCGGTGAATGCCCAGAACGGAAAGCTTCTGTGGAAGAGGAAAGTCGACTCTCACGTCGTGGCGCGCATCACGGCAGGCCTTCGCTACTACAACGGGAAGGTCTTCGTCCCGGTATCGTCATCTGAAGAATTCAGCAGCGGCACGGCGGATTACCCGTGCTGCTCATCGCGCGGCAGCCTCGTCGCACTCGATGGGAATACCGGCAAGATCATCTGGAAGACCTATGTCGTGCCCGGCGAACTCAAGCCGACGAAGATCCAGTCGAACGGCGTCGTGCTGTATGGCCCGGGCGGTGGCGGCGTGTGGAACTCGCCGACGATCGATCCGGTCAAACAGGTCGTCTATATCAGCACCGGCGATGCGACGACCTTCCCGTCACCGAACACGACGGACGGCGTTATCGCCATCGACATCGCTACCGGAAAACTTGTCTGGGCTTATCAAGCCGATGAGAAGGACGTCTACATGGGCGGATGCAATGGACCGGCGCGCAGCGAAGCCTGTCCCAATCCCATGGGCCCCGACCTCGACATTGGCAACTCTCCGATCTTGAAATCGCTGCCTGGCGGAAAGCGCGCGCTGATTGTGGGGACCAAACAGGGACACATCATCGCGCTCGATCCTGACAACAATGGGAAGACGCTGTATCGCGTCCTCGCCACGACAGGACAACCCGTCGCGATGGGTGGCGGACGCGGCGGCAGTATCGTGTGGGGCGGCGCAGCCGATGATCAGAACGTCTACTACGGCGCGGGACAAGCCGGACTTGTCGCGTTCCGCCTCGCGACTGGAGAGAAGACGTGGGCCTTCGCTCCGCCGGCCAATGGAGGCACGCTGGGCGCTGCGCCGACAGTTATTCCGGGTGTCATTCTCGAGGGCTCGTCGAATGGCCACCTCTACGCGGTCGCGGCTGCCGATGGCAAGCAGATCTGGGAGTTCAACACCGCTCAGGAATTCAGCACGGTGAACAAGGTGTCGGCTCATGGCGGCGCCATCGCGGTGTCGGGTGCCGTAGTTTCCGGAGGCATGCTGTTCGTGAGTTCGGGATACGCGATTACCAATGCCGCAACTGGCGGGAATGTTCTGCTCGCGTTTTCGATCGAGTAGAGTGGCTTAGTAGTGGTGTTCGTGATTATGGTGGCGTGTTCGGGCAGGCGTCCCCTCCTCTCGAGGAGGGGTGGCCGAAGGCCGGGGTGGTCAGGCCAGCCAAGACGTATCGCCTGACCACCCCGTCTGCGCTTCGCGCAGCCACCCCTCCTCAGGAGGAGGGACGCCCGCCCGAACACGTCACCATAATTACGACACGAGTACTTAATTACGACACGAGTACTTAGTTGCCCTTTGATCGCACTTCTTCAGGAAAGATTTCCGTGGCCTGTTCCGAGTAGCGTTTCATCCTGAGAATTATTTTGGAACCGGCTCCAGGAGCGAGTTGGACCGTAAGGGCGCGTTTGTTGACGGGAACGATCTTTCCAGCGACCTCCGCGGACTCGATGCGGTGCTCCCCATAGGCGCCTCCCTGAACGACGACAGTTCGAGGCGCCGACTTGTCGAGATTAATGAGAGTCACGACAGTGCGGGTGTCCGTCATCTCCGAAATCAGGGCAGCGACCGACTCCGGCAGGCCTGCGCGTTGACGTGCCGGGTCAAAGTAACGCAGCCGCGCATTCAGCAGGCCGCCATCCCGTCCTGGAGGCAGGCCGCCGAGCGTCAACCGGATGAGCGCGTCGACGGCAGCGGGATTGAAGTCCATCATGTTGTCGGCGAGGCGCTGCGCCGCGGTTGTCCGGTCGGCACGCATTCGGGCCAGCCGCGTTTCAATTAAGCGGAGGTCGTTTCGCAGCGCGGTCTCCGGATAGGACGCGTTTTGACCTTGAAGATAGGCGATCCAGGGATTGTTCCTCGCCGCGCGTTCGAGATCGGCGGGCCTCATCGACCAATACCAGACTTCGAGGGCTCCCACGTTCCATGGCTGCGCCTGCCAGCCGTACCAGCCGTCAGGACCATACATGGTCGGATATTGCTTCCTGCCATCGAGTGTCCTGGCGTTCGCATTGACGGCATCGATCATGTCGCGCCAGGCGTCGACGTACTTTGGATCGCCCGTCACCCAAAGCGCATTATTAAAGCCGACGATCGCTCGAGGGATTCGATTGCGATCTTCGCGCCTGCCAGTCACGGGGTTTATCGGACTGAATCCCCAACCGTAAGCGTTGCCCCACCACTTGCCGTTGGGGCCGCCGATCTTGCCGTCGAGGTCCACGAAGCTTGGGATGATGCCGTTGTTGTGTTTCATCCGATCCAGCCAGGCGTCCATGTAATCGACGATCCACTTCCTGTACTTTGACTCGCCCGTTGCCAGATACGCGTCCAACGGAAGCGTTGTCGCAACGAGATTGAGAAACGAGTCGCCGGTAACGTCCTCGTATTCGACATAGTGCGCAAGCATCTCGTCGAAGTTGCGCTCGCTGTGGCCGGCGGTAAAGTTTTCGATGTCGATCGGATCGCCCACCCAGTCGAGTGCGGTTGCCTTGCGCAGCATCGGCCCGCGGCTGCCATTGATGAGGCTGCGAATGAGCTTGAGCTTCGGATCGTAGTTGGGCGCCCCGGGATCCTCCGCCATGTAAAAGCCGGCGTAACGCCGAGCGCGCTCCCGGTATTTCGCATCGGCGGGCACAGACAGTCCCATGCGATTGAAGATGCGAAGTCCTTCACCGTGATGCATCCAATCGGATTGCGTGCTGAATTCCTTGTAGTACATCCCATTGCGCCCTGCGGGTACCTGGGTTGTTTTCGCCTCGGTGTATTGGCGAAGCATTCCGTCGTTGCCTTGGAGATAAAGACGCAGGACCTCATCGCTTCCACCCAAAGCGTGCAGTTCGGGCCAACCGGCCATGTTTTCGAAGGCGTCGTCCGGGCCGTCGTCCGCGCCCCAGCGAAGGACGCACTGCACATAGCCGCGGTTGTCGTAGTACTTGTTGTAGAACTCGACAATTGCCGGTGTCTGCGCATCGAGAAGCCGCCGCTCCAACTGCGCCCATTCCGGCGCCTCCATCGGCGTATCGATGGCGACGAGAGCACCTGCAGGCCTGGACTGCGCGAAACAGAGAAGCGCGAATAGTAGGGAACCCAGCAGGACGCCAGTGAATAGAGCGCTACGAGATCGTTTCATGGGAATTCCCCGGAAGTTTGACACTGCGTAGATGCCATTTCCATCGGAAACGTATTCGTGCGGGTGTCCCCTCCTCTTGAGGAGGGGTGGCGAACGAAGTGAGCCGGGGTGGTCAGGCAAGCTGGGATTCTCGTCAAACCCTGACCACCCCGGCCTTCGGCCACCCCTCCTCAAGAGGAGGGGACACCCGCTCGAATACGTTATCGCAATTACGAAACACGGTACTAAGCTACGTCTTTGAATTCATCGGTGCGGCTGATAAAGGAGACGCAAATGAAAGACGTTGCCCGAATTGTTCTCATTCTGCTGGCGCTCACGGCCGTCTCTGGCGCTGCTCAGGATAAGCGTCGCGACGAATCCAAAAAACCGCTTGTTCTCGAGAGCCAGGGAAGCTTTTTTGTCGGAGGCGAAACAAAGAGCCTTGCGGCGCCGGCGGGTGCACGCGGCTTTGGCGCTGGCGACATCACCATCAATCAGATGTACGTGCAATACCAGATACCTCCTAACGGCGATAGACATGTGCCGGTCGTCATGGTGCACGGCTGCTGCCTCAGCAGCAAGACGTGGGAAACAACGCCCGACGGGCGTATGGGATGGAATGAGTACTTTGTCCGCAAGGATCGTTCCGTGTATCTCGCGGATCAGTCGTCTCGCGCCCGCTCCGGCTTTGACCCGAGCGTGTTTAATGCCGTCAGAGGAGGGACGACGCCTCCGAATCAACTGCCGAACATCCTCGCGGCAAGCCATCAGACAGCCTGGAGTGTGTTTCGCTTCGGGCCGTCGTTCGGCACCCCATTTCCCGATGGACAATTCCCGATCGAAGCGGTCGAGGAACTTTACAAGCAAATGATTCCCGACTTGAACTCGACGCTCCCCAACCCGAATCCCACCTTGAAAAATATGGCGGCGCTGGCTGTGAAACTGCGCGGAGCCGTCCTCATGGGTCACTCGGAGTCCGGATTCTTTCCCGAGCAGGCCGCGCTCATCGACCCTTCAGGCGTGAAAGGAATCATCTCCATCGAAATGCCATGCGCGACGACGACCCCGGCGCAGATTGCAACTCTCTCGAAGATTCCGATCCTCGTGATGTTCGGCGATCACCTCGACATCCAGGGTGGCGGGCCTGCAAATTGGTCCGCCTCCTTCGATGGCTGCCAGATGTTCGTCCAGCAGGTTAAAGCCGCCGGTGGTGACGCGGAGATGATGGCTCTTCCGAAGATGGGAATCCACGGCAACAGCCACATGTTGATGCAGGACAGAAACAACCTGCAACTGGCGGACCTCATCCTCGACTGGATCGACAAGCATGTCGAAAGCAAGAAGGCTCCCCGGCGCTGAAGTTTCGAAAAGTGGAGTCCAATTACTGAATGACACTAATCCAGAAGCTCAAGGCCAGGATCGGCGCAGTCGCCGTAATCAATTCTCCGAAGGGCATTCTCGGCGAATTCAAATCGTTCAAACCTGCGGACTCTATACGGGCCGGAGCGAAAGAGTGCTTTGATTTCGTTCTCTTATTCGCAACCGACTCGAAGGCGTTGGAGCCGGCATGGAAGCGAATTATTCCCGCGCTAAAAGAGGACGCGATTTTTTGGGTGGCTTATCCGAAGAAGAGTTCCGGTATCCCCTCGGATCTTGCCGGAATGTCCTCGGGTTGGACGGTCTATGCCGGTTCACCGTGGCAGCCTGTCGCCTCGGTGTCGATTGACGAGACGTGGACGGGCATCCGCTTCAAGCTTGCGCCCACTCTGGAGAGCAAGAGAAAGAATGAAGCATCTGAGGAAATTCGCGACGCCGATGGAACGCTCGTGGTGGATCGCATCAACCGGGTCGTGCATCCCCCGAAAGATCTCGGGGCGATTCTTTCGAGACACCCGGAAGCTGCAGCTTTCTTCGACAGGCTTTCGTTCACAAACAGAAAGGAATACGTGGTGTGGATTGTCGAAGCGAAGAAGAGCGAGACCCGTACGAAGCGCGTGGCATCGGCCCTGGAGAAGTTGGTGTCTAATAAGAAAAACCCTTCCGAGTAACCGCTTTAGGAGAGCCCATTGAAAAATCCGAGCGCATGGTTGTTCACGGCGTTGGTAGCAGTACCCCTATACGTAAACGCCCAGTGGGCGGTGTACCACGATCCAGCCGTTCCCCGTATGCGAGATGGCAAACCGAATCTCTCGGCGCCGGCGCCCCGTCTCAACGGCAAACCCGATCTCTCTGGAATCTGGCAAGCTGAGAGCGCGCCAGTTGCGGAGATTCAACAATTCCTCCTGCCCGGAGGCATTAACGGACTGGGCGAGGATCTTCCGTCGAAGTATTTCTTCAACTTCTTTGCCGACTATCCCTCCGGCCAGGAACCGTTCCGGCCGGAGGTGCGAGCGCAAATCGACAAGAGACCTCCGGGTCCAGGAAGACCCCCGACTCTTTGCCCCTTGCCGAGTCTCCCGCTCGAGGGCCTTGTGCCGGCTCCGTTCAAAATTGTCCAGACGCCCCGGCTAACGATGGTCCTGTACGAAGCGGACACCGTTTTCCGCCAGATTTTCAGCGATGGACGCGCACTTCCCCCGGACCCGCAACCCAGTTGGCTCGGTTATTCCGTTGGCAAATGGGTGGGAGATGCCTTCGTCGCGGAAACCATCGGGTTCAATGACAAAGCGCCCCTGGACGTGTTGGGGCACCCGCGGAGCGAAGCGCTGCACCTCACGGAAACCCTTCGACGCCGCGATTTCGGCCACCTGGATGTGCAGATCACGATCGACGACCCCAGGACCTATACGAAGCCAGTTACGATTCTCGTCAAGTACCGTTTGGTGCCGGATACAGAACTGCTCGAATCATTCTGTAATGAGGGTGAGAAGGATCTGGCTCACTTCCCAAAGTGAGCTAGCGTCTCATTGATGATTGATTCTTGCAGCACCGTCTTCAACTGCATATCCTTGTTCCACATCCAACGGGAGGAAGTATGGCGTTCGAGCTGGACGTGAACGGAACGCGGCATGCCGTCGATGCCGACCCGCAAACGCCATTGCTATGGGTGATCCGCGATCACGTCGGGCTGACGGGCACCAAGTTCGGCTGCGGCATCGGGCAATGCGGCGCGTGCACGCTGCATGTCGATGGGCAAGCGATCCGCTCCTGTAGCGTTCCCGCCGCCATAGCCGCCGGCAAACCAATCCTGACGATCGAAGGGCTTTCGACGGATGGCAACCATCCCATTCAGGCTGCCTGGAAGGAATTCGATGCGCCGCAGTGCGGCTACTGCCAGTCGGGGATGATCATGAGTACGCTCGCACTGCTGCAGAAAAGCCCCAACCCCTCCAACGCCGATATCGACGTTTCGGTCACGAACGCCTGCCGCTGCGGCACCTACCATCGAGTCCGCCAGGCGATCCACCTGGCCGCAAACCTCATGAAGGGTGTAGCGGGGAGGATACAGCGATGAGCGATCACGGCATCAGTCGCCGCGAGTTCCTCTCTGTGGTTGCCGCAGCCGAGGGAGCCTTCGTGTTCGGATTCTGGGCCCCGCCGCGGGCGGGCGCCCAGGTCGCGCGCGGCTCCGCCTGGGATGAAGATTCCGCGACGCCCGAGATTAACGCCTGGATCGTCATCGCGCCGGACGACAGCGTGACCGTCCGGATCGCGCAGACCGAGCTTGGCCAGGGCGTCTGGACATCCAACGCCATGATGGTCTGCGAGGAATTGCAGTGCGACTGGAACAGAGTGCGCCCGCAATACGCTTCCGCGAACCGCGATGCTCGAGAGCAGGCGCCTGCGTGGACGCTCAACGTGATGGGCCAGGGCGCCACAGACCCGAAGGGCGGCGGCGAGCCCGGATTCGGGAATCGCGATCGCACTGGCCAGCAAGGCATTCCCGACAGTCTCTATCGACGCATGAGAACGAACGCGGCGTCTTCAGTTAAGGACGGGCGATATTACCTGCAGCTTGCCGGAGCTGAGGCGCGGGAGCGGCTGCTGCTGGCCGCGGCAGAGCTATGGCGTGTGCCGGCCGCCGAACTGACGGCCAAAGACAGCATCATCACGCACGCGCCGAGCGGCCGGACGACGACCTATGGCAAGGTCGCCGATCGCGCGGCCCGGACACCGCATCCCAATCCTGAAAAGATCACGATCAAGTCGCCGGAACAGTGGACGCTGATGGGAACTGAGCGGAAGAACCTCGACGTTCCGGCCAAGGTCACGGGTGAGATTGTGTACGGGATCGACGTGCGCGTTCCCGGCATGAAATGGGCGGCCGTGAAGTCCTGTCCCGTGTACGGCGGCGACGTCAAGCGCTACGATTTCGAGGCGATCCGTGCCATGCCGGGCGTGCGCTCCGCTGTTCAGTTCCCTGTTCCGGATCCAGCGCTGACGCGGGGTCGCATCTTCAGCGGAGGCGTCGCCGTTGTCGCCGACACCTGGTATCAGGCAAAGACCGCTCTCGATCGGATGCCGATCGAGTGGGAGATCCCGCCAGCGGCTGCAGCGTTCAACACGGCGAACATGAGCCAGGCGCTTCTAGCCGCGCTCGATAAGCCCGGTAGAGTCCGCGTCGATCAGGGCAATGTCGCCGCAGCATTCGCGGGCGCCGCCAGAATTGTCGAGGCGACGTACTCCACGCCGTTCCTGCCCCGCGCGCGCATGGAGCCCGGAAACGCCACGGTGCTCGTCGCCGACGATCGCGTCGACATCTGGATCGGCGATCAGAGCCCGCAGGAAACGCGCTTCAGCGCGTCGAAAATCACCGGGATTCCCGAGGAGAAGGTCTACCTGCACTTGTGCCACCTGGGCGGCGGCTTCGGCCGTAACGGCAACGGGCCGCAAGCCGAGCAGGCCCTCATGATCGCGAACGCGCACCGCGGCACGCCGATCCATCTGCTCTGGACTCGCGAGGAGGATTTCATTGGCACGACCTACCGCGCCATGGGCGTGGCACGCCTCAAAGCCGGACTAGACACCGACGGCTGGCCGGTCGCGCTCGACGTCCGCACGGCCATGCAGGAAGGAGGATTCGGTCCGGAGTCTTCGTTCGACGTGGCCTCGCGGTACTACGTCCCCAACTACCGCTACTCGAATCACACGACGACATTCCACGTTCCTGTCGGCACGCGGCGCGGCATCGGACAGGCCGCCCATGAGTTCTATCGCGAAAGCTTCATGAACGAGTTGGCTCGTGCCGCGGGACGGGATCCGTATCGCTATCGGCGCGAACTCCTCGCCCGCACGAGCCTGCCTTACAAGGACGACATGATCCGGGCGCTTGACATGGCCGCCGAGATGTCGGGCTGGGGAACGCCTTTGCCGCAGGGCAAGGCGCGGGCCATCGCGCTCGAGGAACGAGGTGGCGAGACCAACCGCATGGCGACGATCAGCGCCATGGTGCATACCGTCTCTGTGAGCCGTGCGGGCAAGGTGAAGCTCGAGCGCGTCGACGTCGCGCACGAAACCGGCTTCGGCCTGGTCAACCCGCTCTCGGTGAAAAAGCAGATCGAGGGCCAGATCATCTGGTTCTACAACGACGCGATGCACCAGGCGAATACGATCAAGGACGGGCGCATCGTCGAAAACAATTTCCAGGCGTTCCCGCTGTCGCGCATCGACGAAGACCCGCCGGAGATCAACATCCGGTTTTTCAAGACCGGGCACTGGCTGCTCGGCATGGGCCACGACCGCGCCACCTCGGTCCAGTCCGCGATCGGCGACGCGATATTCCAGATTACCGGCAAACGCTTCCGCGATCTGCCCTATGACAGGCACGATCTAAGCTGGGGCTAGACGGAGCTCTTGAAGACGGAGGGCGGGTTGCACTACAGTGTGGTGCATGAAAACTGAAGTCTATAGCTGGCGCGTGACTCCGGCAAAGAAGGCCGCTCTCGAGAATCAGGCGCGACGAGAGGGCGCCAGTCTTGCTCAATTGCTGGATCGGATCACGCAGGAATGGATTGAAGGCAGGAAGGACGAGATTGATCCTGTGGAACAAGTCCGGCTTCACGCGGTGGTCCGCAAAACGTTGGGTGTGATCGCAGGGAAAAACCCGGAGCGTGCGGAACAGGCGAGGGCCGAGATTCGGAAGAGGCTGGCAAACCGGTATGGCCGCTAATGCTCTGGTCGATACTGGCGCAATTCTGGCGTTATTAGATCGAACGGACCGATGGCATGAGCCCTGTGCCGCCGCTCTCGAGCAGTTGCACCTACCGCTCGTGACTACAGAAGCGGTGCTCACTGAACTGTTTCATCTTGTGGGTGACAGCTCCAGTGAGGTTCGGGCGGCTTGGAAATTCGTTCGATCCGGCGTACTGACCCTTTCGTCAATTGGGGACGACGATCTGCCCTCGCTCAATGCGCTTATGGACAAATACCGCGATCGTCCCATGGACCTCGCCGACGCAACCCTGGTCCATATCGCGGAACGCCATTCCGTTAGTCTGATTCTGACAATTGATCACAATGACTTCGAAACTTACCGGATTCGGGGAAATCGCCGGTTTCGCATCGTGCCCGCCTGCGAGCGGTGAACTGGAGCTGCTCGTCCGCAACGGGCTGACACCAATCCAGGCGCTTGTCGCAGCGACGTCCGCACCGGCCACCGTGTATCGATCACCGTGATTCTTGATTGGAAGAGCCGCGCTAAGATCGTTGCAGGGGAAAACAGGGCGCGAGTATGAAAGACAATCGACTACTGGATGGACGTGCAGTCCGCGACCGTATTCTCGGCAGTATTGCCGAACGTGTGACCGCTGCGAAAGCTCACCGTCCTCTTGGGCGGATCGTATCCGTGAGTATTGGGGAGAATAAGGCGGCAGCAGTCTACGTTCGCGGACAGGCGCGGGCTGCAGCGAAGGTGGGTTTCAGTTTCGATGAACAGGTTTGGCCGAGCGCGCTCACGCAGGAGGAATGCAAGGCCCGTCTGGTAGCGATGAACGACAACTCCGGTGTGCTTGGCGTGATCCTCCAGCGTCCCGTGCCGCGTCATATCAATGTGCGCTCCCTGGCCTCCGCGATACATCCGTTGAAGGACATCGAAGGCATGAACCCCGCATCGATCGGCGACATCGTCTACAACGACCTGGCGCTTGCGCCCTGCACGGCCGCGGCCTCCATAGAATTGATCAAGGAGACAGGTCTGGACTTGCATGGGCTCGAAGTTGTAATGATCGGGCACTCGGAGATCGTCGGAAAACCCGCGGCATTCATGTTGATGGCGGAAGGCGCCACAGTAACCGTGTGCCATCACCTTACGCGCTCGGTTGCGGCGCATTCGCGCCGCGCGGATGCGGTGCTTGTCGCGGTCGGGAAACCCAGATTTCTTCGCGCCGACATGGTGAAGCCCGGAGCGGCCGTCATCGATATCGGCATCAACCAAATCGCAGGACCGAACGGCACACCCATAATCGTCGGCGACGTCGACACCGACAGCGTCAAGGAGATTGCAAGCTGGGTCACTCCCGTCCCCGGCGGCGTCGGGCCCGTGACCGTGGCCATGTTCATGCGCAACGCCATCACCGCTCACGAAAAGCAGTTCGCTGCCGGCTGGCTGGGATAACCGCTCGCGACGCCGAATTTTCGCGGATTCCGCTATACTCACCCGATGTTTTCCAAAACCTTGGTGAAGCTTTTTCTGGCAGCAGCTCTCGTGTTGCCCATTGCCATGCCGGCTCAAACCACTCCCGTGATTGCGCTCCAGAATCTGGCGCACACCGTGGACAGCCTCGACAAGACAGTACCGTTTTACCGGGACTTGATCGGCTTGCCCGTCAACGGCACACGCGATCCCCTCACGCAGCAACCTCAGGCGCTCGACGAGGACATGTCGAAATTCACGGCAACGAAGGGAGCGAAGTTCCGCGCCGCAACCTTCCGTATTCCGAACGCGAATTTCGGGTTTGAGTTGACCGAGTTCACGGGCGCGCCGCGCAAGCCCGGAACGCCGAAGATTCAGGACATCGGCGCAGCCACGCTCGCGTTACAGGTCCGCGACATGGACAAAATCCTGGTGAAGCTGAAAGCCGCGGGTACGCCCATCGTCACGACAGGCGGGGCTCCGGTGAATCCCACCGGCAACGCGAACAGCAAGCTGCGCGAAATCATTATTCGCGACCCCGATGGTTTCTTTGTCGAACTTCAGCAACCCGACCCGCTACCCGCATCTGCAGCGGCAACGGCCGGCGACATCCTTGGCGGATCCGTCCAAATATCTATTGAAGACTCCGCGAAGACAGTGGCATTCCTGCGGGATGCAATCGGATTCGCGGCGCGGCCCAGCGGACAGATGACATCGAATCCGGTCGTGGCAAATCTCATAAACCTGCAGGGCGCGCAGTGGCGTATCACCCACGGAAGCATCCCGGGCATGACGCTGGACTTCGGTCTAATCGAATACAGCAGCGTTCCGCGCGCGAAGTTTTCAATGGGCGCTGAAGATCCCGGCTCACCGGCATTCACCATGGTTGTGCGCGACATCGACGCAGCAGTCGAGCAATGGACCAGGGCTGGCGGTACTGTCGTGTCTACAGGGGGTAAGGCGATCAAACGCTCCAACGGCGCAGGCAACGTCTTTGTCCGCGATGTAAACGGATTTATGTGGGAACTGATCCAGCGCGCCGCGCAGTAGGAATCGATTCAACAGTGGCATAGGGATCGATATGAAGAAGGTGAGCGAATTCGAAGAGCGCGTTTTCCGGTTCCTGGCTCGCACGACATCCTCCGGGCGCCGAGGCTTCCTCACGACGATAGCAAAAGGATTTGCCCTCATCGGCGGACTCGCCGGGGGAGTACCGCACGAGCTTTTCGCAGGCCAGAGAACATCGTCGCAATCGGCTGGCGGCTCGGCGCGTTCGCGCAGACTCATCGACGAAGACTGGCGCTTCACAAAGGGCGACCCTCCCGATAATTCCGTGAGCCTGCTGTACGATCTGCGGCCGCAGCCTGCTGGTCGTGGAGCGCCCGCGACCGTGCCGCTGGACGTTCCCGTTGTGAAGTCATGGATTCTGCCGACAGGAAACGATTTCGTGAAAGATTCCGGCAAGCGTGTTCCCCGTCCGGGCGGCAACCTCGGCGACGGCGTCGCCTATGTGGCGGCAGGCTTCGATGACAGTTTGTGGCGGAGAGTGAATGTGCCCCACGACTACGCGATCGAGGGTCCGTTCTCCACGACGGGTGGAGGAGGCATGGGACGGCTTCCTTCAGCCGGCGTCGTCTGGTACCGGAAGAATCTAACCATTCCCTCAACCAGTGCCGGAAAATCGCTGTTTCTGGATATCGACGGCGCCATGGCTTACAGTGAAGTCTGGCTCAACGGGCAATTCGTCGGCGGATGGCCTTATGGCTACGCATCCTTCCGCCTCAATCTGACTCCACATGCGAAACCCGGAGGCAACAATGTCCTCGCCATTCGGCTGGATAATCCCCCGGCTTCTTCGCGCTGGTATCCGGGAGGAGGACTCTACCGACACGTGTGGCTCGTCGAGACCGCTCCGGTGCGCGTCGCCCACTGGGGCACGTGCATCACGACACCGGAAGTCTCTCCAACTTCGGCGAGCATCGCTGTGAAGGTCACCGTAGACAACGACTCCAACACCGAAGCCAGGGTCAGTGTCGAAACGCAAATCTTCGAGCTCGACGCGGACGATCGCAAGATCGGCCAACCCGCGGCGCAGATCGCATCGGCCGATCTCGTCATCGCTGCCGGCGGCAGAGCGACTGCGGAGACTCCTGGAGCGATCCGCAATCCAAAACTCTGGGGTGTCAGGCCTCATCAAAAACCGAATCGCTATGTTGCCGTCACCGCCGTGCGGCAGGGTGGAACGACCGTCGATACTTACGAAACACCTTTTGGCGTTCGCACCATCAAGTTCGACCCCAATGCCGGATTCTTCCTTAATGGAGAGCACACGAAAATGAATGGAGTGTGCAATCACCATGACCTCGGCGGGCTGGGCACCGCGATCAACGTTCGCGCCCTGGAGAGACAGCTCGAAATGCTTGCCGAGATGGGTTGCAATGCGTTGCGCACCAGCCACAATCCGCCGGCGCCCGAGTTGCTCGACCTGGCCGACAAGATGGGATTCCTGGTGATGGACGAGGCCTTCGATGTGTGGGCGCGCCAGAAGACTGCGCTCGATCATCACCTTCTCTATGCCGACTGGCACGAGCAGGACCTGCGCGCCTTGCTCCGCCGAGATCGCAATCATCCCTCAGTGATCCTCTGGAGCATCGGAAATGAAGTCGGGGAACAAACCGGGGCCGCCGCCGGCGCCGCGCTTGCGAAGGAACTGACGGAGATCTGCCACGAAGAAGATCCCACTCGCCCGACCATCAGCGGGATGAACAGCGCTTCGGCCACAAGCCCCTTCCCCGCTCCAATCGATACGGTCGGATTGAATTATCAGGGTGCCGGCCTCTTTCGCGGTTCTCCGCAATATCCGGTGTTTCATCAGAACTTCCCGGACAAATTCATCGTGGGGAGCGAGACCGCTGCGACGCTCAGCAGCCGTGGCGTCTACACTTTTCCCGTGGCTCCGGGCCCGGGCGCGCCCGCTTCGGCAAATGCCGGCGAAGAGACTGCGAATCGGCAGGTCAGTTCTTACGATCTGTACTTCGCGAGCTGGGCTTATTCTCCGGAGAAGGAATTCGCTGCGCAGGATCGCTATCCGTTCGTCGGCGGTGAATTCGTGTGGACGGGTTGGGACTACCTGGGAGAACCTACGCCCTTCGACGCTTCGAGAAGCTCTTACTATGGGATCATCGATCTCGCAGGTTTCAAGAAGGACCGCTTCTACCTCTATCAGTCTTACTGGCGGCCAGACTTTCCGATGGCTCACATTCTTCCGCACTGGACGTGGCCAGACCGCGTGGGGCAAGTTACTCCGGTGCACGTTTATACATCTGGCAATGAAGCGGAGCTATTCCTCAACGGGAAGTCTCTCGGCCGCAAGATGAAGGCACAATTCGAATACCGTCTGCGCTGGGATGAGGTGGTATATGAACCGGGCGAGCTGCGCGTCGTGGCCTACAGGGATGGCAAGCGCTGGGCCAGTGATGCAGTCAACACTGCGGGCGAAGCGTCGCGGTTACTTCTCAATCCAGACCGGGACACGATCGCGGGCGACGGCAAGGATCTGTCGTTCATCACTCTCACCGTGGCGGACAAGGACGGCCGGATGGTTCCCCGCTCCATGAATCCAATTCATTTTGACATCACGGGTCCGGGCGAGATCGTCGCGACAGATAATGGCGATCCGACAGACACGACACCCTTCCCGTCCACGGACCGCAAGGCATTCAACGGCTTGGCGCTGGCTATTGTCAGGGCCAGGCGAGGGCAGCGCGGGCGGATTGCAGTCACCGCAAAATCCGCTGGACTGCAGGACGGCCGTTTGACAATTAACGCGAGGTGACGGAGGCAGTATATGCGTTTTCGAAATATGATTCTTTTGACGGTAACGGGCGCGCTCGGCGCTGTGGTCGGCATGGCGGGAATGTCCCAGCAAAATGCTCGCCGAAGCCCCGACGCCGACTGGCCAACCTACAATCGCGACCTTGCCGGCACACGCTATTCGCCGTTGACGCAGGTCAATGCTGCCAATGTCGCGAGCCTCAAGCAGGTTTGGACATACAAGCTCCGCCCGCCCGCCGGTGTCTCCGTTCCCGCTATCGATAAGCCGGCGAGCGCGAGCGAAATCTTTCAGGAGATCACGCCAATCGTTGTTAACGACGTGATGTATATGCCTTCCGGCAACCGTGTCGTCGCGCTGGAGCCGGAAACCGGCAAGGAAATCTGAAGCTACGCGCTTCCCGAAGGCATTGCATCGTTCCGCGGTGTCGCGTACTGGCCTAACGATAACGGCGTCCCGCCGCGCATTCTCTTCACCAGCCTGAAGAAACTCATCGCGCTCGATGCGAAGACAGGAAAGCTCGATATCGAGTTCGGCGACAACGGACATATCGATCTGCAGATTGCGTACGTCGGCGTTCCCGCCATTTACAAGAACATCATCCTGATGGGATCGAACTTCTATGGCCCCGGCGAAAGACATATCGGTCCGCAGCTCACGACAAGCAAGGGCGAGCGTGGCGACACCAGCGCCTACGATGCCCGCACCGGAAAGAAGCTGTGGGATTTTCACACGATTCCCCGCCCCGGAGAGGTCGGCAACGACACCTGGGGCAACGACAGTTGGAAAGACCGCACGGGCAATAACGTGTGGTCGTTCACGCTGACCGTCGATGAAGCGCGCGGCATCGTCTACCTGCCCGTTAGCGCGCCCGGCATGAACTACTACGGCGGCGATCGGCCCGGCAACAACCTGTTCGCCAACTCCACAGTGGCCGTCGATGTAAAAACCGGAAAACTGAAATGGTATTTCCAGAACATCCGTCACGAACTGTGGGATTACAACCTTCCTCCGGCGCCTGGCCTTATTGATATCAAGAAGGATGGGAAAACCATCCCGGCGCTCGCGCAAGTCGGCAAGTCCGGCTTCATGTTTATTCTGAATCGGGAGACCGGCGTTCCCATATACGGCGTTCAAGAACGTCCGATGGCAAAGGCAGACGTGCCGGGCGAATGGTATCCGGCGACGCAGCCGATTCCGGTGAAGCCCGGGCCGATCGCCAGGGTCAGCATGACGGAAAAGGATCTCGTTACTGCCGAGGACACAACCCCGGATCATGCCCAAGCCTGCAAGGAACTTTGGGATCGTACGAAGTTCCGCAACGACGGTCCGTACACACCCTGGAACTATCGACCCAATGGCGGTCCGCCCAGTCTGATTTTTCCTGGAATGACCGGCGGCGTGAATTGGGGCGGGACCGCAACAGATCCCAAGCTCGGCTACATCTTCGTCAACTCCAAGGATGAACCATCCTCGGGATGGATCGCGCCGAACCCACGCTATAACGAAACGACCAAGGATACCGAGTTCCCGTATGTCCAGCAGGGCGGCGGCGGAATCACAGCGCCAGCGCGCGATAAAGACGGCCGCTCGCTCGGCAACTTTCCGTGCTTCCGCCCGCCGTGGGCAAGTCTCATGGCAGTGAATGCCGCGACCGGCGATTTCGTCTGGCGCGTTCCGCTCGGAATCAACGAGAACATGCCTGCCGGCAAGCAGAATGTCGGATCGCCCGGCTACGGCGGACCGATGGTCACTGCCGGAGGCTTGGTCTTCATCGGCGCCACGCGCGACCGGCGGTTCCGCGCCTTCGATTCCAAAACGGGCAAGGAACTCTGGTCGATTCGTCTCGATTACAACATTACAGCAGTTCCCATGACCTATCAGGGCAAGAACGGCAAGCAATACGTCGCTGTAGTCGCTGCGACAAATGGAAGCGGCAACAATGAGGCGTTGCTCGTATTTGCTTTGCCATAGAGGGTCGAATCACCGCGGAACCGTGGAACCAGGAGAACGGCATGCGTATCAAAACGTGGCTCAAATTAACCTTTGCAGCGGCGATTCCCTGCCTCGTGGTTGCGGCGATCGGAACTCGGACGCAGGCGCAACTCCAAATGGTCCTCGTCGATCTTGAAGGACATCGGACGCCTGCCGGTCCTGCGCCTTCTTCGATATTTGCGCCCCGCGTCTCTCCGGACGGACGGGAAGTCCTGTTTGACACTCAAAGCGACAGCCAATTGTGGATCGCAAAACTCTCCGACATCGCATCGAAGCGGCGACTTAGCACAGGCGGTTCAAATCGTGGCCCACTCTGGTCTGGCGACGGTAAGCGGGTCTTCTACATTACGGACGATCAAGGCGCGGAGACATTATTCTGGCGAATGGCAGACGGCAACGGAGTGCCGGAGTTACTCACAAAACCCGCAAGAGCGCCAGAATCGTGGTCGGCAAAAGATTCGACGCTTTCGTTCATCACATTGAATCCTGGCGGCGACTACGACATCTGGACCTATTCCTTTGCAACCCGGGAGCGCAAGCCGTTTATCGTGATTCCGGGTTCGCCTCAGCACAGCAGCCACTTCTCGCCCGACGGCCGTTGGATCGCCTACGTCTCTGCCGAAACTGGACGGCTCGAAGTGTACGTCCGTCCTTTTCCCGCAGGAACTCCCGCCGTTCAAGTCTCACACAACGGCGGGGGTCATCCCCTCTGGTCTCCCGATCAGAGAGAACTCTACTTCGATAACAACGACCGCATGTTCGCAGCGTCGATCAGCACGGCGGGCACATTTACCGCAGCGACGCCCCGGGAGTTGCCGATTCAGGGATTCGTGCAAGGGCCTCTCCGCCGGCAATACGACCTCACACCGGACGGGAAACAATTCCTGATGCTGTTTCCCAATTGAGACGGCAGGCACGGCGGCACCGCGGAAGCGGTGCTAGGAACGTCTGTCATGGCTTGCGGAACTGGGCGCTGCTGTCCCGGGATTCCTTCTGGGATTGTCCCAATTAGAACCGGAGACTGAGGGACCAGCCTCCGGTTCTTTGAGATTCCTTCGCGATTACTTCACTCCCGGCCACTGAATGAAAGGCGGCTTGGGCGTCTTGTCCGGCGGCAGGAATGCAGGAGAGGCCGTGCCCCCAGCCCCCAAAGACTTCACATACTGGTAGAGGGCGCGTTGATCCGCATCTGTCATCGCCCGCACGTTAAACCATGGCATCGGTGGCTTAGTATTCAGCGTCTTCGCGTACTTTACCCACGCGTCTTCTGTCATCTTGCCGATGGACAGCCGCAGGTTCGTCGGATAGGTCGTGCCCCAGGGTCCGCGGTAACCTAGCGTATCGCCCTTGAGCCGGTCCGCCTCCGCCGCCTTCCCTCCTGCCTCTGCGTATCCCGCAGTGTGGCAATCATTGCAACCGCCGATTTCAACAATGTAACGACCACGTTCGATCGTTGCATTAGGCGCCGCGGTCTGTTTGGCTGCCTGCCCATTCACGACCTGATAGCCCAATGAGACGACCAGCGCGGTCCCAAGAAAAATTACTCTGTAGCCTTTCACGTTGCCTCCTTAGTTTTCGCTGGAGTTAACTACACCTGGAAATAGCAATGCAAGGTTCTTCCTCCAGCGTGGATCCAGGGTTAGAATCTTTCCGCGCGCCGAAAGGCGCCAGCGGGTTCGCGCGAAGGGCCAAGCCCACTTTCAATCATCCAATTAACTTGCACGACCACCGTGCTGCCTGGTTGCGAACCGCAGGCTCAAGCATGGAGGTTGTATGTCCGATCAACTGCCTGAGCGTCCCAATCTCGAACAACTGAAGAAACAAGCGAAGTCGCTGCTGCATGCAGCACAAACGAATGATGCCGCGGCGATCCGGCGTTTCGCGGTGTTGCCGGCATTTGCGAAAATGGCGGCGGCGGAGCGCGCGGCGCTGACCTATGCCCTGCACGATGCCCAGTCCGTCATCGCGCGCGAACATGGATTCCCTTCCTGGAACGCGCTGCGCGAAGAGGTCGAGGCGCGTTCGTTGTCGTTCGAAGCCGCGGTGGACGAGTTCTTGCGTTGCGCGACGGGCGGTGCTCTCGGTCGCGCCCAAAGGTTGCTCGCGCTCTATCCGCATATCGCCTCGGCCAACTTGCAGACCGCGCTCGTGCTGGGAGACGCGGCCACTGTGGACAAGCGGTTGCGCGATCGTCCCGAGCTTGCGACCAAACCGGGCGGGCCGCAGAATTGGGAGCCGCTGCTGTATGCGTGCCATACCTGCATGCATCGCGACGTGCCGGCGCGCGTCGAGGGTCTCGTCACAATCGTTCGCCAGCTTTGCACCCTTGGGGCGAATCCGAACGCCGAGTATCACTGGAACTGGCACCCGGAGCTTCCACGAACCGCGCTGTGGGCCGCGATCTGCGAAGTCCGGTATTTGCCGCTTGCGGAAGTGTTGCTCGAGGCCGGCGCCAATCCGACGGACGGGGTGTCCGTCCATATCGCCGGGAGCGTTGGCAATCTTGCCGCGCTCGAGTTGCTGAGCCGATTCGGCGTCAACGTCAATGGGATTCCAGGCGGAGTTCCGCCCCTGGTCTACATGATGCAGTTTGCCAGAGACCCTGCCGGACCGCGCTGGCTCCTCGAACATGGCGCGGACGCGAATCTCGCGTGGGGCGATGCAGGAGAGGCGCCGCTCCACGTCGCGGCGCGGCGTTGGGATATCGCCTTCGTCGAGTTGCTCGTGCGGCACGGCGCCGATCCCTTGAGACGACGGACCGACGGCTGCACGCCGCACACGCTGGCGGAGCTCTCCGGCAATCACGACATCGCCACCTGGCTTCTCGCCCAGGGCGCCAAAGATGAGCTCTCAGAACTCGAGCGGTTCGTCGCCTGCTGCGCGCGCAATGACCGCGCCGGTGCGGAGGCGATGCTGGCGGATCATCCGGCACTGCGCGCCGAGCTTCGTCCCGAACACCACCTCATGCTCCATCGGCATGCCGAATGCGGAAACGCAAGAGTGCTCGAGACAATGCTGGCTTGCGGATTCGATCCGCGTGTGAAGGACAAAGAGAACGTCACGGCGCTTCATCGAGCGGCGATGGGAGGGCATCGGGATGCCGTGAGGGTGCTGCTGGCGTTCGGTGCGACCGTCAATGCGCTTGACGGAATGTTCTCGGCGCCGCCGCTCGTCTGGGCAGTTGAAGGACGCGGGCATCCGAGTCCCGAATCCGATCATGTCGGCGTCGCGCGCCTGTTGATCGCAGCCGGTTCGCCTGTCGAATGGACACCGCCGGAAGGTGCGCCCAACCCGGAGCGCACGTTGGAGGGACTGGTCGACCTCCGGCGCGCGGCAGCCGCGGGAGTGAATGAACTCACTTAGGTATTGCACCATGAAAAATAGAGCGGTCTCCGGGAAACCTACCGAAATGCCCTTTGCAAGACACAACCAAAGCCGGGATCACTCTCAGAAACGGCCGATCCTACTTGGCGTACCTCCCTTAGAACGACAATCCCCGCGGCATAATCGAACATTCCCAGGGAAGATCTCTCCATTTGGGCAGCGAGAAAACTTAAAATGCCCAGGCAAGAGTCAAAGGAGTAAGCATTATGAGCGGCACAGTATCCGTCGCAGTCCTGGCGCCGAACCGCGCAAGCGGTGAGTCGCAGTTGCGCAGCAACCGTTTCACGCCGGGCGATCTGCGAAATTACTGGACTTTATTCGCGATGGACCATTTCCTCGGGCACGGCCCCGTGGACCGGCTCTTCAAGCAACTCAAGGCCCTGAAACGGGGCTCACAGAGCCGTTTCGGCCTGAGTATGTGGTAGGAACTGATGCTCATGACAAATACAGTTTCCGTAATCGACAAGAACAGCGATCCCCGGCTTCGCCCGCTTGAAGCTGTGAAATACTGGAGCAGTTTTGTGGGTGAGCACTACCTGCGCCTTCCATCCTTCGGCCGCGTCCGCGACGCCGTGGCCAGTGAGCTTTCACGGCGCGACTTGCCGGAAAGAGGGAAGATTCAAATCCCCAAGCTCGACCCCGCCGCTATTACTCCAGAAGAGTACCGTCGTAATTACCTCCGCCCAAATATCCCTATCATACTAAAGGGCGCCGCCGCCAACTGGCCAGCGGTACAGAAGTGGACCCCGGAGTTTTTCCAGTTGAACTATGGATCGGAAAAAGTTGCAGTCCGATTCAAAACAGAAGGCGTGGGCGTCGAAAGCGTGTACATAAAGGATGTGACGCTGTCGGAATTGATCGACAACGTGCGCGATGGTGGCGAGTACTACGCCAGCAACCTGGAGGATCTGTTCAACGACAACCCCGAACTGCGTGCCGACTTATCGCTTCGTGAAGTCGAACGATATTCCAGCGCCCACGCCCTGCCCGGAAAGAAAAAATGGAGTATTCCCCGCAAGGGCCAGATCCTTTCGACACAGCTCTTCATTTCCAGCGCCAAAGGACGCGCCGGCTATCACTGCGCATCCGGCGGCAATTTTTTCGTGCAGGTATATGGACGTAAACGCTGGATCTTCGTGAACGCGAGACACACGCCATTCATGTACCCGGCTATTCGCAAAGACTTCTTTTATTCGAGCTCACCGGTTGACGACAGGCTGGAACGAGACGAGTTGTCGGCGGAGGGATACGGACTCTACAACGCGGTACCGAAATACGAAGTCGTGCTCGACCCGGGAGATGTTCTGCTGTCGCCGCAATGGTGGTGGCACGCCGTGGACAATTTGGGACTGTCCATCGGCGTGGCGCTGCGCTTCCCTACCGGCCTGTTTGCAGGAAACCCGATATATTCCGCGATGACAATGCTCTCGCCGCCGCTGTGGCGCCACTACTTCAATATCGTGCGCACCGGCTGGGGCGCCGACGCCACCGTGGCGAGACGCATCTTCGAGCCCGAAGGCGCTGAGGTCAGGATGCGGTTTTCTTCGTCTAAGGGGATTCCTGCGAAGAGCAAAGCGGCCGATCGCTAAGAACACGCCGCTGGACTCTTGTTTACGGACGCCACAAATTAAAGTTGTGGAAGGCATGATTCCAGAAAATGTGTAGCCAATCAGTGTGGCCATCCGCAAGATTCAGCCCAACCCGGAGCGCACACTGGACGGGCTGATCGACCTTCGGCGCGCGGCGGGCCGCGGGAGTGAATGAACTCACTTAGGTATTGGGTATTGGACGTAGCCACTGCGATGGACAACTTTTCGTTTCTGATCGGGATCGCCGGATTTCACTTCAATCTTCCGATAGATGCCTTGAGGCGGAGCGGCATTGCTGGAAATGTATCCCAGAACGTATTGGGTACGAGCCTGTTCCACAATTCTGCTCAGCGCGAACTTCATATCCGTCGCGGATCCGCCTCCGTAGACATCGCCTCCACTCGCGTGGGCATAGGAATCCAGCATACCCAGCGAAGTCTCGAGAAGCGCGGCAATCGTGTGTACGGAGTAAACCTGAATCTCGCTTTTGAGGAGCAGTTCGACGTTCTTGTCGAACGAATGAAGGGTCTTCCCTGGGATAAGACTGATCTGCGGTTCGCTCACGTCTCCATCGGAGATTAACAAGATGATTTTGCGATGGTCCTCAGGGCGGTTTTGAAGCGCCATGGCCGCTTCATAGACGGCGCTGTGCATGATGTGAGTCGTTGGTCCAGGCTTTGGCGAGGGGGTCGTGGGAAGCGAGCTCGGGGCCCCGTTCGATCCCAGGCTGAAGATGCCGGCAAGAGCTCGGATCAAGGCCGGGGTCTTCTTCTCTATCTTTCTGTATAACTCCGGCTGTTCAGGCTCGTCCGGACGCGTTTCGGCGATTCTTGTCAGCTCGCGGAAGCTATTGTCAATTTGCTGATGATCGCTGGTGAAATCCGCGAGACGCGAGACGAGGTGGTCGTATCGAAAGGATGTCATTTCATCGGCTGGCGCAAATGCGGCCGTCACTGAAGGTAACACCGGAACCAGGCGCTTCAGTTCGACGCCATTGATGCCATCGTCGATGACGATCGCGGCCGACAGAGGCTGTGCGTCCTCGAGAAGTTGATGATCTTTTGCGGTTTGCCATCCTCGAGTACCGTGAAGTCGTCCCGCTCAAGACCGGTAATGAGGAAACCATTGTTGTCACGAACACTGACCGGAACAACCACGAGATCGACGCGAGCTCGAATCTGACTGCGCAGGGTACCGGCTGAAACGAACAGCACGAGTACAACCGGAGTGAGAATGAGCAAGGGTTTCCACGACATCGCCTTATGGACCTTCAGTAGCCAGGAAAGTTAGCACGCCATCCCGCTTCGACAAAAAACGAACGACAGCCGCAAAGAGATTGCGCGGAGGGCAAGAGACTCCTTGACGAATACCGCGACACTGGTGTCCCCGATCATCGGGAGGCACCCGCCCGCTCAGCGGTTTCACTTTTGAACTGCGGTCCTGAACTGCGTGGCCGCAATTGAAGGCGTCTCTTCCGCCAACCGCGCTCGCAGCGAGCGCGCGAAATTTCTTCTTCCCGAACTGTCGTTGGAATAGGCCAGAACGTCCTCACGATCGAGCAGGTGCAACAATTTCTGCTCGATCCCGGAGTGATTGCGTACAGAAATCATTTTCTCGATGCGTGTCCGCTCTGCTACCAGGATCCAATGGGAACCTATCTGGGGCTTGAGAGTCGCAATTTCCCAGAGCAGATTCTCCGTCGGTTCCGAAATGTCCACGATGACGGCGGCACAGACGGAGGATAGTTGCCGAATTGCCGGCTGCCACACCTCCTGCGCCACGCGAACCACTACAAACCTCGGGCCGAAAACCTTGCGGCTTCTCCGAAGCACCAGGCTTGTTACCCGTTCGATGCTCTGTTTGTCCAGGATCTCCACCGTTTTGGAACGTTCGGCTCGCCGGACAGACATGTAGCTTCCCCAGGAAAAGAGCGTCAGGGACAGGAAGAAGATTGCGATTAGAACGGCTATCAGCCCGGCAAAGATGCCGACGAGAAGTGATATGACAATCGCGCCGATGACAATCTGGAGCAGGTTGCCGGGTTGTTTCAACGCTTGAGCCATGGTCTCGCCCACGAATTTGCTGAGTCCTCCTCCGAACATCCAGAAGATGATTAGCGCCACGATCGCGGCGGTGACGAGGAATCCGGAGACTGACATCCATCGCGAACGTCCTCCCGATCCCATCGCGGTTACCTGGTGATCGTCCAGCGTGATCAGGCGCCAGGAACTGCCCATGGCCGTCGCAATTGCGAAAGTGAGTGCTTCGGTCGCACCGGCGAAACCAAAACGGCGCAGGAAGAGAACGGAGCGCCTGCCGCTTCGGGCCAGCCATCGGCCAAGCGACAGGGATATCACAAACACAACGGCCTCGGACGCCAGATTCCCTTCGTCCCTTCCGGGATTCCTGCTTCCGGGCAAGGCTAGCAGAGTGACGACCAGAAGGATCGCAGTGAGAACGCATACGAGGATCAGGAGACTGCCGGCAAGATGAACCATCCGTTTGAATAGGCGACGGAGAAAGCCGCGGGAGCGATATTCGTACACCAGGTTAATGGGCATGGGTCTCGGCGTCGGGTCGGATTCTACAATGAATTGTTCACTTGAGGCAGCAAAGGGACTTATCGCCTTTGGTCCAACCAGGGGTTGAGAACAGGCACACGAGCACGCGAATAGTCCGCGACATCTCGCGTTACGACGGTCAAACCAAACTGAAGAGCCGTCGCGGCGATGATCAGGTCGGGTTGGGAGAAAGTATGTCCTGCTTTGCGGCCTTCCTCGACAAGCAGGCGCCACCTGAACATTACATCCTCTGAAATGGCAAGGACACGTTGGTCGAACATGGGTCGCACCTTGTTATCCAGCCATTCTTTGAGGCCGGCGCGGTGGATCGGATCGCCGACCTTTTCAATGCCATAGCGAATTTCCGCAAAAGTCACGGTACTGACGAACAATTGCTCCAACGGTTGGGCGGCCACGAAGTCGACAACACGTGCCTTCGGGCGCAGCCGCCGCAACTCCGAAATGACGTTGGTGTCGAGCAGCCAGCCATTCACAGCATAACGTCCCGCACGGGCATTGGGGAGCGCTCCGCTTTGATTTCGACGCCTCGGTATGGCGAGGATTGGATCGCATCCACCAGGAGTTGCCCGGAGCGCTCACCCTGGAGTCGCCGGAATTCGTCTGCGTCAACAACGACGACAGCATCTCGCCCGTGCAGGGTGACATGCTGTGGACCGTTGCTGTGCGCCAGACGCACCAATTCGCTGAATCGAGCTTTCGCGTCCTGGAGACGCCAGCGGCCGCGGGAGGATTGCTGAGAATCGGTTGGAGGGGTGGACTGCTTTCTAGTCATCCTGACCAGATTACCATGAGGTTGGCTTGGACGCGCTTTCCCGGAAGCCGTTCTTCTCGTAGACGTCGTCGTAGCACCCGCCATTCTTCAGGTAGGCATGACCGGAGATCGCTCAGCTCGTGACGGCGATCGCAACGCCGGATGTACGCCCGCACTTGACGCCGTTCTGATCCGCCACATAGTAGTCCCCGGGGTCCGACTGGGAGTCTGAAGAAAATTTCGGTGGCTCCGTGACTTTTTGGCCCGCCCAACGGATGATCTCAGCAGTAATGAACGAGGAGCATGACGACAGACTGCAAGTCGAGGCGGCCCAGAGGGACCCTTCCCGTTTTGCAGACTTGTACGAAAAGAACTTCCACGTCGTGTATGCATACATCGCCCGCCGTGTTAGCGAGCGCCATCAAGCCGAAGATCTGACGGCCGACGTCTTTCGTGAGGCCCTGGCAGGAATCCAGAAGTTTGAATGGCGAGGCGTACCGTTTGTGGCATGGCTGATGGGGATTGCCTCGCGGGTTCTCGCCGACCACTGGAAGCGCTCCGGCCGCGAGACCGGAAATCCTGCGTCGGCGCCCGAAGCCGTTCCGCCGCAAATCGAACGTAGTGCCATGCTGTTCCAGTTGGTAGACCGGCTTCCGGAAGCGCAGTTTCGCGTGATCCATCTGCGTTTCGTGGAGCAAAAAAGCATTCGGGAGATTGCCCACGAACTCGATCGGAGCGAGGGAGCGGTAAAACAGCTTCAGTTCCGTGCAATTGAGAGCCTGCGGGCTCAAATGGAGGGCCGGCATGCCTGACCTCGCACTCATCGAGCAACTCGATCAGGCTATCGACCTCATGCTGGCCGGCGCAGCCCCTCCGCGTCCCGCGGATCTCACGCTCGCGGACCTGATCGACGTCGCGGACACATTGCGGAATTTGCCGGATGAACGCTTTAAAGCGCATCTAGGCGCGGAACTACAAAGGAGACCACTCATGACGACATCATCCACAGCCTCGTCCGCGGTGATCCACGGGATCATGCCCAATATCGCGGTCCCCGAGGGCGCCAAATTCATCGACTTCCTGAAGCACACCTTCAGCGCCGAGGAAACCAGCCGCCATCCTCACGGATCCGGCGACGGATTCGTTGCGATTGTGAAGATCGGCGATTCTGACCTCCTCGTCTTTGGCGGCGAGTCCTTACGCGGCCACGAAGGGACGACCTTTCTACACGTCTACGTAAAGGATTGCGACGCCACGTACCGGCTCGCGCTTGACTCAGGAGCCGTTCCCCTCGCTCCCGGGTTTGGCGAACCCGCCGACCGGCCTTACGGCGAACGTGCGGCATTTGTGTCGGATCCCTTCGGCAACCAGTGGAACATCGCGACCCGCTTCGACCCGAGCGCCAAGGATCCGATGTTCGAGGATCGGAAAGACGTCACGATCGCCCTGTATCAGCCGAATGCGTCCGTGCTCATCGATTTCCTGAAGCGGGCCTTTGGGGCCGAAGAGGTCGGGCCTCGCCACGAAGAGGGCGGCCGCCTGGGGCACGCCTTTGTCCGCATCGGCAAAGCGCTGATCGAAATGGGCGATGCCGAGACCGGGGCACGCCGTCCCTACGGATTCTATATGTACACGGACGACGTCGATGCTGTGTACCATCGCGCAGTGGCTGCCGGCGCCGTCTCCCTTTCGCCGCCAGCCGACCAAGCCTATGGAGACCGCATCGCGGTACTCCAGGATCCTTCAGGAAACACCTGGATCGCGGCGAAAACATCAAGGACGTAGAGATCTTGGGCCTTCAGGCTAAAGCGACCGGACCGCGTTCTCCAGAGTTCGCGTGATCTCCTGAAGGTCCGTGCCGGGAGCAAAGCGGAGGGGCTCGCCGATGTTCACCTGAATGGCGCCCCACGGCGCCCATCCGCGCCGTCGTGAAATCTTTACCTCCCATAGTCCGTGAATCCGCATCGGAATGACTGGAAGATTCAAAGCGACAGCCAGTAATCCGATGCCGCTGCGGAAGGGTGCGATTTTCCCATCCGGAGTTCGCATGCCTTCCGGAAAGACGAGAACGCTGTAGCCTTTGTCCGCCGTTTCGCCGGCAAACTGAAAGCTTTCGCGAAATCCGCCCCGCTGCGGCAATGGGAAGACGTGGAACAGCGGCGTCATCAGCCAGTATGCGATGCGGGAAATGGACCGCTCCCACCACGGCCAATCGTTTGGCGGGCGGCGCATGCGCTGAAGACGCTCGCCTTCCATCGCCACCGCCAAGCTGCGCATGCGGCGAGGGAGCGCGGCCAAAACAAATCCGATATCGAGATACGTGACGTGGTTGCTGATTACCAGCGCGGGCCCCCGCACCCCGCGCAAGCGTTCCCGGCCGCGAATCCTCGGCATCGAAAGGAGCTGAGTGGCGGGCCAGGTCACCAGGCCGTACACCAGTGGCCGAATCCAGGTTACGGGCCACCGCTGAACCCAGCGCGGATAGAAAAAGTCTGTGCGCTCGACTGCAGGCGCCCGCACCATTTGTTCCAGATCTTTGAGCGTTGTGGCGGCCGTGAACTTCGATTCGTTCAGATCCACTTGAAATCGGTCTTCCATCGCGCCCATCAGCTCCACGCGGTCGAGCGAGCTGAGGTTCAAGTCCTGTGTCAGCTGTTCATTGCCATTCCATCCTTCCGAAGAACGCCGGGCAATCCGCGCGACTATCTCTGCAATAGGCGAAATGGCGCCCGCATGGCTGATCGACGCTGGTCCGGCCTCGGGCCCGGACGGGCTGCCAAGTCGTGCCAGCGCAAATTCCAGAATGGCACCCATCCTCGGCTTCTGCGTCGATGTCCGAGGAAAATCTTCTTCGGGCCAGACAAGCCACTGCCGAATGTGTTGATACTCCGACAGCGACTCATTGGCCTTTCTTACAATAGTTGCCCCGTCGGAACCTGCGTCGTGCAGCAAGAGCACGGTTCCGGGTACAGCGTTACCTGCGCGGGGAAAGGGCAACACAACGCAATCCTTTACCTCCGGATGAGCGCGCAGCGCATTCTCGAGATCCTGAGGGTAAACGTTCATTCCCTCCGGGGTGACGATGACATTCTTCTTGCGGCCTTTGAAATAGAGGTTGCCCTTCTCGTCGACGGCTCCCAGGTCTCCGGTACGGAGCCATCCATCTTCACCCGTAACGGGCGTGACCTCGCCGTTCTGCCAGTACGCGGTGGCAATGCTCTCGCCGCGCACCAGGATTTCACCCGTCTCATCGAGTTTCATTTCCCGTCCGGGAAGGACCTTGCCGATGGAGCCGCGCCCGACGCCAAACGGATGGTTGACGCTGACAAGCGATGTCGTCTCGGTCATGCCGTAGCCCTGCACGACCACGAAGCCGAGCCGTCGCCAGAACTCCTCGACTGCAGAATCCAACGCGGCGCCACCGCTGACGAGTGCCCAGAACTTCCACCCAAACTGGCGATGAATCCTCCGGAAACGGAACCACCGCGTCAGGTATCTCAGGGTTGACGCCCCTTTCATTTGCGCCCGAAAGGTCTCGGTCTCTCTTCGAACTTCGACTTCACGTTCGACACGATCCTTCAGGGACTCAAGCATTCGCGGCACCGCCACCAGCACCGAGACGCGTTCGCGGCGGATGGTCCGCACGACTTCCGACGGATTCAAGGTTTCCTGGAACAACACCGTGCCCCGCAACAGTTGTGGAACGAACAGTCCCATAAACTGTCCGAACACGTGACTCAACGGCAGCAGGCTCAGAAACCGAATCGGGTGAAAGATGCGTTCATACTTCAGATACTTCGCAATTTCGCCCTCGAGCGGCGCCAGGTTCGACAGCACGTTGCCATGAGTGATCACCACACCTTTCGGATCCGCTGTGGCGCCCGACGTAAAGAGAATCTCTAGCGGATCGGAGCGGTCAAGGGGAGGAGAGGCATAGGGCGAGGTGTCGTGTATTCCCAATAGGCGTGGAAAGTCTGCGAACGGAATCGCGGCTATTCCGGGCAAGTGGCTTAGATGTTCCTGTGATCCGAACGCAACGCTTGCCTGCACCTGCCGGGCGATGCGGGCGGCGAACTCGGGTGACGCGATTAGGTCCAGAGGAACGGCCACTGCTCCGCGCAGCACACAACCGTAAAACGCAGCGACCCATTCGCCGCAATCGTGTCCCCAGAGAACGACGCGGTCGCCCTGCCCGACGCCCAGCCGCTCAAGCTCGCGCGCCGCCTGCGACGCGGTCTCCGCAATTCGGGAGTAGGTCCACTGCACCGAGCGATATCCGCGGCGGTGAACGAAAGCGATATCACGATTGTTGCCGCGGAAATCTGCAAGGTATTCGGTCAACGACCGCCGTGTCATGATGAGACCATTGTCTCATCCGCGCCGGCGCAGGCCCGCTCGACACAACGGAGGTTTTGAATTCGTAGCGTCGCTTCCCGAAAGATCACTCTCGGCGATGGATTCCCGTTTAGCTGCGAGGGTTAGGCTAGACGCGTGGTCTCTTGCATGTGAAGCGAAAGGCGAGGTTGTTGGCAAAAGCCGAACTTCCCAGCAAACCCATCACAACCAGAAGAGCTAATGCACCACCTGCCTGGATCAGCATCCGGATCACATGTGTCATTCCATCTCCAATTCTCGAAATAACTCGACAAGTCGCGGCACGTCCGGTACCACCCGTAAGTTATTGAGAGTAAGTAGTTTATACAAACAAGGAACGTAAGGGATTCCGACGTGAGTGCTGGACACCATCGCGGCAAACATTGAATTCAGGAGAGTTCTGGACAGAATCTCTGTTGTAAAACTTCTTTACACTGAGAGTCTGGTCGGCGGGCCGGCGGACGCTGCGCATCACGTCAGGAGTAGGAAAGAATTTCCCGAAGTACTCGAACGAATTTCCAACCCTCGGGCAAATAGAAACCAAATAGAGTGCGAAGGCCGGGCCGGGGCCACTCCGGGGTGGTGTGTCCATACATATCCAGGATCGTCAAGCTGACAGGAATACCGTACGACCGTGCCACTTCGGCCATTCGAAGGCTTTCGGTCGAGGGAATGGAAGGATCCGAGCGAAGGTGTACGACTATCAGTCGCGCGCGCAGTCCTGAAATGTAGCGGGAAGGCGACAACCGTTCAATTCGGTCCTCCAGCAGAGGTATTCGACGTAACCGCACATCGAATTCCTGCGCGTTCACGGATTCAAACAGCTCGATCAACGCGCGGGCGTCAGGCCCGACATCTTTCCCGTCCACCGTCCACTGTTCTCGGGGCCGCTCTCGCCGTTCTGCCGCGATTTCGATGAGGCGCCGGCGATCCTGTTCGTTCGCAATGAGATCGGCGTTCCCGGCCATGTAAATCCATTTGCTGTACGCTAGCGGGCTCGAAGGTCCGGTAATGATGGAGCGGACTGTCTCCTGGAGATCGAAATACCCGCCAAGCGCGACAATGAATCGAACAAGATGCCGGACCTGGGGCCGGGTTGCAGCGATCAGAGCAGGCCCGCAACCGTAACTGACGCAGACAATGCCTGTATCGACGCCACGGGATCGAATGACGAACACCACGTCATCAATGTCTGCCGGAGTGACATTCTGCCGCTTCAGGCGAATCAAATCCGGAACCACGACCGTAAAGCCGGAACCCGCAAAGGCCTCAGCCGCCGGTTTGACGTCCGCGTTGTCCTTCCCCGTCTCGTTTACTCCGTGAACAAACAGAAGCTGCACTCTAGACCGGGCTCCCACGTACACATCGGCGGGTATGTTCCCTATCTGGATTGTCGATCGCGACACCGGCCCGCGCCACCAATCGAATGCCCTTCCGTGATGCAGCATCTTTGCCGCCGTAGAAGACAGGGCGGCCAAATCGTAAGCGGCAATGACGACAGCCGAAACGAGGACCGCAACCAACCATCGTCGCCATCGGATGGCACGAAGGATCATGAGCAATCCTAACATATCAGGCGGTTCGTCACTTCAGTCAGGCCACTGGAATCAGGCTTCCGGAGGCATCTCCAGGGCTGCAGCCGCATCGCCCGTCACCACCTCGATCCACGCGTTGCTAGCGTTAGAGGGGTTTTATGCGCCGGCCTGCTCCAGCCACGAGATCATCTGGCGATGATCCACCAGGCCGGGCTGCTGATAAACAACCTGTCCGCCTCTCATGACGACGAAATTCGGGATGCTCATGACATTGAACCGCTGCGCCAGAGCCGGCGAACGTTCCGTATCGACTTTCAGAACAATTGCCCGGCCCGCAGTCTGCGCCGCCGCACGCTGAACTTCGGGTGCGGCGGTGCGGCAGGGTCCGCACCAAGCCGCCCAGAAATCGATCAACACGGGAACACGCGCATCGGAGACAATCTCGTCAAACGATGCCGCATCGACTTCGATGGGCTCTGCGATCGCCGGCAATGTGGCTTTGCATGAGCCACAACGCCCCGCGTCGGCAAGATGTTTGGCGGGAGTCCGATTCTTCATTCCGCATGCCGGACATCTTCGAATCATGTCTCTACGTTACCTCGAAACCAGCGTACCGGGACATGATTTGGACAGTTTGTTCAAATGACGCAGAGTGCCATCCGACACCGAAGCCATTCCGGCAAAATTCAATCTTTCAGGCGTGTCTCCTCCGCAATTTCGACATCTCGAACCACGTCACACTGAGCATTGCCAGGAAAATGCATACGGCGACGTCGCCCGCGTGAAGCGTCGAGAATTGAAACAACCTCCGGAACCATGGGATATACAACGCCGAAGCAAGCAACCCCACGGCTCCGGCCGTAATTCCCCACAGCGCCGCATTGCGTGACCGCAATAGTTCCGGAATTGTGCGAGTTCGGGATCTGTTGGCCCAGATCAACGCAAGATTTCCAAGAACCAGCGTCGTGAAACTGATGGCACGGGCGTCGGCCTCCCCTTGCCCGCGATAGAAACTGATGAGAAATGCTCCGAGCGTGATGACCAACAGCCAAGTCCCCTGGAATATTCCTGAGGTGACGGTACGCCTGTCGAAGATCTTGCTCCTGGGATCCCTCGGCGGACGATCCATGATTTGGGGATGCTCGGGCTCCGATTCAAAGGCCACGGAACAGGCAGGATCGATCACCAGTTCGAGAAAGACGATGTGCAGGGGCATTAACACCAGCGGCATCCCAAAGAGCACCGGAAGCAGAGACATCCCGGCAATGGGCACGTGGATGGCAAAGATGTAGGTCATCGCCTTTTTTAGGTTGTCGAAAATCCGGCGCCCCAATCGCACGGCAGCAACAATCGAGGAAAAGTCGTCATCGAGAAGAACCAGTGAAGCCGCTTCGCGCGCTACATCCGTACCGCGGCCGCCCATCGCGATCCCAATATGAGCAGCCTTCAGGGCCGGCGCATCGTTGACACCGTCTCCCGTCATCGCCACAACTTCTCCATTTGCCTTGAAAGCCTCAACAAGCTTCAGCTTTTGTTCCGGCAGTACCCGCGCAAAAATATTCACATCCCGAACACGATCTCGGAGCCGTTCGCCGGACATCGCCTCCAGTTCCCGTCCGGTGACACACTCCTCCGGGTTCTTCAGTCCGATTTGCCGGGAGATGCTCTGCGCGGTCGATGGATAGTCGCCGGTGATCATGACGACGCGAAGGCCGGCGCGGTAACACTCCAGAATCGCCTGCGGAACAGAGGGGCGCATCGGATCTTCCAATCCGACCAATCCGAGGAACTCCAACTTGAACTGATCCTGCGAATCGGGCAACTCCGATTTCAGTACGCGACCGCGTGCAACGCCCAGGACCCGCAAGCCACGACGCGCCATGCCCTCTGCATGCGGCAGGATTTGCGCGGGCGACAGCCGGCACAATCGTGCGATCGCCTCGGGCGCGCCTTTGGCAAAGACGTCATAGGCCTTATCGCTGGATTCCAGGACGCGTGACATGGCAAGCAAATCGTTCGACAACGGGTATTCGCGGACGAGCGTGGTGCGCTCATTCTTTCCCGCAGCCTCGTGAAGGGCCTTCTCCATCGGATCGGCCGGATCCGCCCCGCTGGCGTGCATGGCTCCGTCGAGCACTTCACGGCGGCCGTGGCCCGGCGCCTCAAAGACGTCTCGAACGGACATGCGGTTCTGCGTAATCGTACCGGTCTTGTCCACACACAAAACGGTAGCCGAGCCCAGCATCTCAATCGCTGGAACACGGCGGGTGAGAACCCGCTTTTGGGAAATACGCCAGGCGCCGATCGCAAGAAATACCGTCAGGACGACAGGAAACTCTTCGGGAACCAGGGAGATTGCCAGAGCCAGACCGGCCAGGGTTCCTTCCAACCAGTTGCCTCTGGTAAGGCCGTAAGCAATTACCACGACACCGCAAAAGAAAACGCTTACGGCTGCGAACCGGCGCACGACGACCTTCGTTTCTCGTTCCAGGTTCGTGCTCTCGACCTCGATGGCCCGAAGCGACCGCCCGAGTTTGCCGATTTCCGTGTTCGCACCGGTAGCCCCCACAAGAGCTACACCGCTCCCGCCGACAATCATCGTGCCCGAGAAGACTGCGCGCAGGTTCTCTCCACCGGGCCGGCCGATCTCCGAATTCCGGTCCCCGACTTGTTTTCGGACAGGAACGGACTCTCCCGTTAGAAAAGATTCATCGGCGCTGAGATTGGTTGCGGAGAGCAACAATGCGTCTGCCGGCACGCGGTCGCCTTCGCTGAGGAAGAGCACGTCGCCGCAAACGACGTCCTTTCCTGCGATGCGCCTTCGCCGACCGTCGCGCAACACGAGAGCGCGAGGGCTGGAAAGGTCACGCAAGGCCTGTAATGTGCGCTCCGTCTTGGTTTGCTCATACAAAGTGATTCCAATAACTACGAGTATGGCAACGAGCAGCGCAATGGCTTCCTCATGACTGCCCAGGATGAAGTAGATCAGCCCGGTCGCAAGAAGCAACCCGAACATCGGCTCCCGCAGGACGTCCGCGATAATCCTGAAACTGCTCTTGGGCTTTGCCGTGGGCAGCTCGTTCGGACCATCCGTCCGGAGTCTCGCGGCAGCCTCCACTTGGGATAGGCCTAAAGGCTCGCAAACGATCTCTGCGGTCATACCCAGGCTAGATAGCACTTCGAGAGCCATCACCCGGTTGGCTTCTAACGTGCAAGCACGTGCGAGTGAGGTTCGCGCGATGAGCATTCATAAAAATGTATTGAGAACCGACAAGACCACTTCCTCGTACGTTGAGTTTGAAGAACGGGCGGCTGCGATCTATCTGGACCTTGCCCGCCGTTTTCGCGACAACAATGCACTGAGTTGGTTTTGGGTGGGGATGAGCATGGCTGAAAAGCAGCATGCCATCGTGCTCGCTTTCTGCGAATGCCAGCAACTGCTCGAGGACAGGTCGCCAGCGCATCCACCAGAAACCCGGGACTTATCCGAACTTTTCAGCAATCTGGAAACTCGTGTCGCCCAAAAGGAACTCTCCGTGGACGACGCCTTCATGATCGCGGCTGAACTGGAAGCCTCCGAAATCAATGCGATCTACGACCGCCTTGTGCGACCGGTGGAGGGGACTTCCTACCTGACGCGAAAACAAATCGAAACGCTGGGAGCGAATCATTCCCACGTTCTCGTCAAGGCCGCGCAGAGATTCGGCGTGTCCGCGCCCGTCCTCGAAAAACTGACACAACTCGCAGGAAGGTGCCCCTGAAACTGAAGCCCGGCACTTTCGTCGGAGTCGATGACAATGGATGAAATCTCGGTGAACGGCTACGGCAATACCGTGGTAGCGTGAGGAACAGAATCCATGAGCGATTCAAACGACAATCGTCGGTTTCCAAGCTGCGCCTCGGCCCTTCTGCGCGATAACAACCACCCCAACACTCTCGGGCGCTTCGTCGGGAGATACCTGGCGCCGTTAAATGCCGTGCAAGCTCAGCACGAGACTGTATCCCCGGCAGCATGAGCCCTCCTCCTGTCCCGCTGGCCGGATCGAACGAACCGTACTGGTCGCGGAGCAGCGCGGAACTCCTCCGCCAGCTCGATTCTACGGAGAACGGGCTTTCATCCGCTGAGGCGAGCACGCGTCTCAAAAAGTACGGCACGAACGAACTGCGCGAACGGCAATCCCTCTCGAGAGCCCGCGTGTTTTGGAATCAGATTCGGAGTCCGCTCCTGCTCCTGCTGGTGTTCGCGGCAGGGGCTTCGGCCTTCACGGGAGAGTGGATCGACGCAACCATCGTGCTTGCGATCGTGGCAGTCACTATCACGATCGGGTACACGCGAGAATACAGCGCGGAGTCTGCGGCCGCAGCGCTTCGTGCCCGCGTTCGAACCCAAGCGAAAGTCTTTCGTGACGGGACGGCGCTATCGGTCCCCATGGAGCAGATCGTCCCCGGTGACGTTGTTTTCCTCTCCGCAGGCAGCCTTGTTCCGGCAGATGCTGTGATCCTCGACGCCACGGACTGTTTCGTCAGCGAAGCCGTGCTTACGGGTGAAAGCTTTCCAGCACAGAAGCGGCCCGGTCAGGTTGAGGCCGGGGTCCCGCTTGCGGCTCGCACAAACTGTGTTTTTCTCGGCACCAGCATACAGAGTGGAACAGCACGATGCCTCGCGGTGAGGACCGGGACGTCGACGCAATTCGGGGCGATAGCACACCGTTTGATTTTGAGACCTCCGGAAACGGAATTTGACCGCGGTATCCGGCGATTCGGGTATTTGCTGACAACAGCGATGTTGATCATGGTGATCATCGTCTTCGCCGCCCACACGTTGCAGGGCCGTCCGGCGGTCGAGACTTTGCTGTTCTCCATCGCTCTTGCCGTCGGACTCAGTCCCGAACTGCTTCCGGCCATCCTCAGCGTCAACCTGGCTCGCGGGGCAAAGATGATGGCGAACGACGGCGTGCTTGTGCGCCGGTTGAACGCGATCGAAAACCTCGGAAGCATGGACACCCTCTGCACCGACAAGACCGGGACTCTTACCGAAGGTGTGGTGCAGGTGGAAGGATCTTATGACGCCGCAGGCGCTCCGTCACCGCACGTCCTCGAACTCGCCGCGTGCAATGCCGCCTTGCAAACAGGCCTCGTCAATCCGCTGGATGAGGCCATTCTGGCGGCGAAGAAGCCCGACCTGACGCACACTCAAAAACTTGGCGAGATTCCCTTCGATTTCATTCGAAAACGCCTGAGCGTTTTCGCGCGCACGCCCGAAGGCACCCTGCTGATCATCAAGGGCGCGTTCCACCATGTCATCGAAACCTGCACGCAATCCGCCGATGGCACGAAGCTTGATGCAGCCAGATCCAAAGAACTGGAGGACCGCTATTCGGAATGGAGTCGGCAAGGAACCCGTGTTATTGCGGTGGCCGTCCGGAAGATGGCAGAGCAGACGTCTTGCTCGCGAGAAGACGAACGCGATATGAGTTTTGCCGGGTTCGTCACATTTCTCGATCGGCCCAAGGAAGGCGCGAAGAAGGCGATCTTCGACCTTGCACGCCTCGGCGTATCGGTCAAACTCATTACCGGCGACAACAAACTCGTAGCGCAGCATATCGCCGGCCTTGTGGGCCTTCACGCCGACCGAGTGCTGACCGGACACGAACTCGATGAATTTCACGATGAAGCCTTGTGGCGCGTGGCCGAGCAAACCGATCTGTTCGCGGAAGTGGATCCCAATCAGAAGGAACGGATCATCCTGTCCCTGAAAAAGATGGGACACGTCGTCGGATTCCTCGGCGACGGCGTCAATGACGCGCCGGCCATGCACGCCGCGGACACAAGTCTTTCGGTGGAATCCGCGGCGGATGTCGCCCGCGCCGCCGCGGACTTCGTTCTACTGGAGCGCAACCTGGACGTCATTCGACGTGGCATCGAAGAAGGCCGCAAGACTTTTGCAAATACCCTGAAGTACATCCTGACGACCACAAGCGCCAATCTCGGCAACATGGTGAGCATGGCGGCAGCCTCGTTGTTTCTACCGTTTCTGCCGCTCACCGCAGGCCAGATTCTGCTGAACAATTTCCTGTCCGACATCCCGGCAGTAGGCATCGCCGATGACAGCGTTGATCCGGAAATGGTCGATCACCCGCGGCGCTGGGACATTCGGTTCATCGGCCGCTTCATGATCGAATTCGGGGTCTTGAGTTCGGCGTTCGACTTCCTGACATTTGCGACACTTCTGGCCGTCTTTCACTCCACGATCGCGACGTTTCGCACCGCCTGGTTTGTGGAGTCGCTGCTCACGGAGCTCGTGATCGCGCTGGTCGTTCGCACGAAGCGGCGGTTCTATCAAAGCAGACCGGGCAAAATGCTTCTCTGGTCCACACTCGTGCTCATCGCTGTCAGTCTCGCGACGCCGTTTCTCCCCTTCGTCTCAGCGCTGGGCTTCGTGCCTTTGCCTGTTTCGCTGCTCGTAACCCTGTCGGTGATAACCCTTCTGTATGTGCTGGCGACAGAACTTCAAAAGGCATGGTTTTATCGCAGGACACCGTAAGTCCTGATTCACGCGCCGACGATTTTCGAATAGACGGAACGAGCAGTGGCGGGCTCTTCGGTTCCCTTCACGATCGCGCGCCCATCTTTGAATAGCGTGAGCTCATAGGGCGGTGCGGAGCACTTCATCAGGAACTCGTTGAACTGAACGTCTGTTGCCGGAAACGACTCCGCCAGCTTCTGGAAATCCATATCGCCTTTGACACCAGGAATGAGCTGCACCGCGTTGCGGCCGCATAGTGTGATCGTACGGAGAGGGCTGCCGTCAAGGTAGTCGTACCGTCCTTCGGAGCAAACCGGGCAGGTCGACATCATGTCGGTACCCAGATCCAGACGATGAAAGATATTCGTCCACACGTCGTAGGTCACCAGACGAAGATCTGAAGGCTGGACCGCTCCACAAATCCACTTCAACGCCTCCGCAACCTGCATCGAAGCGACAATGTGCGTGATAGGCCCAATAACGCCGGCCGTGTCGCAGGTCGGCGAGCTGCCCGGCGCGGGCAGGCTGCCAAGCATGCAGCGCAGGCAGGGCGACTTGCCGGGAATTACGGGCATCACGAGGCCGTAGCTTCCGACAGCCGCGGAATAGATCCAGGGCTTCGAGTGCTTCGCGCAGGCATCGTTGATGACGAAGCGAGTTTCGAAGTTATCGAGGGCGTCCAGCACGATATCGACATCGCGAACGTAGTCCTCGACCGTTGCAGGATTCACATCGTCCACGATTCCTTCGATCCGAACGCTGGAGTTGATTCGCCGCAGTTTGGCTTCCGCCGCCACAGCCTTGGGCAGATTCTGTCGAACGTCGCCTTCGTCGTAAAGCGACTGGCGCTGGAGGTTTGAAAGTTCCACGAAGTCGCGATCGATGATGCGAACGAATCCGGCGCCTGCCCGCACGAGCAACTCGGCGGAGACGCTGCCGAGGGCGCCCGCGCCGATTACGGCTATGCGAGCTGCAGAGATTCGCGCCTGGCCTTGAGCGCCGATCGGTGCGAAGCGGGTCTGGCGGGAATAGCGGACATCACCTTGCTCAGGGTTTTGCAATGGCGGCCATTTCCTTCCGAACCGTCTGAAATATGGCGTTGATCAGCGGCTGCATATCGATCGTCATTGCCTGCCCGATAGCGCGCTCAAATTCCTTGCGATGTTCGGGCAATACGAAAAACGGACTCAGTCCGGCTGCGCGCAGCGCAAGATTCCCAAACAGCAGAGCGATCGTGTAAGTGCCGAATTCGAATGGCCAGACATCGATGAAACGCGTGATCGTGAGAGCGCATTGTTCGATGGGATGAATCTGCGTGAAGCTTTCCGCGGTAAGCCAAACGACAAGATTGTCGATGGATTGCTCGATAAACTCCGGAGGTGCGCAATCCTGACCGCGGTACAGCGGTTGAAGTTCCGACTTTCTCAATTGACCTGCGCCGGAACGTTCAGGAAAGGCGAGAGCATGGGCGCTCAAAATCGCTTCCTTGGATATGCTGGTCAGGCCGGCTCGCGCGGCGTTCGAGCCCGTCCCGCCCTCCATCGCAGCAATGAACGTATCCGCGCGACTCCAAACAGCCGAGTCGTCGCGTCCCTTAAGAGCCTCAAGGGCGGCAAACTGAAGGCCTGTTCGCAACGGAACATCGGAATAGATGGGGAGGTCCTGCGCCATCGGTTCTTACTTCCTGTGGCTGATGGCCTGGCGGGCCTCTTTATCGATCGTTTTCAGACGCGAGACTTCGCGTTTGTCGTGTAGTTTTCGACCTCTTCCGAGGCCCAGTTCGCATTTGAGGCGGCCGTTCTTGAAATAGAGACGAAGGGGTATGAGCGTCAGGCCCTTTTCCGTGGTCCGCCCGATGAGTTTTCGAATCTCGCTTTTATTGAGCAGGAGCTTTCGTGTGCGAAGCGGGTCGGGGTTGGCGTAGTTGCCATGGGAATAGGGGCTGATGTGACAATTCAACAACCAGACTTCCCCGCTCTTCACCAAGCCATAGGCATCCTTGAGGTTGACGCCGCCATCTCTTGCCGATTTGATTTCGGTACCGGTGAGAACGATTCCGGCTTCAAGCCTTTCGAGGATCTCGTAGTTGTGAAAGGCCTGCCGGTTGACAACGACCTCTTTGTTCACTTCACTGTGCCGGGTGCCGCGCCGGGCAATGCGCCGGGTGCTGCCGGCTGTGACGGGACGGGGCCTCCGGCACCTGGCATTACGTTACCGCCCGCGTTGGGTCCGCCGATTGGATAAACCAAAGGGTTACTGGCTCCAATCGCCGGCGGCATGACACCGGGACCGGTCAGAGGAGCAGTGGGATTTGCCGGAGGATTTGCAGCGGCAGACGGGGGGGTGCCAAATATGCCCGGCACAGCGGGTTGAATGGGATTCACCTGCGGATTCAAAGGCAGGGGCTGAAAGGGCGAATTCACGGGCTGAAACGAGTTGCTTACAGGTTGAGAGTCCGAGACACCTGCCGACGCCCCGCTCTGCGCCCGGTCTGTCACTTTGATCCCTTTGCCGTCGATCACTACGTAATTCAGAGGCTGACCCTGAAAAATCTTGCGGATGGCATCGTTGAATGTGAGATCGGTGAACTGGACGCTGATATTCTGGTTCTCGAGTCCCGCCTTGACCTCAGAATTCAATCCCATGGCACGATCGAATAGCTTAAGGAAACGTCCCAGAGGGACAGCCTGGGCCGAGATGGAGATCTTGCCGTCGACAACGTCGATCTTGGGTTCGTCCGCCGCGTAGGCCACACCCTGAAGAAGGGTTAACCCCAGCAGTAGCTTACAAGCGAGCCTCATGAAGACCAGACCTCCCAACAATTAGGACAACTCATAGTATAGGCCGGTTCATCTTTATCTTGGAAAGCCGTTATCTGGCCCCCCGTCCCAGCAAGACCACCGGTACGGTCTTGAGAAGAATTTTTAAATCCAACAGGAGAGACCAGTTGTCAATGTAGGTGAGATCGAGCTTCATCCAGTCCTGAAAGCTGACCTCGTTTCGGCCGCTGACCTGCCAGAGGCAGGTAATGCCCGGCTTCATACTGAGGCGCCGCCGCTGCCAGCGTTCGTAGCGGGCGACTTCCTGCGGCAGGGGAGGACGGGGGCCGACGAGGCTCATGTCGCCTCGCAGAACGTTATAAAGCTGGGGGAATTCATCGATACTGAATTTTCGGAGAAGTTTTCCAACGGGGGTTCGTCGGGGATCACGGGACAACTTGAACACAGGGCCGTCCATTTCGTTCAGGGCCTCGAGTTCAGCCCGGTTCTGTTCAGCGTTGTCGACCATGGAACGTAGTTTGTACATGGTGAAGAGTCGTCCGTTGAGGCCGCAGCGCTGTTGTTTGAAGAAGATGGGCCCGGGAGATGTCAGTTTGATGGCAATTGCGCTGAGACCCACAATCAAGAGAACAGGAATGCCGAAGATAGAGACGATCGCAATATCCATGATGCGCCGCACGAGCATCAGCGCCTCGTTGGTGGGAGTAGTGCTGAATGACAGCAAGGGAAATCCGCCGAAGGTCTCCAGTTCGGTCCGGGCAAAGGAATGAGGAAAGAAGTTCAAAACAACTCGCGCCGTTACACCCATCTCTTCACAGAGAAGGAAAATGTCCCTGAATTCGCTGAGCGGCTCCTTGTCCGTAACGACGATAAGTTCGTCAACGCCACCCCGTTCAAGCAGAGGACGCACCTCCTGCCGCTCGAAAATTCCGACGAGTTTGAGACCCCAGTCTCCGTGTTCTTCGATCTTGCGAGCCAGGCCGCCGGCGGACGGGCCGGCGCCGACGACTGCGACGTTCCGTATATCCAGAGCACCATGCTTCTTCAATCTAAAGAGGACGAGACGGTAGGAGACGAGGAAGAGGTAGTTAATCACCAGGGTGAAAACAGCAAGAAGGCGATGACGGTCGAATTCGTCCTTACTTACGAAAAACTGCGCAGCGAGCAAGGATATCCAGGCGAAGAAAATGCCCTTCGTCAATCGGATGATTTGCTCGACCGGAGACGACGACAGTCCCGAATAAACTCGAAGCAAGGGCAGGACTATCGCCCAGATAGGGAGAATGATTGCGAGCAACCACCGGTATTCCCAAAACGTCAACACCGTGTATTTTGGAAGCAACCCCAACCCTGCCACCAACAGGCGGAATTGATAAGCAAGGTAGAAACTCGCCGTGGTCAGAACAAGGTCAAGACACCACAGGTTCACGGCAAAAATTCTTTTTCTCTGGTCAATCATCTATGAATGCGAATTATAGACTCAAAACCCACGTCACGTTTCTCATCCTTCTTCTGACGACCTTGCTTCTGGCAGGCTGCGGCGGTGCCGCACGCCAGTCCTACAAGAGCGGCGGAAAGGCGGAACTCTCAAAAGACTACGAAACCGCCATGGAACAGTACCGGCAGGCCCTGGCTGCCGATCCCGCCAATATCGATTACCGCCTGAAGTTCGAGCAGACGCGCTTTTCCGCCGCTTTCGTGCATTTCCAAAACGGCCGGCGCGCACTGGATGCGGGAGACGCGGTAAAGGCCAAGGCGGAGTTCTCAAGAGCCGCCGAGATCGACCCCTCTCACGATTTCGCGCGGCAGGAACTTGCCGATGTCGATCGGCTGTTGCAGAGCCGCAGCGAAAACAAGCCCGAACCCGTTCTGAATCTCGAAAAATTGCTGCAATCCACAAAAACCGACCCCAACCTCGGGTCTCAGATGAAGACCAACCTCACCGAGCGTATCTCGACCCGCATGACTGCCTCGAACCGCACCATCTATGAAAACCTCGCGGCCCAGGCAGGACTGCAGGTGATCTTTGGACGAGGCTTCAGGGCGGCAAACGCCACTATCGAACTACAGGACGTGAACATTTTCGAGGCGCTGGATCTGGTCGCGCTTCAAACCACAACGTTCTGGCAGCCGGTCAACGAGACAACGATTCTCGTCATGGAAGACAACCAGCAGAACCGCCGCGACTTTGAAGACCACATCCTCAAGACCATTTACTTAAGCAACATCACGTCCACCAACGATCTCAACGGTATCCTCAACGTCTTGCGCACCGCCCTTGCTCTGCGCGGCATCTTCCAGAGTGAGCAGCAGAACGCGATTGTCATTCACGACACCCCGGCGCGAGTCGCCATGGCCGAGAAAATCATTCACGCACTGGATAAGGCGAAGGCGGAAGTCGTGATCGACGTGGTTGTGATGGAAGTCGATCGCAATACTTTGCGGGATCTTGGCATACAGCCGCCGACCGATACCACCCTGAGCTTTGATCCTCTGCGCGCGGCGACAGCGGGTTCGAACAAAGTTTCCCTTAAGGACGCGAACAACATCGGTTCCGGCAATTTCACGGTAACGGTCAACGACACCGTGGCGAAATTTCTGGCGCAGAATAATACGGCCCGCCTGCTGCAAAACCCGCGCCTTCGAACCACAGATGGGGTGACTGCATCGCTCCGCGTTGGTTCTGAGGTTCCGGTTCCGACGACGAGCTTCCAGTCGACCAATATCGGGGGCGGCGCAACAACCTCGTACACCCTGCAACAGGTGGGTGTCCAACTGGACATCGTCTCGAAAGTGCTGCTGAACCGCGACGTCTCGCTCCAGGTCACGGTCACGGTGCGCGCTCTCGGGGGCGAACGTGCGGTGGGCAACGTCAACATTCCCGTGTTCAGCAATCGTATCGTCGCGCACACCATCCGTCTGGCGGAGGGCGAAACGAACATCCTCGGCGGCATCATCAGCGAAACTGAAACCGCTTCCATGACGGGCATCCCGGGCTTGAAAGACGTCCCGTTTTTGAAGTACCTCTTTGGGACGGAGCACAAGCAACGCGATGAGGCTGAGGTCATCATCATGCTGACGCCGCACATCGTCCGCATGCCTGACATTACAGACGACGATATCCGCGGCGTCATTGTCGGCGGTGAAAACAACCTGCGGTTGCGTCCCGACTACGGCAGTCCGACTCCGCTGCCTTTGCCTCCGCAACCCGCGCGACCTGCAGCCGCTCCGGCCGGACCCACGTCGGCAATTCCCACGACGGGCGCGCCAACGACCGCGGCCCTGACCTTCGCAGCTCCGGTAACTCTCACTGCTGAAGGGGAAACTCCGGTCAACGTGGCGATCAACGGTCCCAACATCCTGGGAACGGACCTTAAGCTCACCTACGATCCATCGGCTTTCACGATAAAAGATGTGAAGGACGGGGGCTTCCTGAGCCAGGGCGGCCAGGTCATCGCGCTCGTCCATAACATCGACAACCAGAAAGGCGTCGCCACCGTCTCGCTTGAACGAGCACCCAACGCTCCGCTCGTCACCGGAAATGGCACGTTGTTGACGCTGATGCTTCAGCCCGGTGCAAAAAGAGGCGCTTCTCCGCTGAAGGTTACCGAATTCGGCGTTCGGGACACGCGCCAGGTGCACCCCGGAAACTCGGCGGAGGTTCAAATTACGGTTCCATGAAAACGGTGTTTAGAATACGAGGAGCTCGCGGTTTCTCGCTTGTCGAACTGATCGTCACGGTCGTCATCATCGGGATTCTCGTCGGAATGGCATTGCCTCTGGCGAGAAACTCGCTGAAGCGCGAGCGCGAAATCGAGCTGAGACAGGCGCTGCGGGAGATGCGCCTGGCAATTGATAAGTTCAAGGAGCAATCGGATCGGGGGGCCATCGAAAAGCCGGTCGACACCGAGGGCTACCCTCAAACCCTCGATCTCCTGGTCGATGGGGTTCAACTGATCGGGCAGGCCGGGAAGAACTTCAAAGCCCTGCGAAAAATTCCCCTCGACCCGATGACGAACTCGACAGAGTGGGGAATGCGGTCTTACCAGGACGAGCCGACGGCCGGCTCGTGGGGAGGACAAAATGTCTTCGACGTTTATAGTAAATCGGACGGAATTGCATTCGATGGCACGCGATACAAAGACTGGTAAAAACCGCGGCTTTACGCTGCTTGAATTGATGATCGTCCTGACGATCATCGCGATATTGGTCGGGATTTCGATCCCGATCTATAAGGCGGTGATCCTCAGGAGCCGCGAATCCGTGCTCAAGTCCAACCTGCACAGCATGCGCGAAGTGATCGACCAGTATACGGCCGACAAAAAGAAGGCGCCACAATCTCTGCAGGATCTGGTTGATGCCGGATACTATCGGAAAGAACTCCCCTGGGATCCCATGACCGACCGCCATGACACGTGGATTCCGGATTTCGACACGAGCGTCGCCTCCGCCGACCAGACCTTGAGTGGCATTACCGACGTACACAGTGGCGCAACCGGCACCTCGACGCAGGGCACGAACTACAACTCCTGGTAGGGCTGGGAACCTTATCCGCTCTTCCCGGCCAAACCCGGTCGCGCGGTCTTCTCCCACCGGGAGAAGTGACGCAGAAGGCGTCATGACTCTACCCTGTCCCTGGACCTCCCTAAATCAATGCGGAGCTTGAACAGCCGTTCCGGACGTCTTCATAGGCGTTGCGCAGGTTGCGTCGGAAGAACCGCTCAACCGGCCAATTACTGACTGGTGATCTGGGCTGCCAGCCGCCGCGGGAATTCCTGCGTGTCGCTTACCTCAAGCCAAAGGTCGCCACCGTTCGTGGTTTTGAAAACGCCGTGTTGCAAAGTACTCACGTAGAACGTATTCATGTGGCTTGGATCGGCGACGATTCTGCAAGAACCAAACGTAAGAAACGGAGGGAATCCGTTGAGAGCGGCACTCCAGCTACTGCCGCCCGTCGCGCTCCTGTAGATGCCGGCGTTGCTGTCGCATACAAGAATGTTCAGCGGATTTGAAGGATCGACAACGAGACCTTTGACGAGGAACGTGCCGATGCCGGAATTGGCAGGTACCCATGTTGTTCCGCCATTGACACTCTTATAAACCCCGGTATTCCCACCGGCATACACGGTGTCCGGAGATACCGGGTCCACAGCGACGGCTTGAATATTGGAGACGCCGACGTTGAGTGGCGCCCAACTGGACGCCCCGTCCACAGATTTGAACACTCCCCCAGCCGTGGCGGCGAAGAGCGTGTTGTGAGAATCGGGCCTCATCGCCAGGGCTCTGACGTCGAGGTTTGTTAGCCCTGCGGTCATGCCATTCCAGAAGTCGCCGCCGTCGGTGGTCTTATACACTCCCCCTCCATACCCTGCGGCGTATGCGATGGTCTCGGAGTCCGAGTCCGTCAGCAAACCCTGTACGGATAGGGCGCTGTACGGATACACCTGGAAGGTGGCACCACCATTGGTGCTGCGATAGAGTCCGGAGTAAAGTGTTCCTGCATAAATCGTTCCGCCCGGCGTCGTCGCAATCGCCGAAACATCATACTGGGTGCTCATGAAAGTGTTGTCGACCCAGGTGCTTCCGCCGTTCCCACTTCGGAAAAGACCTCCAAATTGCGTACCCACATACA
>Ga0134121_10000467_pt1 | contig 46993 bp, 40 predicted proteins | sample KB301_FD_96463 | JGI IMG/M metagenome (GOLD analysis project Ga0134121, IMG submission 96463) | Terrestrial soil microbial communities without Nitrogen fertilizer from Kellogg Biological Station, Michigan, USA - KB3-0-1 | ecosystem: Environmental > Terrestrial > Soil > Unclassified ...
AGTATCAATTTGAAATGGCAAGCCGCTCCATCGCTGCCAAAACCATCCTCCGCAAGAAAAGGGTGTCCTCATGAGGACCACCCCTTTTTACGCCAAGGTTTATCGACCGACCAGTCTTTGCAGAGCTTCGGGATATCGCGCCCCCTGGATGTCAATGCCCGAGAAGGCGCTCTCAATCTCCTTGAGATCCTCTGCAGAGAGTTCCACATCCGTCGCTCCGAGGTTCTCTTCCAGACGATGAAGCTTGGTCGTGCCTGGGATCGGCACAATCCACGGCTTCTGAGCGAGCAACCATGCCAGGGCAATCTGTGCGCGCGTCGCTTTCTTCGACTCCGCAATCTTGCCTAGAGTGTCAACCACCTGCTGGTTCGCCTTGCGCGCATCGGCATTGAAACGTGGAACGCTGTTCCGAATGTCGTTGCCTGGGAAAGTTGTGCTCTCATTAATCGCGCCGGTAAGGAAACCTTTGCCCAGTGGGCTGAACGGAACAAAGCCAATCCCAAGTTCCTCCAGCGTTGGCAGAATTTCCTTTTCCGGTTCTCGCCACCACAGGGAATACTCGCTCTGGAGTGCGGCGACGGGTTGAACTGCATGGGCGCGGCGGATCGTCTTCGCACCCGCCTCGGACATGCCAAAGTGCTTGATCTTGCCTTCCCGTATAAGTTCCTTTACCGCGCCAGCAACATCTTCGATTGGAACTTCCAGGTCAACGCGATGCTGATAGAAGAGATCCAGAGCATCGACTTTCAAACGCTTGAGCGATGCCTCGGCCACCTCTTTGATGTGCTCAGGGCGGCTATCGAGGGCATTCCACTTGCCGCCGTCGGCTGGATTGCCCTTTAAGCCAAACTTGGTGGCGATCACAACCTGACCACGAAACGGCGCCAGAGCTTCGCCGACCAGATCCTCATTCACTAGAGGACCATAGGCCTCGGCCGTATCGAAAAAGGTGACGCCGCCCTCTACCGCGGCGCGAATTAGCTTTATAGCCGCCTCTTTGTCCGTCGCTGGACCAAGGCCGAAGCTCAACCCCATGCAGCCAAAGCCCAACATTGAGACCTCAAGTCCGCTCTTTCCTAATATGCGTTTTTGCATTGTTATCCTTTCCGAAATCGTGCCAACTGTCCGTGCTCGGCTGCCAGCACCGTCTATACCGATCGAATCCACGTTGGAATCCGCTTCCCTCGCCACGCGATGGAGCCGCTGCGACTGAACTCAAGTCTAGGTCCGAAACGCTTATGAGACTAGACCATTGGTATTGGATACGGTTATGAGTAAAATGCATGAATCGTGAAGAATGATCTTGGCGAACTTGCCGCATTCGCGGTCGTTGCTGAAGAACGAAGCTTTACCCGCGCCGCCGCCCGGCTTGGTATCTCTCAATCCGCCCTCAGCCATTCCATGCGAGGCTTGGAAAACAGGATAGGTCTGCAACTCCTCGCCCGAACGACGCGAAGCGTATCACCCACCGCAGCCGGTACCGCTCTCCTGCAAGATCTCACCCCCGCTCTGGAACGTATCGAGCGATCGTTGGCCGAAGCACGAAAACGAAGAGAGAGTCCGACAGGCCGGATTCGCCTGATCATTCCGCGATCAGCCACGTATATGGTGCTTCTGCCGAAATTGGCCCAGTTTGCACGCACCTACCCTGAAATCGTCTTGGAGGTCACGTCCTCGAATGACTCGATCGATCTCGTAGCCGGAAAGTACGATGCTGGCGTACAGATCGGTGAGTTCATCCAACGTGACATGATCGCAGTCCGTGTCAGCAAGGACCTGCGTCTCGCAGTTGTCGGCTCGCCTGAATATTTCAAGGCCCGCAAGATTCCCCGAACGCCTCGAGATCTGAAAGATCATGCCTGCATCGGCTTTCGCTTTAGCAGTGGCATTTACCGATGGGAGTTTGAGAAAGGCCGTAAAGCACTAACCGTCAATCCGCAGGGACCAGTGACGTTTGACGATCCAGACTTGGTTGTCCAGGCAGTGTTGAACGGTGTAGGTATCGCAACGACAGTGGAGCAACCTCTAGCGGAGATGATCGCAAAAGGGCGATTGGTCCAGGTCCTGAGGGACTGGTGTCCAACCTTCCCCGGCTATTTTCTTTACTATCCAAGTCGTCGGAATCAGCCTGCTGCTCTTGCCGCTCTGATCAACACGCTTCGACTTTCGGATTGAACATCGCTCGTTCTCCGTCTGCTAGCTCGATTAGTACCGAAGACGCCGAAGGCTTTACCGATCCATCTCAACTACTGGTAAGTCGCTATCTCATAGTGTGAAGATCTCCTTCACTTCCCCTCAAAGTAGCTAAACGCGATCCTTCGTTCAAAACTACAAAGCTTGGCCATCGTCCATCGTTTGAAGGTCTTAAGACAATAGCGTGCCTTCGGAGTTGTTGTCGCGGTGGTGGCCGCACGGTTTCTCCTTCCCCTACCAAGATTCTTGAATTCCATCAACCTGATGCTCAGTGGGAGTTTGTTGCCCCGTTTCCTTGTCTATGGAGGTCTTTCATGATTCGTTCTACGGAAGAGTTTCGCGTGATTGTGAAGGCGGCGCGGAGGGTTGGTACGCCCCTCATGGTAGTCCGAACTGCGGATCCTGCGAGCGCGATTAGTCAGGTCTGTGTGAGCGTCAACGGTAAACAAGATCCGCCGCCTTTCGTTGTTTGGGATTTCATTGGAGGCCTTCAAGGCCGGAATGATGCAGGGAAATCGGCTGTCTCCAAGGTCCTTGGCGAGAATGCGCCTGGGCTTGGCCCGGGTGACGCACTTGCAGTTGCGCAAAGAATTGCACCCGATACCATCCTCTTCTTCCTGAATCCGCAGCGCGTCTGGGATCAACCGGATGTGGTTCAAGGGATCTGGAATCTGCGAGACGTGTTCAAGGCAGGCGGCCAGATGCTCGTCCTCGTTACCCCTCCTGGTGTGACGCTCCCAATCGAACTGCAGAATGATGTGATGGTGATCGATGAGCCGCTTCCATCCACGGACGACCTGGCGCGGCTAGTCGCAGCGACGTTCGAATCGGCCGGCGTGGAAGCGCCGGATGATCCGACAGTTGCCAAGGCGGTTGATGCGCTGGTTGGGTTGGCCGCATTTCCTGCAGAGCAGGTGCTGGCGATGTCGCTCTCGAAGAAAGGCCTCGATCTTGATCGACTGTGGGAGCGGAAGTGCCAGGCCGTTGAGCAGACGCCAGGACTCACCATTTGGCGCGGTGGCGAAACATTCGACCAAATCGGCGGCTGTGAAAACATCAAGGGATTCTTGGCGGCGGTTCTAAACGGCCGCGAGGCTCCGCGCGTGATTGTGTTCGTGGACGAGATAGAAAAGGCGTTCGCCGGTACCGGCACCGACATGTCGGGCGTTAAGACCGAGATGACCGGCACCATGCTGAGTTGGATGCAGGACCGCGGCGCAGATGGCCTGATCTTTATCGGTCCTCCCGGCGCCGCGAAAAGCGCAGTCGGTAAGGCCGCAGGCGCAACGGCGGGAATCCCGACAGTGGCTTTCGATCTCTCCGCGATGCAGAACTCGCTTGTCGGGGGATCAGGAGAGAGGCTGCGCGCGGCACTTCAGGTGGTCGATGCCATTTCGCAAGGTCGAAGTCTGTGGATTGCGACATGCAACTCGATCACGAGCCTGCCCCCGGAACTCCGACGCCGGTTCACCTTGGGTACGTTCTTCTTTGACCTCCCGTCGGCCGAAGAACGCAAAGCAATCTGGGACATCTACCGGACGAAATGGAGTCTCACGGGCGAGGTTTCCGATGACGAAGGCTGGACCGGCGCGGAAATCAAGGAGTGTGGCCGGAAAGCTTGGAGGCTAAATCTCTCGCTTAAAGAATCGGCGTCGTACGTCGTGCCGGTCTCGCGGTCCGCGGCGGACCAAATCGAAGCGCTTCGGCGTCAGGCGTCGGGCCGCTTTCTCAGCGCTTCCCAACCTGGCGTTTTTACGATCGAGTCCCCTCAGGCTGCAGTCGGGGGCGGGAAACGAACCTTTCGCGATGCGGACTAGAAGGAGGTAACGGTGAGCAAATACGTTGAACTGCGTACGAGCCTGACGGATCAGCGGTATCTCGTGGAGGCGCTACAGGAACTCGGCTATGAGCCTGAAGTCTGTCCCGAAGGCAGGGCACTTGTCGGCTACGGTGGCGACCAGCGTGCCGAGCAGGCGCACGTCATCATTCCGCGCGGACAGTTGGACTCGGCATCCAATGAGATCGGTTTTGTGCGCGATAGCGGCGGCGTCTACCAGGCGATCGTCAGCGAATACGATCGAGGCATCGGCTTCGACGACGCGTGGTTGGGGCGGCTCGCGCAGGTTTATAAGGAACGACAGACAATGGCTGTCGCGAAGGCGAAAGGCTACATCTTCAAGGGAAGGGAAGTCATCCACACGCCACAGGGCAAGAAGATCCAACTGCGCTTTGCAGTCCGATGAGGAGGCACCGATGAAGGAGAAGAAGGTCGTCATCGAGATCGACGAGCAAGGCAACTGCTCGATGGACTTAGAAGGGTTTCAGGGAAAGGGTTGCGCGGAGGTGGCAAAGGACTTCCAAGGCAGCGATGTCGTGAGGAACGTGCGGAACAAGCAGGAGTTCTACATCCAAGAGACTGCCATCAAGAAGCAACACCACCGACCCTAATGGACGAAGCTCACGGAGGAAAGAAATGCTGATCCACAGTTTCGTCAGCGGCAGCCGGGTCAACGGTCCAGGCCGGCGGGCCGTGGTTTATTTCCAAGGCTGTACACTCGGTTGCCGCGATTGCTGGAATCCGGAGACCCACGCCTTTGCAGGCAAAGAACGGAGCATCACTGAGATAGCGGATTTTGTCGTATCAACGCATCAAGAGCGCCCGCTCGAAGGGGTGACGTTTTCAGGAGGCGAGCCGATGCAGCAAGCCGATGCTTTGTTGGCATTGATCGAGTCGTTGCGCGATCGCCTACCCGGGTTGAGCTTTGGCATGTACTCAGGGTATTCGGAACCGGAATTGTCGAGTGGTCGCTATTGGTGCAGATCGGAACTGTCGCGAGGTGAGAAACAAAACGTCTGGCGACGCATCAGAACTTATCTGGATTTCGCCGTGCTCGGGCGGTTCGCTGTCGGCCAGCCGAGTACACTCTCGCTTCGAACCAGCGCCAACCAGAAACTAGCGCTGTTTTCAGAACGTTATCGTGAACCGGATTTCGATCCCCAACAGGTCGAAATCCATATCGATATGCAGGGGACCGTTCAGGTTACTGGTTTCCCGATCGCGGGAATTCCAGCCTGAAGCAAACTCCTAGTCCTTCCTGATTTCCAAACCCAACAAACTGAATTCAAAAGGAGGTAGTCGCAATGGCGACCGAACCGCAAGTCCTCTCTTTGCCCTTTGTACCGCCGCCCCAAATGCTGATCGACGACGATCCCGCCGCACCTGTCGCAGAAAGCTTCGTTTCATCGACGATTGCGATTACCGATCCCGGAATGGATCTGGCGAAGAGGACGGTCTGCATCAAGGTCAGCCTGTCCACAATGGGCAACACCCGGAAAGTCTCAACCGCGCAGATCGAAGCGGACGCGGACAAAGATCTGCTTCGCGTATCGAAACGCCTGGTCGACTCTCCTGAACTGAAGGCGATCACCCGGTTCGACGGCGAAATCCGGCGGTTCCTCTACAGCATCTGCCTTCCCTTCGAGATCGGAATCCATCTGCTTCCGGTTACTGCTTTGGATATGGTTGAGCATCGGCTTCGGGAATTCGCTGTCGATCGCAAGCAGCTTGTCCAGGCGTTCCTCTCTGCATACCCTAGCCTGTGCCAGAACGCTGCAACACGGCTTCGCGGTCTCTACAATCCCACCGACTACCCGGCAGTCGACGAAGCAGGGCGCGAATTCGGTTTCTCCTGGCAGTACGTCAGCTTCGGGGTGCCGGAGCAACTCAAAGGCATCTCACGCGAAGTCTGGGAACAAGAGCGAGAGAAGGCCGCGGTGCGCATGGCCGAAGCGTCCACCGAAATCCAGGTTGTGTTGCGAGAGACGATGGCAAAGCTCGTCCAGCACATGGCCGACCGGCTGAAAGAAGGACCGGATGGCAAGCCGCTGCGCTTCAAGGAGACAACAGTAGAGAACCTTGTCGAGTTCTTGATGAACTTCGAGTTCCGGAACGTCACTGACGACAACGAGCTCCAGTCGCTGGTCTCACAGGCTCGAGATCTGATGCAAGGCGTGACGGCCGATGACCTGCGAACGACGGGCGACTTGCGCACCAAACTTCAACAGGGAATGACCGGAATTGCGGCGCAACTCGACGGCCTGCTGATCCGAACTGGCGGGCGCAAGTTCCGCTTCGATGAAGAGTAGCGAAAGGAGTTAGGGAAAATGAGTGGAGTGAATCAAATCACGATTGTGGGAAACGTTGGTTCTGTGCCTGAACTGAGCTATGGACAGAGTAGTGTGCCGTTCTGCCGCTTCTCAGTTGCGGTCAACGAGCAATGGAAGACCGACGGCGAGAAGCGGGAACGAGTCACGTGGTTTCCCGTGGTCGCTTTCAACGGTTTGGCAGAGACCTGCGCGAACTACATTGATCGCGGTCGGCTTGTAGCGGTTCAGGGAAGGGTTCAAACCCGCGACTACGAGGATCGAAAGAACACCCGGCATGAAGTCATGCAGGTTGTCGCGGAGAAGGTGACCTTTCTTGGTACTGGAAAGCGTGAGGAGCGAAACGACTCGCAGCCTTCTTCTGCCCAGCCTCAAGGTAAGGGACAACCGGCGGGGACGCTCGACGACGACGTTCCGTTTTGAGCGGCTCTGTCAAAAAGGACAGGTAAGGGAGTCCGAAAGCGACATTAATGTCGATCCGCGGCCGGACTCCCGACAAACATGTCTTGCGCTCTTACACCAATGCCTGCCGTATCATGACGGCGCGACCCTGAAGGATTGCGATGAAACAATGGCTCTTCCGTTTTTTGGGATTGTCGGACAAGGCGAAAGGGGGCTCCGACGAACAAGGTCTCCCGCCGTCGTCGTCGATATCTGAACCGCCATCCGCACTGGCTCGGGAGATTGCCGAACGCAAACGCGTCGAGAGTGAACTGCATCAGGCGGAGGCAAAGTACCGCAGTATTTTCGAGAATGCCGTCGAGGGGATTTTTCAGACAACTCCGAGCGGCCGCTACATCGACGTAAATCTCTCCCTGGCCAGGATCTATGGCTACGAGACTCCGGAATCTCTGGTCAACAGCCTGACCGACATTCGGGGCCAGCTCTATGTCGATAACGCTCGCCGCGATGAGTTTGCCCGTCAATTGCAGGAACAACTCACCGTCTCCGGATTCGAGTCTCAGATTTATCGGCGCAACGGGGAGGTTATCTGGATCACGGAATCCGCCCGTGCGGTTCGTGACTCGGCAGGCAAACTCCTCTACTACGAAGGAACCGTTCAGGACATTACGGCGCGAAAGAATGCCGAGAGGGAACTTCAATCTGCCAAGGCCGCTGCGGAAGCGGCAGCGCGTGCCAAGAGCGAATTCCTGGCCAACATGAGCCACGAACTGCGCACGCCCATGAATGGCATCATGGGTATGACCGAGCTCGCCCTGGATACGGAACTCACACCCGAACAGCGCGAATATCTGGTGATGGTCAAGGATTCCGCCGACTCCCTGTTGAGGTTGCTGAACGAGATCCTCGATTTTTCGAAGATCGAAGCGGGGCAGTTGGAGATCGAGACGGCGGACTTTGCCTTAAGAGACGATCTGGAGAGTGCCATTAAAGCGCTGGCGGTACGTGCCCATGGAAAAGGGCTGGAACTGGCAAGCCATATCGAGGCTTCAGTTCCGGACTCTCTTACCGGTGATCCCGGGCGCCTCCGTCAAGTGCTGGTAAACCTCGTTGGGAATGCCATCAAGTTCACCGAGCGAGGAGAAGTGGTCATCCGGGTACGCAAACAGGATCAGACCGCGGACGAAGCCGTTCTGCATTTCTCGGTGACCGATACCGGCATAGGCATTCCGGCGGGGAAGCAGCTGTCCATTTTCGATCCCTTCACTCAGGCCGACAGTTCCACAACTCGACGCTTTGGCGGAACGGGGTTGGGGCTGGCAATCTCATCACGGCTGGTGACCATGATGAAGGGGCGTATCTGGGTTGAGAGTCATGTGGATCGAGGCAGCACGTTCCATTTCACCGCCCGTTTCGGTGTCCGCAGCGACGGGCAGCCGCAGGCCGGTTCATTGGAAACCCTTGAGGGTTTACCCGTGCTCGTTGCCGAGGATAATGCGACCTACAGAGGTATTATCGAGGAGCAGCTCGCGGGCTGGCGGATGCGACCCACGGTGGTGGCCAACGGCGCCGCAGCGCTCTCGGAACTTCAGCGAGCCGCGAACCAACTGTCCCCCTTTGCCTTGGCGATCCTCGACGCAAACATGCCGGTTGACGACGGGTTTGATGTGGCCGGCCGGATCAGACAGAACCCGGCGCTCTCGGCCACGACGATCCTGATGCTGATCTCGGCTGGACATCCCAGGGACGCAGCACGGTGCAGGGACGAAGGCATCACGTCCTATCTCGCGAAGCCGGTAAAACAATCGGAGTTGCTGAACGCGATTTCCTCTGCTTTGCTCGCTCCTGAGAAAGCAGCCACGGTCCAAGCAACCTCAACACCGGTCGAGATCGCGATGAATCGTCAGCGAGGGCATATCCTGCTGGCAGAAGACAATGCAGTCAACCAGCGGCTTGCGATGCGGCTGCTCGAAAATCGGGGATACACCGTCGTCTCCGCCGGCACGGGCCGCGAGGCCTTGGCGGCGCTGAAGCGTGAAGCGTTCGCATTGGTGTTGATGGACGTTCAGATGCCCGAACTGGACGGTCTCGAAGCGACCGCCGCCATTCGCCGCGAAGAAGCAGGAACGGGAAAACATATTCCCGTCGTCGCATTGACGGCGCACGCGATGGCGGGCGACCGAGAGCGGTGTCTTGCCGCCGGCATGGACGCCTATCTCGCAAAACCTCTACAGTCACAGGAACTCTTTCGGGTGATCGAGCGGCTCTTGGCCGGCGAAAATTCCGAAATGCCCTGACCCTATTTTGGTCTCGGTTTGCAAAGGCCCGAGGACACGATTGAAATGAGTACGCGATTATTTAGCTTCGTCGGTGGCAGCATTGGTCTCTGGCGCATCGTCCGCACGGACACTCTCATCGGTGAGCCACTGGTTGCTGCAGAACGACTCGACGTCGTATCTGGACCTGACGCTTTCTCAGATCCGGAGGCACGCTGGATCCTGCGTGGCATCACGAGCAATGAGCGGTACGTGACGCGCGAAGAGAAGAGCCAGCTCGCCGCAAAACAGCTAAGCCTCGGTCGACCGGAGGCCACATGCGCCGCGCTCATACCACTCCGCAAGAATGCCGCTTGGTGGGGCCTCACCCAGGACGAGCGGCGCGGCATCCTTGAAGAACAGTCCCGTCATATTCAGATTGGGTTGCAGTACCTGCCGGCGGTCGCACGGCGACTCCACCATTGCCGAGATCTCTCGGAGCGTGAGCCGTTCGACTTCCTCACGTGGTTCGAGTTCGCGCCAGCGCATGAGGCAGAGTTCAACACTTTGCTCGCCGCGCTGCGTTCGTCACCGGAGTGGACGTATGTTGACCGGGAAGTTGACGTCCGACTTACGCGCGACTAGGCCTAACCAAATTTCTGAATCAATGGACTTGTGAATCGGGACGCACCGAAATCCGCGTTGAACCGCTTTTTCTCGGAATCCCCAGGGCCGCGGTGTGGCGGCCTACAACCGCAAAGGAGTTCATTTCTATGACAACACCCGTAACACCTCAGGCAGGGCTATTCGCTCAACTGGATCCCTTGCTCGCCCATCGCGCTGTGCTGATCACGGTCTCGAAGCTCGAAGGCGATCGGCTTCAAGTCAATATTTGCCCTCGGCAGTTGAAGGAAGGAGAGAACCCGGCGTTAACGATTCCGCTTTGCGTGACCGGCACGGCTGCCGAACTCGATGCGGATCTCGTGGCTCAGATTTCGCGCTTCGTAGCCTCGCATACCGGTCTGAACAGCAACCTGACCGTGATCGAGAACAAAATCGCGGAGGCGGAAAAGGCCGCACGAGAGGAAGGAAAGAAGAAGCACAAGACCGTTGGTAACGGCGGAAAGAAGACAACCGACAACCCGCCAACGCCATCCCTGAGCGCATTGCAGCCTGAAGCTGAAGCGCAGCAGACGCTCGGTCTGTTTGACGAACAACAGCTGGGGCCTGCTGAGGGGGACATCCACTATGAAGGCCGACTAAAGAGGAGATGACCATGGCACTCACCGTAACGAAAATGAGCCGCGTCTTCCAATTCCAGGGGATTCGGCTGCCCGATCCCAACCCCGAGATGAGCGTCGATGAAGTGAAGGCGCTCTATGCCGCTCAGTATCCTGAGTTGGCCACAGCGATTGTGAACGGTCCCGAAGCAACCGGAGACAAAATGCGCTACACGTTCGAGCGCGCGATCGGCAGCAAAGGGTAGTCCGTGGATTCCCCATCGGCCTCGCCGCGTGAGCTGGTCCTGCGCGAGCTGGAGAATCTCGCGCAAGGCCAACATCCGGATCAGCAAACTCCATTAATGAGGTTCACACGATGCCTCGACTGGCAACAAGCAGCAGAGTTGATCCTCGGCGCGTTAAACGCGGCCTCGTATCCTCGGAGAGGAAAGCGCCTTTCGGCGCCACCGGGTTGGCTTCCACCGGTCTGATGCCCGAGGGGTGTGGCCTGACGATTCCCCGGCTGGATGGCGTACCACCCGTTCACCAACTCTGGCAGGGCGAACAGGCTGCCGCGCGATTGGCGCACAGTTTCGTGGCAGCCGATATCGCCCATGTTGAAGATTGGACGACCGCAAACCACAATCCCTTTCAGTTTTTGAAGACAGCATTAGAGGGCTGGTTGAACGGGCACGCCGCGACAGCAATTCGCGAACACTTTTCGTTGGATGTCCTCATAACGACAAGTCTCGATCAGGATCTCGTTGGCGATGCCCAATTGAACGACGTCTCCAAGGTCTTCCTTACGGTGGCGCCGGATTCCGCGGGTTACGTGATCCTCGGTCCGTCCCTGCGCCTGCTGGAGAGCATTCACCCCCGGCTTCCTGCAACCTTTCTCTACCTCTTTCTCGGAGCGCTCAACCGATGGGTTCGCGTCTACGACTATCGGGACGCGCTGGACCGTGTCGAGAGACTTCGGGAGTGGTATGACTCGGATCCGGAATGCGACGAGGTGGCACTGCCGGATATCGAGGGGTACTTACCCAAAGCGGCGAAGCGGAAGCCGTTAAGTCGACGAACGCTCGCTGTGATGAGGGGCGAAATCAAGGATCCTCTTGCGCGCCAACTGATGGAACTGGCGATCGAGTTGGATTGCGTGTCGTGCCGCAATAAGCGACCCGAGATGGACAGTGAAACCAGCGATCTCTTGATCGATTGTGGCGAGCCCGTTCCAGCGTTACTGGCTGTCTTCGAGCGAAGCGACCCGGTCGAAGGTTGTTTTGATGAAGACTGCCAGTCCATGTTGGAGGTGACTCCCTCGCCGAATTTCATCCTTCCATTCAGCGGGGAGACAGGAGACGGTGTGGTCGGTGCGCTCGCGGTCCTCGGGACGGTATGCCAAACGCTGTCCGTCGCCAGTAGCCTTATGACGATCATGCCCGGCAATGACCGGTTGCATTGACGCAGGAGCAAATCATGAATCCATACGTCGATATCGGAGGGAGTGAATCCCTGACCTTGAAGGGCGCTCTACTCGTATATAAAGGAAAGACTCGGGGGTTCGTCACGTGGCATGAGGCCCGCCATGACGCGGCAGGAGGATCGCCGTTCCTGGGCGAGGCACAAGAGTTGACGACCGAGTTCGTTCATCACCTCGCCGAAGGTCTGCAGACATCGGTTCCGATGGAAATCCTTCCGGAGAACGTTTTGGCGCGTACGGCTGAAGCGATCGTGTGGTGGACCCCCGCAAAAGTTCGAAATATGTTTTTCGCCGCCCACGACCCCGCCGCCTACAAATTGAATGGCAGGCGGTTTTCTCAACCTCCCCTGGTATGGAAAGTGAGCGGAAAGGAATTATGGGTTCGCGCGCTGCGGGAAGGTCGCCGACCGCTAGCAGAGACGCATTTGATGATCGCCCCGTACTGGAATGTCGATGGTGAAAGTGGGTGGACTTGCCAGGGCAGCATGCACTCGCCCGACGACATGAGCGTTCGTTCGACACCACTTTGGGAGCACGCGTTCTATCAAAGCGAGTTCACGCACCACACCGGAACGAGACGTTTGACGATTCATCCCGCTGGTTTTCTCGGGCTCTGGAACAGTCTGGCCGGAGGCCGACGAAAGTTTCCGGTGGAGCATCTGATACCGGCGAAGGAGACACTTCAAGAGTTCATTGCGAGGAGGTAGCCCATGCACATGCTTAATCCTGAACTCTTGCGCCGAGCAGTGCGCGTGCTTGTGATCGGTTGCGGCGGTTCGGGATCGGCGATCGCGAGCGGCCTTCCGTATCTCCACCAGGCGATGCTCGTTGCAGGTCACCCCGGCGGGCTCCACGTAACGATAATGGATGGAGACATCATCTCGCCCACGAATTGCATCCGGCAGCCCTTTTGCTCAGCCGAGATCGGCTTAGCAAAGGTCGTTGTCATGGTCAGCCGGCTCAACCTGTTCTGGGGAGTGAACTGGACGGCCATAGCCGAGCATCTAACCTCGCAGACGGATGTTACCAACTACGACATTGTGATCGGCTGCGTCGATACCCGAGTAGCCCGGCAGTTGATCCAGGACCGAGTTCAGGACCGGCGGAGCCGCATCGCGTACTGGCTCGATCTCGGAAACTCCGCCGACAGCGGACAGTTTGTACTCGGACAACCTTTAAACGGTCACAATCGGCGCTCCGCCCTCCGTCTTCGCACGGCGTCTGAACTGTTTCCAGAGATTGTCGATCCATCTCTGGTCGACGATGGAATCCCGAGTTGCAGCGCACTGGAGTCCCTGGAACGGCAGGAGCCCTTCGTAAATCAGGTTTTGACCTACCATGCACTTGCCCTCTTAACGCACCTCTTCCGGTATGGCCAGCTCGAACATCACGGTGCCTTCGTCAATGTCCGCGAGAACCGGGTTCAGCCGATCGGGATCAATCCCCGCGGTTGGCAAAACTTGCGTCGGCGTGGACGGCGGTTGACATCGGCATTGGCAGCTTAGCGCTCGTCTCTATATCCCCCTGATCCCACCACATTAATCCTTGCGTGCCGGCGACCCTGAGAACGTTCTTTTCGGTAAAAAAGTGGTCCAGCAAATTCGATTTCTCGGTGGGCCGCATAGTGCGGACAGTCCGGTGTAGTGAAGCGGACCGGTGTTCCGTGTCGGCCCCAAGGGCCCGTGACTGCAGCGTCCTCTTCGAAATCATCTACAATGAATTTCAGCATACTCCCGAAGTCCACCGCATCTGAATTTGCAACCAAGAATGAGCCATGCTGGACTCGAACGTTGATCCGATTATTCGTTGAAGCTGAGTGGCATGTGCAGACGAAAGACCGGATTCCCTGAGGTTAGGAATGCTGTCGGCGTCGTGCAAGACGTGAATCAGAATATTGCTACTTGCAATCACGGTGGACGTGCACGACTCGTCCGTCGTTTCAACTACTGCTACTCTCTCTGAACACGATGACGAAACATAGGCTGAGTAAAGGCGTTGGGATCATCGATGCTCTTGCATCGTTAGGCGAGGCGCTAGACTACGCAGTCGAAAGAGAAATGCCTGTCGAGCGAAACAGGCACCATTCGGCGGCGGTGGATGTAGCTTGGCTTTTCGAAAAGGGCCAATCCTTTCCGTTAATGATTTTCGAGGTTGAGAGTCGCATTACAAACGCTATCGCCAACAATCCGGTCAAAGTATTTGGTCAGCCGAACGCGAGGTTTGAGAAGCCCTTGTTCTTCTTTCACATCCTCGTGACGGGAACGTACAACACTTCACGGGTTCAAAACCTCGAGCGTCTTTTTGGGACGTTCAACTATCGTGTGTATCGTTTGGGCAAAGCAGGTACTACTCGTTTGCTGAAAGATATCTTCTCCCAACATCGTCGACTGAAGGACGAACTGCCACTCGGTCGGGTCATCGCTAGCCTCAGCTCGGAGCATTGGCACGGCGTGGATCTAGGTGCTCTATTGCGCCACATCGAAAAGATCGGATTCGTCGCGCCATTCTTGCCGACTTACGCCAAGCTAGGGATCGAGAATGAAAAATTCCGAGACCATTTCGCAAGATTCCTCGATGAGACGATCAAGTCCGGACGCTTATCCGACCTCCCAGACTATCAATCTCGGGTCTTGAACTACGCAACTTATGTCGGGAATGACTGGCCGGAGCCCGTGTATTGTGGGTTTCTCGCATTAGCGTTTCCTGACCGGGCACACGAATTCTTCCAACGACTCCAATGGTGGCAAGAAAAGAGTTCCTATATGACGCAGATAGGGCCGCACTTTGGTTCGTCGCGCGACTACGACAATTTTCTCTTGGGGCTGGCACCCGCGTTCTGGGCGCTGATCGCGGCACTTATGCGACCCGTGTTTGGAGCAGTGGCGTATGTCGCTGAACAGTGCGGCGAACTCCTAAAACGCCTTGGTAATGCCCGTGTTGAAGCGAGCTTTTTCACCGCGATATGGCTTTGCCATATCGCCGCTTCCTGCAGAATTGACTCTCAATTCCAGTTTGCCCAAGATTTCATCAACTCCAGAGGCGGAATTCCCGAGGGCGTTTTGTATAATCCACCGTCTTTGGTGATTTTCGATGAAGGACATGTAGACGAAAAGTGGCGAACAAGTTTGGCGAACTTGCGCAATCCAGTGCCGAATTCGACGGAGTTCCGGAGTGAGATGCTTAAGCGGCTTGCCTCCCTTGAAGACAACAAACCGAACCTTCCCCGCTTTGCACTAGCGGTCCTTTCTGACGATCAAACGATACAGTCCTGGGCAACTACCATCTTGCAGGCACTGTATTCACACAGTTAGATCAGAAGAAGGATCGTATCGGTCGACAACAAGACTAAACAGCCCTTCCCACCGTAACGAGGGCAAATGCATTGCATTAAACAACTCGGAGGAGTAAAACATTCGAATTTGTGGAATAAGAGCTGTTGATGGCACTGCCCGGGCCCGTCTCTCCAGATGCCTCCCCGCGTAATTCTATTGATGATGCGCTTCTACCACTGCTTAAGGTGGCTGAGTGTGCCGTTGCTACGCGCTCGAGAATACCGGTACTGTCACTCTGGTGCCGTATCCCTTTCGTGCCCCTTCTCGCTTCGCATCTTCATCTACGTTGGCCCGGCCAAGTCGGATCTCTTCCTCTCAGTCCCCGCATCGGGATCTTTCCTTTCTTTCCATCCGATTATGAGCTGCTTCGGAAACCGCTCTATCACGTACAGACAGTGCGAGTGGCCCGCCAGATGGCCCGTGCCAACAGGTTCTTGTCGGGTTCGAAGTTGAAAACAGAGCTATACCCGGACTGGGAGCAAGCAGTTGACAGAAAGAAAAACAAGCTCGAGCAGCTCATTTTGCCGGCAGCCTCATTTATCTCCATTGACCGCGTGAACGAGGCTGGTGATATCAAGCAGGGCAACCGTCAGGTAATAGGCCGGTTCGCCCCCCGCGGGCAGCCCAAACCGCAATTGCTCACGCCTGCACGTGTAGACACAACGCGGCAACTTGTTCAGGCTTTCGGTGATCTCGACCTCCTTCTCGTCAACGTGCAAAATGTTCGTGGCCGGAATCTCGCCAGCTCAATCGAGTATTTCCTCAGAGAGACTTCCGGAGATGTTCCGATGCTGATTATCGCGGCAAGCCCAGCCGATCTCATAGCCGTGCGGGCGCTAGAACCACCTTCGAAACCATTGGTAATCATTGGATCAATTCCTGGCGCACCCAAGCCACAGGTGACTGCAGTAAACCGCGATAGGCCTATCGCCGATCGTCAGTTTTGCTTCGCCATTGATGGAATTTCAGAAAAATCCGATCTACTCAATCGCCTTGTTTCTCAGGCAGAGCGAACTTGGTGGGCAGTTAGGCAGTCGATGTCGTTAGATGTTCCGCGCGAAGCTGCCGCGTTCGAAAACCTATATTCCGACCTGCTAAGTCGAAACCTGGGTGGTGAACTTGAGCTCCTACAGGAGGCCAGACGGCTAATACAGCAGGAAGGAGACAATGGGGCTATCCGTGACGAGCGGCGCAATGCAGTGATTAGGGCGGCCATGCACGATACGAAGGCTCAGAACCTTCTGGTTGTCGTTCGATCGGAATCGGCGGCGGAAGAACTCAAATTTGTATTCGCAGGCTACCTGGAAGTAGACATTACCGACTTGCCTGAGCTGGGAATCGATATCATGAGCGTTTTTGGCCCCTGGCCCTCAAGGCCCTACGACGCATGTGTAGCTGCGGGTTACTTCGGGACAAGCACAATCGATATGCTGTTCTCCTGCGGAGCTCAGAAGGCAATTTTTGTCGTGGATCCGATCGAAGCACGGATCGCCTTGTGGGATATTGAAAAGCGCTTTTGCGTTGTCCCTGGCTTACCCAAAGAAATTACCGATACTTTTCATTCATTCTCTTCCGCACTTGAGGACTGCGCGTCTCCATCTGCTGCCCCCATATGGCTTTCCATGCTGCTGGGCGGCGGCAAGCGTTTCGGTAGCCCAACTCCGATCGCGCCCAGTTATTCTTCCAGAGCCAACTATGTGTGCCTTTGTTTTTCCGACGGCTCCACTCGCCAGACCACTGCCAACGCCCGCTTCGAGGTTCTTGGGAGGAAGCGGCTACAACTGCAAAGTGTTCCCGCCAAGGAGTTGCAGACCGGAGACCAGATCATCCTGCTTAATGACGACGAACGAGCCGCATTTTCAGAAAGACTTCTGCGGGTGATGGATGAGGGGCGATTGCGGTCAGATAGCCAGGCGCGCTCCATGTGGATAACCACACTTCGCGCCGTGAAGCCTGTATCCGTTTCTGAAATCAGGAGGCGAATGAACTCCGAGAGCATAACAATTGACCAGGCTACAATCCGAACATGGCTACCGCCCGATTCTTCTGAGGATTGCGGCGTGCCCGAGAGAGAGAACGTGTTTCTGGCTTTCGCCCGTTCTTTGGACATCTCGATACCTGCGGAAATCCTCGGCGACTGGTTCGCGGGCATTAATCGGCTACGGATCAACCACCGAAGGATTGGACGCGAGTTAGTTCGCGCAATTCGTGGAGCTTACCTCGACCGACTAGATCCCATAACAATTGCAAAGATGCAGCACGAATGGGGGGTTGAAGCAAAATTGCTGCTTGAAGCCGCCCGAGTCGCCATTGTTGACGACGTAATCCCGTTAACCCAGTGAACCTCAATGATTGACGATCAAACCTACAATTCCTTTGCAAGAGCGCTTGCAGAGCAGATCAGGTATCGCGCCAAGGGCCTAGATGATGAGAGCGCACGCATCGTCAACACGCGTCCGCAGGAGCACATATTGGCGGGGTTTATGACACCTCGCTCCGCCGGTGAGGAACAAGACGGAGGCGACGATGATCTTCCGCGGGACTCGGCCTTCGAAATAAGATCCCTGGGCCTTGAATGGCTCGCCGACATCGAAACTCTTTCCGGCCTCGAATCACTTTCACTCTCTCTTTCCCTAAATCTGTACATTCGCTGTACCCCGACGTTTGACGAGCAGAAGAAACTGGGGTCGTGGCTGCGGGAGCATGCCACGGCGATCGCGGCACAAAAGGTTCAGGCACTCGTCCCGGCTTGGAGGCGCATTGAGATCCCCCGATTTGAGTTAGGAATCCCAATCCCGAATCTCCTCCACAATAAACGTCACCGTGTTGATGTTTCGCCGTCTCTTGTCTTACCTCTAGGTGTCTTGCCGCCAGACATCTACTCCATAAGACGCGCCGTTCATATCAATGAAAACGAGTGCGGGACTGAACCTGCCTTTGCCGTTGCGATAGCGCGCGCCCAATCCCAAACGTTCAGTTCGTTTTGGAAAGCTTTTGTAGACGTCCGTCTGATCAGCATCCCAACGGAACCGAACTCCATCCGCCTCGCAATTCGTGTAGTCAACGACACGCCCTCACCGGTAAAAACACAGGCGGAATTCTTGGACGCTAACCTTTACGCCTGCCGTCTCTCCGTGACGGTACCGAAAGCAATCCACCGTCCGACGATTTTCCAGGAACTTCCTGCAAGCTTCCGATACGACCGCAGGATGCCTGGCGTGGGAATTAACTCACACGTTGAGGTGCAGCAACACGGCGCTATGCTGCACCTGACAGCGGAAAGCGTGCCCTTGACCGAAACGCCGCGACTTGATGCTCGCGAATTTCCTGATGCCGCTCCGACCTTTTCAACGTTAGGCTCGAACCCTATACCTGTGCTCGAGTCTCTTTCTCGACACATGAAAAGCTACGATGCATCGCATTGGGCGACGAAGCTTACGACACTATCCGGACTCGAGCTTAAAGATGCGACCCAGTCGAGGCTCAATTTCCAGCTAGAAATCGAGCGTTTTGACCAAGGCTTACATCTTCTTAAGAATTCCAAATTCCCCTCAGTTTTACAGGCGTTCTTGCTGATGAATCAGGCGATGCAGCGAACGAATAAAAACCACGAACAATGGCGACTTTTTCAAATCGTCTTTATCGTCTGCTTGCTCCCAGAATTGGCATCGCGCGAACATCCGGACCTCGGGTCCGCGGATGACGGCTTCGTCGACTTGCTCTGGTTCGCAGCTGGCGGCGGTAAGACTGAAGCTTTTATGGGAGTTATTCTGTGGCAGGTATTTTTCGATCGTCTCCGCGGGAAGCAGTTCGGCAATACAGCATTCGTCCGATTTCCCTTGCGACTCCTCACATTCCAGCAACTTCAGCGTTTGGCTGGAGCTCTCGCTGCTGCGGAGCTGATACGGAAAGAGAACGCGCTGAAAGGTGCGCGCTTCAGCATCGGATATCTTGTCGGAGGTACGGTCACCCCGAACAAGATAGATGACGAACTTCACAACAGGTTTGTTCGGCAAGGACTAGACGCGAAATACAAACGGATCTTCAAGTGTCCTTTTTGCGAAGGTCCGACAACGATCACCTACGAGTCCGCAGTTCGGCTCATCGAACACCACTGCGCCAACACGAAATGCCCCGGCGGAAGGGAGCGATTGCCGGTCTACGTTACCGACCAGGACATTTACCGCTATCTTCCGACCGTGATCGTGTCAACTGTGGATAAACTCGCGCTGCTCGGGCAGAATCACCGGTTCTGCAATCTCTTCGGCCGAGTTCACATCATCTGCGGAAGGCACGGGGCAAGTTTTGGCAAATCGAACGAGCTATGTGAAGCCGCGGCAGCTGTCGCTCGGGGAGAACACCCGCAGGTCTGTGAGAGCGCCCCGGTCTATTACGGCCCCTTTCACGACTTAGCTCCCGCGATACTAGTGCAAGACGAACTGCACCTCTTAAATGAAGAGCTTGGTACTTTCGACGCCCATTACGAGACGGGCGCAATGGCCCTACTCAGTAGCTTGGGTGCAAGACCGTGGAAGGTGATTGGAGCAACAGCCACAATCCAGGACTTCGCTAGGCAAGCCTGGGAGTTGTATCTGCGCGGCGCGCGTCAGTTTCCGGCTCACGGGCCCGACGCCGACAATTCCTTCTATTATCTTCCGAGCACTGAAAAGATCGGTCGCATCTTCGTCGGAATCCTCGGTGTCGGCAGAAAACACACACCGGCTGTAACCAAGGCGTTGTCCATTTTCTACCAGCAGATACAGAAGGCTAGACAGCTAATTGCAAGCAACTCTGCATTGGCAGGTTCCATTTACGGAGTAAACAATCTCAGCACCGCAGAGCAGAGAGACCTTCTGTTCTTATACGAGTTAGCGTTGACTTATGTCCTCACAAGAAAGGGCTCCGATCAGGTCGCCGAAGCGATTGAATCGCGGGTGCGGCGGGAACTGCAAGAGACCTCTCCCCAACATGGTGAACTCCTAATCGAGATGTTCAATGGCGGCGTCGATGTCTCTCAGATGATATCCACGATGGACGAGTTGAAAACCATGACGAGTGAGGCCGATCCTGGCACGCGAACCCGTGGCATCGTGACCACAAATATCATTGGGCACGGAGTCGACGTTGATCGGTTCAACGTCATATTGTTTGCTGGCTTCACCCGTCTCGTGGCCGAATACATCCAAGCATCCGCACGCGTAGGACGGCGATTTCCCGGTATATCCATATTTGTGCCGACGCCGCAGAGCGAACGAGATCGCAGCATTTTTGATAGGTTTGCCAAATTCCACCAGTATCTCGATCGCCTCGTCGATCCTGCAGCGGTCACACGTTGGCCGGAGCCGGCCATGAAACGCACCGTACCAGGTTTACTTTGCGGATACTTGATGGGCGTGGCTTCGTCATCGTTAGGGAGACCTCTCGCTACCGTCGAAGCCGTCCGGGAGGCACAAGGGGAGGCCAACGCTGACGCGCTGTCGCAGGATGAAATTGTGAAATGGATGGTCGCAGCGTATGGCTGTGATGCCGCTCCGTCCCCCAAACGCTATCGCGACAAGCTGATCCTTGAGGTTAAGAACAAATTCAGCTCGATAGTGAACATGCCAAAACAACGGGGTCGACCTCACGCGCTGAACATTCACCTTGAGTCCATGAATAGTCTCCGCGATGTCGATGAACCTGGGTACATCCGTGTGGGGAATTCAGACGAGGCCAAGGCACTTAAGAGGTTGATCGATGGCTAATTTTCGAAGCTCCTTACCGGGCGGTAGCGAAGAGTCCACCAGTGAGCGCCTGCCCTCGATGCAGCGGGGTGTATCGCAACTGCTATTCAACTATCTTCCATTCAGAACGGTTGATTGGGAAGATGGGCTTGCCATAGTTCAACTCGGAAACGTGCGGCTAGCCGCCATCTGGGAAGAAGACCGCAAGACAACTCTACTTCAAGAGATTAGTGAATCATTCGATCGCTGGACGATGAGGGGCGGGAGAGTTGATGCGGCTTTCCCTGATCCCACCCAGGAACCGGAACGCTATTCGGTCGGCGCTCCCGACTCGATCGAGGCTGCAGTATTGCAGGCCGCATTGATCTGCCAGCGCTGCGGCCAGTTGATTTTCGAAAAGAAATTCAGCAAGCAAGAGAAACCATGTTGCCCGCACTGTGAAAGTCCCCGCATTCACCAGATCCCCTTCGTGTTTGTTCACGGCTGCGGAGAGCTCGTACCTATCGAAGAATGGATGCCTGCAACGAAGAAAAACGCTGACACGGGTGTGCTTGAGCCGACAAAACATCCTATCCGATGTGCGCAATGCGAACACGGTACCAATCTCTATATTCCCGGAAGGTCCGACCGTGTAAAGGACATGAAAGTTGTCTGTCGAAAATGCAACATCCAAGTCCTTGATCGCTTCACGGCGCGCTGCCACCGCTGTCTGAAGCGTTTCACGAAGGAAGGAACGTACGCCGCCGGAGAACAGTCGAGCGGCACAATCGTATCCGCTCTGGCGATGCGCCTCGCACGATATAGCGCCAGCGACACCTACTATCCACAGACGCTGTCCATATTGCGGCTCGACAAGCCACGGCTGACAAGTGCAGACGACGAGGTGTCGTCGATACTCTTCCAAATCCTTCCAAGGTCACGGCGACCCGACGCAACCGTATCGGCTTCGGACACCATCAAGACGCTTACGGAACGCCTTAAAGTCGCGGAATCGATCGGCGATACTGCCGAGTGCACGCGTGTGCTTGCCAGAATCGGTGAAATCGCAATGGGGAAAGCGAAGGAGCCGACATTCGTTGAGGCCGGTCTACTCCATTCGGTATCCCAAGACCTCGAGAAAGGGATCAGAGAAAGCTTAGCTTTCAGAGGAACTGTAACAACAATTTCTGCAGAGGAAAAGGCCCGTGCGGAAGGCGGGACTTCCGATTTGCTCGGTCAAGAAATAGCCAACTTGAAAACCTCAATTGGTATCGATGAACTGCTTTACGTAGATGATCTGCCGATTATCACTGCAGCCTTTGGCTACACGCGCAGGCACTTCGAGCCAACGTATGAGGAGTTAGGCGCCAAAAACCTGCCGGTACAGATCCGCGCTTTTCCCCCTGTTCAAAAGACGGCAGCACAACGGTTAGGACGAGTCGACCTAATTGGGACGGTGCCTGTACTTGCTCGTGAGGGAGACCACGAGGGCATCTTCATATCACTTGATCCTCATCGTGTCATCGAATGGCTCAATCTGAACGGGATTACCCTCCCAGATCCTCATCTTCCAGGCATTGCTCGGATACTCGCTGGCTTAGAACCAATCGACCGTGATCGCTACTATGATTCGATTTGGCAACTGCACATCCGACGGATGGTCTTTGGACTTGTTCACAGCTTGTCTCACGCGGCGATGCGAGCGATTACACGGTACGCCGGCATTGATCGAACATCGGTCGCAGAGTACATTTTCTTGCCGCTCTTGGGTTGCGTCGTGTACGACAGCTCGAGCAGTTTTAAGCTCGGTGGTGTCGCAACGCTAGTTCGAGATCACCTAGCTGCTTTCCTTCGAAATATCGCCGACGATTCTGTGGAATGCCTGTACGATCCTGACTGTTCAGATCACACAGGAGCCTGCCATGGCTGTCTGCACTCCCCTGAAATATCCTGCCGCGTATTCAATCATGGTTTGTCGCGCGCATTCCTGCTTGGTGGCCATGCGCCTTGGGCTGACGTCTCTGTGGAAACGCGAGTCCTCGGTTATTGGGAGATGACGGGCCAGGCATGAAACTCTACGTCCTTACAGTTAAGTCCCACCCTTGGTTATTGCCGCCGGTCGAAGACGTTTTTAGGAATGTTGATGGGGACACAACAAACGATGTGTCGAAACTGGCACGTGGAATCCGAGCGCGTGACGGGCGACCACTTTCCGACAATGAAGTCTTGGTTGCACTCACTGCCCTGTGTGACATCGGTGTGCTCGAAAGAAGCGGCGCACGGTATAAGCTGAACAAGCTGCGATTTGCGGAGACGGAACAGTTGCGCTGCGGCGTTCAAGAAACGGTTGCTGTTCTGAGCGAGAATTCGACTGATGCTGAGTCAGAGGTACAACTGTGTGTCTCGTTGCCGCCGAGCCTATTGCCCACCGCGGAGCACGTAATCCGTGAATCATCGACCGATCTGCGAAGCAGCCTGCTAGACGTTCTAGCCTCGGCGAAGCGTTCATTAATCCTTGCTTCTCCCTTTTGGGATGCAGACACAACAACAGAAATGGTTTCCCTAGTCCGCAAGAAACTCGCATCCGGTGTGCATGTGTGCCTTTTGGGCCGGTTCTCTCGAGATTTACCGAACACTGTGAAATCCCAGCTAGCCAAAATCGCCGACGAGCCTGGCTGTGCAATCTTGTCCTGGTTTGAAGGCACCGGAGCGGAAACTCAAACCTTCCACTTCAAGGCGATCAGCGCAGACCGAGGGCAACGTGGATACGTCGGCAGCGCAAATATGACGGTCTCAAGTTTGCGGTCTCGGATGGAGTTAGGCGTCATCCTGACAGGAAAGGTTGCCGCGCAGCTTGATAGAATTCTCAGGGTTGTCACGACGATGGCATCGCCCATCAGGATGTGACAATGTGCGTCCCACGTCTGAACGGCGCTCGGCATCTAAATCCGATTGCATTGAAGCTGGTCTCACTCTGTACCCAGAAGTAGCCTCGTCTTCAATGCGGACTGTCAGCTGGATTGGGCCCTCCAAGATCACGACGAAGCTTTTCCGGAAGGCCTACTCCACGCTGGGGTATTGACATTTTGCGATTGCTGAATGGTCCCATTCTGACCGGCACTGCAAGGACAATAACCTAGTTTATCCAGCGCCTTGCTAATCTTGCAGTCAGACGGCGTACATTAGGTCGTGGTTAGCAAGCTTGTTGGAACACTCGCAATGGCTAGAGCAAAATTCACGGTCGATACGCATCTTTTTCGAGAGCTCGGCGAATTGCTGGTAGGGCGCGATTCAACTGCGCTCATCGAGTTAATAAAGAATGCCTACGACGCGGACGCAACAGAAGTTCTTGTCCAAGGTCGAGATCTAAACAGTCTTGAGACGGGTCTCATAACAATCATCGACAATGGTGTCGGGATGACCGAAGAGCAGTTTGAACTCGGATTCCTGCGCATAGCTTCCCGCCTGAAGGATACCAAGGACCGTCGCTCGGCTCAGTTTCATAGGAGGTTTACAGGCGCCAAGGGAATCGGTCGATTGGCTGCTCACAAGCTTGCTAGGTTTATCGAAATCTATTCGGTGCCGGGTATTCAAAATGGCGTCGTCGCATCCCAGCTGTTACATGCAAGTATTGACTGGGAGAAGGTTGAAGCGAAAGCGACACTCGACGACCTTGCGGACAGCGACGCAATCACCATTCGAGTCGAGGAAGCGTCTCGCAAAAGCAAGCGTGGGACCACAATTCATCTAAAGCGGTTGCGGCGAAAATGGACGGAAGCTGAAAGAGCTCGATTCTTTGCTGAGGTGCAAACCTATAGGCCGCCATTAGTTCTCACGAGTCCTCCTAAGTCCATACTTGAGCATCCCCTCCTCTTTGAGGCCCCAATCGTTGCTGATGCTCGTTCCACAGATCCCGGATTTGATATTGAACTTACTGGCGAGTTTGCGGCTGGGGAAGAGTATTGGCAAAACCTATCTCAGACAGCCCAATGGCTGATTGAGATAGACGCCTTTAGCAAGGGAGGAAAGATTCGAGTCCAGGTCGCCCCTACCCGCAAAGGCTTGACCGAATTTCCGGATGCGGCGCTGCGATCTTACAAGTTCGTGCACCCAAATCTACCTGGTGGCCCCTTCTTCCACGCACGGATTCTCATCAGAGAGGGAGGTGGAGGTAACAGAGGCGAACGCGCATGGCTCGGGCGAACCAGTGGCATTCGCGTATTCATGGAAGGTTTTAGGGTGCTCCCTTACGGAGAACCAAATGACGACTGGTTGTCGATTGATGCGGATTATAAAAAGAGACAGAAGGCTCTGACTTATTTAAATGAAGTAGGGATCAAGGAGGAGGTCCAGGACGAGGAAGAGGGCCTCCTATTTTTAGGTAACAGCGCCTATTTCGGGGCAATTTTTCTTACAAGCTCAAGTGCGCCAGGATTGCAAATGTTGGTTAACCGGGAAGGTTTCATCCCGGATAGTGACTATGAAAGTCTTGTTCAAATCGTTCGGACTGCTGTCTATCTATCTGTCCGCGTCAGAGCTGCTGCAAAGGCTGAACGCCGCGACGAACGAAGTCAGAACCGTAAAACGAATGCAGAGAATCGGGCTGATCCATCGCGGCGCGATCTGGGAGCTGCTGTAAGGCATTCAGTCGAGCGGGCCAGTAAACTTGCTTCAGAGGCGCGGGAACTTGCATCTGCCGGTAAGTTTAAGGCTGCTGAAGAGCGTATTTCAGACGCAGCTCGAGAATTTGAGCGAGGGGCACTGACCTCTGAGCGGTTGATGACCGAGGGGGCCGTTTTGCGTGTGTTGGCGTCGGTCGGAACGCAGATGGCCGCGTTTGTTCATGAAATCAGAGGATTGCTTGAGATTGCAACTACCGTAGAGAGGACGCTTCACAAGATCAGAGACGAAGGCGACTGGCCACCTCCGATCAGAAAGAAGCTTGCTGACTTACATGTTGGACTGACGACCTTAAGACGTGCTGTAGAGCGCCACGCGTCGTACTTGACTGACGTGACATCGGCAGATGCAACAAGGCGACGTTCGCGACAGTCTCTGGCAGAACGGTTCGACAGTGCAATGCGATTCGTCGATCGGGTTGTCGAGCAGAAAGGCATCAAGATCGTCAACGATATCCCGTTGGAACTGAAATCTCCCCCGATGTTTCGTGCGGAGTTGACACTGATTTTTTCCAATCTCCTTAGTAACGCCGTAAGAGCTGCCGGCGAAGATGGAAAGATTCTGATAGCGGCTCAGGAGGGGAAAGGGCGAACCATCATCCTGCGCATGCAAAACACGGGGAGATCAGTGCGCCTGCAGGAAGCGGAGCGGTGGTTCCGTCCTTTTGAGTCGACGACAACAACGACAGATCCGGTCTTGGGGCAAGGCATGGGGATGGGTTTACCGATTACTCGCAACATGCTCGAGGATTACGGAGCAACCATTGAATTTGTAGCTCCTCAACATGGATACAAAACGGCTTTGGAGATTACGTTCCCAGGAGAATGACGATGGCCAATGAATCCCGCCCAGTGGTTCTGGTAGTCGACGATCATCCAGACGACGGGCGTCCGGAAATGGACGAATGGAGGCGTGTGTTTTCGGTAACGATTTGCCATCCGCAGGATGTTCGGCAAGACCATTTAGTAGCGGCGGACGTTATCGTTGTTGATTATGTCATAGAAAACTGGGACGAACGTGAAAGAGCCTCATCGATTGCACTTAGGCCGATAAATGGTCTTGCACTCACCGCTGTTCTCAGACAGCAAACTGAATCGATCGAAAGTCGGCTCAGGGCATTTGTGCTTCGTTCCGGTCACCTGGCAAAACTCTCTGGAGGCTTTCCACCCCAACCGCGGGGACATATTCTTGCGGCTGCCCATGACTTGGAATGGGCTGTACCCAAAGGCGAACGTGCGACCGACATTGTCCGTCAGATAGACAGTCTGGCCCTAGCGGTCAGATTACTTCCTGGAAAATGGCCAGTTGATGATTTCGAAGCGACCCGTGGTCTCGTAGAGCGGCTGTTGGCGTTACCAAACTCAGTGCGCTGGAGCGGGCAGGCTTGGAACGATATTCAAAACGCCCATGCTCCGATACACAGCCCCTTGGATGATCTGACTCAGTCGCGCGTGTTCCTTCGTTGGTTGTTGCATCGAATCTTTCCGTACCCTTGCTTTCTCTGGGATAGCGAGCGGCTTGCCCTTAGATTGCGCGTTCGCCACCAGTCTCTGCAACGAAATCTTGAGGGTCTTCGTGCGGCCCTTGCCGAAAGTGAATATAGCGGATGCCTTAAGAATTTCTTGGGCCTGCGTTGGTGGCGTTCAGGAATTGAAGCCCTTCTCTGGGACCTTACGAAGGGAGAGCCTACCAATCCGGACGCAACCCGTGAAGCGCTCAACAAGAAGTTTGGTGTCGAATTGCAGCCTCTGACACTTAAGAATCCAGTCATTTGTTTCGACGAAAACATTCAACCGCTGGCCGAACCATGTGATGCAGACGGCTCTGTTCGGATCGAGCCAGACGATTGGCCTGCATTTGCTGACCAAGCGTGGACATCCCGGAAGTTGGCGAAAGAACATCCAAGTCTTGGTGCGTTGGTACCGCAACCGGATCGAGAATACTTAGAAACCTAGGCACTGCAAATGGCACAACAGTTTCGTTTTGAAGACCTGTTCAAAGAAATCAAGTCTGCAGAAGAAACAATGGATCCCTTTCTTCAGCCAACAGCGACGGAAGTTTTTGCCGATCTTAGACGCCAACTGGAGACGATTCGAAGTAGACCGTTTGGAGAAAAGGCTCGTTGGGAGATTGCTAAAACGCGGCCGTTATTTACTCGATTGAGTGAAGGTCTTTATGAGCCGAAAGGGCGGAAAGGAAAACACAAAGTCATAGGAGAAATAACTAGTGTCTGGGAAATCATGCCTTCCGATCCCAAGGCTAACAATCGAACTCTGGCAAGGACTTTCGCGCTCTGTGGACTAACGTCGGTGAGAGTTCGGTTGCTCGAAGGCTCGACATCAGGTCAAGTACTTGGGGAATGGCGAATGGAGATTGCGAGTGACGGTGCGCCGGGGTGTTTTTTTCACATTCAAGTACTCGGAGAAGATGGTCGCAATGTTCCACCGTTTCCCCACTCACTCTCCATTCCGCGTTTACCATCACTTGCTTTTACGCCAATGACAGCTTTGGAATTTGTGGTCGGTGAATTGTTCCAGGAATCCTGGCGCGAACATGCGGTACAAGAAACCAATGCAATGAACTTCTGGAGGAGTATTCAAGAAAAGCGACTCATGGCTCTCTTGGATTGGTATCAACAGGTCATCAAAAGCACGGGAGGCTCACCTTGGAACGCACTAAAAGCAGCAGTGCCCCAAGAGGGTTTGTTTCTCTGAGAAGATTGGTGTCGCATCTAACGTGCAGTCGCGTGGGGAAGGTTTGTACCGCTGCGCTTAACGAGATCGTTGTGCTTCCGAGCCAGGCGCCCAACAGTCAAGAATGAGAATTGCACGTCCCCCTGCATCCTGCAAAGTCTACACTCCGTCGGATCTAGCGCACGCGATGGTCGGTGCTCTCGGCGACACGCCGCATGCAGTTTGGCTCGAGCCATCACACGGCAAGGGCGCGTTCGTAGAGGCAATATCGCTCTTAGGTGCAGCGAAGAGCAGGATCGTTGCCGTTGACCTTGACCCTACGTTAGCGTCGGCGGATCGTTTGGCAACTACACTTCGGGGTGTTGACTTCCTGCGCTGGGCCACCAAGACAGAGCGCCGGTTTGACCGAATCGTAGCAAACCCTCCTTTCGTGTCGATCAGTCAGTTGCCCCGCAGTCTCCAGAGAGTAGCTTCCTCGGTCCCAGACTTTAGCGGGCAGTCGATCGGTCGAGGAGCAAATCTTTGGTATGCCTTTATCTTGGCGTCCCTCCGCCTACTTCGAAGAGATGGGAGTCTGGCATTTGTATTGCCATCGTCGGCGGAGTTCGCCGACTACTCTTTGGAGATGCGCCAACTAGCGGCAGGGCAATTCGGAAAGCTGGAGTTGTATCGCTGCATGCGACCGCTCTTTGATGAGGTTCAAGAAGGAACGCTCGTTGTGGTTGCTCGAAACTATGGTTTTGGTCCCGGCTTTGTCAGGAAGCGCTCGTATCCGACGCGCGCTGGACTGATCCAAGGACTATCAGAGAGCGGACGTGTAATAGGTCACAGATGTCCTACCAATCAAGTTCCACGACCTAATGACACAGTAGTGTTGGGTTCTCTCGCGACGATTGGACTAGGTGGAGTGACCGGCGATGCCGCTTTTTTTCTCATGAATGAAGAACGACGTGTGAAATTGGGTATTCCCATCTCCGCACTAACACCTGTGGTTTCAAAGGCTAAACATCTGCAAGCGAGTTCTCTAACACGAGAGAAATGGCGAGCCCTCAAGGCCGAAGGCGCACGAATCTGGCTCTTAAATCCAACCGATAGAATGGCACAAGATGCGAATGTGAAAAGGTACTTGAGGCTTGACGAGCGGGATGGTGGATGTCGCCGAGACGCTTACAAGGTTTCAATCCGCACTCCTTGGTTTCGGACACCGATGCCTTCCATTCCTGACGCCTTCCTGAGTGGAATGAGCGCCCACGGACCTTGGCTATGCATTAATGAAGCGCAACGTGTGAATGCCACTAATACTCTATATGTCGTCCGATTTTTGGATCGCAGTCGGATTAATTGGTACATGTGGGCACTAGCGCTGCTGTCCTCGGAAGTGCGGCGGCAGATTCGTCGCATTGGTCGACGGTATCCAGACGGGCTCGTTAAGTACGAGCCAGGCGCCCTCACTCAGATCGCATTGCGGAAACCGAGACCGCAGCGAGACTACAAGAGCCTCTATGATCGAGCAGTGACAGCACTTCTTGCTGGTGACGTGGCTTCCGCCAAGGAGATCGCGGATTCGGTGTGCTAGTGAATCGATTGAGCCGAGCGAGAGCTGCCATCGCTAGTCCAATCCAGTAGACGTGTTGCAACAACTTGCAAGGTAAGCGCTCACCGTGCCGTGACAGGGTAGTAACGCCATTCGAGATCCGTCATCCGCCACGCAAATTCGTATTCGCCACTCGGAAGGAGCGAGGTATCCAGATTGATCTCGAGCTCTGTTACTCCGCCTTCCACTCTGGCTTCTGCTGTGCCTCCGACGGTTGCGGGTTGATTCGGTCTTCGAATTTCTACCTCGTACGAACCTGCTTCCGAACCCACCGGCAATTTGATCGTCAGCGCCAGAAGGCCACGCGGGATTTCGATTGGTGATGGGGTAGATTTGGGTTGAGGTGCGCGGGCGGACGAAGCGCCACGAAGATCGATCACTGTCGCGACTCGTAGAGCTTGGAGAGGCGGCGAAGGCGAAGGATTGTTCTTGTTGGCGAGATATCCGGAGAAGACTGACACGACGAGAAGCGCCGCAACAACCGGGCTCCATACCAAAACCATCTTGTGTCGGCGGACAATGCGGCGGAACTCGCTTAACTCTGCAAGACATGGGGAACAGTGGCCCACGTGAGCGAGTGCAGGAGCGCTCATCGAAATGCGTTTATCCGCGATTGCCCGGAGCACTGTAGAACCTGGACAGTCTTTCCGGTCAGGATTCGGGAACTGAGCCAATACCGCCGACTCGAATGCCCGATGAAGTGCGCGGTCCTGCCGTTTAGACAGCTGTTCGCCGACCATTGTTCGCATGTCCTTGTTTTCTCTGCAGCACGTCTTTTGCTGCCTTTTTCAATCCTCGTGTGTACCGCACTGACAGGCAATTGGGCGTGATGCCGAGTTCGTTAGCGATCTCTTGCATCGAATAGCCTTCCAATCTCCACTGGCAAATCAGACGTGTGTCGTCGTCCATCGCGTTCAGCAGTTTTTCGATAAGGAGACGATTGTGGATCGCGTCTTCAGAAGATCCGGCGGAGTCTGCATTGGCGAGATCTTCGAGAAACGAATCCTCCACTGGAACGATCCGTTTCTTCCGGGCGAGGAATCGATCCACGATGTGTTTGTAGACGGAGGTGAGATAGCCGGGAGGGTTCTCGATCGGAGCAGCGTGTGTCGCTTGTGATGCGGCCTCGACCGCAGACTGAAGCATCGAATTCGACGTCGATTCACAATCGATTTCCTCCTGGCGGTATCGTGCGAGATCCGGGCCGATCTCATCCGCAGCCTTGAGAATCCGTTCGTCGATCGCTCGACCTTTTCTGTCCTTGTCGTGAACCCAAAACCGGTAACGCGCCATGAAACCACTCGCCAGTTCAGAAAAATTACAGCTGGTGGCAAGACGTCCTGTCGCCTGTTTGGATCGGTCGGTAATCATGCTGGCATGATGTCGAACGACCGTTCAAGACCCTTCTGGAAATATTTTTAAGGGCGAATTTCTCTGTCACATTTGGTCGCGTCAAAGACTCAGGCGATGTGGGGATTGGCGTTTTCCCCGGAGGCTGGCTGCGGAAATCCGCTCTTGCGTTCTGTCCGCCCAGTCTTAAAATATTTGCCACCACTCAAGACAAGACTCTTGTGGAGATTTATCTGCCGCGCTCCGTAACAGGACTTACTTCACGGCAATTTCCAAAGGCGCTCAGTTCCATGCTCCAGCGCAACACAAGGGGTTCTCACCATGTTTTCCCGTTTTTCTCTGAGATCTCTGCTTGCTCTGCATTGCACCGTTTGTTTTCTTATTGCCACTCATACGCAGCCTGTCTTCGGACAAGCTGCCACAGCCACGCTCATTGGAACGATTGAAGACCCTTCCGGAGCGGTTCTTCCGAACGCAGCGGTCACCGCAACGGAGACCGATCGGAATACCGAACGGGTCACGCATGCCAACGAGGCAGGTAGTTATGTCCTATCCACACTCAATCCGGGACGCTACTCGATCACAGCCGCGTTACCAGGTTTTAAAAAATATGTCCGCGAGGGAATTGTCCTTCAAGTCAACCAAACGGCCCGGATCAATATCCGCCTAGAGGTCGGGCCCATAGAACAGGTCGTGCACGTCACCACGCCGGCGCCATTGCTGGAAACCGAGACAGCGTCCCGAGGCGTCGTCTTCGCGCAAGAGGGAATTGAGCAGTTGCCTTTAAACGGAAGGGACTACAACCAGTTGGCGGTCCTCACTCCCGGAGTTACGCCCTCGACACCGCGGCTTGCAGCGGTGAACTTCAAGGGAGCCTTCAACGCCAACGGGAATCGCGCGTTCAACAACGTCTTTCTATTGGATGGCGTGGACAATGTTTCCTATTCGAGCTCCTATCGCGGCGAAAACGTTCAAGTGATCCAGCCATCGATCGAGGCGATTCAGGAGTTCAAAGTTCAGACGAATGCATACTCCGCGGAGTTCGGTCGTGACTCCGGGGCGGTTATTAACGCAGCCATTCGTTCGGGAACAAACTCCGTTCGCGGGACTATCTACGAGTTTCTGCGCAACGATGTCCTAGACGCGAACAACTTCTTCTCGAATGCTTTCGGGTCGCCAAAGCCTGTCCTGCAACGAAATCAGTTTGGTGCTGCGGTCGGCGGACCGATTCAGAAGGACAAACTGTTTTGGTTTGCAGACTACGAAGGTCTGCGAGGACGTGAAGGTGTTCCTCAGGCTCGGTCCGTTCCCAGCGCGCAGGAGAAGGCGGGCGTCTTCAATACTCCGATGTTTGACCCCTTCACGTTCGGAAAGCCACAGTTCGGGCGCAATGCGAATGGGCAGTGGGTGATTCCTTCGAATCGTTGGGATCCGGTCGGCGCCAACATTGTCGCCCTGATTCCAGATCCCAACGTTCCGGGTACCAGCATCTATGCGACAACTCCCGTCACCCGAACCCGCGCGGATGGATTCGACGTGCGTATGGACTATCGGGTCGCGCGGGGCACACACCTTTTTGGCCGGTATAGCTTTGTCGATTCGGACGTGTTTCGGCCGTCGCCTTTTCCCGGGTTGGCGGAGGGTTCGTACAACGATGCATTCGGGGCAAGCGACAACCAGTCCCAGGGCCTGGCGCTGGGAATCACGCAGGCCTTTTCGACCTCACTGGTTGCGGATTTTCGATTGGGCTGGACTCGAGGGGATTATCGGACCTCACCGCCAAATGCCGGCGTTGATGGTCCTACGACTGTCGGTCTCCGGAACGTTCCCAGCGATGCGGGCGTTGTGGGAGGTCTCCCCAAGATCGGACTGCAGGGTTTCGACGCCGTCGGACGTCACACCTCCACGCCACAATTTCAAACACCACGCGTCTGGAACCCGCGATTGACGGTTTTCACCCAGAAGGGAAGGCATTCCCTGAGGCTTGGATTCGAGTATCTAAAGACGCAAACGCGGATAAACGACCTGACCGCCACAATTGGCGCCATGAATTTCTCAGGCTTGTTCAGCGGCGCTGCGGTTGGAGACCTTCTATTGGGACTCCCATCCCTGTTCGCGCTGACCTCGTTTACGGTCATCGATCAACGGCAGTATATGTATTCGTCCTTTCTACAGGACGACTTCAAGATAACGCGGAACTTAACGCTGAATCTCGGGATGCGGTACGAGTACTCGACTCCGCCAATCGAAAGAGACAATCACCTGGCGAACTTCGATCCCGTCACCGGCACCATGACGCTTGCAAAGGACGGCAGCGTCTTTGAGCGGTCGCTTGTTCATCCTGATCGCAACGATTGGGCACCGAGAGTTGGATTCTCATATTCACCGATATCCCGCTGGGTTATCCGGGGAGGGTACGGTGTTTTCTACAATCACACGGTTCGGCAGGGTCGCGAAGGGATGCTGGGATTCAACCCGCCACACCTTGTAGACAACGTGATCTTTGCGAACGCCTTCGGTCCAACCGCCGTGGCATCGGCGGCTCCATTCCGCCTCGTCGACGGGTATCCACAGGGACTACTAAATCCCGGCAGTCTGTCGCCCTTCGTGTATCGGCGTGCCCAGGATCCGAATCAGCGCAGTCCCTATGTGCAGCAGTTCAACTTTGGCATTCAGCGCGAGTTGACGAGGAACCTTCTGGTTGATGCCGCATACGTGGGAAGCAAAGGAGTTAAGCTTCCTGGATTTCGGAATCTGAATGCGCCGATTGTCATTCAGAACGCGAATGGGACGCAGTCCGCAGGTCCGAGGCCATATCCCACTTTAGGCGATATCCAGTGGGCCGAAAATCGCGCGTCTTCCACTTACAACTCTCTGCAGATCGGGCTGCAAAAGCGGGTGTCCGGCGGTCTGAGCGGGTTGGTCAGTTACACCTGGTCGAAGGCACTCGCCGACGCCGCGGACCACCTCTCCACGAGTCTGACTGGTCCCGGAGTCGATATCGGTGTTTTCAGTGTGCCCCAGAATCCGCGTAACCTTAGAGCGGAGAAGGGGCCGGCAGAGTTCGACATTGCGCACCGTCTGGCGGTCAGCTACGTCTATGAACTCCCATGGGGACGATCGAAGCGTTGGGGACAATCGTGGGGCAATGCTGCGAACCTGATCTTCGGGAATTGGCAGTTGTCTGGCATTCACGTCGTCCAGACGGGCTTGCCTCTGACGGCGACGCTCGGAGGACCCACAGTTCTCAACCTCGGCAGCGATCGCGTGGCTCGGCCGAATCTCGTAGGGAATCCGGAATTGCCGTCGTCCCAACGGACTGTCGCCCGTTGGTTCAACACCGACGCGTTTGCCGTTCCCGGACCGGGTCTCCAGGCCTTCGGTAACGAGGGTGTGGGGGTGATGCGAGGGCCCGGTTTTTCCAGCTTCGATTTTGGCATTGCGAAGAAAATCGAAGTCGGTGAGGATCGCTATCTGCAATTCCGAACCGAGTTGTTTAACGCATTCAACCGCGCCAATTTTGGTCCTCCGGACATTCGGCGTGAGTCGGCGACGTTTGGCAGAATCTTGAACGCTTCCAGTCCGCGGATTATCCAGTTCGGATTGAAGGCGTACTTTTGATTATGAAGGTGGACACCTTTCTGAAGAACGTGGAGCAAAACGCGAGTTCCTTGGCCCTCTACATCGGGAAGACGGGAATGCTTCGCTGCGAGTATCTCTCCGTTAAGGTGGAGATCGTCGATGCGAAGCGCAGCTACGGGCGGACCTTGCTCCTGGTTCGCCCGGTTTCCGGTGATGGGGAGCAGTGGGTTGAGGAGAGCCGAGTGAAGGATATCTCCGAGAGGGCCCGCTCATGAGCCGGATCTTTGTCTTTGCAGCGACGGATATGGAAGGGCAGCCGGTTCGTGAAATCTCTGGCCCGAACGAACTTGTTTTGCATGTAGCGGGAATGGGTCCGAAGAATGCGGCCGCGAAGGCTGAGGCAGCGATACGCTCCACCGACAAGCCTGATGCAGTTGCCATCATTGGCCTTTGCGGCGGGCTAACGGAGTCGCTTTCCGAAGGAACGGTTGTCGCGTACACCGACTGCCTCTCCACAGTGGCCGGGGAACCGCCGCTACGTTGCTGCCGAAGAAGATCGGATGTCGTGTTGGAGATGTTGGCGTCTGCAAGGATCTCCTGCGGTCAGGCAGTCGGCGTTACCGCGAGTAGGATTGCGACCACTCGGGATGAACGGCTGTCGTTGGCGAAGTCAGGCGCAACCGTAGTTGACATGGAGAGCTATTGCATCGCCCGAGTCGCTCTGGTGCACGGCGTTCCAGTGGTCGTGTTGCGAGTGGTTTCGGATTCGGTGGATCGGAAACTCCCAGATTTGAATCGAGCACTGGATGACGGTGGCGCTCTCGACAACCGTAAGGCCTTGAAGGTCGCGTTGGCGTCGCCATTGAAGACAGTAAGGCTGCTTGCCGCAAACAGGCGAGCGATGCAACGGCTGAAGCCAGCTCTTGAGGTTGCGCTGAAAGCCAATTTGTAGTCTGGACCGACAGGACGTCCGTCGTGATACAGGAGACGAGTTGTGCGCACGAGGAAAGTCCTGTGGACCGTGCCGGTTCTGTTTTTCCTGCTGATCGCAGCCCGGGATTCTCGGCTTCCGGAATCCCAACGGCTTCTTGCGGCTGCCGACCGCCTCGCATCGCTCTACAACTGGCCGGCGGCTGCGCCACTCTATAAGCAAGCTGAATCTCTGTTTCAGGTTGCGGGGGATCGGCAGGGGATTCTTGCAGCCAGAGCCGGCTACATTTGGGCTACCGCGAATCGCGGCGTTGTCCCTGAAGTTTTGCAGGAAGTCGGCGCCTACCTTGAAGACCGCAAGGTTCAGTTAAATCCCAATCTCTTGCTACGGGTTCTAATCGCCAAGGCCGTTCTCGAACGCAACACGAATGAAGTCTCGGCGCGTGATTCCTGGGAACAGATATTGAAGGTGGCGAATGGTCTCGGCAACAGAGTCTGGCAGGACCGGGCCAAGGCTGAACTCGGTCAGATCCTGTATATGGATGGGGATGTCGCGACGGCGACAACAATGTTGAGGGAATCCCTAGTTTCCGAATACGTGCATTGGGATCTAGCCGCCGCTATTCACTATACGTCGATGGTCGGTAACGGCGCGGTGGAGTCGGGTCGTCCTGAAAGCGCCTTGAAGTATTGTGATCTGGCTCTAAAGTTGGCGTTCTTTCTGAAGGATGAGGGTTTTCCCTACCTTAATTATCAGGGAAAGGCCCGTGCTCTGGATGCTCTGGACCGGAGAAGTGAGGCCGATCGCGTTTTGGAAACCGCTGTGACCCAAGCGCGCAAGGAGGAGAACCGCTACGCCCTTGCTCAGTTGCTCGTTGTGAAGGGCACGATCGCGGGCTCACACGATTCCTCCAACGCGCCTCAGTTTTTCAAAGAGGCAGCGGACGTCAGCGAAGCGGCAGGATTTCATCACCTCTATGCATGGAGCACGTTTGAACTCGCCAGAGCCTATCGCAAGGTCGGTGACCTGGATCGCGCTGGGATGCAGGCTTCAAAAGCGATAGGCGTCATGCGGGATATCGAGGACCGCTATCATCTGCCCCAACATTTGACTCTGCTCGCCGGTTTGGAGGCAGCCAAGGGTAACTCCAAACGCGCCGATGAACTCTACGACGAGGCAACCGACATCATCGATGCACTCCTGGTAAATGTGAACACGAAGCAGCTTAAGGGCGCGTTGATCGCAACACTGGGCGAAGCCTACGTCGGTCACTTTGGCTTGATGGTTACCAAGTTCGGGGATACCCGCAAAGCCTACGAGATTATCGAGGAGGCGCGCGGTCGTTCGCTCGCGGATGCATTGCGTGGCGACTCGGAATCCCTTTCAACGGACACGAGAAGTGCGGTTGCCAAGAAGGCAATCGATCAAGTTCAGCTTGCGCTTCTACGTGAATCGAATCCTGGGCGTCGTGGCGTCTTGCTCGATGCGCTATTCGCCACTGAACAACTCCTCGTGCCGGTTCACAAGATCGGCGTTGCTTTGAATTCCGGGGCCAGCCGGTTCAAGCCCGTCCCGATCCATGAGGCGCAGGAGACCCTTCGTGCCGGAGAGGTTGTCCTGGAGTACGTTCTTGATGAACCGCGAGCGTACTGCCTTCGATTGACGCGAACTGATGTGCAGGTGATTACGCTCCCCGCTGGCCGGAAGCGGATCGAGGATCTTGTCGATCAGTATCTGGATGCCGTCCGATCTCGAAAATCGGAACGGGTTGCGGGGCAGGAATTGTATTCAGTCCTCCTGGCGCCAGTGCTTGCCGGGCAGAAAGACAAGACTAGCCTGGTCATCGTGCCTGACGGAAAGCTCCACCTCCTGCCGTTCGATGCGTTGAGCGACGAACACGGGAACTACGTTTTGGAATCGCGGACGGTCACGTACTCTCCCTCCGCGACCGTCTTCGCCTTGCTCCGACGAGCCCCTCGAACTGATCGCGCAGAAAAGAGCTTTCTCGGGGTTGCCAGCAGCGCATATTCCGGAACGACGCTCGCCTCGGCCGTTCGCAGCGCGGACAACGCGGGCGGCCTCTTTGACGTGACGCCAGTTACGTTTTCCGATCTGCCCGGAAGTAAACAAGAAGTCGCCAGCATTGCTGCGATCCTCTCGGGTCCACAAAAGCTTCTCCTCGATGCGTCGGCGACCGAATCCAATTTCAAAGCCTTGTCCCTGAGCGACTATAGGATTATCCATCTCGCGGTTCATGGCGTCGCCAGTCCTCAGTTTCCTGATCGAACTGCGCTCGTATTAGGAACCTCAGGAGCAACCGGCCAGGATGGCCTGCTGCAGGCGCGCGAGATTCGGGAACTCCCGCTTCGCGCGGATCTGGTTATTCTCTCTGCCTGCGATACGGGCAGCGGAAAGCTGCTCGGCGAAGAGGGAATCGCCAGTCTTGAGCGGGCGTTTCTCCTCGCCGGAGCTCGATCAGTCGTCGCGAGCCTCTGGACAGCGGACGACACCTTCACAATCGCGCTGATGAAGCGCTTCTACCAACACCTCGTTGCCGGTTCCGATGAAGGTTCGGCTCTTCGACAAGCGAAGCTCGATCTCCTGAAGGAATTCGGCGACCAAGCTCTGCCCATCTATTGGGCTGGGTTCACCCTGGTTGGCGACGGCTCAACCGTAATCTTCAATTAAACCCGCAAGATCATCACATCAATAGAGAAAGAAGAGGTATCCGTATGTCCTCAGATAGTAGATCGTCCGCAGTTCTTGTTCCGGTTGAAGTCGATCACTTGGATCAATTAGTCCTTGTTGCCCGAGATCTGGCGGGATTTGTGTTGATTCTCGATGCGGCAGCTACGGGCGATCCGACGTTTGCTGCTGTGGAAGCAATCCTGACCCCCATCAATCAGCAGCTTCAGGAGTTCAAGAACTGGTTTCATAACGCCTGGCATCTGGCGACTACCGGGCTTTCGCCAGGGTCTTCTCAATGACGACGTGAAGGCCTGGAAACTGAATGGCTGCGCCTGGACAGGCGCAGTCGGTTGGCACAACAAAGTGAGCGACCCGTTCAAATTCAGCTAAACGTCCCTCACTGCACTCAAGAATGTCGATTCGCGGGATTCGCGGAATTCACGGCATTCGCTCGATTCACGGGAGCGTCAAAGGCCCCTCCATGGTTGTTTTCCTTCATTTTCATAGACTTGAAAGTGGCAGGAGTCGTGCCCTTCCAACGAGGAATACAAACTAGAAATCGCCTCCATCGGCGCATGGGGCGGGGCAGGATGGTCAAGTGGTATCCCCAAAGTCACCCGAAAGCGCAGTACGTCGCAACCCCGTTCCAGAGGCTAGAGGAATAGAAGGATTCCGAAAATGAGCTGCAGAATCGATCGTCTCGTGAGCGCTGAAAACCTCGTGGTCTTGTTCATAAGCGGCCGGATTACCGGTGAACACGTCGACATGACTCGGGGTGTTCTGGAACACGAATCGGGCCACTTCGCAATCGATCTCAAGGACGTTCTTCTTGTCGACCGCGAAGCCGTGAAACTCCTCGATCTCAGCGAGGCCAACGGAACTGAACTCAGGAATTGTCCGCCCTATGTTCGTGAATGGATCTCGCGAGAGAGAGATCACAGATAGACACGGACGCGTCGGAGTAAGGGAAAAGGAGGTTAGCGTGGAATGTGCCAATGTTTGTGTTCGCGATTCAATGCATCCCTGCGTCAATCACGACCACAATTGGGACCTCAGCCTTCGCCGTGACGAACCTCAACGGGAGCCGGCGAGCTCTCCGAGCCGTTCGATCGCGCTATAGTTGTGATGCAGCATGTATTTGACGATGCTCGCAATATTCTCCAAGGCCTCCGGTCACCTTCGATGGCGTCGATGGCCCTCGAGCGTTGGTTTTTCTGCTTGAGGGAAGAGTTCTCCGCCGCCGACGTGCGTTTCCAGGTGTTTGTCTTGGGACAGCCGAAAAAATTGAAGGTTGCGGTTCAGGAGCAGATTTACTTGATCGGTCGAGAGGCATTGATCAACGCCTTCCGTCACTCGGAAGCCACCAGGATTGAAGCGAAGGTCCAATACCTTCGGCGGCGGTTGCGCATTCTCTTGCGCGATAACGGTTGCGGGATAGATCCCCAGACCGTTCAGTCGGGTAGGCATGCTCATTGGGGATTACTCCGGATGCGAGAGCGAGCCGACGGTATAGGAGCGCAACTCGAGATATGGAGCCGCCCCGGGTGCGGCACGGAAGTGCAAATCTCGATTACAGGCCGCACGTTAGCGGAAGCCTATCTATAACCTCGCGCTCGAATGGCGGTCAGGCTGCAGGTGGGGTTACCTGAAGTTTCGTCACTTCCCGGTTGGCAATTGCTCGTCCAGCGCGATATTCAACATCACACCATTGACGCGCGGCTCGCCGAGGAATCCGAGGTCCGCGCCTTCCGTCGCTTGCGCGACCAACTCCTTCACCCGATCCACCGACACATTCCGTGCCTTCGCCACTCGCGAGGACTGGGCCTCCGCATTCGCCGGGCTGATGTGTGGGTCCAAACCTGACGCCGATGCCGTCACCGCGTCCGAAGGCACCGACGACTTCGCCATGAAAACCAGAGGGGTCTTCTCGTCGTTGAACGCCTTGATCAGCTTCACGTCATCGAGGTTTCCCTGGGCATCTTTGAAACTGTCGAGCGGCACGGACGAATCGTAAGGAATGCCGTTATCCAGGCAGTAATGGACGAGGCGAAGGCTGATCCCGTCGAAATCGACGACTTCATTTTTCTTGTCGTCCATCTTGATCGTTCCTCGAAGCAGCTTTGCGCTCGACGGCCCCAGATTGGAACCGCTGCTGGCAGTAGCGTCATAACCACTGCCGGCGGAAGACGGACGGAGATGGAAGTATTCAGGTTTTGAGAAAGGCTGGCCGATGAGACTCGACCCCACGACCTTTCCATTCACGGTGACAAGGCTGCCGTTGGCGCGGCCAGGAAAAATGAGTTGAGACACCGCTGTCATCGCAGCCGGATAGATCAACCCGGTTAGGACGGTGAAAACCAGCGTTAAGCGAAAGCCGGGCCCAAGCTCCTTCAACATGTCTTTCTCCTAGTTCAATTCGCGAAGCCAAGCGCGACGATCAGCTTGTCGATCGCCCAGATTCCGGGGAACGGCACGATGATGCCGCCCAGCCCGTAGATGAGCAGGTTCCGGCTCAACATATGTCCGGCCCTGACCGGTTTGTACTGCACGCCGCGCAGTGCGAGAGGTACTAGCGCAATGATGATCAGGGCGTTGAAAATCACCGCTGCGAGTACCGCGCTTTGCGGTGAATGCAACCCCATGATGTTGAGCTTGCCGAGTTCCGGATAGATGCCCATGAACATCGCCGGGATGATCGCGAAATACTTCGCGACGTCGTTGGCGATCGAGAATGTCGTCAGAGCGCCACGCGTGATCAGCAACTGTTTGCCGATGGCGACGATCTCAATGAGCTTTGTGGGATTGCTGTCCAGGTCCACCATATTGCCGGCTTCTTTTGCCGCCATGGTTCCGGTGTTCATCGCGACACCCACATCCGCCTGGGCCAGCGCCGGCGCGTCGTTGGTTCCGTCACCCGTCATCGCCACGAGACGCCCGCCCGCCTGTTCCTTCTTGATGTACTCGAGTTTGTCCTTCGGCGTAGCCTGCGCAAGGAAATCATCTACGCCCGCTTCGCGTGCAATAGCAGCTGCCGTGAGCGGGTTATCGCCGGTAATCATGACGGACCGAATCCCCATGGCACGCAGTGAGGACAGGCGCTCTTTCATGCCGCCTTTGACGATATCTTTCAGATGAATTAACCCGAGGATTCTCGGACCGTCAGCAACAGCAAGAGGCGTCCCCCCGTTTCTCGCGATTTCTTCGGATCGGTGCTTGAGGGAAGGGGGAACGGTCCCTCCGAATTCCTGAACAAAAGTGATGATCGCGTCGGTCGCACCTTTCCGCAGCTTCCGGCTATTCATGTCCACGCCACTCATTCGTGTGTACGCAGTGAAGGGAATGAAGTGCACCTCATGATCGGCAACTTCGCGGCCGCGCAATCCATACTTTTCCTTGGCCAGCACCACAATCGACCGGCCTTCCGGGGTTTCGTCGGCCAGGCTCGACAGTTGCGCAGCGTCTACCAGGTCTGCGTTCGCCACGCCATCCGCGGGGATGAATTCGACCGCCTGTCGACTGCCGAGTGTTATCGTGCCTGTCTTGTCCAAAAGCAAGGTGTCGACATCGCCCGAAGCTTCGACGGCCTTGCCGCTCATGGCCAGTACGTTGTGCTGCATTACGCGATCCATTCCCGCGATACCAATGGCAGAGAGCAACCCGCCGATGGTCGTCGGAATCAGACACACTAGCAGCGAGATGAGCACGGCAACGGTAGGCACGTCACCGCTGCCGGAGGCAATGATGGCGTATTTGGCATAAGGCGGCAGTGTGGCGACCGCCAGCAGGAAGATCAGGGTCAGACCTGCGATCAAGATATTCAGCGCAATCTCATTCGGCGTCTTCTGCCGCACCGCCCCTTCAACAAGTGCGATCATACGATCGAGGAAAGTCTCTCCGGGATTCGAAGTGATCTTTACCTTGATGAAATCGGAAAGGACCTTCGTGCCGCCGGTCACGGCGCTGCGGTCTCCGCCCGATTCGCGAATCACGGGCGCGCTTTCTCCGGTGATCACTGATTCATCAACGCTGGCGATGCCCTCGGCAACTTCGCCATCGCCCGGAATCAAATGACCTGCTTCGACGAGGACCATGTCGCCAACGCGCAACCGCGAGGCTGGCACGATGTCGCCGACCTTGCCGTTTGGCAGGAGTCTCCGCGCCATCGTGTCGGTCCTGGTCTTGCGTAGGTTCTCGGCCTGAGCCTTGCCGCGCGCTTCGGCCATGGCTTCGGCAAAATTCGCAAACAGAACGGTGAACCAAAGCCAAAGGGCGATCTGGACGCCGAAGAGAAGACTGGTGCCGCCGCCCGTGAGAGAGTCTTTGATTACAAACACCGTCGTAAGTGTCGCACCCACCTCAACGACAAACATTACGGGGTTCTTCGCGACGGCTCGCGGATTGAGCTTGATAAACGATTCCTTCGCTGCCCGGCGTACGATGTCCGGATCGAAGAGGGGCCGTGTCCGCGAACCCCTGGATATAAGCTGAGAGCCTGCGGGCTTCGGTTCGGGTCTGGGCGCTTTCGGAGAAACCAAAGCGGTTGCCACGGCTAGAACACCTTCCCGTTGATCATTTGAAAATGCTCAACGATTGGTCCAAGCGAGAGGGCCGGAAAATAGGTGAGGGCGCCGACGATCATCACCGTTCCAATGAGCAGCACAACAAACAGCGACCCGTGCGTCGGCAGCGTGCCGCTGGTCGCCGGAATCAGCTTTTTCGCGGCGAGACTGCCGGCGATGGCAAGAGCCGGAATGATGAACAGGAACCTCGCGATCAGCATGTCGATGCCAAGCGTCAGGTTGTACCAGGGCGTATTCGCCGTGATTCCCGCAAAGGCGCTGCCGTTATTGCCCGCACCGCTGGTATACGTGTAAAGGATTTCCGCAAATCCGTGAGGCCCGCCATTGTTGACGTTTCCGGTTGTTGGCCCGTACGAACCATTCCAGTAGCTGCCCTTCTCGAAGCTCACTACGGAACTCAGCGCTGTGAAGCCGAGGATGCAAACCGCTGTCGCAAGAATGGCGATAATCGCCATCTTGACTTCCTTTTTCTCGATCTTCTTGCCGACGTATTCCGGAGTCCGTCCCACCATCAGTCCGCCAATGAAGACGGCGACGATCACGTAGATCAACATGCTGTAGAAGCCGGCACCAACCCCGCCGAAGATCACTTCATCCGTTTGTATGTTGAAAAGGGGGACAAGACCTCCAATCGGGGTGAAGCTGTCATGCATACCGATAACCGCCCCACAGCTCGCGTCGGTGGTGACGGTGGCAAAGAGTGCCGTCGTCGCATTACCGAATCGAACTTCCTTACCTTCCATGTTGCCGCCCGGCTGCGCGCCGTTGTAGGCGGTCGCAATCCCCAACTTGGCCGTCTGGTCGTTCCCACGTTGCTCAGCCCAATAACAGATCAAGGAGCCTGACAGGAACAACACTCCCATTGTGGCGAATATGGCCCAGCCTTGCCGGGTGTCGTTGACCATCATGCCGAACGTGTAGGTAAGGCCCGCACCCAAACAAAAGATGAGTAGCATCTGCATCATGTTCGCCAGCGGTGTGGCATTTTCATAAGGATGCGCCGAGTTCGCGTTGAAGTATCCGCCTCCGTTGGTGCCGAGCATCTTGATCGCAAGCTGCGAAGCGAGCGGGCCCTGCTCGATGGTCTGCTCTCCACCCTCGACCGTCTGGACTGTTGTCGGCGGATTGAAGTTCTGGATCGATCCTGTCCCGACAAAAAACAGTGCCGCGGCCATCGAAATTGGAAGCAACACGTACAGCGTGCAACGGGTCATGTCGACCCAGAAATTCCCAATCGTCTGGACGTTGTGCCGCGCGAAACCGCGAATCAGGGCCACCGCTACGGCGATACCTACTGCCGCGGAGACGAAATTCTGCACGGTCAGTCCCGCCATCTGCACCAGATAACTCAGCGTGGTGTCCGGCGAGTACGACTGCCAGTTTGTATTCGTCATGAAGCTCACGGCCGTGTTGAAAGCGAGATCGGGCGTCATCGCCGTCGCATTGCCTGGAGCACGCCCGGTGGAGAATCCCAACGGATTCAGCGGCAGCAGGCCCTGCAGCCGCTGAAGCAGATACGGGAACAAGAAGCAGAATGTGCTGAACGCAAGCAGCGAGGCGGTGTAGCGCACCCAGGTCTGCTCGACATCTTCCTTCACGTTACCGAGCCAATAGATCAGCCGCTCGATGGGGCGAAGGATCGGATGAAGAAACGTCTTCTTTCCTTCGAAAACGCGATACATGAACACGCCGGCCGGCTTTGTGACAGCGAGAACGATCGATAAGAAAAACAGTATCTGCGCAATGCCGAGTAGAGTCATCTCACACCTTTCCTAGTCCACACCTCGTGCCGCCACTCAAAATTTCTCCGGCTGCAATAGCGCATACAACAGGTAGCCGAAAAGAAGGATCGCCGTGATTCCTCCAATTGCGTATTCCATTCGATGCTCCTTAAAGGCGTTTGGCTGCGCTCGTGAAACCCCACATCAGGGCCAAGAAAGCGACCCCAACCAACACATAAAAGATGTCCAACATGATTTACCTCGTTACCGGAGGCGACGTGGTAGCGTCATCCCCTGAAGTTTTGTCGTTTCGGTGATCACACGGCCTCCGTGAAGATCACTTCATGACCGGCCTTGCGAAGCTTGCGCGCCAGGCTCATTTCGCAAGTCGGCCAGAATCTCCTCCGGCCGCCGATGACGATCAGAGAACGAGACGCCAATACTTTCCTCAGGGTCTCCAGCCCGTTGCGACACAAGTACAACTGAACCTGAGTTTCCACGGGGCTCTGCAAAGCGATTTTCCGAAAGCGTTGTTCTTGGAACTCCAGGAGCACCTGCGGACTCGTCAGCGGCAGTGGATACGGAACGACCTGCAGCACCACCAAAGTGATCCGCGCCCCGAGGCTTTCTGCAAGGCCGCAGGCTTGCTTCAGTGCGGCGACCGTGGCGCCAACAGAAGTAAAGACGACGGTGATATTGAGGCCCTGTGGCTGCTCTATCGTGGATGGTGCGGTCGGATAGCCAACGCCCCCCGACAATTTCGCGCTAGCTTCTTGTTTCATCCGGAATCAAGCCAAGCACCTGCTGCGCCAAAACTCTTGGCAGTACCTAAATGGCTGCGGGGACAGGCATATGCACCTCATCGAACTTAGGTAATTCCAAACTAGTGTCGACAGATAGTCGGAACCCGACCCCTGAGTAGTCGGACAGTGTCGTCGGCTCCGACGCCATCCGACACTTGTCACGATGGCGATTCGGCGGCAGGAATCGCACAAACCCTAGATTCACATCGCCATGCGGCAACGTGTGATTGGCAGAGTGATTGCATTTTCATGCACGGCGCGATCGTGAAGCCCGGATTAGCCCGGATCATCCGTGACCAGGCTTAGAAGTTGTCATGAAAGCTTCGTGAAGCTTTTCATGTCGGACCTATCCGCTCTGATCGGTTGGCAGAACTTTGGTGATTGAAAAGGAATTAAATAGGAGGAACTGTGTCACAGACAAATGGACTCAAGAAGCGGAGCGAAAAAGGACTCCTGACACCGGATAACTGTGTCGTGGCGTTCATCGACCATCAACCCCAAATGCTGTTCGGAACTTCGAATTTCGACCGGCAGTCCATCATCAACAACACCGTCGCCTTTGGTAAGGCAACGCGCATCTTCGAAGTGCCGGTTGTGTTGACTACCGTCGAGACGAAGAGCTTCAGCGGGAACATGTGGCCGCAGCTCAAAGCGGTCTTTCCCGATCAGCAGCCCATCGAGCGCTCCTCGATGAATTCGTGGGACGACAAGAACTTCGTTGCGGCAATCGAAAAAACCGGCCGGAAGAAAATCGTGCTCGCTGGCTTGTGGACCGAGACCTGTATCGCTTTGCCAACCGTTCAAATGATCCACGATGGCTATGAGATTTATGTCGCCGAGGATTGCTGTGGCGACGTCAGCCAGTTGGCTCACGACAACGCGATGCGCCGGGTTATCCAGGCCGGCGCAAAGCCCGTCACCGCTCTTTCCACGATGCTCGAGTGGCAACGCGACTGGGCTCAACGCGACACTTACGACGCCGTCATGGACGTGGTGAAGAGCCACCTCGGTGCGTACGGCATCGGCGTGGAATACGCCTACACCATGGTGCATGGCGCGCCTCCCACCGTCTTTCCGGAGTATGAGGTCCCGCAACCTGCGGTAGCCCACAAGTAGTCAATACGTAGCGAATCCGAATTCGCGGGAGAAGAATGCAATGAGAACGGCAAATATTGCGGACAAGGTGGTTGTGATTACCGGAGCCAGCAGCGGCATCGGTGAAAGCACTGCGCGCCTTCTCGCCGGAAGCGGTGCGAAAGTCGTGCTCGGAGCGAGGCGAACGGATCGCATCGACGCGCTCGTCAAGGACATCACCGCCAAGGGGGGCGCCGCTCTCGGTTTTCAGGCCGATGTCACAAAGCGCAGTGAGGTGGAAGCTTTAGTCCAGGGAGCAATCCACGAGCACGGCCGAATCGACGTGATCGTTAACGATGCCGGGATCATGCCCATCGCGCCTATGGCCGCGCTCAAGGTCGAAGAATGGGACCGCATGATCGATGTAAACATCAAGGGCCTCCTGTTCGGGGTGGCCGCGGTGCTGCCGATCATGCAAAAGCAAAAACAGGGCCACATCATCAACATGTCTTCTGTCGGGGGCTTCAAGGTCTGGGCCCCCGGCGGGAC